>Ga0209525_1000090_pt1 | contig 30353 bp, 22 predicted proteins | sample JacPin_JW_Ref_O1_FD_187958 | JGI IMG/M metagenome (GOLD analysis project Ga0209525, IMG submission 187958) | Forest soil microbial communities from Algoma, Ontario, Canada - Jack Pine, Ontario site 1_JW_Ref_O1 (SPAdes) (version 2) | ecosystem: Environmental > Terrestrial > Soil > Boreal... | reverse complement strand
TGCGGCATCTTTTCCGTGTTGCATCGGGGCTCGACTCGATGATGCTGGGCGAAGCTGAAATCCTCGGGCAGTTGCGCACCGCCTACACCCAGGCTCTCGATCACGGTTCGACGGGCCCCGTGCTGAATCGTATGTTTCAGGGCGCCATCGAAGTCGGCAAGCGCGTACGTTCGGAGACGGAAGTGGGTGCGCGTCCGATGTCGGTCGCTCTCGCGGGTGTGAAATTGGCAGAGCGAGTCTTCGGAAACTTGAAAGGGCACTCGGCGCTGATTCTCGGCGCTGGAGCTGTAGCCGAGCAGGTGGTTGAAAATTTGCGCAATCGTGGCATCGGCAGATTGCGAGTGGTGAACCGTTCGCTCGACCACGCGGAAGAGCTGGCGAAGAAAATGGGCGGCGAGGCGATCGAATGGGCTTCGCTGGAACGCGTTCTTGGAGTGCCGGATATTGTGATCGCGTCGATGGGAGGCACGGGCGCGATTCTGACACGCGCGCTGCTTGAGCGGGCCATTTCCGCGCGCGAAGGCCGGCCGATGTTCGTGGTGGATTTGGGCGTGCCGCGCAATATCACAGACGATGCGGCGGGGCTTTACAATTTGTATCTCTACAACATCGATGATCTGGGCGAGATCGTTGAGCAGAATAAAAAGGCGCGTGAGGCTGAGGTCCCCCGCGCGGAAGCCATCGTCGCCGAACACATCGCGAAGTTTGAATCCTGGCGCGCGGCGCTCGAAGCCGGATCGATTGTGGACGATTTGCGCGACAGTTTTCATAAGCACCGCGAAATGCTCATCCGCGAAAAACTCGCGGAGATGGACGACGTGTCGCCGGAAGAGCGTGCGCGCATCGCGCACATCACTGAGGAGCTGATCGAGCGCGTCCTCGAGCAGCCTTCGCAGAAGCTGCGGCGCAGCCGCGAGATGCGCGGGCATCTGGCGGGGCTTGACGCCCTCCGGCATCTTTTCGGCTTGGATGCTGCGAAGAACGAGGACAAAGATTGAAGCCGCTGCGCATTGGCACACGTGGCAGCGCTTTGGCGCTCTGGCAGGCCAATCATCTGCGCGATGCACTTAAATCGTTCGGAATCGAGAGCGAGATCGTCGTCGTGAAAACATCCGGCGATCGCTTTGCCGCCGCCCAGATCGAACAGATCGGGATTCGAGGCATCTTCACCAAGGAACTTGAAGACACACTGATTGACGACCGCGCGGATTTGGCAGTGCACAGCATGAAGGACGTTCCCACCGAGTTTTCCGAGGTTTGCAAAATCGCAATTGTGTTTCCGCGAGAAGATCCACGCGACGCCCTCGTCTCGCAGCACGGTGAGGCGCTCGACAAACTTCCACAGGGCGCTCGCATCGGGACCAGTAGCTTGCGGCGCGCATCGCAGCTCCGCCAGTTTCGAAGCGATTTTGAAATCGTCGAAGTGCGAGGCAATGTGGATACGCGCCTTCGAAAAGTTGCCAACGGCGAAGTGGATGCGATGGTCCTCGCGAAAGCGGGCCTCGACCGATTGAACGCCTCCGACCGCATTGCCGAAATTCTTCCGCCGGAAATCATGCTGGCCGCCGTGGGACAGGGCGCGCTGGGGCTTGAATTCCTTGCATCGCGCGAAGAGGAGTTCTTCTTCGTGAAGAAACTGGTTGATAGTCCGACTTCGCTCGCAGTTTCCGCAGAGAGAACGGTGCTCGCGAACTTGCAAGGCGGTTGCAGGCTGCCTCTCGGCGCGTGGGGTCGATTCGAAGGCGGTGTGCTCGTTCTCGACGCGTGCGTACTGTCGGCCGACGGCGCGGAAAGCGTTCGCCGAAGCGGATCGGGTGCGTGCAGCTCGGAAAAAGACGCCGAGGCGCTCGGTCGCGAAGTCGCAAAGAAATTGCTCGATGCGGGAGCGGGCCGGATTCTGCAGCTCGCGGGAAGGTCCGTTGGACAGAGCTAGCCAGCCGCTGGCAGGGAAGCGCATCGTCGTGACGCGTGCGCCAGAGCAAGCCGATGAATTGATTCGCGAGCTGGAGAGATTGGGCGCTGAAGTTCTCATTTTGCCGACCGTGAGTTTCGCGCCACCTTCAGATTGGCAGCCGGTGGATTCGGCGCTGCGTGCGATCGATGAATTTGACTGGATTCTGCTGACGAGCCAGAATGCCGTGCGATTTCTCGCGCAGCGTGTGCGCGAATTGAAGCTTGACGTTCGTGCTCTAACGGCAGGAAAGCCTTCGATCGCGGCGGTCGGACCAGCGACTGCTCAAGCGGCTGCCGAGGCTGGTCTTCGAGTGGATTACATCGCGAAAGATCATAGCGGCGAGGGGCTGGCGCGTGAATTAGCGGCTTCGCTGCGAAACGGCAGTGTGCTGCTGCCGCGCAGCGATCGAGCGGACGATCGGCTTCCGACTTCGTTACGGGAAGCGGGAGCGCAGGTGACCGAAGTGGTTGCATACCGAGCTGCAGCACCGAAAGAGTTGGACGCGCAGATTGTAGATCGAGTTCAGCGAGCTGAGGTGGACGCAATTGTTTTTGCCAGCCCGTCGGCATATCACAATCTGAGCGATGTAATAGGCGCCAAGCGCCTGGCAGAACTTTCGTCGCGATTGGATTTTGCGGCGATTGGGCCAACCACGGCGCGCGCTTTGCGTGAAGCTGCCGCGCGAGTGGCGATCGAAGCAAATGAATCGTCCGCAGCGGGGCTGGCTGATGCGATCGCGAAACACTATCGGCGGCAGGTCTTAGCGAAGGATTCAGGCGCAGTAACGAGCCGAAAGCTCTAAAATTGCGAGTGATGTTTGCGAGGAATTGCGAGATGAGGATGACGACGAGCGCATGACATTTCCAACTCACAGGCCCAGGAGATTGCGGCGCACCGAAGCGCTGCGGGGATTCGTTCGCGAGACGCGGCTTTCGACGAGCGGCCTCGTGTATCCGATGTTCGCGTGCCCAGGAACGAAAGTGCGAACGGAAGTTAGCTCGATGCCTGGGATTTTCCAGCAGTCGGTGGATCAGATTGTAGAGGAGTGCCGAGAGGTAGCAGGTCTCGGAATTCCGGCTGTGATTCTGTTTGGCCTGCCGGACAAGAAAGATGAGGTTGGCTCCGAGGCATCGGATCCGAATGGCGCCGTGCAGCGCGCGATCGAAGCGATCCGCAAAGCGAAACTCGATCTGCTCGTGATCACGGATGTTTGCCTGTGCGAATACACCAGCCACGGGCATTGCGGCGTAATCGAGAAAGGCGACGTCGCGAACGATCCGAGCGTCGAGCGGCTGGCTGCCGCGGCAGTTTCGCATGCTCGCGCTGGTGCCGATATCGTCGCGCCGTCGGACATGATGGACGGTCGCGTCGGCGCGATACGGCAGAAACTTGACGCCAATGGATTTGAGGATGTGGCGATTCTTTCGTATGCCGCTAAATACTGTTCGGGATTTTACGGGCCGTTTCGTGAGGCGGCGCAGTCGGCGCCGCAGTTTGGGGACCGGCGGAGCTACCAGATGGATCCTGCGAATGCGCGGGAAGCGTTGCGCGAGGTGGCGCTAGATCTCGAAGAGGGCGCGGACATGATCATGGTGAAGCCGGCGCTGCCTTATCTCGATATTATTCAGCGGGTTCACGAGCGGTTTGACGTGCCGGTGGCGGCTTACAACGTGAGCGGAGAGTATGCGATGGTGAAGGCGGCGGCGCGCAATGGCTGGATTGACGAGCAGCGGGTGGTGCTCGAGATCATGACTAGTATCCAGCGGGCGGGGGCGGAGATTGTGCTTACGTATCATGCCAAAGATGTCGCCCGATGGCTGAAGCATTGCTGAGCCTCGCGTGATCGGCAGGAGATCGACGCTGAATTCTTCCATTGTGCTTTTTGCGGCAACCCGGTTGCTGCAGTTGCGACACCTTTTTCTTCGCTTTATCTTCACCCAAGGATTGCTCTAACGGATTAATCATGGCAACTCAACCAAAACACAGTTCCAAACAAAAAAGCGGTTCTGATGCTCGTAGCCGATCTCGGGAAATATTCGAGCGCGGGTGCCGGATTCTGGTTGGCGGGGTGGATAGCCCTGTGCGGGCGTTTCGGGCGGTGGGCGGGACGCCGTTGGTGATTGAGCGGGCTGAGGGGGCGCGGCTCTACGATGTGGATGGGCGCGAATATATTGACTACGTGTGTTCTTGGGGCGCGCTCATTTTGGGACATGCGCATCCCGATGTGGTGCGGGCGGTGGGGGAGCAGGCGAAGCTTGGAACGAGCTACGGGATGACGTCGCCGCTCGAAATTGAGCTCGCGGAAGAAATTGCGAAAGCGTTGCCGTCGATTGAGCGGATGCGGTTCGTCAGTTCGGGTACGGAAGCGACGATGAGCGCGGTGCGGTTGGCGCGCGGATTTACGAAGCGAGATTTGATTTTGAAATTCGAGGGCGGGTATCACGGGCATTCCGACAGTTTTTTGGTGGAGGCTGGGTCGGGGCTTGCGACGCTGGGAATTTCGTCGAGCCCGGGAGTGCCGGAGGTGCTGGCGAAGCTGACGTTGAATGCGCCGTATAACGATGCGGAGGCGGTGGAGGAGATTTTCAAGCAGCATGCTGGAAAGATTGCGGCGGTGATTGTGGAACCGATGGCGGCGAATATGGGAGTGGTGGCGCCAGTGCGTGGATTTCTGGAGCGGTTACGCGAATTGACGAAGCGCGATGGGGCGCTACTTATTCTTGATGAGGTGATTACGGGATTTCGCAGCGCGCATGGTGGGGCGCAGAGGCTTTTTGGCATTGAGCCGGATTTGACGACGATGGGGAAGATTATTGGCGGCGGGTTGCCGGTGGCGGCGTATGGCGGGCAGGCGGAGATTATGGAGATGGTGGCGCCGCTTGGGCCGGTTTATCAGGCGGGGACGCTTTCGGGGAATCCGTTGGCGATGCGGGCGGGGTTGGCGACTTTGCCGAAGCTTGAAGTGCCAGGATTTTATGAGGAGTTGAATCGGAGGTCGGCACGATTGGCGGAGGGTTTGCGGGGGGCGTTGAAGGAAAGCGGTGTGGCTGGGAGTGTGAATGCGGTGGGGTCGCTGATGACTTTGTTTTTTACGGCTGATGCGGTGACGGATTATTCGGGGGCGAAGAAGTCAGATACAAAGATGTATGCGGCGTTTTTCGGGGAGATGCTTTCGCGTGGCGTTTTTATTGCGCCGTCGCAGTTTGAGGCTCTGTTTGTGTCGGCAGCGCATAGCGATGCGGATATTGAGCGAACGATCGCGGCGGCGGGGGAGAGTTTGAGGGCAGTTGGGAGTTGATCACCTCTAGCCTTTCAGGCGGGATAGATATGCGCGCCGTTCGGCAAATTGGACGTCCGATCGCAGCCTTGGCCGTCTCGGTTCTTTTCGGCGCAAGTCTTTATTCTCAGCCCACTCCGAAGATACAGAGAATTGTCATCGACAAGTCTACGCACACGATGATGCTGATGCGCGACGACAAGGTCTGGAAGTCGTACAAGGTTGCGCTCAGTCGCCAGGCAGTTGGAGCGAAGGAACGAGAAGGCGACCATAAAGTACCGGAAGGCGATTACATTGTAGATTCGAAGCACGCCCATAGCCGCTTTCATCTCGCGCTTCACATTTCTTATCCAAATGCTGGAGACGTGAAGCGGGCGCAGAAGCTTGGCGTCAAGCCGGGTGGGAACATTGAGATTCACGGCGTAGACAAAAAGTACGAATGGATAGGCGACCTCCAGCGTCAGGTGGATTGGACCGACGGTTGCATCGCCGTCACGAATGCGGAAATTGAAGAGATTTTTCCGCTAGTCAAAATAGGCACTCCTGTTGTAATTCGGCCTTGAGCGTCGGTTCGAAAAGAACGAGAGCGCGATTTGAGGCAAGTAAGTCGATCCTGCTGCGACTTGGCTTGGGCGCAGGCGACTTTTCACGAGCCGCCTAACGGCTGACGCCTGTGCTACTTACCTACGATTACCTGGCCGCCTTTCATTACGAATTTTACCTGCTCTAACAGCTTGATGTCGGATAGTGGGTCGCCGTTTACGGCGATGATGTCGGCAAATTTGCCTGGCTCGATTGAGCCGATTTGGTCGCCCCAGCCCATCAGCTCGGCTGCGTTGATTGTGGCGGAGTGGATGGCGTCGAGCGGGGACATGCCGTAGCGCGTCATCCATTCGAATTCGACTGCCTGCGTGCCATGAGGGAAGACGCCAGCGTCGGTGCCAAATGCGATTTTTACGCCGGCGGCGAGAGCCTTCTTGAAGCTCGCTTCGTGAATTACTACGCGGCTTGTCTTGCCTCCCGAATTGGCTAGATCGATTTTCTCGAGCGCTCCCGCGTACACATAGAGAGTCGGCACTAGGTAGATACCCTTCTTTATCATTTTCGCGATGGCATCGTCGTCGAGCTGGATGCCGTGTTCGATGGAGGCGACGCCGGCATCGATGCAGTAGTGCAGACCGGGGCCATCATAGGCGTGGCACGCGACTTTGAGTCCTTTGAGATGGGCTTCGTCTACGATGGCGTCGGTTTCTTCGACGCTGAAGTCGGCGACGCTGACGATTTTTCCATCGGGCGTGAAGCTGAAACGGTCGGTGCCGTAGATTTTGATGAGGTCGGCGCCGTAATTGAACTGCTCGCGGACGGCTTTGCGTGCTTCCCAGGGGCTGTCGATGGTCTGGACGCCGATGGGAACGGTGACCTGGGGCGAATAACCTTCGAGGCCGTAGCCGCCGGTGGTGGAGATGCCACGCGTTGAAACTTTCATGCGCGGGCCGGGAATCAGGCCCTGGTTGATGGCGTTGCGGATATCTACGTCGCTATACATGGCGCCTTCTGACTCGACGTCGCGCAGGGCGGTGAAGCCGGCTTCGAGGGTGTGTTTTGCGCCGAGCGTGGCGAGGATGGTGCGGTATTGCCAGGACTGCTTGAGGAGGACGTCGTCGTATTCGGTGACGTCTTTTGTGTTGACCATGATGTGGGTGTGACAATCGATGAGGCCGGGGAGGACGGTGGATTGAGTGAGGTCGATGACGTTGGCACCTGCGGGAATTTGGACCTTGTCGGCCGGTGCGATGCTGTCGATTTTTTCGCCGTGGACCACGATGATTTGATTGCTGAGCATCTTGCCGGTGCGGACGTCGAGGAGATGACCGGCGCGTATGTAAGTGTCGGGCGGGTCGGCGGCGAGAATGACGACGGGCGCCATTAGCACGAAGGTGATTGCTATGGCGAGTGCGAGTAGATTTTTTGCGCAGCGGCGCATGGTTCCTCCCGGACGGCGGCGAGATTCTAACGCCAAAATCGGCGAGCGGGCGGACTAGTTTTCGAATCCTGGGCAGCCGCTCGCGGGGGAGTGCGCATGTTCGCGTGAAACGAATCGAGGTCTGCTGCGTCTGAAATTGGCAAACGCAGGGGTGTGGCTCTGCGGCGGCATGGGCTACAATCGGCGGTTTGCTGCGCGGCGAGGCGGGCACCATGGCCGCTGCTGTTACTGAAAGGGAGCTTCCTGAATGACTTCTACTGTGAATGTTGCGCGAGTGGTGCGGTGCGCGGGGCTTTTGTTGGCGCTGACGGTCTTTTCTGAGGGCGTCGGCGTGAAGGGGGCTGCACGGTGGCCGCAGGACGGCAAGTCGAAATCAGGAGCGAAGCAGCAGGCCGATGAGAAGAAAGATGACAAGAAGGATGAGAAGAAGGACGAGACGCTGCCGCTGAAGACGACGCGCAAGGTGAGTTTCACGACGGATGAAGGCACATGGATGTCGATTGATGTGTCGCCCGATGGCAAGCAAATCGTTTTTGATTTGCTGGGCGATCTCTATGTGATTCCTTCGAGTGGAGGCGATGCGAAGCGATTGACCAGCGGGCCTGCGTGGGATTGCCAGCCGCGATTTTCACCGAATGGAAAGCAGATTGCGTTTATCAGCGACCGAAATGGCAGCGACAATCTGTGGCTGATCAATGCGGATGGGTCGCAGATTGACGGCAAGGACGCGAGAAGGGTGAGCGAGGAGACTGACGATCAACTGGGATCGCCGGCCTGGTCGCCTGACGGAAATTATATTGTGGTGCGGAAATACGGGCAATATCCCGGGCCGACGGATTATTTGCGGTACACGAGCCTTTGGATGTTCCACAAGGATGGCGGCAAAGGTGTTGAAGTGGTGAAGGGCGGCAAAGGCGATACGCAGATCAGTTCGGGAGCGGTTTTTTCGGCTGACGGCAAGCTCGTCTATTTTTCGAGTCATGCGGGGCGATTTCAGTACAACGCGGACATCGGGAAATTTCAGGTGATGAGTTTCGATCGCGAAACGGGCGAGATTGAAAGACTGACGGCGGAGTATGGCGGAGGGTTGCGGCCGATGGTCTCGCCGGATGGGAAGTGGCTGGTGTATGCGTCGCGACAGGATGCCAAGACGGGTTTGCGGATTCGCGATCTTGCGACGCGCGAGGAGCACTGGCTGGCGCTTCCGATTCAGCGCGACGACCAGGAGGGCTTCGCGGTGAACGATTTGCTGCCGGGGTACGCGTTCACTCCGGACTCGAAAGCGGTGATTTTCACGCGCGATGGGCACATCCAGCGAGTCGATTTGACAACGCGGCAGGTGGCGACGATCCCGTTCAATGCGAAAGTGGATTTGGATCTGGGGCCACGCGTGCATGTGGATTACGCGGTGGACGATGGGCCGCTGACGGTGCACCAGATGCGATGGACGAACCAATCGTCCGACGGGAAACGGATTGCGTTCAGCGCGGTGGGTAAAATTTGGATGATGGATTTGGCGGATGGTAAGCCGAGGCGGGTGACGAAGAGCGAGGGGCGAGAATATGAGCCGACATTTTCGCCGGACGGGAAGTGGATTGCGTATGTGACGTGGTCGGATGCCGACGGCGGGGAGCTTTGGAAAATCCCGGCGGCGGGAGGCGGCAACGCCACAAAAATCAGCGCCGTCGCCGGATATTATTCTGCGCCGCAATGGTCACCGGATGGAAGCAAATTACTCTTTGTGATGGGATCGAAGCACGGCTGGCTCTCGGAGGACGGAGCGGGCAGGGATAGCGAAGTGCGTGAAATTCGCTGGGTCGCAGCAGATGGCGGTGAGAGCCACAAGGTGGTGACTCTGCCGGAGGGATATCAGCAGCCAACGTTTAATAGGGATGGAACGCGCGTGTACTACATGGAGGACGTTCCGGTTGGGCCAGTCGAAACGCCGACGCCGCCGGCGCGCTTGCTGAAATCGATTCGGCTTGATGGCGTTGACAAAAAGACGCACATCCATGTGGATGGAAGATTTGTGCTGATTGTTCCGTCGCCAGACGGCGAATGGCTGGCGATTCAGAATCGCTACGACGCATATCTCGCTGCGTTTCCAAAGGTGGGAGACGCGACCGTTAACATCAACTTCAAGACGCCGGAAGTTCCGCTGCGGCGCTTGACGAAGGAAGGTGCGAATTATCTCTATTGGGCGGACGGAGGCAAGACGCTCACGTGGAGTTTTGGGAATGACTTCTACCGCGTGAAGCGCGACGCCGTGTTGAATGCGCCGAAACCCGAAAAAGACAAGCCGGAAAATTGGAAGCCGGAGACACTTGCGATTTCGCTGCAGGTGCCGCGCGATACGCCTCAAGGGCAGCTTTTCCTGCGAGGGGGGCGAATCGTGACGATGAAGGGCGACGAGGTGATCGCGCAAGGCGATATTTTGATCGAGAGCAATCGGATCAAGGCAATTGGCGCGTCGGGAAGCATCTCTGCGCCTGCTGGGGCGAAGGTGATCGACGTGAGCGGCAAGACAATTGTGCCGGGGCTCGTGGATATTCACTCGCATTTGAAAACCGAGCGGCCGGAGATGACGAATGAGGAGTGGTCGTACGCGGAGAATCTCGCGTACGGAGTGACGACCACACGTGATCCATCGATTGAGTCGAATACTGTGTTCGCGCAGGGCGAACTTGTGGCGGTGGGCGATTTGGCCGGGCCGCGAATTTATTCGACGGGCACTGCGATCACTACGACGGCGAGCGGACTCGCGAGCGCGGAGGATGCAGATAATCTGGTGAAACGCTACAAGACGCATGGCGCGGATTCGCTTAAAGAATATATGCAGCCGCGAAGAATTCAGCGGCAGTGGCTGGCAATGGCGGCTGCCAAAGAAGGCGTGAATATCACGGCGGAAGGCGGCGGCGATCTGAAGACGGATTTGAGCATGGTGCTCGACGGGTATACTGGCGTGGAGCACAGTTTGCCGATCGTGCCGATTTACAAGGACGTGATCCAGTTGGAGGCACAAGCTGGGACGACCTATACGCCCACTTTGATCGTTTCTTATGGAGGCGAATTCGGACAATTTTACTGGCGGCAGCGAATGGACATTCACGCCGACCCGAAAGTGATGCGTTTTACGCCGCACGAGCAGGTGGATAGCGTGGCGCGGCGTCGCGTGCTGTTGTTTGACGAGGAGTATTCGTTTCCGTTGATCGCGCAGGGAGCGGCCGGAATATTTCGCAACGGCGGGCACGTGGCGTTGGGCTCGCACGGGGAGCAGCAGGGAATCGGGGCGCACTGGGAGTTGTGGATGCTGCAGTCGGGCGGGATGACGCCGTGGCAGGCGCTTTATTCGGCGACGATGAATGGGGCGGAGAGCATCGGGCTCGAGAAGCAGATTGGGTCGCTGGAGCCGGGAAAGTTGGCCGATTTGCTGGTGCTGAATTCGAATCCTCTGGACGATATTCGCAATTCGCGGGATTTGGAATATGTGGTGAAGAATGGCGTGGTGTACTCGGCGGAAACTTTGGATGAGGTGTGGCCCACGGAGAAGAAATTCCCGGAGTTTTTCTGGAAGAAGGATGACGCGGAGTTGACGGCTCTGCCGAAGTAGCCGTTGGCGTTCAATCGGCGCAATCGATCCTGCCCACGGACAAAGCCAATTCTACGCTGCCGATCTGAAGTTCGGCGCTGCAAAGGCGTCTTACTCGCTGTGATATTCTCGTTTTGACATGACTGATTCTCTTTCCACTACAATTACGCATCTTGAATGCTCGAAGTGCGGGGAAAAACACTCTCACGGGACGCTGCAGAATTTGTGCGCGTGCGGCGGGCCTTTGCTGGCGCGGTACGATCTTGCGAAGGCGGCGCGGACGTTGACGCGCGAGGCGCTGAAATCGCGCCCGGCGAATATGTGGAGGTATGCGGAGGTGCTGCCCGCACGCGAGGCGATTTCGCTGGGCGAGGGGATGACGCCGGTGATTCATGCGCGTCGGTTGGGCGCGCAGTTGGGGCTCGATGCGCTGTACATCAAAGATGAGGGGCTGAATCCGACCGGATCGTTTAAGGCGCGAGGGCTATCGGCGGCGGTGACGCGAGCGAAAGAGTTGCGCGCGAAGGCGCTGGCGATTCCTACAGCGGGCAATGCGGGCGGGGCGCTGGCGGCGTACGCGGCTGCTGCGGGGATTCCGTGCGTGATCGTGATGCCAGCGGATACGCCTAGCGCGAATATGATGGAGTGCGAGGCGTTTGGCGCGGACGTGCGGAAGCTGGACGGATTGATTTCCGATTGCGGGCGCTATGTTGGCGAGCATAAGGAAAAAGAGGGATGGTTCGAGGTGTCGACGCTCAAGGAACCGTACCGGATCGAAGGCAAGAAGACGATGGCGTATGAGTTATGGGAGCAGTTTGGCGGTGGGCTGCCGGACGTGATTATTTATCCTACGGGAGGCGGCGTAGGCTTGATTGGGATGTGCAAGGCGTTCGAAGAAATGGAAACGATGGGATGGATTGGGCGCGAGCGGCCGCGGATGGTGGTGGTGCAGGCGACGGGATGCGCGCCGATTGTTGACGCGTATGTGCGCGGGGAAGCGAGCGCACCTCCGTGGCAGAATGCGGCGACGATTGCGTCGGGATTGCGTGTGCCGAAGGCGCTGGGAGATTTTCTGGTGCTGGCGGGAGTGCGAGCCACGCAGGGAACTGCGGTGATGGCGACTGATGAGGAGATGCTGGCGGCGGGGAAGGAGCTTGCGTCGGCGGAGGGGGTTTTTGCTGCACCGGAGGGGGCTGCGACGGTGGTGGCTGCGCGAAAGCTGGCGAATGAACGCTGGATCAAGCCACATGAGCGCGTGGTGCTGTTTAATACAGGGTGCGGCTATAAATATACTGAGGCGTGGCAGAAGGCGCTGCAAGGGCAGTGACGAGTGACAAATGATGAGCGGCGAGCAACAGGCGATGAGTGAAGCGACGGAACGGCTTTATTACCACGATTCATTTTTGCGCGAGTTTGATGCGCAGGTGATTTCGTGCGAGAAGGACGGCGAGCGCTGGAAAATCGTGCTCGACCGCACGGCGTTTTATCCCACATCGGGAGGGCAGCCGTACGATACCGGCAAGCTCAGTGATGTGCCCGTGATTGAAGTGGCCGACGTGGAGCACAAGGTGGTGCATTACGCGTCGGCTGCGATTCCGGTGGGACCGGTTCACGGCGTGATCGACTGGCCGCGACGCATCGAACACATGCAGCAGCACACGGGGCAACATCTGCTTTCGGCTGCGTTCATCGAGCTATTCGGATTTCAGACGGTTTCGTTTCATCTGGGCAAAGAAAGTTCGACGATCGATCTGGATACGCCCGCGGCGAAGGCGGAGCACCTTGAAAAGGCTGAGCGGCGCGTGAACGAAGTAATATTCGAGGACAAGCCTGTGGTGATTCGCTTCGGGACTGCCGAAGAGCTGGCCGAGGCGGGAATTCGGAAGAGGGTGGAGCGCGAAGGAATTCTGCGCGCGATTGAAGTGGAGGGGTTCGACCGGCAGCCGTGTGGCGGAACTCACCTCGAGCGCACGGGGCAGGCGGGATTGCTGCTGATTCGCAAGCTGGAGCGGCGAAGGGATCAGTGCCGCGTGGAATTCGTGTGCGGATTTCGCGCACTCGGGGCGGCGCGTGGTGATTTCTCGACACTCACCCAGGCGGCATCACTGTTGAGTTGCGGCTTGGCGGAAGTGCCCGCAGTGCTTGGCAAATTGATTGAGGAACGGCGCGTGCTGCACGGAGGGGTGAAGCGTCTTGAGGAACGGCTTGCCGAACACGAGGCGCGGGCGCTGCTGGCATCACAAGCGGCAACGGGTGCGGAATCGTTGCGGGTTATTGCCTCCGCGCTTGAGGAAGCGACTCCGGCCTATCTCGGGTTGCTCGCCGCAAAGCTTGTCGCTGAAGCAAACGTGGTTTCTCTGCTCGCCAGCCGCGCGAGCGGTCATGTGGTGTTTGCGCAGACGAAGGGATTGCCCCACGACATGGGCGCACTGCTTCGCGACACGCTGAAGCAATTCGGCGGCAAGGGCGGCGGGGCGAAGGATTTCGCGCAGGGTAGCGTGGCGGATGCGACGAAAACTGCGGATGCAGTTGCGCACGCGAAGAAAATTGCCTCCACGTGAGAATCGGGTTCGGAATCGCGTTAGGTAGCGCTGCGCTCGTTTGCTAGAATTATTCGCACCGTGGGCGTGTAGCTCAGCTGGGAGAGCGCATCGTTCGCAACGATGAGGCCGGGGGTTCGATCCCCCCCACGTCCACCACTACAACCCGGCGCCGGTACGGTTTACACCAGCTTCGTGGTTGTCAGCAGCAGCATGCAGGTACCGCGACGCGATTACGTCTTTCCCGAGACCTTGCTTCGATATTCTGCTTGTGCCTTGCCGGTGATTTCGCTGCAATACTTCGGAATTGTGTGCCGCGTCATTCAAGAGGTGATGTAGGTGTCGGGAAGCGAGAGTGGAAGGCGGGCGTTCACGGGGCTCACCGCAAAAGGGGAGCACAGACGCGGCACGTGAGGATGGTATTGCCTCGGGAAATGTAGTGTCGGCACGGTAGCGTACCAAAGGCTAATCAAAGAGCCGGCCCGGCAAAAATCGGCCGGGACGCAAACTGCGCGCAAGATGCCCTTGGTGCCTCAGGCCACCACGGCGCTGCAGGGGAATCCGTTCGGCCGCCGGGCGGTTAGTAAGAGCCTCGTCCTGTCTAGCGCTCGATTTCGATTTCGGTGTCGCGCAGGGGAACTGGTTTTATGACCGTGGATGGGAAATTAGCTTCGCCGCCATCGCGTTCGATGAGATCGGCCAGCTGCAGACGAAGATTGCCGGCGTTGGTCGAATAGGAGAGGCCGGTTTCGATATCTACGATTTTGGCGCGAATCAGCTTTTCGATTTCGCCGTCGAAATACTGCATGCCTTCCGCATCGCCATCGCGCATGGCATCGAGCAGCGATTTTCCCTCTGTTTCGCCCTTTTCGACGTAGTCGCGCGTCCGCATTGTAGACTTCAGGATTTCGAAGGCCGCGACGCGTCCTTTTCCATCGAGCCGCGGAATGAGCCGCTGCGAAATGATATAGCGGAACGCTTTTGCCAGCCGGTTGCGAATCGCGTTTTGGTCGGCTAGGGGGAAGACTCCGATGATGCGCTCGATCGTTTTGGAGGCGTCCGTGGTATGAAGCGTCGAAAACACCACGTGACCGGTCTCGGCGGCTTCGAGTGCGACTTCAATTGTTTCCTTGTCGCGCATCTCGCCGACCAGAATTACTTTGGGCGCCTGGCGAAGGGCGGCACGCAGAGCAAGAGCAAAACTGGGCGTGTCGCTGTGCAGTTCCCGCTGGTGAATCGTGGCGCGTTTGTGCGGATGGAGGAATTCGATCGGGTCCTCGATCGTGATGATGTGGTAAGCCTTCTCTTCGTTGATCTTGTTCAAAATCGCGGCGAGGCTTGACGATTTGCCGCTTCCCGTGGGACCTGTGACGAGAACGATTCCGTTGCGAAGATTGATGGTTTCGGCAAGCGCATCGGGAAGATTGAGCGACTTGAAATCAGGGATCGAACTGGGAATCACGCGCATTACGATCGCGCAGGTGCCGCGCTGAGTGAAGACATTGACGCGGAATCGCGAAACTTTCGGAAGGCTGTAGGAAATATCGCAAGAGCCCTGTTCTTTCAGCTTTTGCAAGGCGATCGAATTTCGTCCGATCAAATCCGCGGCGATACGCGCAGTGTCTTCCGGAGTGAGGACTCCAACACCTGGAATCTTCAGCTGAATCAGGCCACCGTGCATGTCTACCTGTGGCGCGCGGCCGGGAGAAAAGATCAAGTCGCTGGCATCTTTGGCGGTGGCGATCATGGACGCAATCAGCGCGGGTGTGCGGACGATCTGCGCGGCGGGGCGCGGTGGCGAGGTAGCGCCCGGCACGGCCGGCGCGGGCGGCACTGTTGACGCCGCGGGCGGTACGGAATCAGGTGATGGTGCAGCGTCCGGCTTCGTTGCCAGCACGTCCGGAGTAAGAGTTGGAACGTCCATAGAAATTCTCCGCCGAGTTCCCGACGGGTAGCTCTCAGGGTCTCGACGAATAACAGTATGAACCGCGCCGAAATGCAGTGTTTCAGAATGCGAAGATGGTGTCGTCAAACGATTAGCAGTGAACTAGCGTCCATCGGTTGGGCCCCTGGGCGCGAAATATGCGCGGTTATTTCGTCTTATCGACGACGACCGCGCCACCCTTCATGACCCACCGAACGTTGCTGATTGTGACGTTTACATCGGCCACCGGATCGCCTTCAACGGCGACCACATCGGCGAAATAGCCTGGAGCCAGAGCGCCAAGTTCTTTCTCTTTGCCGAGCAGGGCAGCTGCGTTAGTCGTTGCGGTAGCGAGCGCTTGCTCGGGCGTCATGCCGAGTTTCACGAACCAGCCGAGTTCGCGGGTATTTTGGCCGCACATGGTGAACAGCGCATCGGAACCCATCGCGAACTTCACGCCTGCTTTAAAGGCCTTTTGAGCGGTGGCGAAATTGCGGCGGATGTAATCGTTCAAACCCTCAGCGATGGCCGGAGTCCAGCCGAAGGCGACGTAGTTGTCAACGTAATAGCGGTTGTGATCGATTGTCGGAACGTAGAAGGTGCCGCGCTTCACCATTTCCGCGATCGTTGCATCGTCCATGTCCGTGGCGTGCTCGACGGAATTGGCTCCTGCGCGCACGGCGTCCTTCGCGCCGTCAGGACCGTAGCTATGTACAGCCAGACGCTTGCCGTACTTGTGAGCGAGGTCAGCGGCCGCCTTCATTTCATCGAACGAGTAGGTCTGGAAACCGGTGACGTCTTTGTCGGTTCCCGTAGAGCCGTACATCTTGATTACATCCACTCCAGCTGCCACTTCCTCGCGAATCACGCGCATGACGTCGCCGAGATTGTCCGCGCGGCCGCCAGCGGGCGTGGTGTAGCCGGGACGCGGCGGCGAGTCGGCGACGTAAAGCCCATAGCCGGCCACGAACATGCGCGGACCGATCATAGAGCCGCGATTTATCAAGTCGCGCATCGCAATATCGTCCCAATCGTTCGCGCCCAGATCGCGCACCGTTGTGACGCCGGCTTCAAGAGTGCGCCGAGCGTTTTCCTCCGCCAAGAATACGGTTACGGCGGGAAGGCGCGATCCGCTCTGCTGGTCAAACGGACGTACGTTTGAGGTCTGATCCCAGTAGTAGGTGATGTGCGTGTGCACGTCGATCAGTCCGGGAATTGCGGTGTAGCGCCGCAAGTCGATTACTTCGGCGCCTGCCGGAATCTTCGAAGCGTCAGCGGTGATGTCGGCTATGCGCTCGCCACGTATGACGACAATCGCATCGGACCATACTTTGCCCTTGCCATCGACTAATTTTCCGAAGCGCAGCGCCTTCGCTGGAGGATCGGCGGCGCGACTACTTGCCGCGCAGCAATACGCGAAAATTAGCAGACACAACCATAATAGGACTCGACGCATTGTCACCTCGAATAAAGTTCAGAAAATCTAACACCAAGTGGAGAAGGGAACTACCAATTTCAGGGGGCGAGCATATTCGAAACAGCGGCGATATCCGGGTCAGCAGGCGCCGGCGCGGCTGGCTGGCCATTTACCACAGCCGGAAAGTCAACGAGGAACGTGGCGCCTCCCTGGGGGCGATTGAAGCACTCGATATGGCCTCCGTGCTCCTGGACGATTCCGTAGCAAATGCTGAGGCCGAGTCCCGTTCCTTTGCCCACCGGCTTGGTGGTGAAGAATGGATCGAACACCTGATGCGGAGATTTGATTCCAGGGCCGGTGTCTGAGAATTCGATGAAGACTCTTTCCGGATTATGATCGGTGCGAATCACGAGCTTGCCGCCGCCCACTTCTTCAAGGGCGTCCACGGCATTGCTCATCAGGTTGAAGAAAACTTGAAGAATCTGGTTAGCATCTCCGCGCACGGCGGGCAATTTCGGGTCGGTCGTTGTCTCGATGATTACTTTCTTGCCGCGCAAATCGAGGTTGCTTAGGTGGAGGGCGTTGCCAATCACTTGATTGATATCCAGGTCGGCTTTCTCGGTGGGTACGCGGCGCGCAAAACTCAGCAAGCTCGTAACCAAGGATTTTATCCTGCGCGCCAGCATACGAATTTTTTCCGCCACCTGGCGCTGCCGGTCGCCCAACGCCGGGTCGTCGGCGAGCAGGTCTGAATACCCGAGAATGCCAGTGAGCGGATTATTGATCTCGTGTGCGGCGCCTGCTGCCAGCTGGCCTATCGAGACGAGCTTTTCTGTCTGAATCATCTGCGCCTGAATGTGTTTGAGGTTTTCAAGGGAATCGTGCGAAGCCTCGAGCAATCGAGTGCGATCGCGGTCCACAAGCCGCTGGCGGAAGAATGCCAGCACCGTGACCACCAGAAGAGTTACCTGTGTAACTCCGATGCGAAAAGTTCGTACGGCTTCGCGGTTCGGACTGTAGCGCAGGCTCCAGAGCGCCATAAGCGGGATGGACACGACAGCGGTCATGGCCACGCGAGCGGGCCACCGGCTTCGCTCCTCCTGATGGCGCGGAACCGGATCGGCCACCGGCTTGCGCTGATAAGCGACGATTCCAGCGGTTCCGAACCATACGAATGAGGCCAATACCGGCAGATCGAACGGACTTCCGGTGTAATAGTCCTTTCGGTCGATGGCCCAATTGGCAAGGTACGAGCCCGCCGCATACAAGATAGAGGCGCTAAACAGGTGTGCGTATACTTCCCGCCAGACGCCCCTCGACCGGCCGATCAGCACCGCGAAGCCGACTGCCAGCAAGCCGTTCTCGACCGCAGCGAGGTAGTCGTAGCTAACGCCATAAGCCATAACGTCGGGTGAGACGTACTGCCACGGAATCACAACGAAGAGGTATAGATAGACCCACCAGACCAGAAGCAGTGAAAAGTCGAGATAGCCAATGTGAAACTCAGGATCTTCGCGACGATCGTGTGGCTTCAGGGCAAGAGCCCACATCATCGGCACCGGATGGAGGAACAGAATCACGTCACCGATGAATGGATTAGGGGCCTCCTCCCGGCGAATCACCTCGAAATACGTCCACATGAGCTGACCCAGAAGCCAGGTGGCGCAGCCAGCCCCTAGTAGCAGCCAAAAGGCGCGAGTGCGCCTCTCCTGCGATGCGGCGTTCATAAACAAGCATGCACAGGCGAATCCGGCCGCCAGTGCTTGGGCGATGTCGCCAAAGGCAGTCAGGGCCGTACTTCGAGGCAGCGTGATAGAAACGAGCCCGTAAACACCTACAAACCCTACCCACGCAGCCAGGAGTACCCACTGAGCCGTGGCAAACTTGCCGAGGACGCGCTCCAGGGAGGCGAGGGAGTCTTCCAGTCGTTTTACAGTGGGCACTGTTTGCATGAGCCTAGTACTATTAAGCTTACTTTCCCTTGACGTCTTGCTGATGAAAGAGTTGGGGCCAAGTTCCGTGGGCTGCAATAGTTAGGCTTTGGTAGCATTCCTGTCTCGCCGCGGTCGACGTGGGCGGTGAGTTCGAAAGGACCAACCAGTGACCTGGATTCGGACTGTGCCGTATTCGGAAGCAAGCGAGGAACTAATGCGGGCGATGGAGGAACAGCGCGCTCTGTACCCCGTTGAGTACCAGGCGCCGGTGTTTCCCACGACGGACGGACCATCAGGGATAGTCGCGTCGCACACCCTGATACCCGACGCGCTCTACCATGCGTTCGCGACGTTCGGGGCGCTGATGTCCCCAGAACTGCCGCTCACGCGGCGGCAGCACGAAATGATCACGACCGTCGTCTCGGTTACGAACCGGTGCTTTTATTGAATCGAGTCTCACGCAGAGTTTCTGCGTCGCGTTACGCTGGACGATGAGCTTGTGGCCGCTTTGAGAAAAGATTATAGGAGCGCAGCAATATCCGAACAGGATCGCGTGATGCTTGATTTTGTGGTGCAGCTTACGAAGGATGCGACGAGAATCAGCCGCGACGATCACGCGAAGTTGCACGCCGCGGGCTTCGACGACCGAGGAGTTCTGCAGATTACACTGATTGCGTCATGGTTTAACTACATCAACCGAGTGGCCGACGCGCTAGGCGTGGGCCGCGATTAGACAAAGCGAGCGCCGGATGAGAAAACTCATCCAGGCTATGGATGAGTGGTCTGGCCGGCTCCGCGCTCAGCCACGATCTTGCGTGCGTTTTGATAGAGCGCGCGGGCTTGCGGAATCAGCTCTTCCGCTTTCTGCAGCTGCGGATCTTCCTGAAGCTCGACCTTATAGCCATCGTTCAAACCGAACACCGTGGTGAACACCTCGCGCTTGATCTTCCATTTGATCCAGGCCAGGTTGTCTTGAATGTCTGGCTCGGTGAACTTGATGTGCTGCAGGTCGAGATATTTGCGGAATTGAGTGATCACCGCGTCGTCGGCCACGAAGTCCTTCGATATCTCAGGCTTCTCGCCCAGATAGTGCCGCACGAAATCGCCTACGCCCTGTGGAAACGGATAAAACACGCCACGGCGGAGAAGAGACTGCTCGAAATCGTTCAGCTTCGGAGCGGGTACTGCGTCGTCAGGCGTGATTCCGCCCTGTCCGAAAACCTGCCGGCCACTGTCGGTTAACTTCACTTCTGGCGCGCGAGGCGGCTTGGGATTGTAGTGATAGTCGTAGAGCGAAATGTTTTTGTAATCGCGCTGGATCAGGCGGCCGCTCGGCGTGTAGTAACGCGCAGTGGTAAGAAGAAGCGCGGTGTCTTCGCTCAGCGGATACTGTGTCTGTACGAGGCCCTTTCCAAAGCTCGTCTCACCGACAATCAAACCGCGGTCGTGATCCTGGATCGAGCCCGCGACGATTTCGGAAGCGGATGCGCTCTGCCCGTTGATCAGCACTATGAGCGGAACTTCGATACCCTGGTTCCCGCGCAGTGCGTAATAGCGTTTCTCGGACGAGGAGCGCCCGCGGTGGGAGACCACGATCTCATTCTTGTCGAGGAACATATCGGCCATGCCGACGGCTTGATTCAGCAGGCCGCCGCCATTGTTGCGCAGGTCGATGATCAATCCATCGAGCTTCGAGACGTCGAGCTGCTTCAGCGCCTCAGCCAGGTCGTTGTCGGTGGTCTCGTTGAAAGTCGACACGCGCACGTAGCCGATGCCGGGTTTCGCCATCGTGAAATACTCGACGCCAGGGCGGGGAATTTCATCACGAACGACCGTTACCTCGATTGGTTTGTCCCAGCCTTCGCGGCCCAATGAGATGTGGACCGTGGTGCCCTTGGCGCCTTTCAGCATGTCGGCTACTTCGGTGGTCGTGAGTCCTGTACAAGCTTTGCCATCCACTTTGAGGATGACGTCGCCTGGGCGAATGCCGGCCTTGTAGGCAGGCGAGCCGACGAATGGCGCAAGCACGATCGTCTGGTTATCGCGGCCCTGAACCGTCATACCGACGCCGTAATACTTGCCTTGTTGCTCTTCGCGGAAGAGTGCGTATTGGCGAGGATCAAAAAAGTTCGAGTGCGGGTCAAGCACGCGCAGCATTCCAGGAATGGCGCCGTCGTAGATGGCTTTATCTACGTCAACGGGATCGGCATAATTGCGCTCGACGATCGAGAGGACTCGCGTAAAGCTCTTCACTGAATCCTGCATGTCCGACGAGCCGGCTGCGGTCGCCCTGACCGTCGGGCCGAACCATCCGCCGAGGAGAGCTGAGATTGCCAGTACAGCGGTCAAAAGTATGATTCCACGCCTGGAAGATTGCGACACGTCCATCGATCCTCGCTTTATGCCCCGAACCGAAAGTATAGCATACCACTTGCAGGCCGTTTGACAGGCCTGTGAGCCTCTTCTATGATGCAAAAACGGCAGCGCCGAGGGCAAAAATGTTGAGCATCCCACATCTGATTATCATCTTCGTCGTGGCGCTCGTCGTTTTTGGCCCCGAAAAACTCCCGGAATTGGCGCGAAATCTCGGAAAAGTGATGGCCGAATTCAGGCGCGCTACGGGAGACCTGCGGTCAACGTTCGAAGGTCACATGCGGGATCTCGAGCGCGAAACCGACACTCGCCGAATTGGCGGATCAACGTCTGCTCCAGGTTCTGGTTCAGGCACGAGCGCTGGCGCTATAACCGCCGTTCCGTCGCCTGCGACCGATTCGGCGGCTGGCACGGTCCCCACCCTGCCTCCGCAGTTGGGCGCGCCCATCGAAGGCCAGCAAGCGGCACCCACGGAAGCCGAGCGAGGTGATCAGCCAGTTAGCCAGACATCAGTTAGCCAGGCACCGGCTGGCCAGATAGTTGACCAGGAAGTCCGATTCCAACCGCCGCAGATTCAGTCCGTCCATTCGCCAGAAGAATCCGCCAACGCAAGCGAGCACCCTTCCGAGACACCTACCGATGGCGGCACCCGCCCTGCCTGACCCCAACTCGCAGCAGAAGCCCGAGGAGGAAGCCGGTGGGCGCATGTCGTTTTTCGAGCACCTGGTAGACCTTCGCAAACGCCTCGTTTATTCGCTGCTGGGCATCGGCATCGGGATGGTGGCCGGCCTCGCGGTTTCCCCGTACTTCATCGATTACATCGTCAAGCCGATGCAGGCCGCACTGCGCGCGCACCAGATGGACGACAAGCTGTATTACACCAGTCCGGCCGGCTACGTGGGCCTGATTATTACGCTAGGTCTGTATCTCGGAATCGTGATTGCGATGCCCTGGGTGCTTTATCAGATCTGGCAGTTTGTAGCGCCGGGACTTTACAAACACGAACGAAGCGCTGTGGCCGGATTCATCATCCCCTCGATGATTCTGTTCTTGGCGGGAATCGCTTTTGGCTATTTCATCGTGCTGCCAACCATGCTGGGTTTCCTGATCGGCATGGGGACCACAGGGCCAGTGAAGCCCTTGATCAGCATCAATGAATATTTCGATCTGATTTTGATCGTGCTCATCGGACTCGGCATCATATTCGAATTGCCGGTGGTGATTTTCATTTTGTCGGTGTTCAACATCGTCACGCCGAAGTTTCTGATAAAGAATTTTCGTTATGCGATGCTCATCATTACTGTCCTGGCAGCCTTTGCTGCGCCCACACCGGACGCGACGACGATGCTCATCTTCATGGCCGCGCTCGTGCTGCTATACGTAATTGGCATTATCGTGTCATATTTTGTAGTCCGAAAAAAACGCGCGCGCGCCATAGCTGGCGGAGAGGCTCAATAGCGTGATTCGACTCGGGAAACCAGCGTGGCTTGCCGTGGCGGCATTCGTCACTCTGCTCACAGTTGCCTGTGGGCACGAAGTCGGTGGTTCAAATACCGCGGAAAAGGGAACGGTCCAATCATCGCAGGATAGCCCGAAGCCCACCCTCAACGTCAAAACGCTAAACGCGGAACCTGCCCCGCCTGCTGCTGAGACGGGCGGATTTGATGGGAACAAAGCGTTTGAACATGTTGCACAACTGGTTGCCATAGGCCCGCGTCCGCCCGCATCAGACGGCATTCGCCGAGCGCAGCAATACATCAAGGCCCAGCTACAAAGCTTCAATTGCCAGGTAGACGAAGACGATTTCCACGCGCAAACGCCCGTCGGTGACGTGGCAATGAAAAACATCATCGCGAAAGTGCCGGGTGAAGGGCCGGGAATTATTCTGCTCATGACCCACTACGATACTTTGGGCTCCGTGAAGGATTTTGTAGGCGCCGAAGACAGTGGTTCCTCCACCGGACTCATGCTCGAGATGGCGCGCCTGTTATGCCCGAAGAAGCAGCCCAATGCGGTCTGGATAGCGTTTCTTGACGGCGAGGAAGCTTTCGTCAATTGGAATCAAGATGACGATCACACTTATGGCAGCCGCGAACTCGCGGCACGCCTCGCCGTTTCGGGAGAACTGAAGCGCGTGAAGGCCGTGATTCTGGCCGATATGGTTGGACAGAAAAATCTCGAAATTCACCGCGAATCGGATTCGACGAAGTGGCTGACAGACCTCGTGTGGAAGAAGGCGGCGAGTCTTGGATACGGAGATATTTTCACTTCCCGCGAATCGCAAGTAGCCGACGACCATCAGCCGTTCCTCTCCCGCGGTGTTCCCGCCGTGGACATCATCGATCTGGACGGCTACACAAACGCTGGATATTGGCACACCACGCAGGACACGATCGATAAGGTCAGCCCAAAGAGCCTGGCGATTGTCGGCTACGTGATCCTCGAATCGGTCAACGAGCTGCAGAAGAAGTTCCACTAGACTGAAATGCGCCGCCGATTCTTCGTCGATCGCTTCGAGCGGGAGTCGGCGTCGCTGCGCGATGAAGCTGCCGAGCACCTGGGTCGCGTCCTGCGCGCAGATCCAGGTCAGCTTTACGAGTTGAGCGATGGCCAACGCGTCTGGCTCGCACGCGTCGAACGGGTCGCGGTCTCAAAACGCGGACCAAGCCGGATCGATTTTGCGCTTGTCGAGCCGATCGAAGCTGCAGAGCCTGCCCTCCGCATCGAGCTGCTAATTTCCATCGTCAAGTTCGATCGCTTCGAATGGTGTCTCGAAAAAGCCACAGAACTCGGCGTCGACGAAATCGTGCCCCTAGCTGCCGCACGTACAGATAAGGCCCTCATCGCTGCAGCAGCGAAGCGTCACGAGCGCTGGAAGCGCATCATCCTGGAATCCGCGCAGCAGTCGCGTCGTTTGCGGCCGCCAGTCTTGCATCCCGCCTTAGCGCCCGACAGAGCGTTCCCACAATCGTCTGCAAGCCTCAAAGTTTTCCTGTCCGAACGCCGCGAAGCCAAATCCTTGAAAAAGGTCCTAGATCAGGAGTCGCCTTCGGTGGCACAGGCACTCGTGCCTGCCCTGAGAACCGAAGGGCCTGTGCGCTCTTCTAGCGCCACAGCCCCCGAGACTCAAGCAACGCCAACCATATCGCTAGCCGTCGGCCCAGAAGGCGGCTGGACGGATGACGAAATCGCAACTGCCGCCACCGCCGGATTCCTCGAAGCCTCCCTCGGCGAAAATATCCTGCGCACCGAAACTGCGGTCATCGCCTCACTCGCCGTGTTGCAGTTCGCGCTGCGAACACACTAAATTCGCCAGGAACCCCAACGCCTTGGCGCGCATCTAAGGGCATGATATAAATAAAGCAGCTTCGAGATAGAAATGCTCGACATCTCCAATCCCGGCTCGCCGACCCCTGCTGAAAATTTGTCCGCCCCGCAGTTGCGGCAGGATCTGCGCAGCTGGACGCGTGACTTAGCCGTCGCTCTCGGCCTCGCGCTTGTGATCATCGTTTTTCTCTACCAGCCGGTGAAGGTCGAAGGCACCAGCATGGCTCCCCTCCTGAGCGATCAGGAGCGAATCTTCATCAACAAATTCGTGTATCGCTTCGAGCCGATCGGGCGTGGCGACGTAATTGTTTTCTGGTATCCTCTCGACCGCTCGAAGTCGTTTATCAAGCGCGTGATTGGGCTTCCGGGCGAAACGATCGAGTTGCGCGGCGGACGTCTCTACGTGGACGGCAAGGCGCGGCCGGAAGTTTATATCCCAGCGAGCTATCTCGACGGATCGAGCTACGGCCCGGTGGCGATTCCGAAAGAAGAGTACTTTGTGATGGGCGATCACCGCGACAGCTCCAACGACTCGCGCGTATTTGGACCCATCGGGCGGCGCGATATTTACGGCAAAGCGGTTTTTGCGTATTGGCCGGTGGATCACTTTGGTTCGCTGACCGGCACTTCGACAGTAAACGCGGCATCGAAATGAACGCCTTGGGAGGACACACTGACGCAGGCCCTCGCAGGTCGCGCGACTCTCGCGCTCGAGGACGGACGAGTCTTTAACGGCCGCGCGGCAGGCGCTCGCACGCGCCGCGGCGGCGAAGTCGTTTTCAATACCAGCCTCACCGGCTACCAGGAAGTTTTCACCGATCCCAGCTATTCCGGCCAGATTGTCTGCCTCACGTATCCTCACATTGGAAATGTCGGCTCGAATCGCGATGACGACGAGTCTGCAAAGCCTTACATCGAAGGATTGATCGTCCGCGAGTTTGCGGCGCTCTCTTCGAATTGGCGCTCCACCGAAACCGCGCAGAAATTTCTCGAACGCTACGGCGTTCCGGTTATATGGGATCTCGACACGCGCGCGCTTGTCCGGCATCTTCGCGACGTTGGAGCGTTGCGCGGAATCGTCGCCACCGATGGAACTCCCGCGGAGAAATTAATCGAAGAGGCTCGCGGGTTGCCCACGATGGCCGGCCAGGAACTCGCTAGCCGCGTTACGTCGCCCAAGAAATACGAATGGTCGAAAGGCTCGATTGACCTCGCGGCGGGCCACTCGCTGGGCACGGCCGGCGCAGCCGCTGCCAATTCAGGAAATGCCTCTAGCGATCGCCGCCACCGCGTCGTAGCTTACGATTACGGTATCAAACAAAACATTCTGCGGCTTTTCGTTGACCATGGCTGCGATGTCACCGTGGTTCCTGCGAAAACTTCCGCAGACGACGTTCTCGCGATGAAGCCGGATGGGGTTTTCTTGTCCAATGGCCCGGGCGATCCCGAGCCGGTTTCCTACGCCATTGAAAACATCCGCAAGCTGCTAGGCCGCGTCCCAATCTTTGGTATCTGTCTTGGCCACCAGTTGTGCGGCCTTGCCCTCGGCGGCCGCACGTTCAAGCTGAAATTCGGGCATCACGGATCGAATCATCCGGTAAAGAATCTCCTCACGCAAAAAGTGGAAATAACGGCCCAGAATCACGGCTTCTGCGTCGATCCCGATTCGCTGCCATCGAACGACGTTGAAATCACACACGTAAACCTAAACGATCACACGAATGAAGGCATGCGCCACCGCTCAATGCCGCTGTTCAGCGTGCAGTACCACCCAGAAGCCTCGCCCGGCCCACACGACGCCCGCTACCTGTTCAACGACTTCATCGCGCTAATGAACGAGGCCGCGCCGCGATAACACATGCCGAAACGCACTGACATCAAGAAAATCCTCATCATCGGCTCGGGCCCGATCATCATCGGGCAAGCCTGCGAATTCGACTACTCCGGCACCCAAGCCTGCAAAGCCCTGCGCGCAGAAGGCTATGAAGTGGTGCTCGTCAATTCGAATCCAGCCACGGTGATGACGGATCCGGAAACCGCCGACCGTACCTACATCGAGCCGCTCGCGAAAGAATATCTCGAAGCTGTCATTGCCGCGGAGCGTCCCGATGCCTTGCTGCCCACCGTCGGCGGACAGACGGGACTGAATCTCGCCGTCGAACTTGCGGAAGCCGGCATCCTCGAGAAATACGGGGTGAAACTCATCGGTGCATCGCTTCGCGCGATTAAAGTTGCGGAAGACCGGCTGCTTTTCAAGGATGTGTGCCGCCGAATCGGCCTAGAAGTGCCCGCTTCGGATGTCGTGACGAACATTCACGAAGCCGTGAAGCTCGCGGATGCGATCGGCTATCCGCTCGTGATTCGCCCGTCCTTCACGCTGGGCGGCACGGGCGGCTCGATTGCATACAATCGCGAGGAATTCGCGGACTTAATCGCCCGAGCTCTCGATGCGAGCCCCGTTCATCAAGCCCTCATCGAGGAATCCGTTCTCGGCTGGAAGGAATACGAGCTCGAAGTGATGCGCGACGTTCGCGACAACTTCGTCGTGATCTGCTCGATCGAGAATCTCGATCCGATGGGCATTCACACGGGAGATTCAATTACAGTCGCGCCGGCGCAGACGCTTACCGACAAAGAATACCAGCGCATGCGCGACGCTGCGGCTGCGATCATCCGCGAAGTGGGAGTTGAAACGGGCGGCTCGAATATTCAATTTGCCGTCGAGCCCGAAACCGGGCGGATGACCGTGATCGAAATGAACCCGCGCGTCTCTCGCAGCTCCGCGCTCGCCAGCAAAGCCACCGGATTCCCGATTGCGAAAATTGCCGCCAAACTCGCGCTGGGAATGACCCTCGACGAAATTCCCAACGACATCACGCGCAAGACGCCGTGTTCCTTCGAGCCCACGATCGATTACGTGGTCGTCAAAATTCCGAAATGGCAGTTCGAGAAGTTTCCTGGCAGCGAAACCACCCTCACCACGCAGATGAAATCCGTAGGCGAAGTGATGGCCATCGGCCGCACGTTTCAAGAAGCACTTTGCAAAGGCATTCGTTCGCTCGAGCCGCACACGCCGTGGCGCGCTCCGGCCGAAGTCACCGTCGCGCTCCTTCGCGAAAAACTCACGGTTCCCGGGCCCGACCGTATCCATTGGCTCTTCGAAGCCCTCGAACGCGGCATGACGCGCGATGAAGTGTGCTCGCTTACGAAAATCGATCCCTGGTTCATTCGTCACATGGAAGAAATGGTCGCGTTAGACCGCCGCGTAGCCGCCACATCTTTTCACGCAGCATCGCCTGAACTTCTCCTGGAAGCGAAACGCTCCGGCGCGAGCGACGAAGAGCTTGCAAAACTTTGGAAGACCACCGCCGCTGAAGTCCGCGCTCGCCGCCACGAACTCAATGTCCGGCCGGTTTTCAAACGCGTCGACACCTGCGCCGCCGAATTCGAGTCCTTCACGCCCTACATGTATTCCACCTACGAGGAAGAGGACGAGTCAAGTCCGGTCGACCGCCCGAAAGTCGTCATCCTCGGCAGCGGCCCGAATCGCATCGGGCAGGGAATTGAGTTCGACTACTGTTGTTGCCATGCCGCCTTCGCTCTGAAAGAAGACGGCTACGAAACCATCATGGTGAATTGCAACCCGGAAACGGTTTCGACTGATTACGACACCTCCGACCGCCTCTATTTCGAGCCGCTCACTTTGGAAGATGTTCTTGCGATCCTCGATCGCGAAAAGCCGCAGGGCGTAATCGTCCAATTCGGCGGCCAGACGCCGCTGAATCTCGCCCTTGAGCTCAAGCGCAACGGCGCGCAAATCATAGGCACTGATCCTGAATCGATCGACCTCGCCGAAGACCGCCGCCGCTTTGGCCGCCTCCTCGACGAAATGAAAATTCCGCAACCGCGGGCCGGCACAGCCCTTGCCCCGCAGGAAGCCGTCCGCGTCGCCTCCGAAATTGGCCTGCCCGTCGTGGTCCGCCCCAGCTACGTTCTCGGTGGCCGCGCGATGGTCATCGCCTACGACCTGAAAACCGTCGAAGACTACGTCGCGCAAGCTGCACAGATCGGAAACGCATCCGATCCGCGCCGGCCAATTCTCATCGATCAATTCCTCGAGGACGCCACGGAAGTAGACGTCGACGCGCTTGCCGATGGCGAGGATGTGGTGATCGCCGGCATCATGGAGCACATCGAAGAAGCCGGCATCCACTCCGGCGATTCTTCGTGCGTGCTACCGGCCGTCACGCTCAAGCCTTCGGTGCTCGAACGCATCCGCGATTACACCTCGAGGCTCGCACGCGCATTGAATGTCGTCGGCCTGATGAATGTGCAATACGCCATCCAGCGCGACACGGTATACGTCCTCGAAGTGAATCCGCGCGCCTCGCGCACAATTCCGTACGTAAGCAAAGCCACCGGCGTGCCGCTAGCAAAAGTGGCCGCGCGCTTGATGACCGGCCGCAAGCTGCGCGACATGAATCTGCCCTGCATTCAGACCAACGGAATCAAAGAACTCGCAGTGCGGGATTTCTACGCGGTGAAGTCGCCGGTATTCCCGTTCAACAAGTTCCGCGGCGTCGACACAATTCTAGGCCCGGAAATGCGCTCCACCGGCGAAGTGATGGGCATCTCGTCTACTTTCGGCGTTGCCTTCGCGAAGGCGCAACTTGCCGCCGGCCAAAGGCTGCCGCAAGAGGGCACAGTCTTCATCAGCGTGAACGATCACGACAAGCGCCACGTCACCGGCCTCGTCCAGGACCTGCTCGCAGCCGGCCTCAGGGTTGTTGCCACGCGCGGAACGGCTGCGGCCCTCTCAGCGGCGGGTATCGAAGTCGAATCGGTCTTCAAAGTGAACGAAGGCCGGCCCAATATCGTCGACCTCATCAAAACCGCAAAAGTAAATCTGGTCATCAACACGCCGCTCGGCCGCGAATCTTTCTACGACGAAAAATCAATCCGCCGCGCCGCAATTCGCTACAACATTCCCTGCATCACCACGCTTTCCGCCGCCACCGCCGCCGCAAAAGGAATCCGAGCGATGGCTGGCCACGCCGTTGAGGTTGCCGCGCTTCAGGATCTGCATCGCCGCAAGAATGCCGCTGCTGCCGCGCGCGATTCAATCTCCGCTTCCACCTCCGCCGCCCCGAATCCGGCGTGCTGAGGTAAAATACAGAGATGAACCTTCACGGAATTTTCCCGCCGTTAGCCACACCGTTCGCGGCTGATGGCGCCATCGCACAAGCAAAACTGCGCGAAAATATCGCCCGTTACAATCGTATTGGCCTCGCGGGATATGTCCTCAACGGCTCCACGAGTGAATCCGTCCTCCTACGCTGGGAAGAAATTTATCGTCTGTGGGAGACCGCAAAGGAAGCCGCTGCGCCCGGCAAGATCCTCATCGCCGGCACCGGAACTGAATCCACCGCGGAGACAATCGACCACACCAATCGCGCCGCATCGCTCGGCTTCGATGCAGCCCTGGTCCGCACGCCGCATTTCTACAAGCCGCAAATGAAGATCGACGCGCTCTCGGAATTCTATTTGCGCGTCGCCGACGCTTCCCGCATTCCGGTTCTCGTCTATTCCGTGCCAATCTTCACAAATTTGCAGGTGGAAGCCCCGCTGATTGCCCTTGTCGCGAAGCATCCCAACATCATCGGCATGAAAGACAGTTCCGGCGACGTCGAAGGCGTTCGCAAGATCATCGCCGCCGCCCCCAAAACATTTCAAACGCTGGTCGGCTCAGCCTCGACGCTTTTCGAATCGCTCGAACTCGGCGCCTGCGGTGCGATTCTCGCGCTAGCAAACCCGTTCCCGGAGCTGTGCGTTGAAATCTACGAAGCGTCGCGCTCGGGCGATTCCAAAAACGCCCACTCGCTCGCGCAACAGCTTCTCGCGCCCGCGAAAATGCTGGGCCCGCAATACGGCATCCCCGGCCTGAAATATGCCCTCGATCGCCTCGGCTATTACGGCGGCCCTCCGCGCCCACCACTCCTTCCGCTCAGCGAAGCCGCGAAGGCGGAAATCGACG
>Ga0209525_1000089_pt1 | contig 30386 bp, 32 predicted proteins | sample JacPin_JW_Ref_O1_FD_187958 | JGI IMG/M metagenome (GOLD analysis project Ga0209525, IMG submission 187958) | Forest soil microbial communities from Algoma, Ontario, Canada - Jack Pine, Ontario site 1_JW_Ref_O1 (SPAdes) (version 2) | ecosystem: Environmental > Terrestrial > Soil > Boreal... | reverse complement strand
CGATAAGCTCTTCGTTGTCGCCGATGCCGTAGGTGTCCGCGGTGTCGATAAAATTGACGCCGAGATCGAGCGCGCGGAGGATTGTGGCCGCGGATTCTGCGTCGTTGCGCTCGCCGTAGAATTCGCTCATGCCCATGCAGCCGAGTCCCATGCGGGAGACGATTGCGCCCTGGGAGCCGAGTTTTACTTTTCGGATTGTCATGTGCACTTAGATGAGTGGGGTGGGTGGTGGTTTCGAATTTCTAGGGACGCTCAATAAAAATTCAAAAGAGCCGGCGAGACGCCCTTCGAAGCTCAGGGCAAGCCGGCGTTACGGAACGGCCGTGGAGCCCTGTGTGGCTGCGAAGTCTGGGCCGATGATCGCACGCACATGCTCAAACTAAGAGTCGTTATTCGTCGCCTACCTGTGAGGAGCTCCACGCGTCTGGGGCGGCTTCTTCGAAGCGGGTGTGGCGCGCGAGGAATACGAAATTCAGGTTGCCCGTGGGGCCGTTGCGCTGCTTGGCGATGATGAGTTCGGCTTTGGCGCGATCTTCTTCGGGTAAGTCGGTCTTGTAAAAATTGGGGCGATTAATGAAGAGGACAACGTCAGCGTCCTGCTCGATCGCGCCTGATTCGCGCAGATCGGAGAGCTGTGGCTTGCGCTCTTCGCGCTCGGGTGCGCGCGTGAGCTGGCTCAGCACTACTACCGGAACTTTCAATTCTTTGGCGAGACCTTTCAGCGCGCGCGAAATGCTGGAAACCTCTTCCTGTCGATTCGTGCCCCGGCCGGTATTCGTGGGCACTACGAGTTGCAAATAATCGACGATCATCAGTGAGAGGCCGCGATCGCGTTTCAGTCGCCGGGCCTTCGCGCCCATTTCGAGCACGGTGGAGGATGCAGAGTCGTCGATCCAGAGAGGCGCGTCACCGAGACTCGTGAGTGCGCGCGTGATTTTATTCCAATCGTCGCGGCCCATGTGGCCGGTGCGGAATTTGTGCGCATCCACGCGCGCTTCAGACGCGAGCATGCGCAGTAGCAGCGATTCCTTCGACATTTCCAGGCTGAAAACGGCAACGGGTTCCCGGTTACGCACCGCGACGTTTTCGGCGATGTTGAGCGCGAGCGCGGTTTTTCCCATCGAAGGACGCGCTGCGAGGATGACAAGCTCGGATGGTTGCAAGCCGGCGGTTTCGTTATCGAGGCCGGGATAACCGGTGGCGAGGCCGGTGATTCGTCGGCCTTCACTGAAGATGTGCTCCAGGCGCTCGAAATTGTCGCGGACAAGTTCTTTGACACCGATAAGGCCGGCGCGCACGCGATCTTCAGCAATCTGGAAGATGGTGGATTCGGCGCGATCGAGGATGACGTCGGCATCATCACCGCCGGCTAGGGCTTGTTCCTGGATGGCGGCTGCGGAGAAAGCCAGATTGCGGAGGACGGATTTTTCTTTGACGATGCGAGCGTAGTGCTCCACGTTCGTCGCGCGCGGCAGGCCGTCGGCGAGCTGCGAAAGATACGCGACGCCGCCAGCGGAATCTAGCTCGCCGCGGCGAGCTAGATCGTCCATTAGCGTGACGACGTCTATAGCCTGTTGATGCTCGGCGAGCTGAATCATGCGCTGAAAAATTTGGCGATGCTGAGGGAGAAAGAAATCTTCTGAGCGCAGCTTTTCTACGGCTGCGTTGAGGGAATGATTATCGAGAAGGACGGCACCGAGGATGCTGCGCTCCGCTTCGAGATTGTGCGGGAGCGGCCGTTCGATCGAGGTGTCTGCGGTAGCCATTCGCTTTATTTTCGCCTAGGCCTCTTCGGGATGCAAGAGGCGGAATTGTGGTTACGGCGCGTGTTCGCGCTCGAATTATTTTTTGTATGAAGCGTGTGGCATTTTGCGCGGGGTTCGTCGGCGCGTCAATCGTATGACCGCGTATGAGCCCTGTGAATATTTCGGAAAAGTGGAAAACGCGAATTAGTCGTGAGGGTGCCACTCGCAGCGTGCGTAGAGATACGCACCGCGTACTCAATTCAGCGGGTACTCTCGGCGATTTTAGGAAAGCTGGAGCTCGTGGCGGAGAGTTTCGGCGATTTCCGCAACACGCTGGCTTGCCACTGCAGACATTTCGCCCTTGGCGCCGCGTTCGCGAAGTACGAGCCAGATTCCCGGGCGGTAAATCTCTTTGTCGTGGCAGATGGCGCCGGTGAGTTGAGCGATTTCGAGAGGGCCGCCGGCAAGTTCGCGATCCAGGATCGCACGCGCTTCGTCGAGAAGATCTTTGAATCCTTGCGAGGCGAGCATCGGATCCACGTCGCGTGGGATCGCCGCTTCGATATCTTCGAGGTCGTAATCGGGAAGCTGGTTGGTGATCATGAGTTCAACGGATGAGGTTGGTGCGGCTTTGTCGAGCGCGATTTTGATGGACATGACGATATTTTCGCAGAAGCGCGGCTATTTCGGATAGGGGTGACCCGCGAGAATCGCGAAGGCGCGGTAGATCTGCTCGGCGAGGACGACGCGTGCAAATTCGTGCGGCATGGTGAGAGTAGAGAGCGAGAGTTTTTGTTTGGCGGCAGCGCGCAGGTCAGCCGGGAAGCCTTCGGCATCGCCGCAGAGGAAAACGAGTTCGCGCGTGCCGCGGTCGCGTAGGTCGCCAAGCCATTTTGCAAATTGCTGCGAGGTGAAGTGATTGCCGGCGGCGTCGAGCAAGACAAGCGTTGCGCTCGAGTCAAGTTTAAGTTTGCGAAGGGCGGCGGGGCCCGCGTCCCGGAGTTCGGTGACTTCGACGTTGGCATAGTGGCGGATGCGTGCAATGTAGTCATCGATGAGCGTGCGAGCCTCTTCGCGGCGGGTTTTTCCTAGCATGAGGAGGCGGAGTTTCATGCGTTGATCGCGCCCAGCATTTTACGCTGAGATCCTTCGCTGCGCTCCCTTCGTTCCTCAGGGCGAGCAGGATGACAAGTTGAGAAGGGGACGACCTACTCGAGCAGTTGGTATTTTTTGCGCTTCTCGAGGAGGGTTTTGCGGCTGATGCCCAGGATTTCGGCAGCACGGCCAATTTTGTAGCGCGTGGCTTCGAGAGTTGCTTTGATGGCGTCACGCTCGAGATCTTCGAGCGAGCGAAGGGGACCAATGGATCCGGCTTCGTGCGGCGCTGCGCGAATAATTTCCGGGAAATCGCCGGGCTCCAGCAGCGACTCTTTTCCAAAGATTAGCCCGTGTTCGATTGCGTTTTTCAACTCGCGCACATTTCCGGGCCACGCGTAGGACTCGAATAGATGCAATGCCGCCGGGGCGAGCATTGCATCCGGGCGTCCGTGCACAGGCCCGAGACGCGAAAGGAAGTGCGCTGCCAGTGCGGGAATATCGGCGCGGCGTTCGCGCAACGGTGGAACCGGGACAGCGAGTACGTTGAGGCGGAAATAGAGGTCTTCGCGGAACCGGCCTGTCGCAACTGCTCTGGAGAGATCGGTATTGGTGAGAGCCATGAGGCGCGCGTCCATGCGAAGCGAATCCGTGCCGCCAAGTCTCTCGAAGGTGCGCTCTTCGATCACGCGCAGGAGTTTGGCCTGCATGCCAGGTGTCAATGCAGCGACTTCGTCGAGGACAATTGTGCCACCCTGCGCCATTTCTAGGCGGCCCTGCTTGCGAGTGACGGCGCCGGTAAAGGCTCCGCGCTCGTGGCCAAAAAGCTCCGATTCGACAAGCTCTGCGGGAAGGCTGGCGCAATCAATTTTCAAAAATGGAGCGTCGCGACGAGGGCCGTTCTGATGAATCCAGCGCGCGAGCTGATCTTTTCCCGTGCCGCTCTCGCCTGTGATGAGGAGGGTGGTGGAAGGCTCGGCGAGCTTGGCGGCAAGCTCAAGAACACGAAGCGAGGCGGGGTCGGCAGCGATCCACTCAAGGCTCGGCGCGACCGGTTTCACGTCGTGCGGTGTTGTCTCGCGCGTGGCCGCGTCGTATGCCGTCATCGGAGCGTCAGGTATTGCTTTGATGCGATGCGCCCGCTTGCCCTTCGCTCGGGGACTCGGGCGGACGCGTGGGCGCCGGGAAATCGATGCGCTCGGCGGTGCGCCAGAGCCGTTCGAGATCGTAGTACTGCCGGGCGCGCTCGCTGAAAATGTGTGCGACGAAGTCGCCGTAGTCGAGCAGAACCCATTCGGCGCCGGGCTTTCCTTCGCGATGCGTTAGACGGATGCCGTGGCTCTTGAGCCGCTCTTCAATAGCCTCGCCGATCGCTTGAATCTGCGGCTGGCTATTGCCCGAGCAGAGCAAGAAATATTCGGCGAACGCGCCGACGCCCGCCAGTTTCAGCACCGTAATGTCCACGGCCTGCTTGTCTTGAGCCGCTTCGACGGCCCAGCGAATTTCGGGGCGCAGAGAAATGTTGGTCACCGGTACAGGGCCTGCCCTCGAATGTATTCCTCTACGCGCGCGGGCACAAGCCCATGAATCGTTTGATGGCGCTCGAGGCGATGGCGAATCTCGGTGGAAGATACGTGACTCGCGACGGTGGTGAGCAGGTGCACCGTGGATTTTCGCAGGGAGATCTTGTGCGGGTCGTGTGAAGGAGTGCGGTTAAGTTTTTCCGGCGGAATCACCAGGCGCAGAGCTTCGATGCGGAATCCCGGGCGGCTGGCGATGATGAAATCGCAGCAATCGAGCAGGGCTTCATAGTTCTTCCACGTCGCAATTTCCAGAAACTGGTCAGCTCCGAGCATGAAGTACAGATGATCGTCAGGATGCTCGCGGCGAAAGCGACGCACCGTTTCGTAGGTGTAGAAGACGTGCGGCGTGGCGCCGTCCGTGGGCGCTTCCGCCAGCGATGGAACGAACGTCGAATGATCGGCGCAAGCGAGCGAGACCATTGCGTAACGGTGAATGAAAGGGGTGAGGGCCGGTTTTGTCTTGTGCGGCGGGCGCGACGACGCGATGAAATATATGGCGTCGAGATGAAAACGCTTATGCGCGGCCTGCGCCACCGTTATGTGGCCGCAGTGAATGGGGTCGAAAGTGCCGCCGAACAGAGCCACTGAGCGGCGATGATGCGAGTGCCCGTGCGGCTTATGAGAGGAGTGTGACGTCAACGATCCTCTCCGTCACTCCCAGCCGGGTTGTGCTCGGAAAGATTAGGCGGAGCGGCAGCGGCTGCTTGAGTATCGCCGCCTTCCACCGGCACGGCGGGCTTGGGGATGCGATCGAGCGCATCGGCCATCGCGCGAACGAGTTCGACGATGCCTTCGCCGGTAGCGGATGAAATCGCGTGGAATTCCAAGCCGCGCTGACCGCAGAAGGAGCGCAATTCTTCGAGATGCGTACGGTCGGTAGTGGCGTCGAGCTTTGTAGTCACGACGATCATGGGTTTTTCGGCGAGCATCGGGCTGAACGAGGCGAGTTCGTGCCCGATGATTTCGAAATCGCGCACAGGATCGCGGTCGTTCGCATCGCTCGTGTCCACGAGATGCGCGATTAGGCGCGTGCGTTCAATGTGCTTCAGGAAGCGAGTGCCCAGCCCGGCGCCGTCATGGGCCCCCTCGATAAGTCCAGGCAGATCGGCGACGACGAAGGTGCGGCCGGCGCCCGGTCCAGCGTCGGGATCGGCGGAGACGACGCCCAGGTGCGGCTCAAGCGTCGTAAACGGATACGCAGCAATCTTCGGACGTGCCGCCGAAATGCGCGAGATCAATGTGGACTTACCAGCGTTCGGGAAGCCAACGAGGCCGACGTCCGCGAGCAACTTCAATTCGAGACGAAGGTGACGTTCCTGGCCGGGATGTCCGTCTTCATGTTCGCGCGGCGCTTGGTGCCACGGTCGAACGAACTTGGGATTGCCGTTGCCACGGCCCCCGCGTCCGCCGCGCGCCGCCAGAAATCGTTGGCCAGCTTGCGTGAAATCGAAGAGCTGTTCGCCGGTTTCGGAATCGTAGACGACAGTGCCAACGGGAACCTTCAGGACCATTTCGTCGGCCGACGCGCCGTGGCAATCAGAACCTTCCCCATGGCCACCGCGTCCAGCTTTAAATTCGCGATTGTAACGGTAGCGAAGGAGCGTGTTGTCGTGCGGGTTCGCTTCGATGTAAATATCGCCGCCGTGTCCGCCATCGCCGCCCGATGGGCCGCCGCGCGGGACGTACTTCTCCCTGCGAAACGCGAGGCAGCCGTTGCCGCCGTCGCCGGCCTTCACCATGATTTTCGCTTCGTCAGCAAACACGGATTGCTCGCCTAATTTCGCTTAGAAGGGCAGCTCGGAGAGAGAGCATACGCCAGGATGGAAAGCTAAAACAAAAATACGCGCCCCGATTCGTCGAGGCGCGCATTTCGCATACGGTTGGATTAATTGGCGGCCGCGGGTGCAGACTCAGCCGTCTTCTTCTTCAGCGCAGTTGCTTCTTCCGCAGTGAGCACGCTGATGTAACGTCCCATGCCGCCCTTGTCTTCGAAGCGGACGACGCCGTCAATCAGCGCGAACAAGCTATCATCTTTGGCACGGCCGACATTCTTGCCCGCTTTGTAGCGAGTGCCGCGCTGGCGGATGAGGATGCTGCCACCGGTCACCATTTGACCGCCGAAACGTTTGACGCCGAGCCGCTGTCCGTGGGAGTCGCGTCCGTTAGTAGATGACCCGCCACCTTTTTTGTGTGCCATGAAATTCCTCTATGCGAGTTGGATGTCGCTTACTTCAACGGCCGTGTAATTCTGGCGATGGCCGGTCTGAATTTTGTATTGGCCGCCCGTCTTGTACTTCAACACTTTCACTTTCTTCGCGCGGCCCTGAGAAACGATCTTTCCGACCACTTTGGCTTTGGCGATGTCGCCGCCCGAAATCAATTTCTTGTCGTCGTTGCTGACGGCGATGACGTTGTCAAACGTCACCTTGCCGCCCACTTTGCCTTCCAGACGCTCCACCTCAACTGTCTCGCCCGGCGCGACGCGGTATTGCTTTCCTCCACTACGAATTACAGCGTACATGCTGCCTCCGGAAGCTATTGGGAAACCCCAATTATACGGGGCGTTCGTAATTGCGTCAACGAAGAGTGGCGCCTTTTTTAATGTCAGCGCGCCGGTGGGCCTTGGCGAAGCATCACTGCGGCACTACCCCCGGAACCGAAGGCGTGGCGGGTGGGGGTGGTTCCTGACGGGCTCCAATGCCGATCTCCATGGCCGTGTTCTTTGGGAAGACGACATCGCGGCCGCGCGCAAGGAAATGAACGTAGATAGATCGGCTTGCGCCCACTGCTCCCATCGCCATCCCAAGCGGCTGAGAGCGAACGGCTGCCCCGAGCACCATTCCCACCAGTTTGAAGCCCCCCGCGCCGCCTTCCACGCGATTCAGGCCATCGTCTCCGGACGAAGCAGCCGCGAGGCCAACCGCGATGGCTACTTGAAGATAACGAATCTTCGGCGTCTGGGCCTCGGCACCGCCTTCCGAATCCAGCTTCAGATCCTGCCCTTTGCCCGATTGCACGCCTTCGAGGCTTGCTTCAATTTTCTGTTCGAGTCCGTCCGGCGGCACAAGCTCGTGAAAAACCACTCGGAGCTGGCCATTGCGGCTCATGTAGCGCGCAGGCTGCACCTGCACCACAGAGCCTTTCATACGGCTTCCCTGCGGAAGGATGAGGTGGTCTCCATCGAACAAGGGCTGTGAGAGGACCGCGTCCACTTCCTCGCCCTTGGTGGCGGTGGCCGAACTAAGCGGCGTCACAAGCCGCGTGCGAACCGAGCTTCCAGCCGGTGGCGGGCTGCCGATGGACTTGGCCATCTCCGGAGTGAGCGGCTCGGTTCCGAATTCGAGGGAACTCTGCAATTCGGCGAAATACACTGTTCCAGCCTCGATATATTGCGGATGGATGGGCAGCTGGGCAATTGCATAGCGCTTGATGCGGTGAACCTTCCCTGGCGTTTCCACCTGAGCCATTGCGTCGTCCCATTCGCGCTTCGCTTCCGCTTTGGCTTCTTTGCTCTTCTCGGACGCGACATCCTTGACCGATTTTTTTTGATCCTGGTCGGCGGCGGTGACGAATTCGATCACTTGGCCCGAGCCGGGAGTGACGACGGTCTGAATCGGGATTTGCGTTCCATCTGGGCGCAAAATCGTGTCGAATTCGACGTCTATTTTTCGTGCAGGCGTGAAATCCGCGTCAAGCGCTTCGAGCGTGCGCTTTCCGTTCGAGACGCCATGGATTTCCGTGATTCTCCCCGTGACCTCGCAGCCGACAGGAACTACCAGCTTGTCAAAGGCATAAACCGGTTCCGCGGTACGGCCATGAATCGGCTGGCCTACTTTGTTGATTTTCACTTCCTTGTCGAGCACTACTTGCAGGGGAGTGCCTTTGGGGACTGTGAGTGAGACGGTTTGTGGTAGTGGCGCTTTGGGCTGAGCGTCTGACCTGTGGGTCAAGACGGGATCGGGCTCAACCGGGGATGCAGGGATGGTTGCGGGTTCCTGCGCTTGCGCCGAGCCGGTACGGGCACACCAGAGAGAGGCTGCAAGAACGACCGCAAAAACGATTCGCCCCTTGACCATCGTACTGCTCCTGCAGAACCCTAGGAAATGTTGCCTTTCTCTTCGGATGCCTGCAATTCTACTTTAGTCGCCTTGGACTAGTTCCATTTTCGAAATATTTTGCCTCCTATAACGCCAACGCCGGATGGCTTGATCGTAGAGACGCGGATCTACGATTTTGCTTCGAGTACCGGCCAAATTGGCTACAATACGCGCCATTCTTAACCAAGCATCCTGCGCGCTGGTCGGCGCGGCTTGGCCGCGTCATAAGTGAGGACAACGACTGAAATGTCCGAGATGCTAGCGACGAAGCCACTCGACTCGTTGATGCGCGAGGCAGGAGAAGAACGCGAAGGTGGCCTGCGACGCGTTCTCGGACCCGTAAATCTGGTTACGCTCGGAATCGGCGCGATCATCGGTGCCGGCATATTCGTTTTGACCGGAACGGTGGCGGCAAACTTCACAGGGCCCGCAATTATTCTGTCGTTCATGCTCGCGGGTATCGGCTGCGTGTTTGCGGGCCTGTGTTACGCGGAGTTTGCGTCGCTGATTCCGATTGCCGGGTCAGCGTATACGTATGCCTACGCAACCCTCGGCGAAATTTTCGCTTGGATCATCGGCTGGGACCTGGTCATCGAATACGCGTTCGGAGCAGCGACCGTTGCAGCGGGATGGAGCGGCAACCTCGTCGCGCTGTTTCAAAGTTTTGGAATTGAGATTCCGCCGGCGCTGACCGCGCCTCCCGGAATGACCCTCGTGTTTTACCAGGGTATCTGGGTCCGACTCGCGACAATCGGGCCAGCCCTCCAGCAAGCCGGAATCGATCCACTCACCCTTCCGCATGCACGCGGAATCATAGATTTGCCTGCCTACCTGGTGATTGCAATCATCACAGCGATTCTCGTGTTCGGTATTCGCGAGTCGGCCAATTTCAATTCAGCAATTGTGCTCGTGAAAGTTGCCACTGTGCTCACGTTCATCGCGGTCGTCGCCGCATATCTTTTGCGCCATCCATCCACTGCTGCGTCCAACTGGCATCCATTTATCCCGCCCAACCAAGGACAATTCGGTTCGTTCGGGTGGTCGGGCGTTGCGCGCGGCGCAGGCGTGATTTTCTTCGCCTATATCGGATTTGACGCGGTTTCCACGGCGGCACAGGAAGCGAAGAATCCTGAACGCGATATGCCGATAGGGATTCTGGGCTCGCTCGTTATCTGCACGATTCTGTACATCGGGTTGGGCGCGATGCTTACCGGCGTGGTGAACTACAAACTCCTGAACACGGCTGCGCCCGTCGCCGTGGGAATCGAAGCTACCGGCGTGCGCTGGGGCAGCATCGTCGTGATGCTGGGCACCTTTGCCGGCCTGACGACCACAATGCTCGTGATGCTCTTGGGTCAGTCGCGTGTTTTCTATTCTATGGCGCGCGACGGCTTGCTTCCTGAGTGGGCTGGCCGAATTCATCCAAGGTTTCGAACACCTTGGATTTCGTCCATTGTAGTGGGCTTCTGTGTCGCTCTTTTTGCGAGCCTCTTGCCGATCAATGTTCTAGGCCAGCTCACTTCGATCGGGACTCTATTGGCATTCGTGATTGTCAGTGCCGGCGTTTGGATTCTGCGGGTGCGGCGGCCGGATTTACCGCGGCCATTCAAAGCGCCGTTCGTGCCGTTGACGCCGATACTTGGAATGGGAATTTCATTCGCCTTGATGGCGAGTCTGCCCTGGAGCACATGGCTGCGCTTGATCGTCTGGCTCATTCTCGGGATGGGAATCTATTTTGGCTACGGACGAAAGCACAGCGTGCTGGCTCGCGCTCGGCACGCAGCAAAATAGACCATCAACAGCTAGAAGTTAAGAATAGGCCTGGCGACAGGTTTCGTGCTCGCGACAACTTCGCGGGTCGTTAGTGTGGTCGATCAGAATGTAGTTGTGGCATGCGGAGCAGACGACGCCGTATATTGTCTCGCTGAACTGCTCGTGTCCCGTTGTGACGGTATGTTCCTTGCGAGCTTGCTCTCGGCTAATTGCCATTCGCTTTCCCCTGCGCTCAATTCAAGGCTGCAATCTTAGAGGTACGTCGCAGTCGTTACAATCGGCAAATTTCATATGGACCGCTGCACCGCGCGTTGCCGCAAGCACCATCCAGATTGGCTCTTGCTGCCTGTCGGAGGAAGGCCTAGCCTCGTTCGATGAACGAATTCACGCCCACCGAACGCACCAAGGTGCGTCGCCTTCCTGACCGCGGAAAATATGACTCCGAAAGCGTGTATGGAATTCTCGACGAGGCTTTCATCTGTCATGTCGGCTTCGTCGTCGAAAGCCAACCATACGTAATCCCCACGGGCTTCGCACGCGTCAACGATACGCTCTACATTCACGGCTCGGCGGCGAGCCGCATGCTTCGCACCCTAGCGGATGGCGTGCAGGTCTGCGTCACCGTCACGCTGATCGACGGGATCGTAATGGCGCGTTCCGGGTTTCACAGCTCGATGAATTATCGTTCCGTGGTGATCCTGGGACGCGCGACGCAAGTGGAGGGGCGTGACGAGAAGCTGGCCGCGATGGCGGCTTTCAGCGAGCAGGTGATGCCGGGTCGGTGGAAGGATCTGCGCGAAACCACGGATGCTGAGTTGAAAGGGACCCTCGTCCTCAGTCTGCCGCTGAAGGAAGTCTCAGCCAAGGTTCGCAGCGGTCCGCCAAAAGACGACGAAGTGGATTATGCGTTACCGCTTTGGGCCGGTATCGTACCGCTAAAGCTAACCGCCGGCAATCCGATCAACGATCCAAGGCTGCCGACGGGGATCGATCCTCCAGGCTACGCGCGTAATTACAAGCGCTGAAACCCCGATGTCTATGGCCAACGAAGCCACCCTCGTTTTTTGTCGAATGAATGCTCAACGATTCCTGTTTCTACCGTTCCTCTTTTTATTGACCTCTGTGAGCCTTCACGCTAAGACGCAGCAGCCCAATCCCGCCGCCGGATTTCTTGCGCGCAGCTATCACAGCGGCGGCGGCGAGATAATGCAATACCGGCTTTTCGTTCCGCCGGGTTACAGCGCGGCGAGGAAATATCCGATCGTACTGTGGCTCCACGGAGCGAACGGGCGCGGCTCGGATAATCTCCTGCAAATTTTAGCTGGAAATTTTCTTGGCACGCACGTTTGGACTACGCCGGAAATTCAAACGAAAGACCCTGTGTTCGTACTGGCGCCGCAGGTGGAAAATACAAAAACCTGGTCGCGCCCTCACGTGAATACAGGAATGCCGGTCTCGCTACGCGTGGCTTTCGAAATTCTCGACGCGATTGAGAAGGAGTATTCAATCGATCGTGACCGCGAATACATCGCAGGGCAGTCGATGGGCGGGGAAGGTGTGTGGGCGGCGCTGGCGCTGGCGCGCGGCCGTTTTGCGGCCGCAATTGTTCTCTGCTCAGACGGCTTTGACGATGAAGTTGCGGCTGATGCAAGAGTGCCTGTGTGGATTTTTCAGGGTGAAGCTGATCCCGTCGTAAGCGTCGAACGAGCCCGCAAATGGGTGGCAGCTCTACGCCAAGCTGGGGGATCGCCGAAATACACCGAAGTACCGGGCGTGGGCCACAACGTGTGGGATACGGCGTTTGCCAATTCCGACGCCGCGACTTGGCTTTTGTCTCAGCGCCGGGCGAACTGAATTCCGCTTATCCTTCTTTTGAAACTGTAAGCTTCACCGTACTCGTGATATCACGATGCAGTTTGATCGGAATCTGATATTCACCGATTACCTTGATCGCATCGGCGAGAACGATTTTGCGCTTTTCGATCTGGAAACCCTGAAGCGCAAGCGCGTCGGCGATGTCCCCCGTTGTCACGGAGCCAAATAGCTGGTCGTTTTCGCCAGCCTTGCGCGTGAGCGAAAGTGAAACAGCGGCAAGGAGCTCGGCGAGCTTCTGCGCAGCTTCTTTTTCAGTGGCTTCCTTCTTCGCGAAGGTGGCGCGCATTTTTTCGAGCCGCTTCAGATTGCCGGGCGTAGCTTCGATGCCGAGATTTCGCGGCAGAAGAAAATTGCGCGCATAGCCATTCGCCACATCCACCACCTGGCCGCGAGTGCCGAGCTTTTCGACGTCTTCTTGCAGGATGATTTGCATGATCGTGTCCTCTAAATTCAGTTCATTGCTTTACGCGGGCACGGCGCCGTACTGCGCCCGAATGCCAGAAGCCAAATTTCCAGCTGGTTACAGTTCCGCTGCAAACGGCAGCAGCGCGATATTCTGTGCGCGCTTGATAGCCACGGTGAGCCAGCGCTGGTGACGCGAGCAGGTCCCGGTCATGCGCCGCGGAAGAATCTTGCCGCGCTCCTGGATGAACGGAGCCAGAATCTCGGCCTTCTTGTAGTCGATGAAATCGACGCGGTCGACGCAGAATCGGCACACCTTCTTCTTGCGAACGAAGCTGCGCTTGCCGCGCTTGGCCGGTCCGCCTGGGCGGCCGCCGCCACCTTGCGGGCGAGGTCCCGATGGTCCGCCGCCGGGTCCCGACGGAGGCGGTGCTTGCTGCGGTACATGTCCTTCTGACATTCGCTTTCTCCCTGATGATTACAATCGAAATGTGTGCCGATAAATCAGGCTGGCTCCCAGCATTTGCCGCGGAGCAACAAACCCAAACGCTTGCTATACCGCTGCAGCCGGTTGCTCACCGCCTGCTGGCGAGGGCGCGGCTGGAGCCGGCGCGACCTTGCGCGGCCGCCGCGCGGCTCGACGCTCGCGGTGACGCTTGAACTTCTCTTGCCGCTTCAGTTCCTCATCGACGCGAACGGTGAGATATTTCATCACCGGGTCGGAAACTTTGAGCCGGCGCTCGAGTTCCTTGATCACTTCGCCGTGGGTGGACTTCAGAACCATATAAACGTAGTAGCCCTCGCGCAGTTTTTGCACACGATAAGCCATGCGCTTCCGGCCCCACTTGTTCACGGATTCGATCTTGCCGCCTTTATCTACGGCAGCGTGCTCCACCGTGGCGATAACCTTGTCGATATCCGACTCAGGCGTATCGGGTCGGCAGATAAAAATCAGGTCGTACTGTCGTTCTTCCATGTGTCCTCGGTTTCTTGCTTTCTACTTCGTCGCTTGTTCTAAAGATTCAAACTCGCAAAAGTTTCATCCCAGCAAATCAGGGATCAGCTAAGCATCTTCTTCGGGCGGCGGCACGCGGCGATTGAATTTCGACATCGCCTTGCTTATCCCCTCGGCGATGATCAACTCCACCGCGTCCGTGGCTTCCGTCACCATCTGCCCCGCAACCTCTCGGTCAGCCCGGCTCAACTTGCTCAGGACGTAATCTCTCAGCTCGCCCCAAATCTTTTCGGGCTTGATACCCAATCGCACCCGGATAAATTCGCCGCCGCCGAGCGCAGAGACAATCGACTTCAGCCCGTTATGCGTCCCGCCGCTGCCCCTCTCCCGAATCCGCAACATGCCCCAGGGCAAGTCCACTTCATCGGTGAGCACGATCATTTCCGCCGGATCGCACTCATATTTCTCGAGCAGCATCCGAACCGCAACGCCGCTCAAATTCATCATCGTCTGCGGCTTCGCGAGAATTACTTCCTCACCCGCGAACTTCCCGCGTCCGACGTACGACTTCGCTTCTGGCCGCGTAATTCGAATCCCCGCGCGCTCGGCGATCCCATCAACCGCCAGGAAGCCCATGTTGTGCGGCGTCCATTCGTATTCGGTGCCCGGATTGCCGAGACCGACGATCAGTCGCATATTCTATGCGGCGCGTTCGGCTACTTCTTCTTCTCTTGCTTTTCGGCCTTGGGCGCAGGAGCCTCCGCAGCTCCTTCGGCTTCGCCCTCTTCTTCCTTCTTGCCCTTCTTGATGACCTCAGGCTCAGCCGGTGCCGTCTCCGCAGCCACTGCCGCTTCCGGTGCTGGTTCTTCTTCCTTCTTCAGCACGACGACGTGCGCGAGCACGCGCTGCGGATCGGTGACGAGCTTCACTTTGTTCGGATCAAACGGCAAATCTGCGGCGCGCAACTGTTTGCCGATGAGCATTTCGCTCACGTCCACCTTGAATTCTTCCGGGATGTCGCCAGGCAAGCATTCCAGTTCCACTTCGCGCGTCACCATTTCGAATACGCCGCCCTGCATCTTCACGCCCTGCGGTTCGCCAAACGTGTGCACCGGTACCTTCACGCGCATGCGCACGTCCATCGCGATTCGCAGCAGATCCACGTGCAGAAGCTTTCCGCTCACAGGATCCACTTGCCAATCCTTCATCATCGCGCGTTCTTGAGCACTATCCAGCTGCACCGAAAAAATCGTGTTGTGGCCAGTTTCTGATCGCAGAATTTTCGCCACCTGCTTGGCGTTCACGGCGAGCGAGATCGCTTCCTTCTTGCCGCCATAAAGAGTAGCGGGCACCATGCCGGTCGTGCGCAAGCGGCGCGCCGGTCCCTTGCCGCGCCCTTCGCGAGCCTTCCCTTCGAGTGTAAAAGTTTCCATGATCGCCTTCTCCCGTCCGAGTCCTAAATGAACAATTCGCTGATCGAAGTCTCTTCGTGAATCGATTGAATGCCGCGCGCCAAAAGCGGCGCCACACTCAGCACTTTAATCTTCGATACCTTTCGCGCCGCCTCATTCAGCGGCACCGAATCCGTCACCACCACCTCTTCAATCTTCGAATTCGTGATGCGTTCCACCGCAGGCCCAGACAGCACCGCGTGAGTGCTCGCGGCGAATACTTTCGTCGCGCCCTTCTCGAGCAGCGCCTCAGCCGTCTTTACCAGCGTTCCGGCCGTATCAATGATGTCGTCCACCACGAGCGCCGGCCGGCCGGCCACGTCTCCGATCAGGTGCATCACTTCGCTCACGTTCACGTCAATCCGCCGCTTGTCAACGATCGCCAGCGGAGCATCGATCTTCTTCGCGAAGTAGCGCGAGCGTTCGACGCCGCCCGCATCAGGCGAAACCACCGTCATAGGCCCGAGCTTCTTCTTCTGGAAATACTCCACCAGAACCGGAGCCGCGAACAGATGGTCCACCGGGATATTGAAATATCCCTGAATCTGCGGCGCATGCAGATCGAGCGACAACACGCGGCTCGATCCAGCCGTTTCCAGCAAATCCGCCACGAGCTTTGCCGAAATCGCCACGCGCGGCCGATCCTTCCGGTCCTGCCGCGCATACGGGTAGTACGGAATCACCGGCGTAATCCGCCAGGCCGATGCGCGCTTGAACGCGTCAATCATCAGCAGCAGCTGCATCAGGTTGAAATCCACCGGATAGCTGCAAGGCTGCACCACGAACACGTCCGCGCCGCGCACATTTTCCAAAATCTGATAGCGCGTTTCGCCGTCGCTGAACTGGCCGTGCTCGGCGCGCCCACGCGTGACGCCCAAATAACTGCAGATGGCGTCGCAGAGCGCCGGGTTCGCTGTGCCGCAAAAAATCTTGAACTTCTCGTCGACCAAAGCCAAAGTCAGTCCTTCAACCGGTCACACGCCAGCCGAGTGCCCGGGCATAATTTTTCCTGGAGACAGTTTCGACGACGAAAACCGAATCTTCCGGAAATGCACGAGCGGCTCGGCGCGCACGCGCTGGGTTTCGGAAGATTCCGAACACCGCCGACCCGCTACCCGCCAGCGCGGCATCTGCGGCTCCTCGCTCGAGCAATCCGTCCCGAATTTCCTTCAGGCGCGGATGACGGCTGAAAACGGGCTGCTCGAAGTCGTTCGCAACCCTTCCCTGCCGGCTCCAGCACAGAGCGCAGAACCCCCAGATTTTAGGGGGTTCCGTGCGATTTGTCAATTCCGCAGAAATCCACTGGTAAGCGTCTTTCGTGCTCACGCCGATGTCTCGCGGCGAGACGACAACGATGGACTGCTTGCGCGTATCGGGAAGCGGATAGATTTCGTCGCCACGATTCACCGCCAGCGCGCGCCCGCCGAAAAGAAAAAATGGCACATCGGCTCCAAGGCTGGCCGCGATTTCCATCACACGCTCGAGCGGTATGCCTTTCTTCGCCAGCCGCATCACGCCGACCAGCGCTGCCGCTGCGTCGCTAGATCCGCCACCCAGGCCGCGCGCTACCGGTATTCGTTTTTCGAGCTTTGCATGAACTCCGAAGCCGAGCTTCAATTCGCTCCGCATCGCATCGATAGCGCGCCACACCAGATTTTCTGGCCCAGCAGAAAGCGTTGCGTCACTCACCTCGAGTGAGATTTTTTTATTCGCCACGAGTGAGAGAGCTAGCGTGTCGTGCAGCGAGATCGTCTGAAAGATTGTGCGCAGTTCGTGGTAGCTGTCCGGGCGGCGGCCCAGGACGTGGAGACATAGATTTATCTTCGCGAACGCGCGCAGGCGCAGCGATCGCTTCTTAGGCAAGGCCATGCGGGGAGCTTACTGCGGTTTTGCCGAATCTGGCGCCGATTTTTGGGCGAGAGCCCGCTTGAGCGTTTTGAGTTGCGCGTCGAGATCCGTCACTTTCTCGGCTTCGTAGTCGGCGGGAAGCGCGCGCTGCCATTCTGAGAGAGCACGCTCCATCAAAGCTGCGGCACGCTCGGTTTGGCCCATCTTCATGTAGACCTCGGCGAGATGTCCGAGAACAGTCGGATCATGCGACGATCGCGACACGGCCTTTTGTAAATTCTCTTCCGCTTCGGCCAGCTTACCCTGCTTGAAGTAGGCCCACCCTAGACTGTCAAGGTAAGCGCCGCTGTTGGGTTCCTGTTTCACTGCGCGCTGAATCAGCGAAAGTGCCTCGTCGAGGCGAACGCTGCGGTCAGCAAGCATGTAACCGTAGTAGTTCAGAACTGCGGCGTTGTTCGGATTCACTTCGAGAACTTTGCGAAATTCCTGTTCTGCCCGGTCGAATTCCTTCTGCCGCTCGTAAATTGCCCCGAGCATGAACCAGATCGTTTCTTTCTCCGAGGAATCCTTCGCAAGTTCCTCGGCTTTCTGCGCGGACCGTTCCGCATCCGCATATTTGCGGCTCCGCTCCTGCACCTGCGCTAGATCGAGGTAGACTTCCTGGTCGCTGTCAGTGCCTTTCAGCAGGCCGGTAAGGAGTTTCGTTGCCGAAGCGGAATCTGCCTTTTCGCCGTAAAGCATGGCGAGCGTGACGATCAAGCTCTGATCCTTGGGTGCGTCCGCCAGCGCTTTCTTAGTTTCCGCAATGGCGCGATCGATATCGTGGCTCTCGCGGTAGGTATCAATCAGCAGCATCTGGGCGCGCTTGTGCGATTCAGGATTCAGCTTTCCCATTTCTTCGAAGGTCTGAACCGCCGCGGTATAGTTTTCCTGCTCCCGATAAGTGCGCCCCAGTTGCTCGTAAAGAATCGCCAGGGCGCTCGGATTCCCCTCCGCGCCGGATTGATTCTTCATCGCCGCAATGGCGTCGGTAAGAACTTTTACGGCGTCGGCATAGCGGCCTTGGTCTTCGTACAGCAGAGCTTCGTTATAAAGAACTTCGAGACTGCCTGGCGAGAGCTGCTTCGCGCGCAAGAGGCTTGATTCGGACTCATCATATTTGCCCAGCCGCCTATAAAGCTGCGCCATCCGCAGATAATTTTCCGAAGTGCCCGGTTCGAGTTCCGAGAGCCGCTTGTATTCATCCAGAGCCGGAGAATATTTGTCCTGCGATAACAGCGCCTGCGCTAGCCCGTGATGATGGCCCGGGTCGTCCGGATCAAGCTCGATGGCGTGGCGGTAGGCTTCCTCTGCCTTGGCGAACTCCTTATTCTGCGAGTACGCGTCGCCGAGAAGGTCATAGATGTCGGGTGACGATGAGCTTCCTGCCGCCTGGCTCAGCAGTTCCACCGCCTCCTGCGGGCGTCCTGCATCCATCAGGAGCTGGCTCAATTGTTCGAGCGCCGGTCCGCTATCTGGATCGCGTTGCAAGATACTTCGCAGGATCTTTTCTGCGTCGGCGTGTTCGTTCTCAAAACGGTAAAGACGGGCGAGCCACAACGCGGAGCTTGTATCCTTGGGATCAAGTTTTAGAATTGCGTTGAACTGCTCCACGGCCTTCGCGAGATTTTCCTTCTGCAGCTCCCCGGCGTTTGCGTCACCTAGCGTGCGAACGTAAATGCGTGCGAGCAGCCTGTGCGCCGCGAGACTATTCGGGTCAATCTTCAGAACTTCCTGCGCCTGCGCAACCGCGTCGCGAATTCGCTGCGACTTCGCGTAGATCTCCGCAAGGCGTTCCATGATTACGGGCGACCCAGGCTGAAGCGCCAGCGCCTTCTTGTAGAAGTCGATCGACTCAGCGGCCTGTTCGGACCGTCCCGTGAGCTCATACTGCTGCTCGTTCAGGTGGCCCATCGCGAAGTAGTAGTAAAGGTCTGCGCGCGCGGCCTGATCGGTAGTGTCAGATGCGATTTTGGTAGATGAAGCGGAAGCCTGAGCCGCTTTGCTGCCGGAAGCTTGGCTAGTCTTCGTATTGGAATTCTGTGACGCTTGCGCCGGGCTTGCCGGCGCTCCCAAGAGAGCTAAAATTGCGATGCCTAGAGTTGTTTTCATGCGCTCGTCCCAAAAACTCCATTATGGTCTAGCGGCAGGAAGGGCGTCAAAGTATTCCCCGGCGGGGGTTCCTGGCCAATATTCATTTTTTCCCAACGACCCAAGTATGACGCGCCCCGGACGGTTCTGGATACCCTAAAAAGGAATATTAGTTGTGTTTCGAAGATAGTTGAGGGAGCATCGGCTTTATCTGTACGGATTTCGGTATCGAAATTATCGGAGGGAGATTGAAACGTTTTGGATTCAGTAGGTTGCAGATGCTCGGTGCCGCTGCCCTTGTGTGTATTCTTATACCGTTTGGTGTTGCCCGCGCACAAGAGCCGACGGGCGGTGCAGCTGACCATACGGACAAGCCCGGGAGCAGCTCCCCTCCCGCGACTACCGGCGGGGGAGAAGGCGTCTCTAACACTCAGTCTGCGCCAGCATCGCAACAGGTGGTTACGCCCCCAGTTCAGCACCCGCAGCTTGACCAGTTCGGCTGGCTCGAAGGTCAGTGGCGCGGGGAATGGGGCTCGCGTACGGCCGAACAGACATGGCTGGCACCGAAAGCAGGCGAAATTGCGGGCCTGTTCCGAGTCATCGAACGCGAAAAGACGCTGGTGCTGGAATTATTTTCGCTCGTCGAGAAGCCGGAAGGAATTCAGTTCTACCTGCGGCACCTTACACCTGAGTTGCTGCCGTGGGAAAAATCCGATGCCACCGTGTTAAGACTCGAAAGCATGGACGGAACAAAAGCAACTTTCGTAAATGCGGTAAACGGTGAACCGAAACGCTTGACCTTCACGCGAGTAGACGCTGACACGTACACTCAGCGCTCCGAGATTGAACCGGCCGAGGGCGAACCGCAGGTTATCGAAATTACGTTTCACCGCCAGAAGCCTCCGGCTGCAGCAGCTAGTGCCGGAAATGCCGCACGCCGGAAAAAACCATAGCCATTCCTAATTTATTCGCCGCCGCGATCACGTCTGCATCGCGCATCGATCCACCCGGTTGAATCACAGCCACCGCCCCGGCTTTACCTGCTTCTTCCACGCCATCAGGAAAAGGAAAGAACGCATCGGACGCCACCACCGACCCTTTCAACGAGAGTCCAGCCGTGGCCGCTTTGATCACCGCGATCTTCACCGAATCCACGCGGCTCATCTGTCCGGCGCCGATGCCCACCGTCTGCCCCTCGCGCGCGAAAACGATCGCGTTCGATTTCACGTGCTTGCAAACTTTCCATCCAAAGAGCAGCGCCCGGATTTCGGAGTCGCTCGGCGCGCGTTCAGTCACCACTTTCAGATCTGCCGGTTTCAGTTCGTGGCGATCCGGCTCCTGCACAAGCACTCCCCCGGAAATGCGTTTTATCTCGAGCTCATTAGCAGCCTCTTTCGGCGGCATTTCAAGCAGCCGCAGATTCTTCTTCGCAGCAAATTTCTCGAGCGCCCCAGCCTCGAATCCCGGCGCAACAATGCATTCCACAAACAATTTCACCACCTCTTCAGCCGTAGCCGCATCGATCGCGCGGTTGAAAGCCATCACCCCGCCGAACGCGGACACAGGATCGCACTCAAGCGCCTTCAGATAGGCTTCACGCAATGAATCTTGCTCCGCGGCTCCGCACGGATTGTTGTGCTTCACGATTGCCACGCCCGCCCGGTCGAGCTCACACGCCAGTGCCCACGCCGAATCCAGATCCACGAGATTGTTGTATGAGAGTTCTTTGCCTTGAAGTTGCTTCGCGCCCGCGAGTCCCGCAGCAGGCTTGCCCGCCGGAATATAAAGCGCGGCTGATTGGTGCGGATTCTCGCCGTAACGCATTGCCTGCCGCCGCTCGAGTGCAATGTGAATCCGCTCAGGAAGTGTCTCGAGCCCGCCGATCCGAACTTCGTCATTCTCAATCGATAAGCGTTCGAGTTCCGTCGCGATTTCGCCGTCGTAGCGCGCCGTGCGCGCGTAGGCCTTGCGCGCAAGCATAAGACGCGTCGCCACACTCAACGCGCGTCTTTCGCGAAGCTCTGCCGCAACAAAGCCGTAGTCCGCTGGATCAGTCACCACGCCGACGCTCTGGAAATTCTTAGCCGCCGATCGCACCATCGCCGGTCCGCCGATATCAATATTCTCGATCAGGTCAGCCGCCGTCACGCTGGGCTTCGCTGCCGTCGCCGAAAACGGATACAGATTCACCACCACAAGATCGATCGCCCCAATCCCGTGTTCTGCCACCTGCTTGCGATCCTCCGCCTTCCCGCGCTGGTACAAGATTCCGCCGTGGACTTTCGGGTGCAGCGTCTTCACGCGCCCGCCCAGCATTTCCGGCCAGCCCGTCATCTCTGCCACATCGCGTACCGCAACGCCCTCATCGCGAAGCAGTTTGGCGGTACCGCCCGTCGAGACGATCTCAATTCCCAGCGCCGAAAGCTCGCGCGCGAATTCCACGATTCCAGTTTTGTCGAACACGCTTATCAAAGCGCGCTTCACAGGTGAATCGGCGGCCACCCAAAACCTCCCGAAAAGGAAACGGCCGTCCAGTGTAAGCGCCCGGAGGAAATTACGGAAGAGGTGCCCTGTTCAAGAAAAGTGTCGGAGAGAAAAGAGGGAACTACGCCATCAGCTCGAAATTCGAGCCTTCAATTTCACGCGCCCGGCTTCAACGCTCACCGTATATTCGATTTCGTGCCCGCCCTTATTCTTCAGATCCGTTGTCTTTTGCAATACGAAGCGCTCGAAATCTTTCAGGCTGGGCACGCTCGCCGTATCGCCTGCCGCAGAGCGCGCCTCAATCAGCTTCCGGTAGAGCTGCTGCACCTTGGATTTTTCGTGCTCGGGATCCGAGAACGACAGAGCGAACGCAGTCGCCTCCCGCGCCGCTTTTGCGTGTGCCATTACATCGGCCGCCGCTGTATCACCTGTATGGGTTGCTGCGTGATGTGCCGGCTCCGTCGGCGCCGCTTCCGCATCCGCTACTTTCTGCCGGTGAACATTCTCTCGCGAGCGCTGCGCCTCGATTGCCTTAGCCGCTGCTCCAAAATGCCGCAAACTGACGCCGCCTTCCTTCTGCATCAACTTCTTGCGCCACAGATCCTGATACTTCGCATACGTCTGCGTCAGGTTGTTGTATCGGAATCGCTGCCCGGAGTTCAGCTCGGCCACCCGCTCCGCGTACCGTCGCACCAGCGTATCCACGCGCCACTGCGTATCCGTGGGAGGCCGCGAACGCCCGCCGCCGAAGAACTGCTCGTACTCGATCTTCAGCGTCCGCACGTCGCGTTCAATCTGATTGAGGTCTTCGTCGATAGTGGCCATAGCGAGTAGTGGGGTACCTCCAGCGTAGAAGGCCCCGCGCGCAGCGTCAACTTTCCCGTTTCAGCCCATGTCGCAAAGGGAAATCCCTACGCGAATGCCAACTATACAGACGATTGCCAGCCTCTATCGCACTGTGCTCAAATACCTTAGCGATGAGCCCTCCGGCCGATCCCGCAGCAAAATTGCAGCACGACGCATCCGCCCGCCTGCGCGAAATCCCCTCCGTCGACGAACTTCTCGTGCGCCCGCCGCTCGCCGCCCTCGCCGACAAGGCCGGGCGCAGCGTCGTCACCCAGTCGGCCCGCGCAGTCCTTGCCGAATTGCGGAATGAGCTCAAACAGGAGTTGTCAGCCACGAACGCCACAAACGCGAGCGATCTCGCCGCTGCCCTGGATCCCGCAGCCATCGAGTCGCGCATCGTAGAGCACGTCGAACTCCTCCTCGCGCCCTCGCTCGTCCGCGTAATCAACGCCACCGGAGTGATCCTGCACACAAATCTCGGCCGCGCGCCGCTCCCCGCCGCAGCCGCGGATGAAATTGCGTCCACCGCCACTCGCTATTCGAATCTCGAATATGACGTCGCGAGCGGCGAGCGCGGCAAGCGCGACGTTCACACCGCCCGCCTGCTGGCGCAGCTCGTTGGCGCGGAGGCCGCGATTGTCGTGAACAACAACGCCGCCGCCGTTTTTCTCGTCCTGAATACTCTCGCGAAGAATGCCGAAGTCGTCGTCTCGCGCGGCGAGCTGATCGAAATCGGCGACGGCTTTCGCATTCCAGACATCATGTCCGAAAGCGGCGCCATCCTGCGCGAAGTGGGCACCACAAATCGCACGCGCATCCGCGATTACGAACGCGCCTTCAATGAGCGCACGCGCCTGCTCCTTCGCGTCCACCCCTCGAATTTCCGCATCACCGGCTTCACCGAACGGCCCACTCTCGACGAGATCGCAGCGCTCGGCCGCCGCCTGCGCGTGCCCGTCTACGAGGACCTCGGCTCCGGCTGCCTCGCCGATCTCTCCGCCAGCGGAATCAATGAGCCCGTAGCGCGCGCCAGCGCCGACGCCGGCGTTGACGTCGTCAGCTTCAGCGGCGACAAACTCCTCGGCGGTCCACAAGCCGGCATCATCGCCGGCAAACGCGAATTCATCGAACGCATCCGCCGCAATCCGCTGTTCCGCGCCCTGCGCGTGGATAAGCTCACGATCGCCGCACTCGAAGTCACGCTGAACGCATACCTTCGCGGCGCGCTCGACGAAATTCCCGCTCTCCGCATGATTCGTGCGAAGGCCGACGACATCGCCCAGCGCGCCGAAGCTCTCGCCGCCAAACTTCGCCACGCGATCGCGAATGCGAGCCTCACGATTGAAATTCTTCCGGGCTTCTCCGTAATCGGCGGCGGCTCAACCCCCGACCAGCAGCTACCGACCCATCTAATTTCGATTGCATCGCCGCAATTCTCCTCAGCCGCGCTCGAAAGCCGCCTTCGAAAACCCGCCAGCGGCCCACCAGTGATCGCACGCATAGAAGACGATCGCCTGATTCTCGATCTGCGCACCGTATTCCCCGACGAAGAACCCGCCCTCGCCGCAGCAATCGTCGCAGCATGCCAGTGAATCTTTCAAAATCCATCGGAGTCCTGTGTCTGTGCGTTGCTCGGCGCTCGGCCCGGCCCATTTGGAGTGCGGCGGCTTGCCGCCGCTGTCCCAAGCCCCGGGTTGCCGCGGCGGCCCGGCGAAAGCCTCGCGTGACCGGCGCGCACTTCGATATCTCCGGACGGATTTGCCTTTGCCCTTTCCTCCATTTGAAATTTGAAATTTCCAATTTTAAATTTCTTGGTCAGTAAGAGACCCACGTGCTCGCCTTCGTCGCAAAAAATTACGCCCTCACCGCCGCCCGCAAGCCGTTGCCAACCCTCCGCCGCGGCTGGGCTCTCGTCCGCGTGCGCCTCGCCGGCATCTGCAACACCGACGTCGAAATCCTCCGCGGCTACCACAATTTTCGCGGAACGCCCGGCCACGAGTTCGCTGGCGAAGTGGTGGATGTACGCGGCGTGGGAAGCCGCGAGAAGAAAAATTGGCTAAGCCGCCGCGTCGCCGGCGAGATCAATATCGCCTGCGCCGCTCTCGGATTCCACCCTTCTTGCGAATTTTGCCGCCGCGGATTGAAAACGCACTGCGCGCGCCGCAAAGTTCTCGGAATTGTGGCTCACGACGGTGCCTTCGCAGAATTCCTCGCGTTGCCCATCGAAAATCTCCACGCGATCCCAAACACAGTTACGGATGAGGAAGCCGTCTTCATCGAGCCGCTCGCGGCGGCCTGCGAAATTCTCGCTCAACTTCGAGTAAACACATTTCGAAGGGCGGCGGTGCTCGGCGACGGAAAGCTAGCGCAACTGATCGCGATGGTTCTCGTCTCCACCGGCATTCCGGTCGTGATGTTCGGCAAGCATTCCGAAAAACTAGCGCTGGCCCGGCGTAACGGAATCAAAACTAGTCTCGTCCGCGGCGACAAGACGGATCTCCAGCGCAGCGCGACAAAACAAAGATTTCGGCTCGTTGTGGAAGCCACCGGCTCTCCGATTGGCCTCGCGCTTGGGATCGCGCTCACAGAGCCTCGCGGCACGCTCGTTCTGAAATCCACATTTCACGGCGCCGCCCCCATCGAATCCTGGCCCATCGTAGTGAACGAAATCACAATGCTAGGCTCCCGCTGCGGCCCATTCGCAAAGGCGATCGCCCTGCTGCGCGCAAAGCTAGTCGATCCGCGGCCGCTCATCACGCGAACGTTCCCGCTCTCCGAGGCAAGTAAAGCCATGAAATTCGCGCAGAAAAAAGGAATCCTGAAGGTCCTGCTGAAACCCTAAAAACGAATTCCACTCGCCGCTACATTTCGCTGTCCTTCTGTCGGATACTAATGCCATGAACAAAGACGACATTCAATTGCTCTTCGAATATGACCGCTGGGCAAACCACAGGGTCTTGCAGGCGGCCTCCGCTCTCACCGCCGAGCAGTTCACCCGCGACTTAGGCGGCGCCTTCCACTCCCTACGAGACACGCTCGTCCATATCGTCGCCGGCGAGTGGGGATGGCTCGAGTATTGGAACGAGCCTGCTCCCAACGACGCCTTCCACGCAGATTTGGACAAGCGCCTGGCCGCTATATTCAAGCCCGACATATTTCCCACCGTCTCAGCAGTCCAGTCGAAATGGGCCGAAGTCGAGAAAGTACAGATCGAATTTGTGAATCGCACCACAAACGAGTCTCTGGAGAGGATGATTCCATTCCGCACATCGCAAGTCCGGCTCGGCCAACTCATGCAACATCTCGCGAACCATTCGACCTACCATCGTGGCCAAGTCGCCCTGATGATGCGCCAACTCAACGCCGAGCCTCTATCCACAAACCTCCATGAATTTCTGCTGGAAGGGCACCGCGAGTCGAACCGTTCCGGCGAATCACGACGAATAGCGACGTGATAGCGGGGATGTTCCGATTTCAGCTAAGCGGAGTTTCCACGGAGCGTGTCCGAAATGACGACCGCATTGAAGATAACCGACATCGTACGAAACAATAACCCTGGCCATTTCTCCTTCTATCGGGCCGGACACGTTTACTACACAGTTGAAGTTGATGGCCAGAAGTACGTCTTCCCAATCGCTCTCGATGATGTTGGCAATGCTTCACTCTTCGCGACGATGAAAGCCATTACGTTAATGCGCTGGATTCGGAAGTCCATCGCCGATGGCACATTCGTAAAAAACAAAGGTGGATGAACCCACTCTCGGCAAGGCGGACATAACTGCTTCCTTCCTCCGCATCTATCACAACTTATTAATCACGCTCGCCACGCAACCCGCGCCAAATCCATTGTCAATATTCACCACGCTCACGTTCGAAGCGCAGCTGTTCAGCATCGCGAGCAGCGCCGTCAATCCGCCAAAGCTCGACCCATACCCCGTGCTCGTCGGCACCGCAATCACCGGAGCCGCAACCATTCCAGCCACCACGCTTGGCAGCGCCCCTTCCATTCCTGCGACGCAAATAATCACGCGCGCCTCCGCCAATTTATCGCGGTGCTCGAGCAATCGATGCAGGCCCGCGACGCCCACGTCATAAATCGCTTCGGCGCGATTGCCCATCGACCGCGCAGTTACAAGAGCTTCTTCGGCGACAGGAATATCGCTCGTCCCGGCCGTAACAACCAAAATCAGACCCTTGCCCTGCATCTTGCGGCTGCGTTCAATCGAAATCGTGCCGGAAAGTTCATGAAATTCAGCCCGCAATTTTGCCGCGCGCGCAGCCGGCTTCACAGCAGCAAAAGTTTTCTTGTTCGCCCGCGTGATCAAAATATTGTGCGACGCCTTTGCCCGCAGCATCGCCCGCACGATTTCCGTCACTTGCTTGGGAGTCTTGCCGCGCGCAAACACCACTTCCGCATACCCCTGGCGCAGTCCACGGTGATGGTCCACTTTTGCGAACCCGAGATCTTCATACGGCAGCCGCCGCAACTTCGCCACCGTGCTATCGATGGTCTGCCGCCCGCGTTTCACCGCTTCCAACAGGTTTCGAATGTCGCTCTCGTCCATCACTCGCCTTTCACTCGTTGCCAGATTCTAGCACTCATCTTTCCGCACTCCTCTTCTACCAGCTTGCACGAACTGTGCTAGAGTGCCGCCACCTAACGCAATCAGGTCTTTGGTTCATCGGTCCCATCTGGGCACGCGGGCTCAACTCAAAAGTTCACGCTAGGAGGCGCGACATGTGGCTGCTCTGGACAATCATCATCGGTATCCTCGCAGGTTTCCTCGCCGGCAAAATCGTAAAGGGCCACGGCATGGGCACATTGATGGACCTGCTCATCGGAATCGTCGGTTCAGTCCTCGGCGGCTGGATTTTCACCCTACTAGGGCTCGCCGCTTACGGATTGATAGGCCAGTTGGTGATGGCAACGGTAGGCGCAGTCGTTCTCCTGTTGATCGTGAGAGCTATCAAGAAATAATCAACATTCATCTCTGCTCCTGGCACGCATCCGAAGTACTTTGAGCTTTGTTTGCGCGCTATCCAGTTGCGTGCCGCGCGAATCTCAAGTTTCATCCGGCTCCGAGCTCACAAACGGCTCCAGTGGCACAGGCACTCCTGCCTGTGCGCCGTTACTTACCGCAAACCCAAAACAACCTCCTCCACGTAACAATCGCTCCCGTTCCCCCCATGCACGCTTTCCTAATACGACCACACCTTGCAAAACTTCTCCGTTCTGCATAGGCTCATTCGGCGATGCCAAAATCCGCTCGCCAAACAGTCACAATCGGCATCACCGGCGCCAGCGGCGCAATCTACGCGCAAACATTGCTTCGCCTGCTTGACGCCGACACCCGCGTCAACCACGTGTATCTCGTAACCACAGAAGCAGGCCTCCGTCTCATCTCAACCGAACTTGACATCGTCGCCACCGACGCCAGAAAACTCCCCTCGCTCCTCACCGGCACGCCAGCAAAAAAAATCGAATACCTCCAAAATAAAGACGTCGGCGCAACCATCGCATCAGGCAGCGCCGTAGTAGACGGCATGGCCATCGTTCCATGCTCGGCCGGAGCCCTTGGAGCCATTGCCGCGGGAATTGCAAATGACTTGCTCACACGAGCCGCGGACGTCTGCCTGAAAGAACGTCGGCCCCTCGTGCTGTGCCTCCGCGAGACCCCGCTGAACCGCATTCACCTCGAAAACATGGTTCGCGTGCACGACGCAGGAGCTACCGTAATGCCCGCCATGCCAGCCTTCTACTACGGCCCGAAAAAAATCGACGATCTCGTTGAACAATTCGCCCACCGCGTTCTAGCCCAACTCGGCCTGCCCCAGGAAAAGCAATACCGCTGGAAAGGCGGTAAGCCCTGAGGCCGTACAACTACCAATTGCACTGGCTTGCGCACCAACATACAATGTACCCAGGTGAATTGGGGCCTGAGGCTAACGAATGAGTAAGGCAGCTGGCGCGCCGTTTGCGGCGCAGCTGAAATGCGGCGAACATGGAGATTTAATACACGGTTCCGCGATTAAAACTCGGCGTAAACTGCCGCAAATGAATAACATACGAAATTCTAATAGGCGGTAAATGACCCCCCAAGAACAACCCGCAAAGCTAGCCAAAAGGGCCGCGTTTTCCGGCCCGAAGAAGGGCCGGTTGCGAATCGTGCTCGAAATGATCAAATTCGAGCACTCGGTTTTCGCGCTGCCATTTGCGCTCGTCGGCGCTCTGCTCGCCGCGCGCGATGCGGGCCGTTTCCCAACGCTCTGGCAAATCCTCTGGATCGTCGTGGCGATGGTTGGCGCGCGTTCTGCCGCGATGACGATGAATCGCATCGCCGACCTCGAATACGATCGCCGCAATCCGCGCACCGCAATGCGCGCATTGCCAACCGGCGAGCTTTCCATCGGCTTTGCGTGGGCCTTTACACTTCTCGCTTCGGCATTGCTCGTTATTGCAGCGTGGCAATTGAATCCGCTCGCACTGAAACTCTCTCCGGTCGCGCTGGCGGTACTGTTCTTCTACTCCTACACCAAACGCTTCACCACATGGGCGCACTTCGTGCTCGGCTTCTGCCTCGGCATGTCGCCCGCTGCCGCCTGGATTGCGATTCGCGGCTCACTCGATTGGCGCATGTTGATTCTGTGTGCCGCTGTGACACTGTGGGTCGGCGGCTTCGACGTCCTGTACGCTTGCCAGGACATCGAGTTCGATAAGACCGCCGGTCTCTATTCCATTCCGAAACGATTCGGCGTCAGCGGTGCGTTGCTGATAGCGCGCGCGATGCACATCGTGATGGTCGGACTGCTAGTGTGGCTGGCGCTGAGCTTTCAGCTTGGTTGGCCGGCTTGGGCAGGAATTGCTGTCGTCGCAGCGTTGCTGATTTACGAACATTCGCTCGTGAAGCCGAATGATTTGAGCAAAATCAATGCTGCGTTTTTCACCGTGAATGGCTATATTAGTCTCTTATTCCTTTTGTTCTGGGGCGCCGCGACAGTTGTTGGGCGTCCCTGAGAATTCGAAATGCAAACGACGAGCGAACTTAAAATAACGGACACGCGGCTAGAACCGGTAGCGGCAAAGGTTCTCGCCGGCGAGCGTCTCAATGCGGAAGACGGCGTCGCGCTTTACGAGTCGCACGATCTGCTTGCCCTCGGATGGCTTGGGAATTACGTCCGCGAGAAGAAGCACGGAAATATCTGCTACTACAACGTCAACCGCCACATTAACCCCACGAATGTTTGCGTAGCGCATTGCCGCCTTTGCGCTTTCGGCCGCTCACCGGATGCGCCTGGTGCTTACACGTTTGCGCTGGATGAGATTTACAAGCGCGCGGCGGAAGGCGTAGCGGAAGGCGCGACGGAATTTCACATCGTCGGCGGCCTGCATCCCGATCTACCGTTCGAGTATTACCTCGAGCTAATTCGCGGCTTGAAGCAGCGCTTCCCCGAAGTTCACCTGAAAGCATTCACGATGGTGGAAGTGGGCTACTACGCGCGCATTTCCAAGCTTTCGATCCGCGACACGCTTCTGGCAATGAAGAACGCAGGTGTTGACTCGCTGCCCGGCGGCGGAGCGGAGATTTTTCATCCGCGCGTACGCAAGGTGATTTGCGATCACAAGGTAAGCGGCCAGATGTGGCTGCAAATCGCGCGAACCGCGCACGAGATCGGGCTGCGTTCGAACGCGACGATGCTCTATGGCCACATTGAGACAGCCGAAGAGCGCGTGGACCATCTGCTCCAGCTTCGAGACACACAGGATAAAACGCACGGCTTCGTCACGTTTATTCCGCTCGCATTTCATCCCGCGAATACGGCGCTCTCGCATTTGCCCGGACCAACCGGAATCGACGATTTGAAAATGGTGGCCGTCTCGCGGCTGATGCTCGACAATTTCGATCACATCAAAGCCTACTGGGTGATGTTGACGCCGCGAATCGCGCAAGTAGCCCTGCGCTTCGGCGCAGACGATCTAGACGGCACCGTGGTCGAAGAAAAGATCTATCACGATGCCGGCGCGACGACGCCCGAGCATCTGACGCGCACCGAACTCGAACGCCTGATTCGAGCCGCAGGCCGCGTGCCCGTAGAGCGCGACA
>Ga0209525_1000088_pt1 | contig 30485 bp, 33 predicted proteins | sample JacPin_JW_Ref_O1_FD_187958 | JGI IMG/M metagenome (GOLD analysis project Ga0209525, IMG submission 187958) | Forest soil microbial communities from Algoma, Ontario, Canada - Jack Pine, Ontario site 1_JW_Ref_O1 (SPAdes) (version 2) | ecosystem: Environmental > Terrestrial > Soil > Boreal... | reverse complement strand
CCGTTTGCGGAAGTTCCGCGAATCAGTTAAAATGCTCGATTAAGCAATCGCATAAATTGCGGCTGAAGCGACGCTGGCACCGGCTTTTGATCACTCTTCAGCCAGTGAAGCCGAAACGCACAGCGATTGCCGACGTAAAGGCTTGCACCACAATAAGTTGGCGCAACCCGGACACCCTGAGGGAATGGCGGAAGAACACCGAATTACCTTAACTTTCGACGACGCCGACGAATACCGCCCGGAACCGCCCCCCGCACCTGAAATTCCCGCCTGGAAAGACGGCAGCATTCGCATCGGCATCCACACCTCCATCGCAGGCGACATCTCCGGTTCTCTCGAAATTGCGCACGGCCTGGGTGCGAACGCCCTACAGATTTTCTCTGCCAGCCCGCGGATGTGGGGTAAGGGAAACACGTCGCGAATCGCTGAAGCGGATGCGGCGCGCTTCCGCGATCGGCGCAAGGAACTGTCGCTCGGCCCGCTCGTTATCCACGGAAACTACCTGATCAATCTGGCGTCGCCCAATCCAGTCTTGCGCACGCGTTCCGTGCAGGCGTTCCACCAGGAAGTAGTAAGAGCACTGGCACTGGGCGCGGACTATCTTGTGATCCATCCGGGAAGCGGCCGCGAAGGCGACCGGAACTCGGCCGTGAGCGCAATCGTCCAGAGCCTGCGGCAAGCCCTGCGTGGTTTGAAGCTCGGCGATTTGAAAATTCTGCTCGAAAATACCGCGGGGCAAGGCACGTCGCTCTGCTGGCAGTTCGAGGAGATGAAAGCGATCCTCGAAGGCTGCCGTGATCTGGCTATCGGTGTTTGCATTGACACCGCTCACGTGTTCGCCGCGGGACACGATATTCGCACCGCCGAAGGTCTCGAATCGGCCCTGCGGCTGATCGACAGCACGATAGGGCTCGACCGCGTCTTCGTGCTGCACGTAAACGATTCGAAGACCGCGCTCGGTTCTCGCGTGGATCGCCATGAGCATATTGGCAAAGGCAAAATCGGCGCGGATGCGTTTGGCAGAATTCTGAACCACTCGCTACTCGCGGGACGCGCCTTTATTCTGGAGACTCCCATTGATAAGCCGGGCGATGACCGTCGAAACGTGGCTGCGCTGTGGAAGCTGGTCGGGCGCGTCGTGAAGGCGACAGGCACGAGAGATGGTATGAAACCAAGGAGAAAGAAACTAAAGCAAGCGGTTCAAAAGGGAAGCAAAGGGCGCAAGGTTGTAAAGGCAGCGGCAAAGAGGCATCGAAGTGCGCGAAGAAAGTAATCTGATTTTTGAAGTTGAACACGCGAGGAAAGTGACCTTGGCAGAATACGATCCCCAGCAGATCGAATCCAAATGGCAGAAGATTTGGGACGAGCAAGGCGCGTTTAATGCCGTCGACGGCGACGCGTCGCGCAAGAAATTCTACATGCTCGAGATGCTGCCATATCCTTCCGGCACTCTGCACATGGGCCACATGCGTAACTATACGATTGGCGACGCTGTGGCGCGCTACAAGCGGCTCTCCGGATTCAACGTGCTGCACCCGATGGGTTGGGACGCGTTCGGTCTGCCTGCTGAAAATGCGGCCATCAAGCACGGCATTCCTCCGCGCGATTGGACCAACGCAAATATCGAAGAGTTTCGCCGTGTGCTGCGGCGCTTCGGGTTCAGTTACGACTGGCGCCGCGAAATTTCCAGTTGCGACCCGGAATACTACCGCTGGAACCAGTGGTTTTTCCTACGAATGCTGGAAAAGGGAATCGCGTTTCGCAAAAAGAGCAAAGTGAACTGGTGCCCGGCATGCTCCACCGTCCTCGCCAACGAACAGGTGATTGACGGCTATTGCTGGCGGCACGAAACCACGCTCGTCGAAATCCGCGAGCTCGAGCAATGGTTCCTGCGCATCACTCAGTATTCCGATCAGCTTCTCGACGATATGAAGGAACTCGAAGACGGATGGCCCGAGCGCGTTCTCTCGATGCAGCGCAACTGGATCGGGAAGTCGCGCGGGGCTCGAGTGCGATTCAACGTGGCCCAGATAGAGGACCTCGCAATCGAAGTGTTTACCACCCGCATCGATACGATCTATGGCGCTACAGCTCTCGTGCTGTCGGCGGGACATCCTGCGGCGCTGCGCTTGGTTGACGGCGTGCGCGGCCAAAGCGGAATGGAAGCCCAGATCAAAGCTATGCGGCAGAAAAGCACCCGCGCCGAGGATGTGGCGACCGCCGAGAAGGAAGGATTCTTCACCGGGCGCTTCGCCGTGAATCCGTTCTCGGGTGAGAGCCTGCCTATCTGGATCGCGAACTTCGTTCTGGCGGATTATGGAACGGGCGCGTTAATGTGCGTTCCGGCTCACGATGAACGCGATTACGAATTCGCGGAAAAATATAATCTGCCCGTGAAAATTGTAGTCCAGCCGAAGGATGGACCGCCTGTCCGTCTCGACCGGATGAATGAGCCGTTCACCGAGTATGGGAAATTAGTCGACTCCGGGCCGTATACCGGTCTCACATCAGAGCAGGCGCAGGAAAAAATGGCGGCGGACGCGAAAGCCGGAGGTTTCGGCGAAGCGCAGACGACGTATCGCCTGAAGGATTGGGGAATTTCGCGGCAGCGCTATTGGGGTACGCCGATCCCGGTGGTCTATTGCGAGAAAGACGGAATCGTTCCGGTGCCGGACGATCAGCTGCCGGTAAAGCTGCCACTCGATATCAAGCTCACGGGCGAAGGGGAATCGCCTCTCGCGCTCTCACCTGAGTTTGTGAACACCACGTGTCCGAAATGCGGCGGCCCGGCGCGGCGCGAAACCGACACGATGGATACGTTCATGGATTCATCGTGGTATTTCTATCGCTACACCGATCCGCACAACGACAAAGCGCCTTTCGACAAAGAAAAAGTTCGCTACTGGTTTCAAATCGACCAGTACGTGGGCGGGATCACGCACGCGATTCTGCACCTCCTCTACTCGCGATTTTTCTGCAAAGTGATGCGTGACCTGGGCCTCGTGAATCACGACGAGCCGATCAAGCGCCTTTTTACTCAGGGCATGGTGCAGAAGGGCGGCGTAGCGATGTCGAAATCGCGCGGCAACGTGGTCGGCGCGATCGAGATGGCCGATAAGTACGGCTGCGATACGGGCCGGATGTACACGCTCTTCGCAGCGCCTCCGGAAAAAGATCTCGAATGGGACGAGCTGGGAATCGAGGGCTCCGCGCGATTTCTGAAGAAGGTTTACCGGCTCGTGGACCAGCATGCAGCGCGATTGAAGTCAGTAGAGGTGGAGCTGGTTTCGAAGACTGACCTGACCAACGCAACCGCGAAAGAAAAGACGCTCGTGCGCAAGATTCATCAGACGCTCAAGAGCGTTACGAACGATTTCGAGCATCGCTGGCATTTCAATAAATCAATCGCGCTCCTGATGGAACTAGTGAACGAGCTGCACGCGGCCGAGCCGCTCGACGTAGACCTGAATCCGGTAATTCTTAAGCGGGTTCTCGACGTGATGGCCCTGATGCTTGCGCCCATGGCACCGCACATTGCCGAAGAGCTGTGGGAAATGCTCGGCAATCAGGGCGGCATTTCCAAGGCAAAATGGCCGCGCTACCGCGAGGATTTGACGCGCGAGGAACAAATCGAAATCATCATCCAGATTAACGGGCGCCTGCGCGGCAAAATGGTGGTGGAAGAAAACCTGGGCGAGGACGAAACGCGCGAGCGCGCGATGACCGATCCGCGCATCGCCCCGCTGCTCGTTGGCAAGCAAATCGTAAAAGTTGTGGTAGTGCCGAAGAAGCTGGTGAATATCGTCTTGCGATGATTTGGTGATTTCAGAATCAAATCGGCCTGAGCAATTCGATCTGGGAGCCGCGACGAGGTGAAGCGAATGACTCCGGAAACAGGTGCAGCGCCATATGTAGCGCCGAAGACAACGAATGGCGTGGAGGAATCGCCGGATGCCAAGGGCACAGTCAGCACTCGCCACGGAATCGTCGTGCTCGATTTTGGCGGCCAATACACACAACTGATCGCGCGCCGCGTCCGCGAACTGCAGGTTTTCTCCGCGATTCTTCCGTGCACCGCGTCACTCGAAGAAATTCGCGCGCTCGAACCGGTCGGCATCGTACTCTCAGGTGGCCCAAGTTCGGTCTATGACGCAGACGCGCCCGTCTGCGACACAAAAGTTTTGCAACTCGGCGTGCCCGTTCTCGGAATCTGTTATGGGATGCAATGGCTGGCACACACGCTGGGCGGCAAGGTGGTTCGCGCAGAAGCGCGCGAGTACGGCCCGGCGCATCTGGATATCGACGAGAAGCACGCCTCGACCCTATTCGGCGGCCTGCCCGGCAGGCTGAAAATCTGGAACAGCCACGGCGATCACGTAATCGGGCTACCAGAAGGTTTCCATGTAACCGGCCGCACAGACAATGCCGTCGCCGCGATCGAACACACCTCGCGGAGATGCTACGGAGTCGAATTTCATCCCGAAGTAAATCACACCGAACGCGGCCGCGACATTCTGCAAAATTTCGTCTTCCAGATATGCGGCGCCAAAAAGAACTGGAACCGCGCCGGTTTCATCGCCGCCACGATCGAAACGATTCGCAAGCAAGCAGAAGGCGCGCGCGCCATCTGCGCCCTAAGCGGCGGCGTGGATTCAGCCGTAGCAGCCGCACTCGTTCATCGCGCCATCGGGGACCGCCTCACCAACGTCTTCGTCAATAACGGCGTCCTGCGCCAGAACGAATACGAGGAAACACTCGAACTCCTGCGCGACCGCCTGGGCCTCAACGTAATCGGCGTGGACGCGACAGATCGCTTCCTAGCGCAATTGAAAGGCATCACCGACCCCGAGCAAAAACGCAAGCGAATCGGCGCCGAATTCATCGCCATTTTTGCGGACGAAGCCCGCAAACTCGCCGCCGCTTCACCCTCAACGCAAGCAAAAGACGCGCCCCCGGTAAAGTTTCTCGTTCAAGGCACGCTGTATCCCGACGTAATCGAATCCGTCTCAGTAAAAGGCCCGTCGCAAACCATCAAAACGCACCACAACGTAGGCGGCCTTCCGGCCGACATGCCCTTCTCGCTGATCGAACCCCTGCGCGATTTGTTCAAAGACGAAGTCCGCCAGATCGGCAGGGAATTAGGTTTGCCCGAAGAAATTCTAGTAAAGCATCCATTCCCCGGGCCGGGACTAGCAGTACGTGTACTAGGTGAAGTAACTCCCGAGAAACTCCAAACGCTTCGCCCGGCCGACGCAATCGTAATCGAAGAGATTCGCCGCGCAGGCCTCTACGAAAAAGTCTGGCAAGCCTTCGCAGTGCTCCTGCCAGTTCAAAGCGTCGGAGTAATGGGTGACGGGCGGACGTACGGAGGCACGATCGCCGTGCGAGTGGTGGAATCTCAGGATGCGATGACGGCCGACTGGGCCCGCCTGCCGCGCGAAGTGCTCGAGCGAATCTCAACGCGAATCGTCAACGAAGTAGCAGGCGTAAACCGCGTCGTTTACGATATTAGCTCAAAGCCACCGAGCACAATCGAGTGGGAATAGCCCCAAAGCCGGGACGGAAAGCCGGAAACAATCCAGGACCCTCTTATGCGCGGCAATCCCCGGCAAACTTACCGGTTCGCCATCTTCTGAGCCATGTACACCAGCAACCGGCGGTCGCCCTCATCGCAACGACCCATCAACTGGCGCAAGCGGCCCAGCAAACGCGCATCTTTTCCCTTGCTGCCCCATGCGATCTCGTCAGCGGATCTACGCTTCGGAAGATTCGGCAGCTCGGGCGGTTCTTCGCCGTCGTAGAACAACTGGTAGAGCGGAACCTCCATCGCTCGCGCCAGTTTCTCGAGCGTCTCGATGGCCGGTACCGTGTGGCCATTTTCCACGCGCGAAATGTAACAGCGGAGAAGTCCAGTGCGCTTCTCGATGTCACCCTGGGAAAGTTTTTTTGTTTCTCGAAGCAGGCGGATACGATCTCCAATTATCATGACGGGTATTGTTGCATGAAGTATTTTATTGTTGCAAGACGAAAGTTAGCCTCCCCGCATAAGCTGACCAGTAGTCAGCGAAAAAATTTCGATGTAACCTGAAGTACATGCCTGACGTCCCTAAAGATGTGGCTGCCAGCGCCTCCACCGTCGCAATTCCTCTCGGCCGCCGGACGAGGGCCGAAGAGGAACGAGACCTCGTACGACTGGCCCAAAGTGGAACAGAGGCCGCCTTCGAGGAGCTCATTCGACGCCACCAGCAGCGCGTTCTCGCTCTGGTAGGCTCGATTCTGCGCCGGCGGGAGGATGTTGAGGATGTCGCCCAGCAGGTTTTTCTCAAGGTCTTTATCTCGCTCAAGCGCTTTGACCTGCGTTCGGCCTTCTCCACCTGGCTCTACAAGATCACGGTGAACGAGTGTTGGGACTACCTGCGCAAAAAGAAGGTTCGGCCGCTCGTTTACGAAGCGGATCTGTCCGAAGAGCAAGTCTCGCGTCTTGACGGCATCGTCTCGGCAGACCGGCCCGTCGCAGGTGCGAGCGAGCAAGCCGAAGTGAAGGAAACGCTCGAGTGGATGCTCGAAAAGCTGCCCGAGCAGGATCAGCAACTACTAGTACTGAAAGAGATGGAAGGTTTTTCGGTGCAGGAATTGGCGGAAATCCTCGACCTCAACGTGAATACGGTAAAAGTTCGACTGTTCCGTGCGCGCTCCCGCTTGATGGATGTCTATCGCCGTAGGACGAGTCCCAGCAGTACTAAATCGGGAAGCCACTCAGCAAATGCTGAAAGGAAGAGTTGAAAACATGGGTCGCGAATATCAAAAGGGCCACGAATATCAAAGCGGTCGCGAATATAAGAGTTCGGCTTGCCCGGACTACGAAGCCCTCCTCGAGGATTCCATCTCGGGCGAGATTGGCGGCGCCGATGCGCTTCGACTGTCTGAGCATTTGAAAACCTGCGCCGGCTGCCTCGAGGCTCGTCAACACGTTGCACTCACTCCGCGCCTGCTGCATCTCGCCGAAGCCACCGCGGAACCCGGCCCCGGATTCTCTCGCGACGTGATGGCTCGAATTCGCACCGATCGAGATGTGCGCTCCGAGAAGGGATTCTGGCAGCCGCTCGTTTCGATGGGATGGCGCTTCGCCGCTACTGCCACTCTGGCTCTCGCGCTTCTGATGGCGTACGACGCCACGTATCACGTCGAGAAGTCCGCTCAGCAGGCGCCCACGCTCGAAGCCGCTCGCATCCCGGATATGTTTACTCCCGATCCGGCGCGCGTTCCCAGCAGTCGCGATGAAGTTCTAATGATGGTGGCGGAAGATGAACATGCAAAACACTAAAACGCGCCGCGAAGCGGCCTTCCTGGTGACAATCGTTTTCGCCCTGGGCGTTTTACTCGGCGGCCTGGGAACGCATCTCTGGGGCGAAAAAGTCTGGGGCCACCAAACGGCGCCAAAATCGCGCGATGAAATCGTATCCCGTCTCACGCACGAAGTGGACCTGACGCCGGACCAGCAGAAGCAGGTAACCGCAATCGTTGACGACACGCGCGCGCAATGGAAAGCGCTCTACGCCCCGGCTGACGCCCAAAAGGAACAAATCCGCCAGCAGAGCCGCGAAAAGCTCCGCGCCCTCATGACCCCCGAGCAAAAAATAAAACTCGAAAACTTCTTCCACGAAATAGACGAGCAGCGCAAAAAAGAAGCCGCAACCCACTAACGCGCCGTTCGGTAGCGTAGGCTTCAGCCTGCGCCCCAACTCGCCAGCTCCGAGTAGTAGCGACAAGAAGAAAACAACGGCGGCGTTGGTTCGCCGCAGCCCTTTTCCCTTGTAGCGCCGGCATCCTGCGTGCTGTCTGCGTCCCGATGCTGTTCGCGGGGCCGGCTCTCTTGAACTTTCGCCTTCCAGCAGCACAGGCAATCCTGTCTACCCTGAGAACCGAAGGGCCTGTGCCCCAAGTCACTAGATCCCAGCAGTCACGACAACAAGGAAAACACGGCGGCGTTCTTCCACGCAGTTCAAAGCTGTCTCGCTGTAACAAACGCAACTTCGGTGGGAATACTTTTGGATTCTGCAGTTTGTACCGCTGGCCTCCGGCCGGCGCCTTTGCCTTCCGGTGGGAGCCCCCGCATTCATGCGGGGGAGGAGCGCTTGCGCGCCTTTTGCGTCCCGACGCATTCGTCGGGGAGCGCTCCGAAAAAATCTCGCCCTTCAATCGTGCGCTTTAGCGCTGGCCCTCTAAAACTCGCCCAACCCTAAAACGGAATATCCTCATCCGAAATTTCCGGCCCCGGCCCAGCCACCTCATCCGGCAACCCGCCGCCGCCCTCAGCATCCGGATCAAACGCCCGTCCACCCGGAGCCGCAGAAGCCGCGCCAGCACCCGCCGCAGCGCCCTCGGCCCGACTCGTCAACATCCGCATCACATTCGCCACAATCTCCGTCGTCGTGCGCTTCTGCCCGTCGCGCTTGTCTTCCCACTGCCGAGTTTGAATCCGCCCCTCGATATAAACCAGCATCCCCTTCTTCAAATACTGCTGCGTAATCTCCGCCAGCTTCCCCCACAACACGATGCGGTGCCACTCCGTCCGCTTCTGCCGCTCGCCAGACCGGTCCTTGAACGTCTCATCCGTCGCCAGCGTAAAATTCGCCACCGCCTGCCCGCCCGACGTAAACCGCGTCTCAGGATCGCGTCCCAGACGCCCCACAAGAATTGCCTTGTTCACTGACATGCGTTTTTAACCACCTGTCTTCAGAAGTGAAGTAACGGCGAGTATAGCCGAACTCGAATGCCCCAGTCAGAAAAACTGCGCAGCCGTAGCCGCGCCAAGTGGCACAGGCACTCTTGCCTGTGCGCTCTTACTGACGGCTAGCATGCTCATTTCCACCCGCCCGCAATCGCTACCGTCCCACCGTGAGGCCTTGTCAATCGGCGATTCTTCCGCGTGATCACGGCCTCGAACATCGCCCGCGCTTAGGGATTGCACGCTGTATGCCTGTTTAGGCATAATAGGCATGTGACGGCGCTGCCCGCGATAAAGCCGCTCGTCTGGATTAGCAGAACAAGGGCGGATCTCTCGGCATTTCCGGAAGAAGTAAAAGACTCGATCGGTTTTGCGCTGTATGTGGCTCAGCAGGGCGGAAAGCACGCCAACGCCAAACCGCTCCGAGGATTTGGCGGCGCAGCTGTCTTGGAGGTTGTGGACGACTTTGCAGGTGACGCATATCGGCTTGTGTACACAGTTCAGTTCAGCGGACGTATCTATGCCTTACATGCATTTCAGAAAAAATCGAAGACTGGAATCAAGACTCCAAAATCGGAGATCGATTTGATTCAAGTTCGCCTCAGGCATGCCTCGGAAGAACATGCCCGATGGCTCGAACTTCAGAGAGGAAAATAACCAATGCATAGAAACATCCGCGTGGAGGAGAGCAGCGGCAATGTATTCGCGGACATCGGCTTGCCGAAGCCAGAGGAGCGCCTCGCGAAAGCCGATCTCGCCATTCGCATCGCCGAAACGATTCGCGCCCGCCGTCTCACCCAGACAAGAGCCGCCCGCATTTTAAAGATCGACCAACCGAAAATATCCCGTCTTTTGCAAGGTCGGCTCTCCGGATTTTCCACAGAGCGGCTTATGCACTTCCTGACTCTGCTGGGCCGAGACGTTGAGATTGTCGTTAAGCGCGCGCCTCGCTCTCGTCGGCAGGGCCGCGTCCGCGTGGTTGCTCATACCTAAACGCCGCCTTTCCAGTCACCGCCAATTTCTGTCCGCGTAGCTTCCGCAATGGATTCCCAGCGATTACTTAAAATTCGTCTGGAGCCGAACCTACTTTGTACGGCGGCGAGGCATCGAAACAAACAGGACTCTTTCTAAGTAAAGGAGCTTCACCAAAAGAAGAAGGGACGAACATGAAGATCGACAAAATCACTGGACGCCGCAAGCTCCGCCCGCCAAGAGCAGACCTCCAGCGCCACGCCCGTAAGTGCCATATCTGTCACCACCCGCAACGCGCCGAGATCGAAGACGACTTCCTCAATTGGCATGGCCCCAACAAAATCGTCAAGGACTACCAGCTGCCTCATTGGTCGGTCATCTACCGCCATGCGAACGCCCTCGGACTCAAAGCCCGCCGCAACGAGAACATCCGCACCGTCCTCGATATCTTCGTCGAGCAGGCGGAGACCGCCCCCATCACCGCCAACGCCATCCTCCGCGCCATCCGCGCCTATTCCTGCCTCCGGGACGATGGCACCTGGGTCGAACTCCCCAAGAAAGTGATCTACCAGACCGACCGCAAAACAGCCTCGGTAAGCCGCCGAATTTCTAATCGCAAATCTGGAATTAGAAATCACCGCAACCTGCTGAAAACAAACACCAGCGGCCAAGTCTAATCGCAAATAAAATGGATTTTTCATCGCGATTTTGAGAGAGCCTGTCATCCCGACCGGAGCGGAGGGATCTCTCTTCCGGCGCGTTTCGGGCTACGTCGCGTCACGTGTTTTGCGTCGGGCGACCACGCAAAACAACGTAGCCCAGGTCCCTCCCGATCGTCTTCCGATCGGGATGAAGGATTTTAACTTGTAAATGACCTGAGGCCTTGACTCAAGGAGACTGAAGATGAAATTGCGCAGCGCCTTCGCGCAAGCCGCCGTCGCCGTCGCCACTCCGTTCGGCCGCCTTTGTGATATCTTTTCCGGCGTATTCAAGCACGAATGGAGGAATCATTCCGTGAAGAAATCGCTGGTGCTGCTTACGCTCGGATTCTGCATTTCTCTGGCCGCGTTCGCTCAACAGGCCGCGAAGAATGACTTCGATGGCAAGACGTGGTGGGACTACGTAAAAGTCCTCGCCGACGACAACATGGAAGGCCGCGAGACCGGCAGCGCCGGACTGAAGCGCGCTGAAGCCTACGTCGTCGAGCAGCTCAAAGCCGATGGCGTCGAGCCTGCCGGCAGCGACGGCTACTATCAGCCCGTGAAATTCGAGGTGCGCCAGATTGTCGAGAAGGACTCCAGCATCGCACTTATCCGCGACGGAAAAAGCGAGCCCCTCGCTCTCGGCGAAGACGCGTTCTTCAACACGCGCGTCAACCTCGCGCCCGAAATCGAAGCGCCGCTCGTGTTTGTCGGCTACGGTCTCACCATTCCCGAGAAAAACTACGACGATCTCGCTGGGCTCGACCTGAAAGGCAAAGTCGTGGCGATATTCGGCGGCTCGCCCGCGGAAATGCCCGGGGCACTCGCATCGCACTATCAATCTCCCGGCGAGCGCTGGAAATCGCTGCGAAAAGCAGGCGTGCTAGGCGTCGTCACATTGCCGAACCCCGCCTCGATGGATATTCCATGGTCGCGCATGTCGCTGAACCGCGCGCATCCCAGCATGGAGCTGGCGGACGCCACTTTGAACGAAACCGAAGGCGAAAAGCTCTCCATGATCGTGAATCCGGCGAGCGCCGAGAAATTGTTCGCAGGTTCCGGCCACACCTTTGCCGAAATCGCCGAACTGGGCAAGGACCGCAAGCCGCTGCCGCGATTTCCGCTCGCCGTTTCGATCAAAGCCGTCACGAAAGTGGATACCACCGAAGTTGAGTCCGCCAACGTAATCGGCAAGTTGCCCGGCAGCGATCCCGCCCTGAAAAATGAATACGTGGTTCTCTCCGCGCACATCGACCATCTGGGAATCGGCGAGCCGATCAACGGCGACAAAATCTACAACGGCGCAATGGACAATGGTTCCGGTTCGGCGCTCCTGCTCGACGTGGCGCGATCCTTAAAGGCAGATCCCGCGGCGCACAAGCGCTCGATTCTCTTCGTCTTTGTGTGCGGCGAAGAAAAAGGCCTGCTCGGCTCGAAATATTTCGCCGCGCATTCCACGGTTCCCGCGAAATCAATCGTCGCCGATATCAACACCGATATGTTCCTGCCGCTGATTCCGCTGAAAGTGCTCACCGTCTACGGTCTGCAGGAATCCGATCTCGGCGATATCGTCCGCGAAGTGGCAGAAGCGCAAGGAGTGAAGGTGCAGCCCGATCCCGAGCCTCTGCGCAATTCCTTCATCCGCAGCGATCAGTACAGCTTCATCCGCCACGGCATCCCGGCGCTCGCGATGAAGGTAGGTTACGAGCAAGGCTCGCCCGACGCCAAGCTCTATAAAGACTGGCTCACCCAGCGCTATCACGCGCCGTCGGATGACACGAACCAACCGGTGGACTTGCAGTCGGCCGCTGCATTCGAGGCAATTGTGCGCGGTCTGACCATCGCGGTCGCCAATCGCACGGAGCGCCCGCAATGGAAATCCGACAGCTTCTTCCGCCGCTTCGCGCAAGCCGATTAATCTAAGTTCGATTTAAATTTGCTTCGGTCTATTTTTTGTGCGATGCATCAGGCATCGACTTTGTCGGTGGCTCGTCCGGCGCTGACCAGAACGGATACGCGCCTTTTCCGACATAACGAAAAGCGCCATCCACATACACGTAGTTAACAACCAGTGAAAATCGGCCGTTTTTCATTTTCGGAGTCGAATCGAATTCAGTAACGAATTGTTCGACCGGGATCGCGGCGCTCGGCAGAATCGCATCAGGCCGCGGCGAGATTCGTGTCGTAGGATCGGCGTGCGGCGGTTTGCACCGGACGCGAAATCTCGTCCCAGGCGGCACAGCGGCCATCGATCGTAACAGCGCCTGTTCGTAGCCATTCAACTCCGATGCATTCTGCCGGACGAGTTGTTCCACCTGATCCTTCACGAAGTATTTCGCAAACCAATCAGCGGGATTTGGCAACGAGAAGATTGCAAGCGCCTGATGGAATTCCGCAGGCTTCGCTGCCGCGAACGCATCCAGAAACGGTTGGTACTGGCTTTCCAGTCCTCTGGCGTCATGACTGAAAGCGGCCGGAGCGTCTGTAATTTCGGGAAGGGAACTGAAGTCAGGAAGGGAACTGGAACGCGCGGGATAATTGGGCGCTGCGGATAAGATCGCGAACGCAATGAGCGTCAACGCGAAGCTTCCGGCGCGCGTCGCTCGCGTGCCGAAAGGTTTCATTTTCTTACCTGGTTGTCGCGGAGACGCCCAGTTCGCGCAGCCGCGCTTGCGCTTGCCGCGCTTCGTCGGAGCCCGGATATTTGCGGACCACTTCGTGCAAGTCGCGAATGCCGGCTTGCTTGTTGCCGAGTTTGATTTCCGCTTGTGCTTTCTTCAGCTGCGAAGCGGCGACCTTGAAGCTGCGCGGATACTGAGCGATCACTTTCGTGTACGAGGTGATCGCGACCTTGTAATTTCCCTGCGCGTAATCTATTTCACCAAGATAGAACTGCGCGTTCGATGCCAGATCGTTCGTCGGGAAATTCGTCATGTAGTCCGAGAATTCCTGCTTGGCCAGATCGTATTTTCCGCCGGTAAAATCGCGCAGTGCATTTTGGTACAGCGTGTCGGCCGAAATCGGCGGTGGCGCGCCTCCACCTGCGCTATCTTCGCCCGTTGCGCCTTGCGGCCCGGGCGCCGAGCCAGCGGATGAAGGTGAAAGAGCGGCGCCGCCTGAAATCTTGCCGTCGATACTTTGCAACAGGCCCTGAACGTCATTCATCTGCTGGGCCAATTTCCCTACGCGTGCCTGAATGTCCTGCACGTTGTCGGAAAGGCCCTGCGTCTGCGTCGTCATCGTGTCGATTCGGGCGCCGGTGTTGGCCTGCACTTCCTGCACTGTCTTCTCGACGAGCGACATCTTTCCATTCAACTGGTTCACCGAATCCGTGGCTTGCTGAATGAGCGTCCGCATCGTGGCGTTGTTGGCATCCACGGCGCTGCGCAAGCTTTGCTGAGCCTGCGTCAGCTGGTCAACTGACTGCTGGAGCTGAATCATCTCCTTCGACACCGCGCCAACGGGCGTGGGCGCCAGCGCCGACCCGCACAACGCCCCTAAAAACAATAAGCCAAGCCCAAGCACAATCCATCGTGTGCGCATCAGAATTCTCCTTCAAGGTCGCGGGAAGCGGCCGCTTTCACTTTACGCATGCTATTCCGCATCCCGCACAACAGCGTTGATATTTGATATCGCCCAATTCGATATCGCTAGTGCGACACCTCTACTCCTACTTCGCCATCACAAAATGCCCGCGGCGATTCTGCTGCCAGCACCCCTCGTTACTTTCCGTGCAGAAAGGCCGCTCTTTGCCCCAGCTTACCGTATCGATTCGATCGGCGGAAATGCCCAGCGAGACGAGATAGTTCTTCGACGCCTGCGCGCGGCGCTGGCCGAGACCCAGGTTATATTCCGTCGATCCGCGTTCGTCGCAGTGGCCCTCGATCGTAATGTGAACCGTCGAATAGGAGCGCAGAAATTCCGCGTCTTTCGTCAGCGCATCGCGCGCGTCGGGGCGAATATCGGCTTTGTTGAAATCGAAAAAGGCATCGCGGACATTCTGCTCGAAGAGTTCGCTGATTCCCGCTGGTTGGCCTGTTGTGGGGGGCGCAACAGCGCCACCGGTTACCGTTACGCGTGCCGTTGCCGTCGTGGTGCCGCCCGGGCCATTTGCCGTGGCCACGTACGTTGTCGATTCCGTCGGGGTGACGGGCGTTGAGCCCTCCACCGCCACTCTGCCCACGCTCGGATCGATGCTCACGTCTGTCGCGTTGGTGGATGACCACGTGAGATTGACGCTGGCGCCCGGACTCACCGTAGAGGGCGACGCGTTCAATGTTATCGTCGGCTGCCCGGTTGGCGCTGGGATCGTCTGGGCGGGCGGCACCGAAGCGACATGCTTCTTGCAGCCGCCAACGATCGCGACAACTCCGACCAAGGACAACGATAGAAGCATCGCTGCATTCCGAAAATTACCGCTCTGCATAGCAAAGCCTCCTTAAGAGATGGTGCATGGGCCTATGTCAATTTCAACGTGAGAGCCGGTTCAAGAGTTCGTTGCGATCGGTCGTCGCCCTGGCTCCCGTGCGGTTCATTTTTCATGGCGCTTCATCATTCATTTCATCGAGACGACCAGCTCGGCGATTCACTCAGTCCTTCATATGTTAACTGTCTTGGGCGGCTGCCGTCTGCCAGCATCGACCAAATCTCCCGCTTACCTGTGCGCGTCGATTCGAAAACGAGATGCCGTCCATCGGGGGCCCAGCTGGGACGCTCGTTGCGCCCTTCATCGCGCGTGAGTTCCACGAGCTGGCGGCTCACGATGTCCATCACATAAATATCGAAATTGCCGCTCGGCCGTCGCCAACTAAATGCGAGCAATTGTCCATTCGGTGACCAGGAAGGATCGACGACGTAGCCCATGTCCGGCATGTCCAGGCGCTGCACGTTCGTGCCATCGGAGTTGGCGAGGTAGAGAACTGGATCGCCGGCGCGGTCGCTGACGAAGACGATCTGTTTGCCGGTCCTGGGATTCCAGACTGGCGAGGTGCTCACGCCAGCCGCGAACGTCAGCCGCTGTAGATGGCTGCCATCCGAATCGCAGACGTAGATTTCGGGATCGCCGTTCTGACTGGACATGAAAGCGAGCTGCGCGCCGTCTGGCGACCATGCAGGCGAGCTGTTCGTGCCGCGAAAGCGCGGAAAGGAAATCATCCGGTCTGAGGCCGTAGAAAAGAGGCAAATCTGCGGCGAGGTGATGCCGCGGTAAGGGACGAAGCAGGTGAATGCGATGCGGGTGGCATCGGGCGACCATCGAGGCGTGAGCGCTATTGATTTCAGGTGCGTCAGTTGATGCTGATTCCCACCGTCATAGTCCATCGCCCAAACTTCCTTGGTGCCGCTCTTGTTGCTTACGTAGGCGATCTGAGTTTGCGCTATGCCTGCGAGGCCGCCGCTCAGCCGGCCGATGATGTCGTCAGCGAACTGATGCGCGAGGCGGCGCGCATCGGCGTCGCTGGATGCTCCGCGGTAAATTTTTTGCAGCGCTATCGGCGCAGTCGGATTGTGGACGTCGGAGAGGAAACCGGCCGCCAGCAGATTCGATCCTTCGAGCGAAAGGTTTCCATAAGCGAGCATGTTGGTGTTTGCCGGAGCGTTGGCCCAGTCGGGGGCGTTCAGCTCGCTTTGCTGACTCGGGATTTTTGACGGGTAAAAGCTCGCGCTCACCAGTTCGAGAATGCCCGAATATTCCAAGTCGTTCCAAAGGACATCGTGGAAGGTTTTCTCGAGCGCTGGGGATGTCGCGCCGCGAACGGCGAAGTCGGGAGCGGCGACGCGAACTTTCGAAACGCCAAGGCCCGTGCCGGTTTTGAACCAGTCTTGCGCTGCGGCGGGTTTCGCGCCGAATAGAATGAGGATTGAGGCAAGCGCGGCCAGGATTACAAATCTTCGATTCGTCTCTTTGCTGTTCATTTGTACCTTCATCTTATTTTTGCATCTCTAATAGCTATCCTTAAATAAATCGGTGCCGCCGCAGCTTGCACTACCGGTGAAAATCGAACCAGAACTCGACGCTCACTTTCGATCCGTTGTATCCCGGAGGCAGCCGGTCGAGCGGGCTCGACTCCCGAATCGCGCGCACTTCCGACATATCCACCGACTGATTGCCACTCGACTTCGTAACCTGAATATTGGTGATTGTCCCATCGCGCAAGATGTCAAACGTCGCAATCACCCTCGGCGCTGATGAAATTCTCGGATCGATCGTGGACTGCAGCCAATTCCCGCTGATACGCCGCTGCACTGCTTCCACGTACCATGAGAAGCGATTCCCGAAATTTCCACCACCGGCGTCACCCACTGCCATACCGCCCTGCGTGGACGTGCCGGCGCCCATGGCGAACGATGTGTAGGGAACCGTTGGCGTGCCGCCACCTCCGTAGGGAACTGCATTCTCGGGAGGCGGCGTGGGATTCTCGAGCACCTTCGATTTGCGCGAATTGTATTTTGGCTGGGGTTTTTCAAGTTTGAATTTTGGCAGCGCGATCGTATCGGGAGGAGGCGGCTCCTTCACTTCCGGGGCCGGCTCAGCCTTATAAAGCCCCTTCGATTCGTCCACGACGCGGTTGGGCGTTTCCATTTCTGGGCGCGGCATCGGAATTCCGGGCACGTTGCCGACCAGCCCTACGGTGATCGCTCCGCCTGCGCCGCCCCACAAATCGCCGGTATGGGAATGAATTCCGGAATAGATCAGAAAGCCCGCGAGCGCCCCGTGCATCAAGACTGAGAGCCAGAGCGGTCCTTTCAGATTATCGGCTGGGTTATCGAGTGCGATGTCTGAAGCGAGAGCTGACATTTCAATGTGCTTGGTTGAGCGGTTGCGTCACCACGCTGACGTTTTGAATCCCCGACTGCCGCAAGGCATCGACCACGGTGGCCCAACTGCCGAACGGGACCGTTTCGTCACAACGAACGTAAACCGCCTGATGCGCTGGATCCTTCGTGCGCGATTGGTCAATCACGGCCTGGCCGAGATCATGGATGTTTACGGGTTTGTCGTTCAGGTAGACGCGTTGCGCTCTGTCAATCGTCACCACCTGGCGCACTTCGGTGAGTTCTTTTACGGTTTTGGTTTTTGGGACGTCCACTTCGATTCCGGACTGCAGGATCGGCGCTGTGATCATGAAAATAATCAGCAGCACCAGGACGACGTCAATGAACGGCACCATGTTAATGTCCGCTAGCGTGGTATCCGTTCCGCGTTGTATCTGTGGCATGGCGTGTCTCGAGGCTTTGCTGTTTAATTCGTCGATCTAATTCGGGCTGTAAATCGTTTCAATCTTGCTGACGAACTCCGACGCGAAATTGTCCATTCGCGTGGCTACACCGCGAATGCTGGAAAGATAGTGGTTGTAAGCGATCACGGCGGGAATTGCGGCGAACAGGCCCGCTGCCGTCGTAATCAGCGCTTCGGCAATTCCGGGTGCTACTGCGCGCAGGCTCGCGGTTCCGGCATCGCCGAGACCGGCAAATGCGTCCATCACGCCCCACACTGTGCCGAATAATCCGATAAACGGCGAGACGGAACCTGTGGTGGCGAGCCAGGACATTCCTTTTTCCAGCCGCCGGACTTCTTCGGCTGCCGCGAGATGCATCTCCACGCCGACGGCGCTCGGATTCTTGAGTTTGCCGGGATTTCCGCCGCCCGGATTTGGATTCCCTGGGCGCGGATTGCCGCTATTCATCTGGGCTTCGAGTTCGCGATAGCCGGCTTGATAGACGCTGGCGAGAGGAGTTCCGCCGGCGCTCGCCCGCAGAGTACTCGGGGAGGGCAAGCCGCCTCCAGCACGAAAAATCTGCAGGAAGCGCGAAGTCTGGGAATCGATCCGCGAAAATTGACCGGATTTTTTGAAAATAATTGCCCAGGAGTAGACGGAAAGAAACAACAGGATACAGAGAACGATGCGAGCCACCCAGCCCGTTTGCTCAATCAGGGTATCGAGGCGGCTGGCAAAAAGGAGCGACGCCAGACAGGAAATCGTATTCCCCCAGAAAAAGTATTTCCTCCAGCTACGAAACAACCGTAGCACACGCATCTAGGAGGGTCAAACAAATCAGCCAGATGCAAGGAATTTGTGTGCTGCCTCTCACGACACAGAAGGGTTCCGGTACCTGTCCCTACTGCAGTCCATACTTCGATGTTACTTTAGAAGATGTCTATGAAAGAGATCTTGAGGTTAGCACTCGTTGGATTTCTGACGTTGGCGGTCATCTGCTGCTCAAAGGTGGATGCTCCACGGCGAACGGCTGCTAACCTGAAAGTCCTGTTGGACGCAACGGATACTGTGCATGGTATCGGAGGTTACAAAAACACGCGGATGCTAGTGCGTCTGACGGACGACGGCAGAGTGGAGTGGGATAAATGGGTTAACAAAGGCTGGCAGCGCAATACCAGTTGGATTTCGCCGGCAGAGGTGACATCAATTAAGCGCCGCCTCGAAACCGTCGATGAGACCAAAATCACAAGCAAAATGGGGCCATATAACATCTATGTCGATACGAGCGTGGAACTCTCCATCCGAATGGCTACACGGACCGGACTGATTTCGTTTTCGGTTATCGACCCGTGGTCAAGTAACCTGCCAAGAGATGCGCTTGGCGAAGGGAGGATCCCAGCAATGCCGAGTGACGTTGAGTCCGTGGTTTGTGAGATTGACGCTTTGCATGGTCAGATCTCTGGGGATCCGGTCGACCGAATGTGCAAAGCCCAGGATGCCAGATCCAACTGAAACAACGCGGCCCACGCAAATCCGTTCTGTGACGAGATTGTCGGGCCTCGCGGACTGATTTGCTGCGCAAAATCGAGTTACGCGTGCTGTGTTAGAATCACCGTTCGCCTATGTCAAAGTCATTCGATATCGGAATAGGTTCGTTGACAAATGCAAATGGTTTGTCGGTCGTCCCGGTGTCTTCTCTCTACGCATCGAATGGCGGCAGGCCCGCCACAAGGTCCTTCTACATCGAGACGTTCGGCTGCCAGATGAACGTGCACGACTCGGAGAAAGTGGCGGGCGTGCTTCTCGAACGCGGCTATCGTCCGGTTGACACTGCGGCCGACGCGGATTTTCTGCTCTATAACACATGCAGCATCCGCGAAAAAGCTGCCCAAAAAGTGTTTCAGCGGCTGAACGACTTCAAATTCGCGGCGAAGGCAAACAAGAAAGTTATTGGCGTCCTCGGCTGTGTGGCTCAACAGGAAGGCGAAGAAATTTTCGAGCGCGCGCCGTGGGTGAGCCTGGTGTGCGGCTCGGCGAGCTATCGCAATTTGCCGAATCTGATCGAACAGGTGGAATCAGGCGGGCGCCGCGTGACGGGCCTCGATCTCGACACCGACGAAACATTCGAGACTGAAATCACGCGCCGCGATAATCCTTTTCGCGCGTACCTCACGATCATCGAAGGCTGCGACTATTCCTGTTCGTATTGTGTGGTGCCGCACACACGCGGCCCTGAACGCAGCCGGGCCAGCGATTCGATTCTCGCGGAGGTTCGGCGCCTCGCCGATAGCGGCTACACGGAGATTCAACTGCTCGGCCAAACGGTGAATTCCTACCGCGATCCATCGCCGCGCAAATGGAATTTTGTCGAGCTGTTGCTGGCCGTGGCAGAGATCGAAGGAATTCGCCGCGTGCGCTTCACTACCTCGCATCCAAATGACTTCACGCGCGAGATCGTCGAAGCGATCGATGCCACACCAGCGCTCTGCGACCACATCCATTTGCCGGTGCAGTCCGGTTCGACGCGCATCTTGCGCGAAATGCGCCGCACCTACACGCGCGAGCAGTACCTCGAGAAGATCAGCTGGATTCACGGGGCGCGCCGTCAGTTCAGCTTGACCACTGACGTGATCGTCGGCTTCCCGGGCGAGACGGAGGCTGATTTCGAAGAGACGCTCACGCTGCTCGATGCCATACAAAGCGACGGCGTCTTCGCGTTTAAGTACTCACCACGCCCCAATACGCCATCGCTCGCCATGCCGGATGCGATTCCCGAGGAAGAAAAGAGTCACCGCCTGGCCGTGCTACAGGAGCGCCAGCGCCAGATTCAAATCGCGTGTAACGAAAAGCTCGTCGGCGCGCGCTTTGAAGTCCTCGTGGACACGCATCACACCGCCCGCAACCAATGGGCCGGAAGAACTACCAGCAACCGCATCGTAAATTTTTCTACATCACGCGAGAATCTTCTGGGACAATACGTTCAGGTGCAGATCACGCGCAGCGCACCGAATAGTTTAATTGGCGAGGAAGTGCAGGGCGGGGAAGCGCAGTGAGTTAGAAACCGGGGTACCGGGAGGCCAGGCATGGAACTCGAATGCAAAATCCGCGGATTGATGATGGACCCGGTAACAAACATGCCTGTCGTCGTGCTGAAAGAAACTGCCGGCAGCGGAGTGCTTCCGATCTGGGTGGGCGTGTATGAAGCGAACGCCATCGCGCTCGAAATCGAAAAAGTGCAGACTCCGCGTCCGATGACGCACGATCTTCTCAAGAACGTCCTCACAGGGCTCAACGTTCACGTGCAGAAAGTGGTGGTCTCCGATCTGAAGGACGACACCTTCTACGCGCTTATTTGGATGGAACGCGATGGGCAGCTCATGTCGATGGACTCGCGGCCGAGCGATGCGCTTGCCCTTGCGCTGCGGCTCGATTGCCCGATTTTTGTCGAGGATGAAGTGCTGAAAAATTCGCGCACCGCCAGCGCCATCTCCGAAAAAAGCTCCAACGAAGAGCTGCGCAAGTGGCTCGAGAATCTGAACGACGAGGATCTCGGCCGCTACAAGATGTAAAACCGGACTTCGGTGCTCGCTTGAAACCTCTTTCCTGCGCCTTTACCGTTCGCTACAATCCGCGCACCCCAGTTTTCGGAGTGAGGACCATGAAACGACTCCGTTTTTCTCTGTTTGTGCTTCCCGTATTTCTGGCCGGTCTTCTAATCTCGTCGGCAACGGCTCTGCGATCCGCGCAGAAAGCCTCGGCGGATAAATCTCCTGATAAAACCCCTGATAAAACTAAGACCATCTACATCGCCGATTTCGAACTCGACGCGCAAAATGTCCAACCAGACGAAGGCCCCGGAGGCCGCAGCGGAGTACTTCGTGGCAACGGCCCGGTTCGGCGCGCCACTGGCCACGGCACCGGCGATCCGGCGCAGCAGGCGAAACATATCGTGGATCTCATGTCCGACAGCCTCGTGAGCGATTTTCAAAAGGCCGGCTACATCGCGCAGCGCGTCGCCCCAGGTTCAGAGTCCATTGGCGCAGGATATTTGGTGAAGGGAGTATTCACGGAAGTGGATCAAGGGAATCGCGTCCGGCGCGCGGTGATTGGATTTGGTGCGGGCCAGGTGAACATGCAGCTCTACGTCAACGTCTCCGACGCGGCGCATCCCCAGCAAAATTTGTACACGCTCGACAAGGACGACAGCAGCGACAAAAAGCCCGGCGCGGTGATTACGATGAATCCGATCGTGGCCGGCGCGAAATTCGTGATGGAGAAGAACGCGTCCGACAAAGTGGTGAAGAAAACTGCCAAGCAGATCAGCGACGAAGTGATTCAGAAAATTAACGCGGGCGCCGTGGCAGCAGGGAAGTAGGCAGCTTCATTCGCGGCGAGATTGCGCGGCGGTCCCAGAATTCTGAGTTGCGCGAGCAGGCCCGAGCGGTTTTGACATCCTTATGAAATGGCACGGCTGGCTCGGCTTGGCGTCTGCCGCAAATGCCTCAGTGCCCGTTTCCACATATCCCAGGCGCCGGTAAAATGGGGGAAGTTCGGTGCGCAAATTGACGATTCGCAAATCCATGAATTCGCAGCCGGCCGTTCGCGCGTAGGACTCCGCTTCCTCCACCATCTTTCGCCCAAGGCCCTGACCCTGCCGCGAAGGATCCACGCCGAGCAGCCCGAAATAACCGCGCTTTCCCCGCAGCTCCACGTACACGCACGCGATCAATGCTCCATTGTTTTCCGCCAGCAAGTACTTCCCGGTGCCAAGCATTTCGCGAACCTGACCGGGATTGATGCGGTCGCGGTCAATGAAGAAGCGCTCCACTTTGAAGGCGGCGTTCACCAGGGCGGAGATGGCTTCTGCGTCGGCTTCGGCGGCAAATCGTGTTTTGAGTTCGGTCATAGGGAAGCTCGGTTCGTAGAAGCGAGCATTCTACCAGCGGATCAGCCGTGTCTCCGATGTGCTGATAATCCGCGGAATCGCATTTTTCGCTTGCAGTGAGGCGGTTAGAATCGGTAGAGTTACCCAACTTGTGGTGTAGCCCGGGTGACGTGCCATATATGGCCCCTGGGTTGCTACAGGTGGAGCGAGGGGCACGGCTTGACCTGCGTCCTTTCAGTCGCAAACCAAAAAGGCGGCGTCGGAAAGACTACAACTTCCATCAACCTAGCTGCCGCTATCGCTCTCAAGAAAAAGAAGACACTTCTAATCGACCTCGACCCGCAATCCAACGCTACCATCGCGTTTTTCGACCCGGCTGACATCCAAACCACCATGTACGACATTTTCGCCGAGCATTCCGCGGAGATGTCGAAGATTATTCGCCCGACGAAGGATCCGTTTCTGTTCGTCGCGCCGGCTCGCCTGGCCCTTGCGCGCCTCGAACAGCAGCTTGCCGGTGCTTTCGATGCGCCATTCAAGCTGAAGGACGCCCTCTCGCCCATTCTGAAGGATTTCGACTTCATCGTGATGGATACGCCTCCAGCGCTCGGCATCCTGACGGTCAACGCGCTCGTCGCGTCCACGCATCTTCTCGTGCCGATTCAAGCCGCCTATTTCGCGATTGAAGGCACGGACGACTTGCTCGAGACCTACGCCCGCATCCGCGCGCGTCCCAACCCTGATTTGAAAGTTCTCGGCGTGGTGATTACGCTCTTCGACAAGCGCACCAATATTTCGCGCGATACGCACGAGCAGATTCGCGCCACGTTCGGCAATGCGCTCTTCAAAACGCGCATCAGCAAGAACGTGCGCTTGGAAGAAAGTCCCGCCTACAAAGAAACTGTTTTTACATACGCGCCGAAATCTTCCGGCGCCGATGACTACAAGAAACTGGCCCAGGAGGTATTACAACGTGTCCAAGAGGATCGGGTTACCCGTCACTCTCAAGATGCGGCATGACGCCCACTACGTTGAAACTCTGACGAGTTTCAGCGGCGCGTCCATCGGCCGCATGATCCCGATCGATAAGATTCGTCCGAATCCCGATCAGCCCCGCAAATTTATCGGCGATATTCGCGAACTTTCCGATTCGATCCGTCAAAAGGGCGTGCTGGAGCCGCTGCTCGTACGCTACATCCCGCGCGAAGATACCTACTATATTATTTCTGGCGAGCGCCGCTATCATGCTTCGAAAGCTGCGGGCCTGCATGAGCTTCCGTGTATCGAGAAAATTGCTGACGATGCCGAAACGCTCGAGCTTGCGCTGATCGAAAACCTCCAGCGCAAGGATCTGACGCCCTTCGAGGAAGCCGATGGCTTGCAGCGCCTTGCCGATCAATTCGATTACACACACGACGACATCGCCAAGAAAATCGGCCGCGCCCGGTCGTCCGTCACCGAGACCATGTCGTTGCGTGTAATACCCGAATCGGTTCGCCGCGAATGCAACGAGAACGGCATCGTCTCGAAATCGCTGCTTCTGCAGGTCTCCCGCCAGCCCAACGAGAAAAAGATGACCGAGATGGTTCATCGCATCTCGCAGGGGGGACTGACGCGTGATGAAGCCCGCAAGTCCCGCAAGGATGAAACCGGCGCCGCGCCGCGTCCGCAGCCCTACGTCTACAACTACGAAGCTGAGGACGGCTCGTTTACCGTGCGCCTGCAATTCCGCAAGAGCCATGTGAGCCAGGACGAGCTTGCCGCCGCAGTTCGCGCCGTGCTTCGCCGCCTGGAATCGGGCTCAACGCGTTCCTCCACCGCCGTAGCGTGATCCACGGCTGTGAAAATCCCCTGACGCTGAATTGGTGTCTCCCGCTCGGCGGAGCATGAGCGTGAACACGACGGAGGTCGCCAACAGCACGCGCCGTCGCGTTGCACTCCGCCTGCTGCCGTACCTCGCGATCCTTTACATCATCGCCTTCCTCGACCGCACGAATATTTCCACGGCCGCGCTCCAGATGCCGCGGGAACTGGGCTTCGACGATCGCGTCCTCGGCATCGGTTCCGGAATTTTCTTCGCGGGCTACTTCCTGCTCGAAATTCCTGGTGCGGTCATCGTCGAAAAATGGGGCGCGCGCCGCTGGCTCGCGCGCATCATGGTCACCTGGGGAATCGTCAGCATCGGAATGGCGTTCGTCCATACCGCCCCTCAATTTTATTCACTGAGATTCTTGCTGGGCCTCGCTGAGGCCGGGTTTTTCCCGGGAGTCCTCGTCTACCTCACGCACTGGTTCATTCACTCCGACCGCTCAAAATCCGTTGCCGCCTTCATGGGCGCGATTCCGCTGTCGTTTATCATCGGCTCGCCCATATCTGGCTGGTTGCTCGGGGTACATTGGTATGGCGTGAGCGGCTGGCGCTGGCTGTTCATTCTCGAAGGCCTGCCGGCAGTCCTCTTCGGCATTGTCACGTGGTTTTATCTTACGGACTGGCCGCGCGAAGCGGCTTGGCTTCCGGACGATGAGCGCGATTGGTTATCAGCCCGGCTGGCAGACGAAAACACAGCTAGAAAATCCATTCGCTCCTACACAGTTTGGCAAGCCTTTCGGGATCCGCGCGTTCTGCTGCTTACATTCGCATATTTTCTGCACGCGGCGATTGCCTACAGCTTCGTCTTCTGGCTTCCTACGATCCTGAAACGCCTCACGAATCTACCTGATTTTCGCGTCACGCTCGTAGTCTCGCTGATCTACGTCGCGAGTCTTATCGCGATGCAAGCAAATGGCTGGCATTCCGATCATGTCCGCGAACATCGCTGGCATACCGCGATTCCATCACTCCTCTGCAGCGCGTGCCTGCTCTTAATCCTCGCATTTCAACCCGGCACATGGCCCACTGTGCTACTGCTTGGAATAGCGAACGGTTGTCTTCTCGCTTTCGTCACGAGCTTCTGGGCCATTCCCTCTGCATTTCTCGGCGAATCAGCCGGCGCAGCCAGCACAGGTTTGATTAATTGTATCGCTTTGACGGGAGGCTTCGCCGGTCCGTACCTCACAGGGCACCTCACAGCGCGCACCCATTCGTTCCATGCGTCTTTTATCTGGATGATGTTCGCTGCGCTCGTGGCGGGTGTTGCCGTTCTCGTCGTACGCGTCCGCCCGCTCGCCTCCTCTCAGTGAATGCTGCCGTTGCAGGAGCCTCCCAGGCAAATCGTTGGATTCGCAGCCCACGTCTCCTATACTGAACGTCCAGCGCGCACATGAAATCCGAAGCTCAACTCCTTCTCATCAGCAGCTCATTCATGCCGGGTGGTACGAGCTACCTCGACTACTGCGCCGCCGACGTACTGAATTTCTATCGCACCGTGACGCGCATTCTGTTCATCCCGCACGCCCTCAAAGATCGCGATGCCTACGCCGCTAAAATCGCGTCCCACTTCGGCGGCTCAGGACTTCTCGTCGATTCGCTTCACACAGCGCCAGACCCGCGCGCCGCAATCGAAAACGCCGAAGCGTTCTTCGTTGGCGGCGGAAACACGTTCCGCCTTCTCGATGCGCTCTACGAGCTCGGCGTTCTTCACGCTCTCCGCAATCGCGTCCGTGCCGGCTCGCCATATCTTGGCGTAAGCGCCGGAACGAATCTAGCTTGCCCAACTGTCAAAACGACGAACGACATGCCGATCGTTTTTCCGGCGAGCCTCGACGCGCTAAGCCTTGTCCCGTTTCAGATCAATCCGCATTTTATTGACGCCGACCCCTCCGCACCCCCGGCACATGAAACCCGTGAAGAACGTATCCGCGAATTCCACGAAGAAAACTCCGCGCCCGTTCTCGGCCTTCGCGAGGGCGCGTGGATCGAAGTCGCAGGCAGATCCGTCACGCTGCGCGGCGCCACCGGTGCAAGGCTGTTTCAACGCAGCGCGGGGCCAATCGATTGCGCCCCAAACGAATCTCTCGATTCTCTCCTCGGGTAAGCGCCCTATGGACCTCTCGCCCAAACAAGCCGTCATCCTCCAGCGCACCCTCTCTCTCGGCTTCGAATTAATCGCGTTCCCGGTCTATCCGAATCACGTCGGCATTCGAAGAGGGAACTGCGCCGCGCTTCTCGCTCCAACTGCCCCGGATACATTTCGCGTCTTTGCCGAGCCTGCTTACCTCGTCGACGGGAACCTCAGCGCGCGAATCACCCTCGACGGCCACGACTACTTCATCTGGAAAAAACAAAAACTCGAAGCCACCCCCGCCCGCCGCGCCGAACTCACCTCATTCGCCGCCGATCTGTCAGACGCACTCCTACCTGTCGATTAGGAAGTCTGCATCCTCTGATCTATTGATCCAGCGAGATGGCTAACGAAGGGACCGACAAGCCAAAAAGGGGAGCATGGCGACACTCAGCTGCTCCATCGCGAGAAATGACTGAGGGACACAAACAACCAATAGGAATAATACGTTTGAAGGTTCCAGTACTTCACCGTAGTAATTTACCTACGGCCGCTATAGGGGAATCCCCTACACCTAAATCAGTGGATGCCCGATTGTGCCAAAGTGACCCTTATTGTATCCATCTCACGCAACTCCGGTACCCATCGTCAATTTTCGTGATTCGCATTCTTTCTCTTGATTCTATTTCAGGGAATGCGTGTCTGCGCTCAGCCAATTAAAATCTAGCTAAGTCGGAGCGGTCCGACGGAGCGATTGTGATGGCCGTCATCGGTCTTTTCAGGGCTCAGATGGCGACGGTATAGCAGCTGTTACCTGTAGCGAGACGCCGCAAACTCAACCTAATTCACCGGAGGCAGGGATGAGAATCAAGCTTTTGGTTTTCGCGATGCTCGCGCTGTGCTGGCACGCTCTTCCACATCAAGCCTCTGCTCAGACGATCAACTGCGCCTCGCAAGATGGCGGCCGGCAATTCTGCCCAGCCGATACGCGTGGCGGTGTCACGATGGTCAAGCAAAACAGCAGCTCCCCCTGCGTTCAGGGTCAAACTTGGGGCTACGACGGCCGCGGCATCTGGGTCGATCGCGGTTGCCGTGCGGAATTTCAGGTCGGCAATTCTTATCCCGGCGGCCCGGGCGGTCCAGGTCCAGGCCCCGGCTACGGCGGCGATACGATCACCTGCGAATCGTCGCACAATCGGAGAAACTACTGCTCCATCGGCAACGTCAATTCAAACGTCGAAATGGTTCAGCAATTGAGCCAAGCCCCGTGCACTCGCGGCTCAACCTGGGGCAATGACGGGCAGGGCATCTGGGTCGACCGCGGTTGCCGCGCCTCCTTCCGCGTCAGAGCCTATGGTTACAATGGTCCCGGCTGGTGGAATTCCGGTCCTGGCCGTCCTCCCACGAACCAGCCGAGATACGGCGCGTGCTTTTTCAGACAAACAAACTATTCAGACGACTACTTCTGCATGGACCGCGGCTCCAGCTTTGCCTTTCTTCCCAACGGATTCAACGATCAGATCAGCTCGGTACGACTCCATGGTGGCGCAACCATTATCGCCTTCAGCGACGGAGATTTCCGCGGCGCATCCGTCGTGTTCCGCCGCAACGTCCCGGACCTGCGCAACTTCCGTGCGCCCGACAACAAGAACTGGAACAACCGGATCAGTTCGCTCCGCGTTAATTGAAAAAAACAAGATCACCCAGCCCACAAAAAGGTGTATCAAGGCTTAATAGGAGGCTCCAATGGCAGACCGTTTCGAGCAGCTGAAAATGAAGTATCAGTCGGTGTTGAATTTCATCCAATCCAATAGCATCCAACTTCAAAACCTGAACATGGAAGGCGACAAGCTTCTAATCCGAGCCACAGCTCCCTCGGCCGATGCAAAGAATCGCGTCTGGGACCAAATCAAGCTCGTCGATCCAAATTTCTCCTCCGATCTCATTGCGGACATTCAGGCCCCGGCAGCAGCAGCGGCGGCAGCAGGCGGCGCTCCTTCCACTCCCGCGGCGCGCACCTACACGGTCCAGGGCGGGGACAGTCTTTCCAAAATCAGCAAGCAGTTCTACGGCGACGCCAACAAGTACATGAAAATCTTCGAAGCTAACAAGGACAAGCTCGCCGACCCCGATAAAATCAAACCCGGCCAGGAGCTTGTAATTCCTGAGTAATGCGCATCGCGAACTGTAGTAACACGCGCGGCGCTAGATAAGTGGCATCGGCAGTTTCAGCAAAAGGAGAACCAGCTATGACATGGACAGATCAGATCGGCAATCTCTTGAAGCAATACACCTCCGGCGGCGCAGCAGCAGCTCCGGCTCCGGACGTGCACGCCCATTTCGACCAGGTAGCAGAAGCGGCCCCCAGTAGCACACTCGCAGAAGGCCTCTCGGCCGCATTCAAATCGGATCAAACTCCTGCGTTCGGCCAGATGCTTTCCACGCTTTTCAACAACTCGACCGGCGAGCAAAAAGCCGGCCTCATCAACCAGATCCTCTCCTCCGTCCCGCCCGGCACGCTCACATCGCTTCTCTCCGGCGCAGGACTCGCAGGCATTCTCGGCGCAGGCGGCGGCACGCCACAGCTGACGCCCGAACAGGCTCAGAAGATTTCGCCCGAAGCCGTCCAACAACTCGCGACACAAGCGCACAACGCGGATCCTTCCATCGTCGATAGCGTCAGCTCGTTCTACGCCCAGCACAGCACGCTTATTAAAACGCTGGGCGGCACCGCGCTCACGATCGCTCTTGCGAAAGTCGCCGAGAAGCAGCGGCAGGCATAAGTTTGCAGCAAACGCCGGAAGTGTGCCGGTCCGAAGGCTGGCGGACCGGCGCACCTCTGGTGTGTTATCTTTGCATTTTGCTCTTGGAGAACCGCGCGTGAAGCCGATCCGCACAAAAGTCGTCCCGCTTGCTTCCGTCTTTCTCTGTGCGTTGCTCTCCGTGGCCGGCTGCTCAAAGAAAACCCAGGAAAAAGCGCAGCAAACGATTGACGCTGCCAAAGCCACCGCGTCCAGCGCCGCCCAGGACGCGAAGCAGCAAGCCTCAGACGCAGCCGACAAAGCCAAGCAGCAAGCTTCCGACGCCGCCGATCAGGCCAAGCAAAAAGCCGCCGATGCTTCCAGCTCTGCAAGTGCGGCCGCTCAGAAAGCCGGTGAAAAAGCGCAGCAATCCGCGAGCGATGCAGCTTCCCAGGCCATGGAAGCCGCCAAGGAAAAAGCGAAAAAAGCTGCTGCCGACGCAAAAGCAGCCACCGACCAGGCCATGGAAGCCGCTAAGAAGAAAGCCCAAAAAGCCGCGGCCGATGCGAAACAAGCTGCCAACGACGCTGCCGCGAAAATGCAGAACAAACCAGCTTCGCAGTAGATTCGCGCAAGCGTTGCCAGAGCAGCGGCGCAATCCTCGGGAGACGCAGTCAGTTTCGATCTAAAGATTTCAGCGCGCGGGTCTCGTCAGCGATTCATTTCGGAATTCACAAAACGCCGAGGTCAAATTCAGCGGTCAAATTCAGCCGTCGAATTCAGGAGGACGCCATGTTCGCCCTACTCTGGGAACTCATCATCGGCCTCGTAGTCGGCGCAGTCGCAAAATTCGTCATGCCCGGCAAAGACCCCGGCGGCATCTGGATCACCATGATCATCGGAATCGCCGGCTCCATCATAGCCACCTACATCGGCCAGGCCATCGGCTGGTACCAGGCAGGCCAGGGCGCCGGCTTCATCATGTCCGTAGTAGGCGCCGTCGTCCTGCTGCTCATCTATCGCGTAATCAAAGGCGCAGCAGCCAAAGCCTAGCGCCGCCTTTCAGTAGCGTAGGCTTTAGCCTGCGCCCCAAGTAACTGCAAGCACAGTTCGTGATCCTTGGCATCGCAAATACTCTCGTTCTTTTGGCATTTGCCTTCTCGACAGTAGGGGCACGGCATGTCGCAGATCCCCATGGGTTCGCGGGGCCGTGCCCGGCATACGAACCTGTCCAGTTGCGCCATTGTCACAGGTTTAGTGGCACAGTTCGCCGGGAGGCGGCTGGTGAAAATGACGCCTTC
>Ga0209525_1000087_pt1 | contig 30550 bp, 20 predicted proteins | sample JacPin_JW_Ref_O1_FD_187958 | JGI IMG/M metagenome (GOLD analysis project Ga0209525, IMG submission 187958) | Forest soil microbial communities from Algoma, Ontario, Canada - Jack Pine, Ontario site 1_JW_Ref_O1 (SPAdes) (version 2) | ecosystem: Environmental > Terrestrial > Soil > Boreal... | reverse complement strand
ACCGCCTCGGGGTGTGGCAGGTCAAATGGGAACTGGAAGACCTGGCATTTCGTTATCTGGAACCGGTGCAGTACAAACATATTGCGGCCGCGCTGAAAACCCGTCGTTCCGAGCGCGAACGCTACGTCGAAGAATTGAAGACGGTGCTTGAGATCGCGATGCGCGGCGCCGGCATCGAAGCGACCATCGAAGCGCGGCCCAAACACATCTTCAGCATCTGGAAAAAAATGCAGGTGAAACAGCTGGCTTTCGAGCAGCTGATGGATATTCGTGCGGCGCGTGTGCTCGTGAACAGCATTGCCGATTGCTATGGGGCGCTCGGCGTGGTGCACTCGCTGTGGCAATTCATTCCCGGCGAATTCGACGACTACATCGCCACCCCGAAAGGCAATCTGTACCGATCCATCCATACGGCCGTGATCGGTCCCGGCCAAGAGCCGGTCGAGATTCAGATCCGCACGCACGACATGCATGCCGACTCCGAACGCGGCGTCGCGGCGCATTGGCGCTACAAGGAAGGCGGCCGCGGCAATCAAGCCTACGAGCGAAAAATCAACGAGCTGCGCTCGCTTCTGGCGCCCGACGAAGGCACCGGCGGCAGCCGCGATTTTCTCGATCGGGTTCGCGTCGATCTGTTTCAAGACCGCATCTATGTGATCTCGCCCAAGGGCGAAATCGTCGATGTACCGGTCGGCGGCACACCGCTTGATTTTGCCTATCAAGTGCACACGGATTTAGGTCATCGGACGCGCGGCGCCAAGGTCAATGGGCGCATGGTGCCGCTCGACTATCGCCTCAAGAACAGCGAAACCGTGGAGATCATTACCGCCAAGACCTCGCAACCGTCACGCGACTGGCTTTCCGCCCAATCGGGATTTTTGGCGAGTCCGCGCCATCGCAACAAGGTACGGGCGTGGTTTCGCAAACAGAACGAAACGCAGAACCGGGTCGAGGGCCGCGCCATGCTGGAGCGGGAATTGCAACGCCTTGGCGTCAAGAGTGCGCCCATGCCTGAACTGCTGCGCGAACTGGAACTGAATAGCGCCGAGTCGCTCCACGAGGCCCTGGGCTTGGGAGAGATCAGCGCCGCGCAAGTCGCCGGCGCGATGCAGCGCTTGCTGCATACGCGCGAAACCCGAAGCGAACGCGCTCGGCCGCATGCCAGCACCGCGCGCCCGCCCGAGGCCGAAGTGCAAGGAATCGGCGATCTCTTGTCGACCTATGCGCGCTGCTGCAAGCCCGTGCCGCCTGAACCCATCGCCGGCTACATCACCGTGGGACGCGGGGTGAGCATCCACAGTCAGGCGTGCGCCAATCTGGCGCGGTTGGCGCTTAAGTCGCCGGCTCGCGTGCTCGCCGTCGACTGGGGCAAACTCGCGGGCGGTGAATTTCCGGTCGATATCGAAGTGCAGGCTTTCGACCGCCGCGGCCTGGTGCGCGATGTCAGTGCCGCGTTGGCAGACGAGAAAATCAGCATCCAGGGGATGACCACGGTCACCGATAAGCGAGACAGTGTGGCGCACATGCGCATCGGCATCTCGATCTCCGGATTGCCGCAACTGTCCAAAGTTCTGGCGCGCATCGCGCAGCTGCCGAACGTCATCAGCGCTAGACGAAAGAAATAGGCTTCTATGGGGCGGCGCTGTAAGGAATCGAGACGGTACCGGTCTGGTGGGTTCCCGCGCTGTTCACGTAGCTGAAGCCAAACGCCAGCGTGGCGCTGGCCGCGGCAGTCGGCGCGTAGGTCAGCACGACTTGGCAGGTTGTGCCGACACTCACGCTGGCGCAGGCGAAACTGCTCACCGGCGCAGTCCAGCCGAGCGGCAGCGTGGAAAGATCCGCCGCCAATCCGCTGGCGAAATTACCATCATCGGTGATGAAGGTGACCGTCACCGCATTGCTGCTGCCGGTGACTGCCGCCAACATGGTTGGAGTGGCGGTACCCACCACATTGTCATTCGTCGTGGTCTGGTACGGGATGCCGACCGAGCCGCTCTTCGACTCGCCGGCGTTGTTCACGTAGGAGTAACCGAGATTCAGCGTGCCGTTATCGACGCCCGTAGGAGCATAGGTCAGCATCAGCTGGCAGGTGGCGCCGCTGGTCACGACATTGCAGCTGAATGCGCCTGCGCTGGCGCTCCACCCGGCGGGCAAGGTGGTGAGGCTGCTCGTCACCTGCAACGCAGTGGCGAGACGCGCATCGTCGGTCGTGAAGGTGATGCTGATGGGTTGGCCTGGCGAGCCCAACATGGCGGTGATTTGGCCGGAGGGCGCTGCCGTGCCGACGACGTTGTCATTGGTCGTCGCGGCGTACGGGATATTTACGACGCCGAAATTGGGCGTGCCGCTGGCGTCGTTATATCCATAACGCAAGCTTAGAGTCCCCGCGGTCAGCGCGGTTGGCGAGTACTGAAGCTGCAGCTGACAACCGTTGCCCGTACTCACACTGTCGCAGCCAAAAGTTTTAGCGGAACTGCTCCAACCGGGCGGCAGCTTGGTCAGGTCGGTCAATATGCTCAAGCCGGCAGCCGTGCCACCCTCGGTGGTGAAGGTGACGGCCACAGACTGGCTGCCCATGTTCACCGCATTGACTTCGCCGGTCGGAGACACGCTGCTCGTCACCGAGCCGTTGGTCGTCGTCGCGTAGGGAATGTTGAGCGACCCGCTGCGCGAAGCGCCGGTTCCATCGACGTAGGTGTAGTTCAGCGTCACCGTACCATTGCCGGCCGCCGTGGGCGAAAACGACAGGGGCAACTGGCAGCCGCTGCCCGTGCTCACCACGGCACACGACAATCCCGCTGCCGTACTGCTCCAACCTGCCGGTAGGCTGGCCGCGAGACCCGTCACACTCAACGCGGTCGCTGCATTGCCATCATCGGTCGTGAAAGTGACCGTGACGGACTGTTTGCTGCCGCCGATCGCGGCGTCGATCTCGCCGCTCGGTGAAATGGAAGCGACGATATTGTTCGACGCGGTCGAGGCGTAGCTAAGCGTCAGGCAAGGACCCGGCGTTCTCGGTAATCCGGCGTTGTCGACGTAAACGCAGTCGAGCGTCAACGTGCCGCTTTCGATCGCGGTGGGCGCGAAGGTCAAGATGAGGACGCAGCCGCTGCCGGCTCCGACGCTCGCGCAGGTCAGACTGCTCGGTGCGCTCCAATCCGCGGGTAGCGTACCTAAGCTGCCATACACCGAGAAGCCCGTGAGCGGCAGGCTGTCCGCGGAGGTGAAAGTAATGCTGATGGTCTGGCTGGCGCCGACGGCAACGCTCACAGAACCGACGGAGGCTGTGGCGGAAACCGTGTTGTCCGTACCTGAGACACCGCCGCCGACGGGCGCCGCCTTCGGCGGCGTGACCGGCGCTACGGGCATGGTCCCGCCCGTCCCCGTGGGTTGGATCGTGCCGCTTTCGCTGCCCATGGAGGTTGATCCGCAGGCACTCAATATCGGCAGCGACAAGACTCCCAGCAGCAGCCATCTATGGCCTAGTAGCATGATTCCCCACCTCAAGGGCAGTGTCGTACAAATCGAACGTCTCGTACCTGCGACGCCCATCGAAGCGCTAGAAAGGTATGCTGGGGAGGGATAACCAGGTGTGAACTGCGTCACGCGGCGAGGCGCGATTCGCTTATCGTCAAATTAGATTTTCCAACACCGCCGCGCAGCGGCGCGGTGCGCGCGAATGTTGGACAAACGCTACACGTTACTCAGCGATTTAGCGAGTCAATCGCCTTCTTGTCGACGTTGAGCGCCGCCTCGTGAATCGCTTCGGACAACGTGGGATGCGCATGAATCGTGCGCTGAATGTCTTCGGTGCTCGCCGAATATTCCATCGCCAGCACGGCTTCACTGATCAATTCACCGGCCATCGGTCCGATCACATGGATGCCGAGCACTTCATCGTCGTCCTTCGCGGAAACAATCTTGGCCATGCCGGCACCTGCTTCCATTGCGCGCGCGCGGCCGCTGGCGGCAAAGGGGAATGTGCCGGTTTTATAGGGCCGGCCGCTCGCCTTCACCTGCTCTTCGGTCTGCCCCACCCAGGCAATTTCCGGCTGGGTGTAGATCACCGAGGGGATCACTTTGTAGTTCACGTGGCCATAATGATTGGCAATCAGATCGGCGACCATCACGCCCTCCTCCTTGCCCTTGTGCGCGAGCATGGGACCGCGCACCACATCGCCGATCGCCCACACATTGGGCGCGCTGGTGCGGCACTGCTCATCGACCTTGATGAAGCCTCGCTCGTCCACCTCGACGCCGGTACCCTCCGCCAGCAATCCTTCGGTGAATGGCCGGCGCCCGACCGCGACAATGAGCTTGTCCACTTGCAACGAGTGCTCGCCTTGCGCATCGGTGTAAGTGACATCCACGACCTCGCCCGACACCGCGGCGCTGGAGACCTTGGCGCCCAATTTGATATCCAGCCCTTGTTTTTTGAAGTGCCGCTGCGCTTCCTTCGCTATCGTTTGGTCGACCATGGGCAGGAACGTTTCCAGCGCTTCGAGTACGACGACTTCGCTGCCGAGCCGGCGCCACACACTGCCGAGCTCAAGACCGATAACGCCGGCGCCGATGACGCCGAGCCGCTTCGGGACGGCATCGAACTCCAAAGCATTCCAGGAGTCGACAATGTACTTGCCATCATGCGGCACGGACCTTAGGCGGATGGGTATCGACCCTGAAGCCAGGACCACATTCTTGGCTTCGAGCGTCTTCTCGGTGCCGTCCGCAGCCTTCACCAACACCTTGTTGCCCGGAAGCAATCGTCCATGCCCCTGGATACCGACCACACCGTTGGCCTTGAACAGTGCATTGATCCCATTGGTCATGGTCTTGACGATGGAGGCGCGGCGCTTTTGCATCGCGCCCAAATCGAGCGTGAGCGCGCCGATCTGGATGCCGTGGATCGAGAACTCGTCCTTGGCACGCTGGAATAGCTCAGAAGATTCCAGCAGCGCCTTGGACGGAATGCAGCCGGCGTTCAGGCAAGTGCCGCCAAAAGCATAACTGCCGTCGGTGTTCTGCCACTCATCCACGCAGGCCACTTTCAATTTGTTTTGTCCGGCGCGAATCGCGGCCGGATAGCCCGCCGGTCCCGCACCAACAACCACAACATCGTAAACGTCACTCATATATGCAGCACCATGCGCGCCGGATCCTCCAAACACTGCTTCACCGTCACCAAAAACTGCACCGCCTCGCGGCCGTCGATGATGCGGTGGTCATAGGTCAGGGCGATGTACATCATCGGCCGTACCACGACCTGGCCGTCCACGACGACCGGCCGATCCTGAATCTTGTGCATACCCAATATGGCGCTCTGCGGGGAATTAACAATGGGCGTCGACATCAGAGAGCCGAAAACGCCGCCGTTGGTAATGGTAAAGGTGCCCCCGGTGAGCTCCTCGATGGTGATGGAACCGGCACGTGCACGCGACGCAAAGTTGGCGATCGACTTTTCGATGTCCGCAAAACTCAGTTGATCCGTATCGCGCAATACCGGCACGATCAAACCGCGGTCGGTGGAAACGGCCACGCCGATATCGAAATACTCGTGATATACGATGTCATTGCCGTCCACCGAGGCATTGACCGACGGAAATTTCTTCAGCGCCTCGACGCACGCCTTGGCGAAGAAGGACATGAAGCCGAGCTTCACGCCGTACTGCTTCTCGAATTGATCCTTGTAGCGCGAGCGCAGCTCATTCACCGCCTGCAAGTCGACTTCGTTGAACGATGTCAACAGCGCCTGGGTTGCCTGCGCCTGAACCATGCGCTCTGCGATACGCGCACGCAGCCGCGTCATGGGCACGTGCTGCTCCGCTCGGTTGCCGCGCGCGCTAGGCGCGGGAACGAATTGCACCGGAGCTGCCTTGGCAGCGGGGCTTGGCGCGGCGCCCTCCTTCGCCGACAAATAATTCACGACGTCGGACTTTGAAACGCGGCCGTCGCGCCCCGATCCGGCCACCGTTTTCGGGTCGACCTTGTTCTCTTCCGCCACGCGCTTCGCCGCGGGACTGAGTTTGCCGCCCGCCTCCGGCTTCGCGCTTTCCTTCGCCGATGCATCCTTCGCCGATGCATCCTTCGTCACCGTATCCGCCGCGGCCGCCGTGGCGCCGCTCGACGCCGCCAAAATCGCCGGCGCGCTGGCGCCGGGAACCGCCGCAGCGCTGGCTGTCTCATCGATGACCGCCAAGAGTTGACCGCTGGTCACCGTGGTGCCATCGGTCAATTTAATCTCCCTGAGGACTCCGGCGACCGGAGCAGGCACCTCGAGTACGACTTTGTCAGTCTCGAGATCGACCAGATTTTCATCCCGCACGACGCTGTCGCCAGGCTTCTTGTGCCACGAGACCAACGTAGCGTCGGCCACCGACTCCGGCAGCTGCGGCACGCGAACTTCAATTGTCATGACCCTGTCCTAGTTTGAGCGGCAGCCGGCACGCGAATGGTTTGTCGGGAGGTCTCTTCCGGCGGCGCGCCCTGCAATGCCGCGGTGACCAAGTTTTTCTGCTGCTCCTCGTGCAGCGCGGCGATGCCGGTCGCGGGCGCCGCGGCGCCGGCGCGCCCCGCATACAGCAGCTCGTGATGTTCACCGAGCTTGGACTGCAGGCGATGGCGGATCTGATACCAGCTGCCTTGATTCTGCGGCTCTTCCTGACACCAGACGATCTCGCGCGCGTTCGAATACTTCTGCACTATCGCCTCGTATTCCTCCGATGGAAAGGGATACAACTGTTCGACGCGCACGATCGCCACGCTCTCTGCCTTTGATTCGCGCCGCGACTTCAGCAAGTCGAAGTAAACCTTGCCGCTGCAGAACACGATGCGCGTCACGGCAGAAGGCCTGATATCGTCGATCTCATCGATCACGGTCTGAAATCCGCTGCCCGACAACTCCTCCAGGCGCGACACCGACAAGGGATGCCGCAACAAGCTCTTGGGCGTCATGATGACGAGCGGCTTGCGCAACGGGCGCAGCATCTGCCTGCGCAGCAAGTGAAACATTTGCGCCGGCGTCGAGGGCACACACACCTGCATGTTGAACTCGGCGCACAGCTGCAAAAACCGCTCCAGGCGCGCGGAGGAATGTTCCGGGCCCTGACCTTCATAGCCATGGGGCAGGAACAAGGTGATGCCGGATACGCGGCCCCACTTCGCTTCGCCTGAACTGATGAACTGATCGATGACGATCTGTGCGCCGTTGCTGAAGTCGCCGAACTGGCCTTCCCAAATGGTCAGGCAACGCGGCTCGGTGGTCGAGAATCCGTACTCGAATCCCATCACGGCCAACTCGGACAGCACCGAATCGGTCACCGTGAATTTTGGCTGATTCGAGGCAATGTGCTGTAGCGGCACGTACGAGCGCCCGGTGGCCTGGTCATGCAGGACGGCGTGGCGATGGAAAAAAGTCCCTCGGCCGCTGTCTTGTCCGGTGAGACGAATTGGATAGCCTTCCTGCACCAGGCTCGCGTAGGCAAGATTCTCGGCGCAGCCCCAATCCAAGGCCAGATCGCCGTTTACCATCTTCTCCCGCGCCTGCATGATGGCAAGCACTCGCGGATGTAATTTCCAGTCCGTTGGATAGGTCGTAATCGCCTTCCCCAAGGCGCGTAAGCGCGGCATATCCACGCCGGTCTTCACCGGCTCCCAGTCCGCGCCCAAGTACTCGCTCCAATCGACCGTGTAACGATTGCCGATCAACCCCAAGGCGGCGCGCGCCTGTGGCTTGCCCTCGTCCAACCCGTTGCGGTACTGCTCCATCAGGGCGGCGGCTTCCGCCGCGCTCAAGATCCCCTCCGCGGCGAGCTTGTCCGCGTACAGCTGACGCACCGTGGGCTTCTTGCGGATGATCTGGTACATGAGCGGCTGCGTCGCGGCCGGCTCGTCGGCTTCGTTGTGCCCATGCCGGCGATAGCAGACCAGATCGATGACCACATCCTTGTGGAACTTCATGCGGTAGTCGAGCGCGAAGCGCGTGACGAAGCACACCGCCTCGGGATCGTCGGCATTCACGTGCAGGATCGGCGCTTCGATCATCTTGGCGACGTCGGAGCAATACAATGTCGAGCGCGCGTCGCGCGGGTCGCTGGTTGTGAACCCGATCTGGTTGTTGATAATGATGTGAATCGTGCCGCCGGTATAAAAGCCGCGCGCTTGCGACAGCTGCAGGGTCTCCATGTTCACGCCCTGTCCGGCGAATGCGGCATCGCCGTGAATCTGCACCGGCAGCACTTTATCGCCCAGTGCATCGCCGCGCCGTTCCTGACGCGCGCGCGCCGATCCTTCGACCACCGGATTCACCACCTCCAAATGCGAGGGGTTGAAGGCGAGTGCCACGTGCACATTGCCGGATCCGGTCTTCAGGTCGGCGGAAAACCCCTTGTGGTATTTGACATCGCCGGAGCCGCGCAATTTGGCGAGGTCATACTGGCCTTCGAACTCGCTGAATAGATCTTTCGGCGACTTGCCGAGCAGATTCACCAGCACATTGAGCCGGCCGCGATGGGCCATGCCGATAATGGTTTCCTCGACGCCGCCTTTGCCGCCGTATTGAACCAGATAGTCCAGCAACGGCATCAAACTATCGCCGCCCTCCAGCGAGAAGCGCTTCTGACCGACGTACTTGGTGTGCAGGTAGCGTTCCAAGCCTTCCGCCGCGGTCAACTGCCAAAGAATATTTCTCTTCTCCTCGACGCTGAAGCGATGCTGCATCCTGCCGACTTGGAAGCTGTCTTGCAGCCACAGGCGCTCTTCCGTATCCGACACGTGCGCAAATTCCGCGCCGATGGTGTCGGTGTAAATGAACTTGAGGTCACGAAGAATATTTTTGAGTGCGGTGCGCTCAGGGATGGCGTGATTGCGGCTGCCGGTAAAAAATTCCGTATCCAGATCCGCCTCGGACAGACCGAAATACTGCAAGTCGAGGACATAGGGCTTGGCGCGCTCCTGCAAGCCCAAAGGATCCAGTTTGGCGATCAAGTGACCGCGGTTGGCATAAACCTGAATGAGGCGCGAGACCGCGCCCTGCTTGGCGCTGGCCCCATCCGATGGAGCACCCTTGGGCGTGGCTGCCGCCGCGCCGGCCGGCATTTGAGCGCGGGCCAACAGGCGCTCGCGTATCGGGCCATGGGCAATTTCTGCACCGCTCCCCGGCAGGTCCTTAAAATAGCTCACCCACGCCGGGTCGAGGCTGCTGGGGTCTCGCAAGAACTGTTCGTAGAGATCTTCAATGAACCCGGCGTTTCCGCCGGACAGCGCCGTGGTCGCTAATTGGTCGGCAAGTGATTGACTCATGAGTGCAGCGGTTTGTTAAAAACCTCAATTACATCAATATGATAAAGGGGGGTGAATGGCTCCAAACAGCGCCCTAGTCTAGCCGAAGGCGGCATAATATGGAACGTGAAGGCGGGCTTAGGATTTACAAGACCGACAGGTCGCTCGAGCCGTGCAGCATCCAAATTTCGTAGCCAATGAGCCAGCAATAGACCACCAAGACGGCGTACAGCACCAGATCGACCCGTAGCACGCGCATAAATCGATAGCGAGACAGAAACACCAGACCGACGATGCTGACACCGGTCATGGCCATTTTGAACGCCGCAAACGTGGCCACGTTGCGGTATACCAGCACGGCCATGATGGGATTGACCTCGTTGGCTCCCTGCAGCAGCAATATGCCGGTCAGGAATGCATCCGTTGCGCTCAATAGCAAGATACCGATCGACACCGCCAGCAGGTGGGCGGAATACCAATCAACGGGGTGAAAGCGAGAGTCGTCCAGACGTCGTGCCGGCCGCCGCCGACGCGGGTTGAAGCTGCCGTAAAAAATCGACCAAACGACTCGATGACGCCGATCAGTACGATTGCGGCGATCAGAACCCCAAGCTGGCGGCAGCGCCGCAGTCCCTTCCCTCATCCTGACCACTATCCCGACTTGCCGCGCTTAGGCCAAGCCCAATGCGTCATAATACCGATGCGCGGGCGACTATTTTTTTGTCAAGCCGTCACGAGCTTCGCCATGAAGTCGCTGACCGGCATGGCCATTAACGCCTTGCGATCCGCGAACATCGCCTTGATCGATTCGGTCTGCCTGGGTTGGAAGTGCGCGGCCACGCTGCTCTCGAATTTCTTGACCAGTACGGGCATTCCCTCAGCGCGCCGCTTGCGATGTCCGATCGGGAAATCCACCGCCACGCGCTCACTGCTCGAGCCGTCCTTGAAGAACACCTGCACGGCGTTGCCGATGTAACGCTTTTGGGGGTCGTAGTAGTCTTTCGTGAACTCAGCGTTTTCCTTAACCTGCATCTTGGCGCGCAGCGCGTCCACGCGCGGATCGGCGGCGACGGCATCTTCGTAATCAGAGGCCTCCAGCCTGCCGAACAGCAGCGGAATGGCGACCATGTATTGGATGCAATGATCGCGATCCGCTGGATTCGCAAGCGGTCCCGTCTTGTCGATGATGCGAACACCCGGCTCCTGGGTCTCGATCACCACGCGGTCAATCTGATCGAGCTTTGCCGCGATCTGCGGGTGCAGCGTCATCGCCGCTTCGACCGCGGTCTGCGCATGAAACTCCGCCGGATACGAAATCTTGAATAGCACGTTCTCCATCACGTAGCTCCCCAGCGCCTGCGGCAATACCACGGGTTTTCCCTTGAACAACACGTCTTGGAAGCCCCATGTCTTGGCGGACAGCGCCGAGGGATAGCCCATCTCGCCTTTGAGCGCAATCAGCGCAAGGCGCACCGCCCGGCTGGTCGCATCGCCCGCGGCCCAGCTCTTGCGCGAACCGGTGTTCGGCGCATGCCGATAGGTTCGCAGCGCTCCGCCGTCGATCCATGCATTCGAAACGGCATTGATAATCTGCTCGCGCGTGCCGCCCAGCATGGCGGTCACGACGGCCGTGGAGGCAACCCGCACGAGGAGCACATGATCCAATCCGACTCGATTGAAGCTGTTCTCCAAGGCAAGCACGCCTTGAATTTCATGCGCCTTGACCATGCCGGTGAGCACATCGCGCACCACCATGCGTTTGCCGCCGCGTGACAGATAATCGGCCACTGCAAGGATGCCGCCCAGATTATCCGAAGGATGGCCCCACTCCGCGGCCAGCCAGGTGTCATTGAAATCCAACCAGCGAATCATGGCGCCGATGTTGAACGCCGCGTTGATGGGATCCAGTTCGTAGGCGGTTCCCGGAACCCTGGCGCCATTCGTCAGCGTCGCGCCCGGCACCACCGGCCCCATGAGCTTGGTGCACGCGGGATATTTCAATGCCTGAAAACCGCAAGCCAAGGTATCCATCAAGCAATAGCCGGCGGTTTCATAGGCCAACGCGCTGCCAATCTCGTAGCTCAGCGCATAGTCCGCGATGGCCGTGAGGACGTGATCCGGCGCCGGTCGTTCGGCGGACTTGATATCGTGGGACATGAATTACTTTCGCTCCGCGAGTGGCACAAAGGTTAAATTTTCGGGGCCCGTATAATTGGCGCTCGGGCGGATGATTTTTCCGTCCTCGCGCTGTTCGATGACATGCGCGGCCCAGCCGGAGGTGCGGCTGATGACGAACAGCGGCGTGAACATTGCCGTGGGCACGCCCATCAAGTGGTACGACACGGCTGAGAACCAGTCCAGATTAGGAAACATTTTCTTGATGTCCCACATGACGGTTTCGATTCGCGCCGCCACCTCGAATCCCAGCATGTCGTTCGCCTCGCGCGCCAGCGTTCTCGAAACTTCCTTGATCACCTGATTGCGCGGATCCGACACGGTGTAAACCGGATGCCCGAAACCAATGATGACTTCTTTGTTGGCCACGCGCTTGGCGATATCCGCCTCGGCGGCATCGGGCGTCGCATAGCGACTCTGGATTTCGAAGGCCACTTCGTTCGCCCCGCCATGCTTCGGACCGCGCAACGCGCCGATGGCGCCCGTGATGCTGGAATACATGTCCGAACCGGTGCCGGCGATGACTCTGGCGGTGAATGTCGAGGCATTGAACTCATGTTCGGCGTACAGGTTCAACGAGGTGTGCATGGCACGCACCCAGCTTGCCGAGGGTTTGCGGCCGTGAAGCAAGTGCAGGAAATGCGCACCGATGGAGTCATCGTCCGTCTGTACGTCGATGCGCCGGCCATCCTTCGAGTAGTGATACCAGTAGCACAACATCGAACCCAAACAGGCCAATAGACGATCGGCCACCTCACGTGCGCCTTCGCTCTTATGAGCCGCTGGTTCAGGCTCGATGCAGCCGAGGGCCGAGACGCCGGTGCGCAATACGTCCATCGGATGGCTGGCCGCCGGGAGCTGCTCGAGCACCGTGGTCACGGCGGCGGGCAGCATTCGCAGTCCCTTGAGCTTTTTTTTGTACGCCGCGAGCTCAATCCTGTTCGGCAATTTTTCGTGCACGAGCAAGTACGCGATCTCCTCGAATTCGCATTGGGTGGCGATATCGAGAATGTCGTAGCCGCGATAGTGCAAGTCGTTGCCCGTTCGCCCGACGGTGCACAGGGCCGTATTGCCGGCGGTGACGCCGGACAGTGCGACAGATTTCTTCGGTTTGAATGCGCCCGGAGCTTGCGGCGGGGAGTTGCTGGTCACATCTGGCGAGGGGTTGTTGCTCACTTTTCCTTTCCTTCGGCGAATAACTGATCCAACTTGGCTTCGTATGCGTAGTAGTCGAGATACTTGTACAAGTCGGCGCGCGTTTGCATGGTCCCCAATACATTCTTTTGTGTGCCGTCGCGGCGAATCGCCTGGTAGGTATTGAGCGCGGCGGCGTTCATGGCACGATAGGCTGAACAGCAGTGCAGCACGATATCGACGCCCACCGTCGCCAATTCGTCGCGGGTATACAAGGGCGTCTGGCCGAATTCGGTAATGTTGGCAAGGATCGGCACTTTGACGGCGTCCTTGAAGCGGCGGTACATGGCGAGTTCCGTGATGGCCTCGGGAAAAACCATATCGGCACCGGCCTCGACGCAGGCCACCGCACGATCCAACGCCTTTTCCATCCCTTCCACGGCGAGCGCATCGGTGCGCGCCATGATGACAAATTGTTCATCGGTGCGCGCGTCGACGGCCGCTTTGATGCGATCCACCATTTCCCCCTGGGAGACGATTTCCTTGCCAGGACGATGGCCGCAACGCTTCGACTGGACCTGATCCTCGATGTGCAGGCCGCCTGCGCCGAACTTGGTGAACGACCTCACGGTGCGCGCAATGTTGAATGCCCCGCCCCAGCCGGTGTCCGCGTCCACCAGCAGCGGCAGCGGACAGACATCGGTAATGCGGCGAATGTCGATGAGCACATCATCCATGGTGCTGATCCCGAGATCCGGGATCCCCAAGGAATTGGCCGCGACACCGCTGCCGGCCAGATAGAGGGCCCTGAAGCCGCAGGCGGCCGCCATGCGCGCGGTGTATGCGTTGATGGCGCCGACCACCTGCAGGGGTTTCTCAGCGGCGACCGCGGCGCGGAGGCGCGCGCCGGCGGAACTTGGGGCGCTCGTCATACGCGCCCCGCGACTGGGATGAGTGCGCCGGTCACCGCGCTCGCCTCGTTGGACACCAAGAAAGCGATGACCTCCGCAGCCTCGCTCAAAGTAACCCAGCGCTTGAAATCTGCGTTTGGCATCTCCTCGCGATTCTTCGGGGTGTCGAGTGTGCTGGGCAAGATGGCATTGACCGTGATGCCGCGGTCTTTGAGCTCATCGGCCAACGCTTCGGTCAACCGGGCAACGCCAGCCTTGGAGGCGGCGTAAGGGCCCATGCCGGCCGCGGCCTTCTGCGCGGCCATCGCGCCCACATTGACGATGCGCCCGCTCGTTGACTTGAGCAAATAAGGCAGCGCGGCCTGGCATGAAACCGCGGCAGTTCTCAAATTCAGCTTGTACATGATGTCCCAACTATCAATTGTGCCTTCGTTGAGTTTTTCAAAGCGAAATCCGCCGGCGACATTGATCAAACCGTCGATGCGCCCGGCATCTCGGGCGACTTGTTCCATCGCCGAACGCGCCGCCGGCTCGAGAGTCAGGTCGATCCCGCCATAGTGCCGCGCGCCGGCCGGCAGCGTCCCGGAGGCGACGCCCGCGTGCGTAATGAGCGCCAACTTCGCGCCGTACGCGCTTAGAGTGCCGGCCACCGCTTTGCCCAAGGCGCCGTCGGCGCCGGTTACCACCAATACCTTCCCCGATAGATTCATAGCCAATTATCCTCGATTCTTCAGGCCTGTGAGGTGCGGCGAAACTCCCCTGGGGAGGCGCCGGTCCATTTGCGAAACGCGCGATGGAATGCGCTGCGCTCAGAGAAGCCCAACTCCACCGCAATGTCCATGACGCTGCGCTTCGAATGGCTCAAATAACTGATTGCCAAATCGCGGCGCAGCTGATCCTTGATCGATTGATAGGACTCGCCTTCTTCGTGCAGGCGGCGGCGCATGGTCGCGGGCGTTATGCACATCTGTTCCGCCAGTTGCTCGAAATCCGGAACCGTACCCGGCAGGAATTGCCGCAGCCGCCGCCGAACCCGGGCGGTGAGGCTACTGCCATTTTTGTATTTCAACAAGATGCTTTCCGGCGCGGTTCGCAGAAATTCCTTGGCGGAGCGTTCGTTCTGCACCACCGGAAGATCCAGGTAACTTGCCTCGAAGGCCAGCAGGGTGTGCGGCCGGTTGAAGTGCAATTCCGGGGAATACATCAGCCGGTACTCGGCGCTATGGGCGGGTTCCGCGTAACTGAACTCCGTGCGCAGGATGGGGATGCGCCTGCCCACCAACCAACACGAGACGCCATAAAGCAGCATCAATAATAGCTCGTGAGCAAACACCCGTTGCGACACGCCCGGCGCATGCTCATGCAGAACGATCCTGGCCTCCTTGGCGTCCCGCTCGGCGCTGCCGGAAATATCGTCTAAAATGAGCGCATAGAAACGCAGGCTGCGATCCAATGCGTGGCCCAAAGTTTTGCAATTCAAGACCGAGTGACACAGCATGGCAAAGGTTCCCACCTTCATGCGGCGGGAATCTTGGCCGAAAAATTCATCGTCGAGTGCGGCCGCGATGGCGCGCCACAGCGCGCCGTAGTGTTTCGCGGATACTCGTGCCTGAGGCACCTGCAGCAGACTGGAAGAGAGGCCGACGTTCGCCAGCAGTTCGTCCGCGTTGAGGTCGCGTCCCCGAACGCTTTGCAGTGCTGCGGCGACGAAGCAAATGGCGATGGTTCCCGGTTCCGCGGTCGAATTTTGCACAGCAATAGTTTACGCGATACGGTCAACTGGGGGATGACGTATCGGCTAAACTAGGGGCCGGCCAAAGATGGCGCGCTTCACTTTCGAAAGAGGCAATCATGACAAGCAACCCCGCGGCGCTGGCGAAGCCTGTGCCCACCGTCAAAATGCTGCTCGACGGCAAGTTCATCGAATCGCGGGCCAGCGAATGGCACGACGTCATCAATCCCGCGACCCAGGAAGTGCTGGCTCAGGTTCCTTTCGCGACCGATGAGGAACTCAACGCCGCGGTCGCGTCGGCTAAAAAAGCCTTCAAGACCTGGAAGAACACGCCGCTGGCGGCGCGCGCGCGAATCATGCTCAAGCTGCAGGCGCTGGTGCGCGAGCACATGAGCCGCATCGCGCAAACCTTAAGTGCAGAACAAGGCAAGACCCTGGCGGATGCGGAAGGCGATGTGTTCCGCGGGCTCGAGGTGGTCGAGCACGCCTGCTCGATCGGGACTCTGCAGCTGGGGGAATTTGCCGAAAACGTCGCGGGAGGCGTGGACACCTATACGCTGCGCCAGCCCATTGGCGTCTGCGCAGGTATTACGCCGTTTAATTTTCCCGCCATGATCCCGCTGTGGATGTTTCCCATGGCGATTGTGTGCGGCAACACTTTCGTGCTCAAACCCTCCGAGCAGGACCCGCTGACGCCCATGTTGTTGGCGGAACTTGCGCTCGAAGCGGGCGTGCCGCCGGGGGTCTTGAACATCGTCCATGGCGGCAAGCGCGTGGTCGATGCGATTTGCACGCACCCCGACATCGTCGCCGTCTCGTTTGTGGGATCGACGGCCGTAGGCACGCATGTCTACAGCTTGGCATCCGAGCATGGCAAGCGCGTGCAATGCATGATGGGGGCCAAGAATCACGCGGTCGTCATGCCCGACGCGAACAAGGAACATTCGCTCAATTCCCTCGTCGGAGCGACTTTCGGCGCCGCGGGACAGCGCTGCATGGCCACCTCCGTGACCGTGCTGGTGGGCGATGCGCAAAAGTGGATACCCGACATCGTCGCCAAGGCCAAGGGCTTGAAGGTCAATGCCGGCGTGGAAAAAAACACGGATTTGGGTCCCGTGGTCTCGAGGAACGCAAAGCATCGCATCCTGGGACTGGTGGAAGATGGCATCAAAGAAGGCGCCAAGCTCGAGTTGGACGGCCGCGGCATCAAGGTGCCCGGCTACGAGCAGGGCAATTTTATCGGCCCCACGATCTTCTCCGCGGTGACGCCCGCGATGAAAATCTATACCACCGAGATTTTCGGGCCCGTGATGGTGATCGTCGGCGTGAACACCTTGGATGAGGCGATCACGCTGATCAATGACAATCCCTTCGGCAACGGCACTGGAATCTTTACGCAGAGCGGCGCCGTCGCCCGTAAATTTCAAAACGAAATCGATGTCGGCCAGGTGGGAATCAACGTGCCGATCCCGGTACCGGTGCCTTTTTTCAGCTTCACCGGCTCGCGCGGCTCCAAGCTCGGTGATTTGGGTCCGTATGGCAAACAGGTGGTGCAGTTCTACACGCAGACCAAGACCGTGACCTCGAGGTGGTTCGACGACAGCGGGCCCTCCACCGGCGTCAATACCACCATTAGTCTCAAGTGACTATTCGCCTCAAGTGACCATCGCGCTTCTCGGCGCTGAAGATGAGCGCGATTGGAAGTCTTAAGCGAAATTCGCAATCACGTGGCGCTCGTCACGCTGAATCGTCCCGACGCGCTCAACGCGCTGTCGCTCGGGATGATCCTGCGGCTGCGCACCCTGTTCGGCGAATTTTCGGCCGATCCTGAGGTCTTCGTCGTCCTGATCAAGGGGGCCGGCGAGAAAGCCTTCTGCGCCGGCGGAGATGTTCGCGCGCTGTACAAAAGTTTCAAAGGCGCAGGCTCGTTGCACAACGAGTTCTTTGCGGCCGAATATCCGCTCGATTATCTGTTGTATTCGTATCCCAAGCCCTACGCAGCATTGCTCGACGGCATTACCTTGGGCGGAGGAATGGGTATCTCCCAAGGCTCATCGTTGCGCATCGTTGGCGAACGCACGCTGATGGGCATGCCGGAGGTTGCCATCGGCTTTTTTCCCGACGTGGGCGGCAGCTACTTTCTATCGCGCCTTCCGGGCATGCTGGGGCGCTACCTCGCCCTGACCGGTCTTAAAATCCGCGCCGCCGATGCGCTCTACAGTCATCTCGCGGATCTGTACTTGCCGCCGGCCGCCATCGCTTCTATCGTCAACGATCTGTCCACGCTGCACTGGGGCAGTGATCGTTTTGCGGACCTGCAGCGATTCCTGCAAGCGCGTGCCGTGACGCCTGAATCAGCGCCCGCCCTGCCGGCATTGCGCGAGTGTATCGATCTGCATTTTTCGAAAGCCTCGGTCGCCGCCATCTTGAGCTCGCTCGAATCGGAAACCCGCGGCGCGTACGCGGCGTGGGCAGGCGAAACCGCGCAGCTCATGCGCAGCCGCTCACCGACCCTGTTGAGCGTGACGTTGCGCCAATTGCAGCGCGGCGCGAGCATGAGCCTCGCCGACTGCTTTCGCATGGAACTCGGCATGGCCGCGTACGCCTTCGAACAAGGCGACTTTCTCGAAGGCGTCCGCGCCGTGCTCATTGACAAGGACAACCAACCACGCTGGCGGCCCAGCCGGATCGAAGACGTCACGGACTCGATGATCGACGCCTGGTTCAGCGCTGCGTCCTTGTCTTGAGCGCGCTCAAGATCTCGAGGCGCCGCGCATCACTGGCCTGTGACCACTCGGCGATTTCGCCAAGCGTGCGCCGGCAGCCGATGCACAACCCCTGCGGGTCGAGCCGGCAAATGTCCACGCAGGGCGAGGCCACCGCGGGCGGCTTCGGTGCTAGAACGGCGGGTTTCAACGGCGCGCCGGTGGGCTTCAATGCTGCGCCGACCATTGGCTCAAGACTTTATGAATCGCATCGAGGCCATCGGTCAACGCCGCCGGACCCGGCTGCAGAATGATGGGGGACTTGATTTCATGCAGTTCGCCGTCGCGCACCGCCGGCACCGCATCCCATCCGGCTCGGGCCGCCACGAGATTCGGCCGGAAGCGCTTGCCGCACCACGAACCCAGGATGACGTCCGGTGCGCGGCGGATGACCTCGCTGGCATCGCCCAGGATGCGGTCCTTGCCGAGCGCGCACAGCGCGCGCTCCGGAAAGACATCATCGCCGCCGGCGACGCCGATCAGTTCGCTCACCCAACGAATGCCGGTAATGAGCGGCTCGTCCCATTCCTCGAAATAGACGCGCGGCCGACGCGGCAACAGTGCCGCCGCCTGCCGCACGCGCTCGATGTGGGCCTCAAGCTCGAGTGCGTAAACTTCCGCGCGCTCAGCGGCCCCCACCAACGCGCCAAGGCGCCGCACATAGCCGAGAATGCCATCGACCGAGCGGTGATTGCTGATCCACACCTCGATGCCGCTCTTGATCAGCGATTGCGCGATGTCGGCTTGGATATCGGAGAAGCCGATGACGAAATCCGGTTGCAGGGCGAGAATGCGGTCGAGCTTGGCGCTGATAAACGCCGAGACGCGCGGTTTCTCGCGGCGCGCACGTGCCGGGCGCACCGTAAACCCCGAGATGCCGACGATCCGGTCCTCCAGCCCAAGCGCGTACAGAACCTCGGTGGGCTCTTCGGTCAAACAGACGATGCGCCGCGGATAACGACCGTCCATTGGGCTTAAAGCGCACCCTCGGCGAGCGCACCGGCCGCGCCGTGCATGATGCCGTGCGCCAGTCCCGCCGATTGGGACAGCACGTAGTCCGCGTAGAAGCGCGCGCTCAAAATCTTTGCCTCATAAAAGGCGGCATCGCCGCCCGCCTCGGCCAAGCGCCGCTGCGCGATCGACGCCGAACGCAGCAACTGCCAGCCTCCCGCTACGATCCCGAATAGTTTCAGCATCGGCACCGCGCCGACCGAGACTGCGCGGATGTCCGTGGCGTAGTTTCCCACGACATAGCCAATCGCTTGTTCCAAGGCGTCCACCGCGGTGGATAAGGCCGGCGCGAGTCCCGACAATTTCGCATCTTCACTCAAGGCGCGCGCCAGCGCGCGCATCTCTGCCACCGCTGTTTGCGCCGCTGCGCCGCCGTCCCGGGCGAGTTTGCGGCCGATCAGATCGTTGGCCTGGATGGCCGTCGTGCCCTCGTAAATCGGCGTGATGCGCGCATCGCGCAAGTACTGAGCGGCACCGGTCTCCTCGACGAATCCGACGCCGCCATGCACCTGTATGCCCAAGGAGGCGATATCGACTGAATTTTCGGTGCACCAGCCCTTGATGACGGGAATCATGAGATCGGCGCGGGCTTGGTGGCGCTCTCGCTCTTGCGCATCGGGATGCAGACGCGCCGCATCCAGCGACACCGCGACCACGCCGGCAAGCGCGCGCATGGCCTCCGTTTGGGATTTCATCATCAGCAGCATGCGGCGCACATCCGGATGGCGCAGGATCGGTACGCGTGGACCGCCGCGTATTCCCGCCTCGGTGCCCTGGATTCGCTCGCGCGCGTAGGCCAGCGCGGTTTGGTAGGCGCGCTCCGAAAGGCCCACCCCTTCGATGCCCACCGAGTAGCGCGCGGCGTTCATCATGATGAACATGTATTCCAGGCCGCGATTTTCCTCGCCGATGAGCTCCGCGAGCGCGCCGCCGTTCTGCCCGAAAGCCAGCACGCAAGTCGGACTGGCGTGAATGCCGAGCTTGTGCTCGACCGACAGACAATGCACGTCGTTGCGAGCTCCCATCGAGCCATCGGCATTGACCAGAAACTTTGGCACCAGAAACAGGGACGTGCCCTTCACGCCGTCGGGTGCTCCGGCCACGCGCGCCAACACCATATGGATGATATTGCCGGTGAGATCGTGCTCGCCGTAAGTGATGAAGATCTTCTGACCGGTGACGCGATAGCGGCCGTCGCCGGTGGGCACGGCGCGGGTGCGCACGGCCGATAGGTCGGAACCCGCCTGCGGCTCGGTCAGGTTCATCGTCCCGGTCCACTCGCCGCTCACCATTTTCGGCAGGTACAGGTGGCGTTGCGAGTCTGTGCCACGCAGCTCGAGCGCATCGATCGCGCCGCGCGTCAGCATCGGACACAGCGCGAACGCCACGTTGGCGCCGTTCCACATCTCCTCGATCAGCGCCGAGAGCGCCCGGGGTAAATTCTGTCCGCCGAATTCCACAGGACAGGACAGCGCGTTCCAACCGTCCGAGGCGAAGCGCTCATAGGCCTGTTTCCAGCCGCCGGCGGTCAGCACCTGGCCCTCCTGCCAGCGCACGCCTTCCAGATCGCCGCTGCGATTCAGCGGCGAGAGCACTGCGCCGGCGAATTTCGCGGCCTCCTCCAGGACCGACTCGGCCACATCGGCCGTCATCTCCGCGAAGCCCGGCAACTGCGCCAGCAGCTCCATGTCCACCAACTCTCGCAGCACGAACTTCATGTCGGCTATCGGCGCCTGATATTCGGGCATGCGATTCCTACATGTTGCGGCGGTAGCGGCCGCCGACATCGTACAAAGTGTGTGTGATCTGGCCCAAAGAGCAATGCCGCACCGCGTCCATCAGCACCTCGAAGGTATTGCCGTTGTCGATCACCGTGCGCCGCAGGCGCTCGAGCACCTGCTCGCCTTCAGCGGCATTGCGTTCTTGAAAATCCTTGAGGCGTTTGAGCTGCGACTGCTTCTCCGCATCGGTCGAACGCGCCAGCTCGATCGCCGCGGGCGCCGCCTCGCTGTGCGGGGCGCGGAAGGTGTTGACGCCGATGATGGGATAGGAACCGTCGTGCTTCTGGCGCTCGTAGAACAGCGACTCTTCCTGAATTTTTCCGCGCTGATAGCCCGTTTCCATCGCGCCGAGCACGCCGCCGCGCTCGGAAATGGCGTCGAATTCCTTCAGCACCGCTTCCTCGACCAGGTCGGTCAACTCCTCGATGATGAAGCTGCCCTGGTTTGGGTTCTCATTCTTGGCGAGCCCCCATTCGCGATTGATGATCAGCTGAATGGCCATCGCGCGGCGCACGCTCTCCTCCGTCGGCGTCGTGACCGCCTCGTCATAGGCATTGGTGTGCAGGCTGTTGCAATTATCATAAATCGCGCACAGCGCCTGCAGCGTGGTGCGGATGTCATTGAACGCCATTTCCTGCGCGTGCAAAGAACGCCCGGAAGTCTGTACGTGGTACTTGAGCTTCTGACTGCGCTCGTTCGCGCCATATTTGTTCTTCATCGCCACCGCCCAAATGCGGCGCGCGACGCGGCCAATCACGGAGTATTCCGGATCCATGCCGTTGGAGAAGAAAAATGACAGGTTCGGCGCGAAGTCATCGACGTGCATGCCGCGCGCCAAATAGGACTCGACGAAGGTGAAGCCGTTCGCGAGCGTGAACGCCAGCTGCGAAATCGGATTCGCGCCGGCTTCGGCGATGTGATATCCGGAAATCGACACCGAGTAGAAGTTCTGCACGTGGTGGTGCACGAAATATTCCTGCATGTCGCCCATCATCTTGAGCGCAAACTCGGTCGAGAAAATGCAGGTATTCTGGCCCTGGTCTTCCTTCAGGATGTCGGCCTGCACCGTGCCGCGCACCGTCGACAAGGTCCACGCCTTGATCTTCTGCTGTTCATCCGCAGTCGGCTCGCGGCCATTCTCGCGCTGGAACTTCTCCAATTGCTGGTCGATGGCCGTGTTCATGAACATGGCCAGGATCATCGGCGCCGGGCCGTTGATGGTCATCGACACGGAGGTCGTCGGTGAACACAGGTCAAACCCGGAGTAAAGCACCCGCATGTCGTCGAGCGTCGCGATCGACACGCCGGAATTGCCGACCTTGCCGTAGATATCGGGCCGCGGATCCGGATCCCAGCCGTACAGCGTCACCGAATCGAAGGCCGTGGACAGCCGATGTGCCGGCATGCCTTCGGAGACGCGTTTGAAGCGCTGATTGGTGCGAAACGCATCGCCCTCGCCGGCGAACATACGGGTGGGGTCCTCACCCTCGCGCTTGAAGGCGAATACGCCGGCGGTATAGGGGAAGGAGCCTGGAACATTTTCCTTCAGGAGAAAGCGCAAGATCTCGCCCTCATCCTCATAGCGCGGCAGCGACACCTTGCGAATCTTGGTACCGGAGAGGGATTCGGAGGTGAGTTTGGTGCGAATCTCCTTGTCGCGAATTTTCACCACGTACTCGGGCTGCGCGTACAGCTCCAAAGTCTTCGGCCATTGCTCCAACAGCTTGGCGGAGACCGGATTCAGCTCGGCGTCTTTCGCCGTTATCAACTCGTCGAACCCCGCTGCCGTGCGGCCGGACGCGGCGAACAAAGACTTCGAAACTTTAAGCGACTGGCGCTCGCGCGCGATTCGCGACTGCCGCGCGACGGACTGGTGAAAGTCACGCAAGCTGGCGGAGATCTCCGCCAGGTAGCGCACCCGCTCCGGCGGCACAATGGCGCGCCCGCGCGAAGAGGCCTTCACGGCAACCGCGGGCAGCGTACCGGCGCTCAACTTCAGTCCCTTCTCCTGCAGGCGCGGCACGATGGCCTGATACAGCGCGGTCACGCCGTCGTCATTGAATCTCGAGGCCATGGTGCCGTAGATCGGCATCGATTCGGTGGGTTGCGTGAACAGCTGGCGGTTGCGCTGATACTGCTTGCGTACATCGCGCAGCGCGTCCTCGGAACCCTTGCGATCGAACTTGTTGATGGCAACGAAATCGGCGAAATCGAGCATGTCGATTTTCTCCAACTGCGATGCCGCGCCGAATTCCGGGGTCATGACATAGACCGAGGTGTCGACCAGCGGAACGATGGCCGACTCGCCCTGGCCGATGCCGGAGGTTTCCACCACGATCAGATCGAAGCCGCTGACCTTGCAAACGGCCAGTACTTCCGGCAACGCCGCCGAGAGTTCCGTGCCGGTGTCGCGCGTCGCGAGCGAGCGCATGAAGATTTGATCGGAGTCGATGGCATTCATGCGAATGCGATCGCCCAGCAATGCGCCGCCGGTGCGCTTGCGCGAGGGATCGATCGAGATGATGGCAACGCGCAGCCGATCATTCTGATCGAGGCGCAGGCGCAGAATGAGTTCATCGGTGAGCGAGGATTTGCCCGCACCGCCCGTGCCCGTGATACCGAGTATCGGAGTCTTGATGCCGGCGGCCGCCTGCAGCAGGCCCTGGCGGATCCGCATGGGATAGGTCCGATTTTCGACCGCGGTGATGACGTGCGCCAGCTGCCGGCGGTTGCCGGAGCGCAGAGCCTCGAGAGCGTCCTCCGCCGCGGGCGCCAAGGCGCTCAGGTCATAGTCGCTGGTGCGTATGACGTCATCGATCATGCCCTGCAGGCCCAGCTTGGCGCCGTCTTCAGGGGAATACAGTCGGGTGACGCCGTAGGCCATGAGTTCGCGGATTTCGGCCGGCACGATGACCCCGCCGCCGCCGCCGAACACCTTGATGTTCTCGCCGCCCTTCTCGCGCAGCAAATCCATCATGTATTTGAAGAACTCGACGTGTCCGCCCTGGTAGGACGTGATCGCCACGGCCTGCACGTCCTCCTGCAGGGCCGCATTGACGATTTCCTGCACTGAGCGGTTGTGGCCCAGATGAATGACCTCGGCCCCCGAGGCCTGCATCACGCGGCGCATGATGTTGACGGAGGCATCGTGCCCGTCGAATAGCGAGGTTGCCGTCACGAAGCGAACCTTGTTGGTCGGCCGGTAGGGGACGGGCTTGGCGGCGATGGGTACGGCGCTCATAGGATCACTCCATTTTAGAGAACTTGGACCTTTAAAAACATGCCCAAATCCCTCGCTGCCACTGAGCGAATTTGCAACATCAAAAGGCTAATCGGCGCCCCAATTCGGGGAACGTTTCTCGATGAACGCCGCGACCCCTTCCTGCGCGATCTCATCGGCCATATTGCACGCCATGGCCTCCCCGGCAAGCCGGTAGGCGGTCCCGACATCCGCTTGCAGCTGTCGATAGAACAGGGCCTTACCGGCGGCAATGACGGACGGCGGTTTGGCGGCGATCGCATCGGCCAACAGGCCGACTTCCTGATCGAGACGTTCAGCCGGCACGCACCGATTGATGAGTCCGCGCTCCAGGGCCGCCTGCGCATCGATGAATTCGCCGGTCACCAGCATTTCGAACGCCGCCTTGCGCCCCACGTTGCGCGACAGCGCCACGGAGGGCGTGGCACAAAACAGGCCCACGTTGATACCCGAAACCGCGAAACGCGCCTCATCCGAGGCAACGGCGAGGTCGCAGGTGGCCACCAGCTGGCACCCTGCCGCGGTCGCGGTCCCGTGCACCCGCGCGATGACCGGTTGCGGCAAGGACTGGATCCGCATCATCAGGCGGCTGCAATCACCGAACAGCCGTCGGTAGTACTCCAAGTCCGGATGGGCCTTCATCTGCTTCAGATCGTGACCGGCGCAAAAAGCCTTGCCGGCGCCGCCCAACACCACCACGCGCACGGAGGCATCGGTGCTGAGCGCATTCAGCGCTCCCTCCAGCGCCGCCAGCATTTCCTCGGATAACGCGTTGTACTGCGCCGGACGATTCAGCGTCAGGAACGCAACCGCGCCCTGGCGTCGTTCCAAAACCAGAGGCGCAATATCGCTGGCAACCCTCACTGTACTCATCGCGGCCTCCCGGAGGTGCGTTCACCACCCCGGTATGCTCTCACCGACCCATCGCTCGAGGCAATGCTCTATCATCCTTGACGCGGCCGCGTCGTCGCTGCCAGTACTTTTTAGGAGTTTTGCATGCAATTGAAGGAAGTGAATGCCATTGTCACCGGCGGCGCCTCAGGCCTGGGACTCAGCGTAGCGACTCGAATCGTGCACGCCGGCGGCAAAGCGGCCATATTCGATCTGAGCGTCCCGCAAGGCAGCGCTGCGGCGGCGGCGTTGGGGGATCGCGCGGCGTTTTTTGCAGTCGACGTGAGCGATGAAGCGGCGGTCGACAGCGCCGTGAAACAAGCGGCGGCCAAGATGGGCAGCGTCACCGCGGCGATCAATTGCGCGGGCATTGCGACCCCGGGACGTCTCGTCGGCCGGCAGGGCCCGATGGCCGGTAGTTCCTTTCGGCGCATGATCGAAATCAATTTGCTCGGTACCGTCTTGGTCGCCAAAGCGGCCGCGGTGGCCATGCAATCCAATACGCCGAACGCAGACGGTGAGCGCGGCGTGATCGTGATGACGGCATCGGTGGCCGCATTCGACGGACAAATCGGCCAAATCGCTTATTCCGCCTCCAAGGGCGGCATCGTCGGCATGACTCTGCCGATGGCACGCGAGTTGGCCTCGAGCGGGATTCGCGTCATGACGGTGGCGCCCGGCCTGTTCGCGACACCGATGATGAAGGGCCTGCCGCAAGAGGCACAGGATTCTCTTGGCAAGCAAACGCCGTTCCCGCCCCGTCTCGGCCAGCCGGACGAATTTGCGGCATTGGTGGTGCAGATACTCGAAAACGTCATGCTGAACGGAGAAACCATCCGTCTCGACGGCGCGGTCAGGATGCAGCCCCGCTAAGGCCGCGCCTCCAGCACCAAATTGAACGGCGTCTCCGTCGCGCGACGAAATCTTTCGAAACCCCCGCCACCGACCACGACCTCGCGCAAGCGCGCTTCGCCGGCCTGGGCGCCGAGCGCAGGGCCTTTTCGCGCCAAGGAGACGGGCACGCATATTTGCGACGATGCGCCGTACATGACGCGTCCGACCGGATTCAGATTGTCCTGAACCTTATCGTTCGCGAAAGGCTCGACGATCATCGCCGTACCGTCGGGTTTTAGGGCCTGTCGCGCATGCCGTGCCACGCCCACCGGATCACCCATGTCGTGCAAGCAATCAAAAAAAGCAATGACGTCAAAGTCCTTGCCGGTGTAGCTGACTGCATCGCTCACTTCAAATTGGGCATTCGCAATTCCGGCGGCGGCGGCTCGCTCGCGAGCAACACGGATGGATTCGCCGTGGTAGTCATAACCGACGAAGGTTGATGTCGGATACGTCTTGGCCATCAGCACGGTGCTGGCGCCATGACCGCATCCGACATCCGCTACCCGCGCGCCCCGCTTGAGCTTGTCCACGACACCCTCCAGCGCGGGCAACCAGGAGGTGACCAGATTTGCGTTGTAGCCTGCGCGGAAAAACCGCTCGGTACCGTGGAAAAGGCAGGGATGATGCTCGCCCCACTCCATGCCCTTGCCGCTTTTGAAATTATCCATCGTCCGCCCGAGCGCGTGGAATGTCGCTTCCACGATGTTGTATGCGCCGGGCAAATCGACGGGGCCGTTCGGGTCGGCCAGGCACAGGGCCTGCTCAGGGGTCATCGACCATTTGCCGTTTGCCGCATCGTATTGAACGTAGCCGCTTGCGCCTTGATTACCCAACCATTCGCGAACGTAGCGTTCGTTGGTTGCCGTACGTTGCGCAAGTTCAGCAGAAGTGACTGCGCCTCGCGCGAGTTCCTTGTAAAGTCCCAATCGGTCGCCGACCAGTACCAGCGTGGCGCTGAGCGCCGCGCCCAAATCACCGACCGCTTTGCCGAGGAATTCATTGAGCTTTGATTCGTTGATCGTCATGGCTTGTCTCCTTGAATTCGAGCTTCAATGTTGGAGTTATCAATGCCAATGACAAAGGTTACGCCGCGGGGCGCATCGCTGCCATGAGCTTGGGCTGATATACCTTGACCCTCGCGATGCATCAAAACAAATTACTCAATTGGGTACCGGCGATCCTGCTGCTGCTCGGCGGTTGCGCCGCCGAGAAGCCTGAGAGTACGCCTGCTCCGAACACCGCAGACGCCAAAGCGCTGATTGAACAATCGCTGCCCCGCAACATCGCGGACAGAGCAGGTTGGACAACCGACATCTATGGCGCATTCACGGTGCTGACGGTCACGCCTACCCACGAAAACATTTGCGCTGTCGTCGCCGTCATTGCACAGGAGTCGGGATTTCAGGTCGATCCTGTTATACCCAATCTGGGCGTCATCGCCAGGAAGGAAATCGAGAGCCGCGCAGGCCGCGCCCATGTGCCGCTGGTTCTCGTGAACGGGGTGCTGCAGCTTAAATCACCCAATGGCCGCACCTACGGCGAGCGCATCGACGCTGCTCGAACCGAAAAAGACTTGAGCGACGCCTATGAAGATTTCATCGCAGCCGTGCCATTGGGGAAAGAATTGTTCGCGGATCGCAATCCCATACGCACCCGCGGTCCCATGCAGGTCAACGTGGCCTTTGCCGAGCAGTTCTCCGCCGCTGCACCCTATCCGTATCCGGTCCGCTCGAGTATCGCGGATGAGCTGTTTACGCGCCGCGGCAGTGTGTATTTCGGCATCGCGCATCTTTTGGACTATCGCGCACCGTATGACCAATTCCTGTACCGCTTCGCGGATTTCAACGCCGGACAGTTTGCGAGCCGCAACGCGGCGTTTCAAAATGCGGTCACCGTCGCCTCAGGTGTCCCGCTCATCGCCGACGGCGCGCTGCTGCCCCACGGCAGCGACGCGAATAGCCCGGGCGAAACTGAACTGGCCCTGCGCACGCTGGCGCCGCGCCTAAAGATGAGCACTGGCGCGATTCACAGCGCCTTGCTCGACGGAAAAACCAAGGGTTTCGAATCGACACCGCTGTATCAGCGCGTGTTCGCCATGGCGGACCAGCGCTCGGGACTCACGCAGCCCCGCGCTCTGGTGCCGCGTATCAAGCTGGCCGGACCGAAGATCAAGCGCAGCTTAACCACAGACTGGTATGCGCATCGCGTCGATGATCGATTCAAGCGCTGTTTGGCCGCTCACTAGGGAAATTGCCGGCCTTACTCACCATGCCCGGCAGCTCGCGTCCCATGTTGCCGGACAACCATCCCGCTGCCTCGATGAGGCGATCGAGATTGAGACCCGTGCGATAACCCGATCGCTCCAGCATATAAACCACATCCTCGGTGGGCACGTTGCCGGTGGCGCGAGGCGCGAAAGGACAGCCGCCCAGCCCGCCCAAGGAAGCGTCCACCGTTTTGGCACCCGCCGTCACCGCGGCCCAGACGTTCGCTAAACCGGTGTTGCGCGTGTTATGAAAATGCACCCGTACCGGCAGTGGGGCAATGGCCGCTCGGACCTTCGTGACCAGGTCCGCCACATCGCCGGGGCTCGCGACGCCAATGGTGTCGGCAATGGCTACCTCGAGCGGACCCGCCGCGGCGGCAACCTTAGCCATGTCGATGACACGCTGGGGATCGACTTCGCCGTCGAACGGACAACCGAAAGCAGTGGAGATGGTGATCTGCGCACGGCGCCCGGCTTGGCGAGCCAAGCGCACCACCTCGCAGCACATGGCCAGTGATTCATCGGAAGTTTGACCTTGATTGCGCTGCGCAAACCCGTCGGAGGCCGCGCATACGGCGCCCAGCTCATCGAGGCCCGCCTCAATCGCGCGCAGCGCACCGCGCTTATTCAACACCAATCCAATGTAGATCACGTCGTCGCGCCGGGTGAGGCCCGCGGAGACCGCTTCGGCGTCCGCCATCTGCGGCACCAACTTCGGGTTGACGAAACTGGCCGCTTCGATGCGGCGCACGCCGGCATCGATCGCACGCCTGATCAGTTCCAGTTTCTGCGCGGTGCTGAATAGCACCGATTCGTTTTGCAGTCCGTCTCGCGGACCGACTTCGACAATTTCAATCTCGGACATGTTCGGCCTTTGACCCTGGTCTCTTGCTCAAATTAAGCTAGAAATCACTTTAAGTTTAGCCACTCCGGGTATCATAATTTTCTAATAAACTTATTTATTAACATACGGTTATATCGCTAATATAAACTAATTTATTGATTCATTTTTCCGTAGCCCCCGCCGCCCGGCGTGCAGACCACCATGACGTCATCGACGCTCACTTCAACTTGCCCAATATGCGCCAGTTTTTCGCGACGGCCATCGGCGCGTTCAACATAGTTCTCGCCCACGGCGCCTGCCTCCCCGCCTGCCATGCCGAATGCGCCGACTTTACGGCCGTTGCTCAAGATCGATGCCGTCATGGGCTCCAGGAAGCGAATCCGCCGAATGCCGCCATCGCCGCCTTGCCAGCGTCCGCGGCCGCCTGAGCTCGCGCGAATTTCGTATGAGTCGAGCCGTACGGGGAATCTGAATTCCAACACCTCCGGATCGGTCAGGCGGGAATTGGTCATATGCGTTTGGACCACGCTGGTGCCGCTAAATTCCGGCCCCGCGCCGGAACCGCCCGCGATGGTTTCGTAGTACTGATACTGCCCGTTGCCGAAGGTGAAATTGCTCATGGTGCAGCCGCCCGAGGCCATGACGCCGAGCGCGCCATACAGTGCGTTGGTCACGCACATGGAAGTCTCGACATTTCCCGCTACGACTGCCGCGGGCGCCTGGGGGTTCAGCATGCACGCGTCCGGCAAAATGATCCGCAGCGGCTTCAGGCAGCCGGCGTTCAGCGGAATGTCATCATTGATCAGCGTGCGAAATACATACAGAACCGCGGCGGTGGTCACGGCGCGGGGCGCGTTGAAATTGTCGTGCAGCTGGGCGCTCGTGCCGGTGAAGTCGATGCAAGCGCTGCGGCTCGCAATATCGACACGCACCGCGACGTGAATATGCGAGCCATTGTCGAGCGGCAACGTGAACTCGCCGTCTTTGAGCGATGTGATGACGCGGCGCACGGATTCTTCCGCGTTATCCTGCACGTGCTGCATGTAGGCGCGTACCGTGGCGGCGCCATATTGCGCGACCAGCGCCTTGAGCTCAGAGCTGCCCTTGGCATTGGCCGCGATCTGCGCGCGCATGTCGGCAAGATTTTGTGCGGGGTTGCGCGAGGGGTGGGTGCCGCCGCTGAGCAAAGCGTGCATGGCGGACTCGCGCAAGGATCCGTCCGCGACGAGCTTGAAGTTATCGATCAGCACGCCCTCTTGGTCGATGCGTGTGGAGAATGGCGGCATCGAGCCGGGCGTAACGCCGCCGATATCCGCGTGATGACCGCGCGACGCCACGAAGAAACTGGGCATGGGATCGGCGGCCTCCAGATAGACCGGCGTCACCACCGTGATGTCGGGCAGATGCGTGCCACCGTGATAGGGATCGTTCAAAACGTAGACATCGCCGCTGCGCATCTGCGGATTGCGGTCGATCACAGTGCGAATCGACTCGCTCATGGAGCCCAGATGCACCGGCATGTGCGGCGCGTTGGCGATCAGCGATCCTGCGCCATCGAACAGTGCGCAGCTAAAATCCAGGCGCTCTTTGATATTGACTGAATAGGCC
>Ga0209525_1000086_pt1 | contig 30693 bp, 29 predicted proteins | sample JacPin_JW_Ref_O1_FD_187958 | JGI IMG/M metagenome (GOLD analysis project Ga0209525, IMG submission 187958) | Forest soil microbial communities from Algoma, Ontario, Canada - Jack Pine, Ontario site 1_JW_Ref_O1 (SPAdes) (version 2) | ecosystem: Environmental > Terrestrial > Soil > Boreal... | reverse complement strand
GCCCAATTTTCGTGAAGTCCTTATTCTCCGCGAACTCGAGGAGATGTCTTACAGGGAGATCGCAGATATCACCGGCATGCCTGCGGGCACGGTGATGTCGAGCCTATCGCGCGCGCGCCGCCACCTTCGTCAAGCTCTGATAACCGATATGAATCAAAACCCCGTGCCACCTTCACGGCGAATAGCGGCTGTGAACTGACGGCATCATAAGGGTGGCCGGTATTATCTGAAACTCCCCAACCTGAGTTATGGCAATTGGCCCTGGAATAAAAGGCCTCCTCTTCCAGTCATCTTAAGTGAGAGGACTAGGTAGCGCACGCCGCGACAAAGTGGCCTCGCGTATCTCTTCCGATCTCGAACGATGGAGGACTTCCATGCCACCTTACAAAGTAACTTTGCAAGCTCACAAGACCGTTTGTGCCGGCACCTCTGCGTTCTATTTTGCGAAGCCCGAAGGCTTCGAGTTCGAGGCGGGACAGTTCGTCAATTTTACTCTCCTCGGCCCAGGGGATACGGATCTGGAGGGCAATACTCGTGCTCTCTCCATCGCTAGCGCGCCGCATGAACGAAATCTGATGGTGGCCATGCGCCTGCGCACCACCGCTTTCAAACGCACGCTCAATTCGTTGCCGGTCAATACCGAACTCCTTCTCCAGGGCCCCTACGGTTCGTTGACTCTATCTCGGAACGGCACGCGCCCAGCCGTGTTCTTGGCCGGCGGGATCGGCATCACACCTTTCCGCAGCCTCATTTGGAACGCAACCGAATCGCTGTCCCCCCGCAGAATTTTTCTCTTCTATTCGGTTCGTGTCCCGGAGGAAGCGGCATTCCTCGAAGAGTTGCGGGAAATGGAGCAATACAACAAGCGCTACAAATTTATATGCACGGTCACACAGCCCCAGAAAGTGGGAACGCCTTGGCAGGGCGAGACGGGCCGAATTTCGATCGCAATGCTATCCAAGTGGATTCCGGATCTGAGTGCTCCGATCTACTACGTTGCTGGCCCTTCTGCCATGGTTACCGGCGTGCGCCAGATGCTCATCAGCTCAGGAATCTCTGAGGAAGACATCCGCGCGGAAGAATTCGCTGGGTATGAATAAGGTTCGATATTCTGTGGGCGCTTCGCCAAAGAAACTCCTCTATTTCTGAAGTCTCCTCTCGGTTGTTGCTCTCCGTGGAGTGATTTGGATGCAGGAAATTCGCACAAATTCCACGAACAGATAAACGGATCAGTAGCGAAATGAGAACGCTGGAATAAGAAGCGCTAGCCTGCGGTCTTACTAGATGAAACGTGTTTGAGGACGGAAGGAGAAAGAAATGAACAGAGTTCACCAAGCAGTCGCAAGAGAACACATCTGCAGTGCGCTGGTGCTTTTCGCGTTTGTTGCCGTAACAGCACCCGGAGCTGACGCAAAGCATCGAGCGGCCACGCCCGCCGAACAGCCGGCGACAGTAGTCGCGCATGTACCTCTGGCGGGTTCTCCGACAAACCAAATGGATCTACAGGAAAACGACGGCAAACAATACCTGTACATCGGTGCGAACTCGAATCAGGGCGTCACGATTGTTGACGTTACGAATCCGGGCCAGCCCAACGTCATTAGGCGACTGGCTTGGCCGAATCAAGCTTCAATCGGCAAATTGCAATTGGTCAGCGGCGGACTCGCTCTTGCCGAAGGCGCGGACAGCGGCTCGATGGCAGCCGATCCCATGCCTGCGACGAGCACGGTAAAGGTACTCGACTTGAGTGATCCGTCAAATCCTCGGGTCGTTCTAAGTTTCTCCGGGGTTACAAGCACTCTCAACGACGAAGCCCACAACTTGGTCTACATCACCAATAGTGAAGGGCTATGGATCGTGCGGAATAACCAGGCGCTAGGGGCGTTCGCGAAGCCCCATGCATGCACTTCAGACGACGCGTACAACGACGTTGCGAGTTGTCAGTAATCCATCAACCAGAGTTTCGGGCGGCTCGCGATGAGCGAGCCGCTCAAGAATCGCAAGTGCAATTCGAATCTCTAAGGAGGAAACACCATGAACGCAAATACGAGCAACAAGCTGTCGAAAGGATTTTACCGGGTTGCCTTTGCGGTAGCTGCAATCGGAATCGCCGCTGCAGGGCCAGCCATTCAAGCCAAACCAAACCCCAACAAAGGCGAAGACAAGCCAGCCAACGTCATTGCCCACGTTCAGCTTTCCGGCGGTCCTGTCACTCGCATGCTGCTGGTGAAGAAAGAAGGGAAAGAGTATCTGCTGATCGGGCTCGACTCCACCGCAGGCGTAGCGGTCTTCGATGTCAGCAACCCAGACCGGCCGCGTACCATCGATACGAGTTCCTCGGCCGCTGGCGCGCCGTCCGCCGAAGTGAAGGTCGTTGCCGACACCCTCACTCTCTTTGGATCCTCGGACGCAGGGACCTCTTCTGCGGCCAACTCAAAAGACATGCGCAGCTTCTCCGGCGTAACGGCCTCCCTGAAAGACAAGGGCCGCGGCCTCATCTACGTCACCAATGGCGATGGCCTGTGGATCGTCAAGTCAAAGCAAAGAGTCGAGGAAGAAGCGATCGTCGATAACTATGGCGGCTAGACATCGCCTCTCACCTTGTAAAACAACTACAGGGTCTCGGCCTCAACGAACGAAGCCGGGGCCCTTTGTATTTTCGCTCTTGAAATATTCGGCGAACGAGCGCGCCAATGGGACAGAGCTTCATGAATGGATTCCTCGGGACTTGGGCCAGCTTCAGCGCCGACCTTAATCTTTTAGTTCAAATCGCGATGGGACTCGCACTGCTCGGTGGCGCCTTTTTGGCTCGAGCGAAACGTTACACCGCTCATGGCATTTGCCAGGCCGCGGTACTGATCCTCAATCTGCCTATGATTGCCCTGGTGATGTGGCCGTCGCTGCATACGCGAGTGCTGCCCAGAGTTGCCAGTCGTTTTTGGAAGCGAACATATTTGGTTGCCACGGTCCACGGCGTCCTGGGTGCAGCAGCCGAGATCCTCGGGCTTTACATTCTGCTGGTCGCCGGGACGGATTTCCTTCCCCGTTCCTGGCGCTTTCAGCGCTGGAAACTCTGGATGCGGATTGAACTGATCCTGTGGTGGATTGTTCTGCTTTCAGGGTTCGGAACCTACTACGTTTGGTACGCGGCGCCCCGGCCGCACTGAAATACCAGTCGTTAAGAATACTCTGCAGCTTTATGATGGTCCGCTAACGAATTGCCCGATCCGTTGTCGAAAGGAAGGTATGCCCACAACACTGCGCATCCTCGTAGTTCTAGCGACCGTTATTGGTTCTCTCGTGTCGGGTGTTGCGGTGGGGCGTGCGGATGCGACGGCTCGCTGGAACATCCTCGTCGATGATTACCTCGACCAGATTTTGTTTCGGTTCAATCCAAGCTACGGCACCAGCGCCGGCCTTCATCAGTATGACTCACAACTCGATGACTATTCCCGTGCCAACATCGACAAAGAGATCGCAGCGCTGCAACAGTTCGAGCAGCGGGTCGTTTCGTTTGACGCGTCCGCTCTCTCGTCCACCGATGCCGCCGATCATGAGATGCTCCTCGGCGCCATTCGCAGCAGTCTCTTGACCCTCCAGACCATTCGTCCCTGGGAAAAGGATCCCGACGATTACTCCAGCACGGCCAGTAATGGCGTATACGTCATTATGATTCGCCGCTTTGCTCCCACGAATGACCGGCTCCGCTCGGCAGTCGCGCGTGAACGCCAGATTCCCGCGCTTCTCGCCGCCGCTCGCCAGAATCTGAAGAATCCTCCGCACATCAGCACGGAAATTGCGCTCGAGCAGCTGCCAGGCATCATCAGTTTCTTCGAAAAGGATGTTCCCGCCGCCTTCGCCGATGCAACGGATCCCTCAGTGAAATCAGACTTCGCGAGTTCTAATCCGGTTGTGATTGCAGCACTGCGCGATTACCAGTCATGGCTCAAATCCGATGTTCTGCCGCGATCGAATGGTGACTTTCGCATTGGCGCCGAGACGTTCGCCAAGAAACTTCGCTACGAAGAGATGGTCGATATGCCTCTCGATCGTCTCTTGGAAATCGGCATTGCCGATCTCCACAAGAATCAAGCCGAATTCGAGCGCGTCGCCAAGCAGGTCAACCCGAACAAAACCGCGACGGAAGTTCTGCAGGACCTTGTCGCAATTCATCCCGCACCGGACAAATTGCTGCAAGCCTTCCGAGAAACATTTGACGGGCTGATCGCCTTCATCCACACCAGGCATATCGTCACAATCCCGGGTGATTCGCGTCCAACCCTGCAGGAGACACCGCCGTTCCAGCGCGCCACCACGCTCGCTTCCATGGATACACCGGGACCGTTTGAAAAGGTTGCCAAAGAAGCGTATTTCAACGTGACGCTACCGGGCCCAAGCGACACTCCGGAAGAGATCAGCGAACTCATGAAATCATTTAACGTGGGCACACTCGTCAGCATCGCCGATCACGAAGCGTTTCCCGGCCACTTCGTCCAATTTCTTTACGAGCCGTATGTGCCCACGAAACTTCGCAAAGTGATCGGAGCCGCTAGCAACGCTGAAGGCTGGGCACACTATTGCGAGCAGATGATGCTCGACGAAGGCTATGGGCAGCCCGGCGTGGGTGCAAAGGATCTGCGCGAGTCCCTCCTGATCCGCCTCGGCCAGCTTCAGGAAGCTCTTCTTCGCGATGCGCGTTTCGTCGCCGGCATCCGCATGCACCGGGGCGACATGACCTTTGAGCAGGCTGTCGATTTTTTCGTCAAGGAAGGGTACCAGTCGAAGAAATCGGCAGACGTGGAAGCGAAGCGGGGAACCTCGAATCCGACGTATCTCTACTACACGCTTGGAAAACTACAAATTCTCAAGCTCAGGGAAGATGTCCGCCGTAAGCAGGGAAGCGATTTCTCCCTGGAAAAATTCCACGACGAATTCTTGAAGCAGGGCTTTCCGCCGATTGTGATTGTTCGCCGCACGATGCTCGGAGATTCCTCTCCTGTGCTTTAGTTGCACTCACCGGCGTGCTTGCGTTCGATTACCCGATATAAACCCGGGAAGTTCTATTTGTGACGATTCTCGAGAGTCTTTTCCAGGAGAGATTTCGTCAGTGGATTCGCGCTGACCTTTGCGCTGGCGTTAGACCGGCCGACCACGGCCGGTACCACCTGCGAAAGCGTACCGCTCCCGTTGTCCGCGAGACCGCAGCTTGTGCCAGCGATTTGGTAACTAGTGGCAAGACTCGCATACGTTGGGTCGGACGCCTGTGAAACGAAACCGATCGTTTGATCCGCACTCTCCAGATCAAGAACGCTGCCGATTGCCGTGCCCGTGAGGTTCAGCATCGAGCAGCCGCCGTTGGTGAGTGAAATATCTGCCTGGAGGTTGTTGGTGGCGTCTTCCTGGAGCGCTTCAAGTACGGTAATCACTCGGCTGTTCACCGCCGACGTCAGTTGTCCCGAGTACGAACCGGACGAATCGCCGAAATTCGTTGCCTGCCACGTGCCCGAATCTGCCGACGTGCAATCTCCGGAGGGAATTTTGTAGTTGCCGGACATGCTCAGCCCATTGTTGCTTACGGAGCCTGAGAATGAGGCCGTCGGATGTCCGGTGCCGAAGGCTAGCGTGAAACTGATATTGCTTCCACTGACGGTTCCCTGGATGAAATTCGTCCCGAAGTCGCAAGGTGAACTCGAGAGAATCACTGATTGCGCCGCCGAGATCGCCTTCGCGGATTGCGAGAAGTTTGCTTCGAGATCCACGTCGTTGCTCGATCCGTGGTTCGACGAAAGCATGATCGACCATTTGCCCGACACACTAGCGGGCGAGCCGTTACCACCGCCTCCAAAGATGTCGCCAGGACTCGGAAAACATGCCGAGAGAGAAGCAATCGCTGCAATCGCCGCGACGGCCAGAACTACACGAAAATTTCGCATGAGACTCATTTCTTTGAACTCAGCGTGATTTTTCTGGCACGCGACCAGCATTCTGGAACGGGATTGATGGGAGGAGCTTAATCCAATTGAAGTTGCTGGAGGATTTTATCTTCGGATTTTATCGATGATGTTGCTATACGACACATGTAATAGCTATGAAGCTTTCTCCTGGGCGTACACGAGGTATTCGGAGTAGGGGCCTTTGAAGTCTTCGACGCGGCCGGCTTCGAAGTGCCAGATGCGGGTGGCGACTTCGTCGATCACGTCGTGGTCGTGCGTGACGAAGAGGACAGTGCCCAAATATTTTTGCAGCGAGATATTGAGAGCGTTGATGGATTCGAGGTCGAGGTGGTTGGTGGGCTCGTCGAGGACGAGCACGTTGGGTTTTTGCAGCATTAATTTGCAGAAGATCAGGCGCGCGGCTTCGCCTCCGGAAAGAGCTGCCGTGGGCTTGAGAGCTTCCTCGCCGCTGAAAAGCATTTGACCAAGGACGCCACGAAGTTGTTCTTGCGTGGCCATGGGATCGAATTCGTGCAGCCACTCGATCGCGGTGGTGCCTTTTCGAATGGTTTCGCTGTGGTCTTGCGCGAAGTAGCCGACGGCAACGTTGTGGCCCCAGCCAACCGTCCCGCCATTAATCGGGAACTGCTTTTCTTCATCGCTGATGAAACCTGGCGCACTCCGAACCAGCGATTTCAGAAGTGTGGTTTTTCCCGTACCGTTGCGGCCCATCAGCGCGATTTTTTCGCCGCGGTCGACGCTGGCGCTGAATGGCTTGAAGACTTTCACGCCGTCGTATTCCTTCACCACGCTTTTGATTTCGAGCGGATGCTTGCCGGAGTGCTGGTCCATCTGGAAGCGGATAAACGGGCGCGCGATGTTGGATCTTGCGAGCTCGGTGGTTTGCAGCCGCTCGACTTCTTTTTTGCGCGATGTGGCTTGGGCGGAACGCGTGCCGGCCGAGAAACGCGCGATGAATTCATTGAGCTGCGCGATCTTTTTCTCGCGCTGGGCATTTTCCGATTCGATGCGCGAGCGGATCGAAGTCTTGGCGATGACCATGTCGTCGTAGCCGCCGTTGTACATGATGATGGTTTGATAGTCGATATCGGCAATGTGGGTGCAGACGCTGTTGAGAAAGTGGCGGTCGTGAGAGATGACGATGAGCACGCCTTCGTACTCGCACAAGTAATCCTGGAGCCAGTGAACGGAATCGAGGTCGAGGTGGTTGGTGGGCTCGTCGAGCAGCAGCACTTGCGGGTGACCAAAGAGCGCCTGGGCGAGCAGGACTCGGACTTTTTGTCCGCCTTGTAGTTCGCGCATCTTGCGTTCGTGCAGCGGTTCTTCGAGACCTAAGCCGTCGAGCAAGATTGCCGCGTCGGCCTCGGCAGTGTAGCCGTCCTCATCGCCGACGATTCCTTCGAGCTCGCCCATGCGCATGCCGTCTTTGTCGGTGAGCTGGTCGTGCGGTTTCGCGTGCAGGGCTTCGCGTTCCTGCAGGGCCTTCCACAGGCGGCTGTTGCCCATGATGACGGTATCGATCACGCGATGTTCGTCGAAGGCGAATTGGTCCTGGCGCAGGATGCCGAGTTTTTTCGGCCGCGTTACGTCGCCTTTGGACGGTTCGAGTTCGCCGGTGAGGATCTTCATGAACGTGGATTTACCGGCGCCGTTGGGGCCAGTGATGGCGTAGCGGCGGCCAGTGAAAAAGGTGGTGGTGACGTCCTCGAACAGTATTCGGGCGCCGAACCGCATCGTGATGTTGTTTACTGTGAGCAAAGGAATTCAATTATACCGTGAAATGAAAAGTGTTGCAGGGTGGTGGAGAGCATAGCTTGTGCGGACGCGAGACCCCTCGAAAACCGCCGATTAGAAATTTGCAAGTAGCTGATTCGTTGTGGCTTATGCGAAGTTTTAATCGCGGAACCGTAGATTAAAACCTTGTAGCGAACGTCGGAACAGAAGCGACGTATGGTCCAGCCCGAAATCTCGGCTCGTTGCGCGTGGGCCCGATTGGCAGCCGGCACATAGAAAGCGCCGTCAATAAGCCGGGCCCGAATTCTCTTCCGTATCATCATGCAGCTTCCTTACTCATCTCAAAAACGTTCCCGATTCATGATAACACTTTCGCTTAATCTTCGATATCGGTAAAAGCACCCAAAATACGGTTTCGGGATCAAACGCGGGGGCGAGAAATTGCTAGACTAGCAGTGAGGGGCAAGAAGAGACTGGCGCATGCGGACATCAGTGGTCATCCAGCGGGTGATTTTGAGTCTGATTGCGGCAGTGGCGTTGGTGTATTCGGGCGATTATTTTTGGGCTAAGCATTTGATGGCTGGTGGCGGCTCTACTGCGTTGGGGACTGTCATGGTGCATCACGAGTGGGACATTCCGAGGAAGGATGGGCGGGTGGAGTTTGATATGGATCCGGCTGAGGCGGAGAGTTGTATTCATTCGATGTTTCCGCATTTTGGGTATACGCCTTGTTGGTATGCGGTGAGGCATACGACGGTGCAGAATTAGTGGTGGGTGGTCGTGGTCTCGGGCGGGAAGTCAAAGCAAAAGTCAAAAGAGCCGGCGGGACGCCCTTCGCAGCTCAGGGCAAGCCGGCGTTACGGAAGTGCGGCTTCGGTGCGAGATTGGATGCGGAGCCTGGGCCGGTTTGAAGAACGATTTCGCGTTGGGCGCATGGCTATGGCGATTTGTGCCGTGGGTTATTTGGGGCACAGGCAGGAATGCCTGTGCTACTTAAGGGCAACACCGTCGGAGTGCGATGCGTGGGTGCATTGACCTGGAGAGAAGCGCGGACGGGTTCCTGGAAGGCGGGCTCGCTTGAGCGGAGGAACCAATTTTCCAGGACGATGTGGCGGGAGAACCATTTGGTGGCTAGTAGGGCGCGGCCCAGGGAATTCATGATGGATGGGGGGAGGCGGCGGCCGATTTGGACTGACCAGTCGTCGTGGAGTGCGCCGAAGCGATTGGTGAGTAACGCGCGGTAGCGGTCGAGATTTTCGCTGCTGTATGCGCCATGTGCTTCTGTGATTGCTTTGGCGGCTAGGAGGCCGGATTCGATGGCGGGGCGGATTCCTTCGCCGCTTTGGGAGTAGGCCATACCGGCGGCGTCGCCGATCAGGAGGATTCCGTCGTCGAGGATTTTGCGATTGCTTCTGCCGTATAGCAGGTAGGCGTGGCCGAAGAGTTTTGAGTGCAAATCGAAGGTGATTTTTTTTGTGCGGCGCAGGAATTCAATGAATGCGGTGATATGCGCGCCGAGCGAATGCTTGTCCAACCTTCCCAAGCCGATGTTGATGAAGTTTCCTTTTCGGAAGCACCAACCGTAGCCGCGCATGTCCGCACAGAAATAGAGTTCGGGAATTTCCGGGCGAATCGAGCATTTGTTTTGCTGCTCAGGGTTCATTTCGAATTCGGTTTCCTGGGCGGCGACTGCGTTTTCGGTCGTGGATTTTGAACCCATGTAACGAGCGATCGGACAAAAGTGTCCTCCGGCGCCGACGATCAATTGGGTTTTGATCTGACCGTTGACGAGCCACTCATTTCCTGCTCGTGCGATGCTCGATAAGCCTGTGCCTTCAATCAGGCGCGCGTTGGAACGCTTCAGCAAATAGTCGTCGAATTCGCTGCGGCGGATTCCGTAGCTGATCGGCTTGCGGTAGTCGGTTTCCGTTTCACGGTCGCCCATCATGCTTGTGCGAAATCCAGTGATGGCCTGAAGAACATTGGTGCGGGCGTAGTCGGCGGCGTTGATTTCGAGTTCGTCGAAAACCGGAAGGGTGATCCAGCCGCCGCAGACTTTGTTACGAGGGAAGGTGGCTTTGTCGAGGATGGCGACGTCAATTCCGGCGCGTCGCAATTGCCAGGCGCAGGAAGAACCTGCCGGGCCGCCGCCCACGATCAAGACGCTGCATGCATCCATTTCGCTTCCTGCTTGGCGTTTTGCTGGATTTTTTCGTAGAGGTGCGCGCGGGTCCAGGGGATCTGGCGGCATTCTGATCCGGCAAAGAGGAGCTGGAACAGTTGCAGCGAGCCTGCGACAAAACCTGCCTCCGAGCCGGCGAGGTACAGCCTCCACAAGCGGACGAACTGTTCGCCGAACATTTGTGCGACGCGATCAGCGGAGCGATCGAAGCGATTGCGCCAGTGGCGCAGGGTCTGCGCGTAGTGAAGGCGCAGGTTCTCGACGTCAAGCACCGCGTAATTCCACGGCTCGAAGAGCGGCGGCATCATCTGGCTCAGTGTGGGGGGATTTGCGCCCGGGAAGACTCGTTTTCTGATCCAGGCGCTCAAGGGACGCGGGCGATTCATGCCGATGAAATGCAAAAGGCCGCGGCCGGAATTGCCGATGGTGCCGTGGATCACTTCACCGAGCGCGCGATAATTGTCCGTGCCGACGTGCTCGAGCATTCCGACGGACACGAACACGTCGGACTTGCCGCGAATATTTCTGTAATCGTCTTCAATGAATTCCACGCGATCGGCAAGGCCGCGACGCTTTGCAGCGGCTCGCGCGTAGGCCAGCTGCTCTTGAGAAATATTGAAGGCTTTCACGCGGACGCCATATTGTTCGGCCATGTAAAGTGCGAATGAGCCCCAGCCGCAGCCCGCTTCGATAACGCGCTCTCCGGGCTGGAGCTGGAGCTTGCGGCAGACGAGCTCCATTTTGTCGAGTTGGGCGGCTTCGAGGCCGACGGACGGCGATTCGAAATAAGCGCAGGTGTAGAGCATTTCGGAATCGAGCCAGAGCTTGTAGAAGTCGGTGCTTAAGTCGTAGTGACGGTGAATGTGTTCGCGCGAGCCGTGCAAGGTGTTGGCCTGGGTCCACTCGAGCAATTTCGAGCGCAGGCGCGCGAACCACGAACCGGGATTTCGGCCGGAGAGAGCGCGGAAAACTGCCGCGAGTACTTCGACCAGGTCGCCGTCGATTTCTACGCGGCCTTCGGTGTAGGCGTCGCCGAATTCGATTTCGGGGCTGAGGATGATTCGCAGGAGCGTTTGGCGATCGTGAATGACCAACGTGCCTGCGGGTGCGGCGTGGCGTGGCGAGATTTCGCTGCCGCTGGGAAGGACAATTCGAATCGGGGCTTGTCCGATAACGCGGCTAAGTTTCTGGAGCAGGAAATTCTCAAGGGATGATGAGTTGAGAGAGAGGAGCGTCATGGAGCCTGCCTCGAAGTTGAGATGGGCCCAGAGTGCCGAAACGGGAATACGGGTTAGGTCGCCACCGGATGCCCTAGGATGATCGTATCCCCCTTCCAATCAATAGTATATCAACTATTTCCTGCATGCGGTGGTTCAACGCGTCCGAGAAGGCGGGTACGGCATATCGCAGCATGTCGTCATAAATTCGTGGCGCTAAGACTAAACAAAAGTAGTGCGAGCACAATCAAGGTGACGACGACATACATCCAGTCGCGTTCCTCGGCAAAGGCGAACACTGAGAATGCGACGCGGGCTACGGGTGTAGCGATGAGAATCAGAATTCCAAGTTGAATGATGGCTGCCGGATCGAGAGCAATGCTTGATTTCACGATTCCGGAAATGTGGCGGAGGTGGTTGGGCTCGCTCTGAAAGATGTGATAGTCGGGCTTCGCGGAGCCGTGCTGGATGAGGTAGGGAATTCCGGCGGCGAAGACGACGATAGCAGCAATCGTGACGCCCGTGCGCAGGAGGATGCCGATGATTTCTTCGGCGCGCTTGTCTGACATTGCTGGCGCAGGCGCTTTCATTGGACGAACTTCCCGACGAAGCCGTTGTACATCATCTCGAGTCCTAACAGCGCGACGACGATGCTGAAGACGATTCTAAGGACTTTTACTTTGGCGCCAGCCAAGAAGCGCGCGCCTGTTAGTGATCCGCCCAGAACGCCGAGCATCACGGGCATCGCGAGCCCGGGGTCGATATAGCCGCGATTCAGATAGACGCCCGCGCTGGCGGCGGCGGTGACGCCGATCATGAAGTTGCTGGTGGTGGTGGAAACTTTGAAGGGCAGTTTCATGGCGCGGTCCATAGCGAGAACTTTCACAGCGCCTGAGCCGATGCCCAAGACGCCGGATAGGACTCCGGCTGTGAACATCAGGCTGAAGCCAGCGGGAACATTTGTGACGCGATAGGGTTGCATGCCTTGCGATGTGGGGAAGGAGCCGTCGAGGCGGAGCAGGGAAGCGATTCGATCGGGCTGGGTGGGGCCAAGCAAATCGGTGCGCGAGCGGACTGACTCGTAAGCCGAATAGAGCAGCACGAGACCGAAGACGATCGCAATCCACGATAGCTTCAAGTACGCGGCGACGACGGCGCCTGCGATAGCGCCGATTGTAGTGGCAATCTCGAGAAACATTCCGACGCGGATATTGGAGAAGCCTTCGCGCACGTAGGCAGCTGCGGCACCGGAAGAAGTTGCGATGACGGAGATGAGGGAAGCGCCGATGGCGTAGCGAATGTCTACGCCGAATCCGAGGGTGAGGAGAGGGACGATAACTACGCCGCCTCCCAGGCCCGTGAGGGAACCGAGGAATCCGGCGATCAGCGAGCCGATGAAGAGCAGACCTGACAGTTCAAAGATGTTCAACGGGATTTCTGCTCCGCTCTCGCAATGCGAGGCGAAAGACGGACGGCGTCAACTGGGGCATTCTACATTGGCGTGGTTATTGGCGCATGGCGATTGTCTAGTTGGAGGCTGCTGGCTTGCGGTGTCGCGGCCTTGTCGGAATGAGGCAAAGGATTCATCATAGAGGCTCGGCTTGGCGGGTTTTATTGATGCTGTGGCGCGATTATCGGAGATGCTTGTGAGCGAAGTTTTTATTTGCGATGCGGTGCGGACGCCATTTGGGCGATTTGGCGGGGCGCTCTCAACGGTGCGGGCGGATGATCTGGCGGCGATTCCGATTCGCGCGTTGATGGAGCGCAATCCTGCGGTGGATTGGTCGGCTGTCGATGACGTCATTTACGGATGCGCGAATCAGGCCGGGGAAGATAATCGCAATGTGGCGCGCATGGCATTGCTGCTTGCGGGAATGCCGAAGGAAGTTCCAGGGGCGACGGTGAACCGGTTGTGCGGATCGAGCATGGAAGCGGTGTCGATTGCGGCGCGGGCGATCAAGAGCGGCGAGGCGGAGATGATGATTGCGGGCGGCGTGGAGAGCATGACGCGAGCGCCGTTTGTGATGGGGAAGTCGGACAAGGCTTTCAGCCGCGACGCGCAGATTTACGACACGACGATCGGGTGGAGATTTGTGAATCCGCTGATGAAGAGCAAGTACGGCGTGGACTCGATGCCGGAGACGGCGGAGAACGTGGCAGAGGAATATCACGTTGGGCGGCAGGAGCAGGATGCGTTTGCGATGCGGACGCAGCAGCGGTGGGCGCGGGCGCATGCGGCTGGATTTTTCAAGTGTGAGATTGTGGCTGTGCCGGTGACGCAAGCCAAGGGCGACCCGAAGGTTTTTGACACGGATGAGCAGCCGCGGCCGGATACGACGATGGAGGGTTTGCAGAAGCTGAAGCCGATTGTGAAGCCGGGAGGGACGGTTACTGCGGGGAACTCTTCGGGGATCAATGATGGGGCGTGCGCGTCGCTGCTGGCGTCGAAAGTGGCGGCTGAAAAATACCGGCTTACGCCGCGGGCGCGGGTGCTTGCGACGGCAACGGCGGGAGTGGCGCCGAGGGTGATGGGTTTTGCGCCATCGCCGGCTTCGCGCAAAGTGTTGGCGAAGACGGGATTGCAAATTTCGCAAATGGATGTGATTGAGTTGAACGAGGCATTTGCCGCGCAAGCGCTCGCGGTGACGCGCGATTTGGGACTGCCTGACGATGCGGCGCATGTGAATCCGAATGGCGGGGCGATTGCGATTGGTCATCCCCTGGGAGCTAGCGGCGCAAGGCTTGTGACTACAGCGATGTATCAGCTGCAAAGCACCGGCGGGCGGTATGCGCTTTGTACCATGTGCATTGGAGTTGGGCAGGGAATAGCCATGATCATCGAACGCTGCTGAAGTTCGTCATTTTGCGGTTTCTTCCTCTTTATTTCAGCTAGGAATGCAATTTAGAACACCACGCCGCGGTGGTGTCTAAACTTGTCGCCCTTTCGACCGATAACTTCTAACGAAGCTATATGGTATCGGAACTCGACAAGCCGGAAATCTATCGAAGGATACTGGAGAGTCTTCAGACCGGAATTTATCTGGTTGATACCGACCAGAAAATTCTGTTCTGGAACGAAGGGGCTGAGCGCATCACAGGGCATCTTCGTCAGGATGTGCTCGGGCGATTCTGCGTGGACGATTTATTGGGAAATCGCGACGGGCACGACAGTTTTGCGGCGGATGCGGCGGATGCGATTGCGGCAGTCCTGCGCGACGGTAAGCCTGTTGCTATCAACGTGTCGCTCTGTCACAAGGAAGGGCATCGTGTCTTGGTGCGACTTCGCGCGGTGGCGATTCGAGACAGTCATGGAAAGGTGATCGGAGCGGCGGAGAGTTTCGAGGAAAGCCTTTCCGTTTCAAGTTGGGATCGCAGGCAAGGAAAACTAGCCGTTTTCGGTTGCATTGACGAGGAGTCCGGGGTATTCAACCGAGAATATCTTCTGTTTCAGCTGCGCGAGAACCTCAGCACCTTCAATCGATACCGAATTCCTTTCAGCGTGCTGTGCATACAGGTGGATCAGATCGATCACTTTCAGGCGGCTCACGGCATTCGTGCGGTGACGGCGATTCAGCGCGCGGTGGCTCAGACGCTAGGAAACAGCCTAAGGCCCACCGATCTTTTGGGCCGGCTCTCCGAGCGCACATTCCTGGCTGTGCTTAGCGAGTGCAAGGGTGATGAAATCGAGAGTGTGGCGAAACGCCTGACGAAGATGGTGAGCTATACGGAAATTAAGTGGTGGGGAGACAAGGTTTCGGTGACAGCTTCGTTTGGGGGAACTGCTTCGGTAGCGGGTGATACGGCTGACTCGATGGTTAGCCGGGCCGAGAGAGCGCTTCGAGCCGGGACTTCGGCGAGCGGAAAAGGCATTAAGGTCCTTATCTGACAGCAGTGACCTCTAGGAGGAATGGATCGCGATGTTCACGATTATTGGGATCGTCGTGGTCTTTGGGGCGGTGCTTGCCGGGTACTTGATGGAGCACGGCAACCTGAAAGTGCTTATCCAGCCGGCGGAACTGGTAATCATCGGAGGCGCGGCGATCGGAACTGTTCTGATCGCGAATCCGCTCCATATTTTGAAGAAAATCGCGGGGGGACTCGGCGCGGCGTTCGGAGGTACAAAGTTCAATAAGCAACGCTACCTGGAAACCCTGAAAATGATGTACGAGCTTTTCAGTCGTGCGAGGAAAGATGGATTGATGGCGCTAGAAACGGACAGCGATGCGCCGGATCAGAGTCCGATTTTGTCGAAGTACCCATCTTTTTTGAAAGACCACCATGCGCTGCCGTTTGTGTGCGATTCGATTCGCCTGGCATCGAGCGGCGGCGTGGATCCGTTTGATGCCGACCAGATGATCGAGCGCGATATGGACGTTCATCATCACGGCGCGACGCAGCCGATCGCGGCGCTCGCTACAATGGCCGATTCGCTTCCGGGCCTGGGAATTGTGGCCGCGGTCTTAGGGGTGGTGATAACTATGGGCGCGCTCGGTGGTCCGCCCGAAGAGATTGGACATAAAGTCGCTGCCGCCCTGGTTGGGACATTTCTCGGGATTTTGTTGTGCTACGGATTGGTTGGGCCGGTGGCGTCCAATATGGGCAAGGCAGCCGAAGATGAGCACGCCTATTACAACGTGTTGCGCGTCCTGATTATTTCGTTCATGAAGGGAAACGCGCCGAGCACTGCCGTCGAGATTGGCCGGCGCGCGATCCCGGGCCACGTGCGTCCTGATTTTCAGGAGACCGAGAAATTCATCAAAGATAAAGGCGACGCACCCGCCGTCGCTGCGGCTGCATAAGAGCGCTCTCGCACAATGACCGCGAAACCTCCCATCATCATTATCAAGAAAGGCGGCGGCCACGGCGGCCATCACGGCGGCGCGTGGAAAGTCGCATACGCGGATTTTGTCACGGCGATGATGGCGCTTTTCATCGTGTTGTGGCTGCTCAATTCGAGCAAAGAGATTCAGAAGGCAGTCGGCGGATATTTCAAGGATCCCACCGGTACGTCGACAAAAATCGGCAGCGATATGCAGGGCTCCGGGCAAAACTTCGTGATTTCGAAAGACAACATGGGCGACCTAAAGGAGCAGCTACAGAGAGCGATCCGAGAGGTCCCGAATATCGAGAAGCTAAAAAATCACATCGATATGACGGTGACCAACGAGGGACTCCGAATCGAATTGATGGAATCAGCGAACGGTACCTTTTTCGAAAGCGGCAACGCCAAGCCCAACGGCGACGGGAATGACATCCTCATCGCACTCGCTCACGAGTTAGGCAAGCTTCCTAACAAGATCTACGTCGAAGGGCACACGGATGCAAAACCGTATTCCCAAAACAGCAGTTACACAAACTGGGAGTTATCAGCCGATCGTGCGAATGCCATCCGACGATTGATTCAGGAAAACGGAGTGAAGCCTGATCAGATTACGCAAGTGCGAGGGTTCGCCGATCAGAGCCTTCGGAAGCCTGACGCGCCGTTAGACCCGGCGAATCGGCGCGTGTCGATGATCGTGCAATACCTGGCCAAAAAGCCCGACGACGATTCCAAATCGGCCGCAAAAGAAGGCGACGCGGAAGCGAAACCTGCTGAGAGCCGGCCCGCGAAAGCCGAGCACTAGCGCATTCGATTGTCATTCAAGCGCGTGGGCTGCTTTTCGCTTTGCGCATCTAAATTCCAACCTTTCCAAAACCACAGCCGTTTCAAATGCTTGCCTTGTCAGCGCTAAGTTCGTGAGATAGAGTAGCCGCCTTTCCTGCGGGGGCGCGCATATGGCGGGTGCAGGCCAACCTAAACTGAAAGTGCTGATTCGACGTGCTGCGATTCAGAAGCGCGTCCGCGAGGTGGCGCAACGAATCACGAAAGATTTCAAAGGCGAGCGCGTTCACGTTATCGGAGTACTGAAGGGCGCCTGCATTTTTCTTTCCGATCTCGTGCGTGAGATCAATCTCGATACTTCGATCGATTTCATCGCTGTTTCCAGCTATGGCAAAGGAAAGCAAAGCTCCGGCCAGGTGCGCGTTCTGAAGGATCTCGATAGCAGCATCGAAGGACTGAATGTTGTGCTGGTCGAAGACATTCTCGATACCGGGCTGACGCTGAGCTATTTAATTCGCGTCCTGCAGCAGCGCAAACCGAAGACGCTTCACATCGCCGCACTACTGGACAAACCTTCACGCCGCATCAAAGAAGTGAAAGCGAACTACGTGGGATTCACGATTCCCAACGAATTTGTGGTCGGCTACGGGCTCGACTATGCCGAACGATACCGCAATTTGAAAGACGTCTGCGTCCTCAGCCTTCCCCCGGAATAATTCGTGGCTCGAAAAGTCCTAACGGTGCGGGAATTGGAATCTGTCGGCCAAGGCGGCGAACTGGTGGTCGCTTTTGGCACGATCATCACGCCACTTGCTCGCGACGAGGCGGAGGCGCGCGGAATCACGATTCGATTCGAGGAGCCGAAACTGGCCGATGACGAAGGCCCCACGTCTGTTGCTTCGCGCGCGATTGCGATCGGCGCGGATCACGGAGGCTTCGACCTCAAAGAGGAATTGAAAGGCTACCTCGTTGCGTGGGGATACACGGTGCTCGATCAGGGCACTGCCAATCGTGACGCGGTGGATTATCCTGATTTCGCCGAGGCGGTTGCCAACGCGGTGGTGCGAGGCGACGCGTCGCGCGGGATTGTGATCGACAGCGCTGGAATTGGCTCCTCAATCGCGGCGAACAAGGTGCCGGGAGCCCGCGCAGCGCTATGCTATGATAGGGCCACCGCGCGAAACAGCCGTGAGCACAACGACGCGAATATTCTTTCGCTCGGCGCTCGCCTGATTGCGTCGGAAGTGGCGCGCGAAATTGTGGCGGCGTGGCTCGAAACGCCATTTGCAGGTGGACGCCACCAAAAGCGTGTGGATAAGATTCGAGCGATCGAGAAGCGGCATCTGAAATCCTGAGCCGAACGCTGGATTGGTATCGGCGGCGCGACGGATTGCACCACGGGAGTGCCGGGTGGATCAGCAGCAACTCGACAAAGTCATCCAGGCCATCACCGAAGAAATCCTCGGATACCTCGGCAGCGAAAAATGCACTGACCTCTGCGGGCTCGAAATCGACGAACTCGTTTGCCCGGGCTGCGACGAACGCTGTGCGGAGAAGTGCGCGCGCAAAACGCGAAAAGTGGTGGAAGCCGGCGCGGCGCGGATATCGGCTGGAGCCACGGTCGGTCCGATTGAAGCTGACATCGCGCGGCTCATCGATCACACGCTGCTGAAGCCGGACGCAACCCGCGACGACATCGCCAAAATCTGTGCTGAGGCTTTGAAATTCGGATTCGCTTCGGTGTGCGTGAATCCCTGGAATGTGCCGCAGGCCGCGGAGTTGCTTCGCGGCAGCGAAGTGCGCGTATGCACGGTGGTCGGATTCCCGCTGGGTGCCACGTTACCGCAGGTGAAACGATTCGAAGCAGAGGAGTCCATCAAGCTGGGCGCGCAGGAAATCGACATGGTGATCAACATTGGAGCGCTCAAGTCTGGACTCGTTGAAGCCGTGGAAGCGGATATTCGCGGTGTGGCCGATGCCAGCCATCGCGGCGGCGCAATTTGCAAAGTGATTCTCGAGACGTCGCTGCTGACTACGGAAGAGAAGGTGCGAGGTTCGCTAGCGGCGAAGAATGCCGGCGCAGATTTCGTGAAGACTTCGACGGGATTTAGCACTGGCGGCGCCACGGCGGAAGATGTGCGCTTGATGCGCGCTGTGGTAGGCGATGGCTTGGGAGTGAAGGCTTCGGGCGGAGTGCGCAGCCTGGAGGACGTTCAAAAAATGGTGCAGGCAGGGGCAACGCGCATTGGAGCGAGCGCCAGCGTGAAGATTCTGGAACAAGCACGCGCGTCGTCACCTGCGGAAGCCACTGCCACTTTGGCTCCAAGCGGAAATTATTAGCTTTGCAATTCGCGCCAATCTCGAAAAGACGCTCGTTCCCACCTGCTATAATATTCATTCCAACAAAAGAACGCGTGCACGATGCTTCCGCACGGCTTAGAGCGGAGGTGGAGAAGCGTGCTCGCGTGAGCTAATTGATGGATTCGACCGAACTCAATTCGAAAGTGGAGCTTCCGGCTGAGACGCTGGCAATCCTGGCGGACATAAGCCAGGAAATTAATGCTTCGCTGAATCTCGACGAGGTGCTGGCGACCGCCGCCGCGCAAATCAAGCGCCTGATCGACTACGAAGTATTCGCCGTCCTGCTTCCCGAGAAAAATTCAGATCAGCTGTATTTTCGCTTTGCCATCGGGCATCGACCCGAAGTGGTGGAACATTGGCGCATTCCGATGGACGAGGGGATTATCGGTTCCGCGGCTGCTACCGGCCAGCCGATAAGGGTTGGCGACGTTACGAAAGACAAGCGCTACCTGAACGCTCTCGACGGCGTTCGCTCTGAACTCGCAGTGCCGCTGATTCACGGCGGGCGCGTGATCGGGGTGCTCGATATCGAAAGCAGCCAGCTGGATTACTTCACGCCCGATCAGCAAAACGTTTTGGTGCTGGTGGCGAGCCGCATCAGCACGGCGGTGGAAAACGCGCGACTCTACGAGCACGAACGCAATCAGGCCGAGACGCTGTTGTTGCTCAATGAAGTTGGCCGCGAAGCGAATTCAACTCTGCGCGTGGAGGAAGTGCTGCGCCGCGCTGCCGAGCTCACGAAACGCCTGATTGATTACCAGATTTTCAGCATCTTGCTGTACGAGGAAACTGAGCACGTTTTCCGTCATCGCGTGACGGTGAAATTCGGGCAGCGCATTCAGGAAAAGAACGCTGTGCCGGCGCATGAGGGAATCGTCGGAGCGGCGGCCACGCTGCGGCGGGCCGTGGTGGTTCCGGACGTTACGCTCGACCCGCGGTATTTGATGGTGAATCCGGAGACGCGCTCGGAGCTTGCCGTGCCGATGCTGTATCAGGATCGCGTTATCGGTGTGATGGATCTCGAAAGCCCGCAGCTGAATTATTTCACGCCTGACCACGTGCAGGTGCTTTCGATTCTTGCGGCGCAGTTTGCGGTTTCGCTTGAAAACGCGCGCCTCTACGAGCAAGTGGCGCGCGATGAAGCGCGGATGGAGCGGGATCTTACAGCCGCTCGCCGGATTCAGGGCGCGATGCTGCCGCGTCTTCCCGGGCCCGAATATGGGCTCGATATTGCGGCCCGGGTTGTGTCGTCGCGCGAACTGAGCGGCGATCTTTACGATTTTTTGCGTTATGGGCCGCAGGAACTGGCGATCGCGTTGGGAGACGTGAGTGGGAAGGGAAGTGCGGCTGCACTTTACGGCGCCGTGGGCATCGGAACACTTCGCAGTCTCGCGCCCCAGAAGCACCGGCCCGCGGAAATGTTGCGGGCCATCAATGGCTTTTTGGGCGAGCGCATGATCGAGGGGCGATTCATGACGCTCTGTTTTGCAACCTGGCATCGCGGACGGCGCAAATTGCGAGTTGCAAATGCGGGGCAGGAGCAGCCGTTCCTGTTTCATGGGGGCCGTTGCGAAAAGATTCGGTTGGTCGGTTTTCCGCTCGGAATTTTCGAGGAAGCAACTTACGATCAGCGCAGCTTCATTCTCAACGCCGGTGATGTGGTCGTGTTTCACTCGGACGGAATCGGCGATACGCAGAATCCCGCCGGAGAATTCTTTGGCCACGATCGTGTTTGCAAGTTGATCGCGGAGCATCACGATTTCACGCCTGATGGTTTGGCGGACCGAATCCTTGAGGAACTCGATCGTTTTTCTGGCGGGGCTCACCCGGCGGACGATCGCACGCTGGTTGTTCTCAAAGTGAAGTAGCAGTAGCAGGGTGGGGAACTACGATTTAAGACCAAAGTATCGGTAGTATCCTGTGATTTTCCAACGAAACAGCACGTCCTCCATTTTTGGTCCTTCTCCGATATTGTGGACGATCATGTTGCGATCGCTTCCAGACGCGCGTGTGTCTACAACCATTCCGATATGTGGCACCCCGCCGCCAAGATCCCAAGTAACAAGATCCCCGGGTTGGTAATCCTCCCCGCGCAGGCTAGTGGGAAGCGATTCGCCTTTGCGGCTAAAAAACACCATCAGATTCGGCACTCGCCGGTGATCGATATTGGAATCCGGCCGAGCTGTATCGGCGTGCCAATAGTGAGGGTACGCTGCGAAATTCTGAACCATGTCTTCGTGCACTTCTTTCTGAAGATCAACTCCGACAGCGCGATAAATCCGAATAATTTCATCCGTGCAGACACCTGTGTCGGCCGGTACATCACCGCCAGGGTAGGGAATTCGGACGTACGAGGAAACGTAGCGGACGGAATGGTGCGTGCGTTCGATTGCAGCGAGGACAAGCTTTTGAAGAAATGCCTTATGGGCGACCGTCTCGGTGGCCGGAATCTGCTGCGCTTCGCAAATCACCGATGCTGCGATTAGAATGATCAGCACCGCCAAGGCAGTCGAGAGACTTCGAATCCTCACGGTTCCTACCGGCCAACAAAGGCCGTCCAGTTTCATCGTTCTCCCCAACGTAGCTTGCTGCGTAATACCTCAAAGTAAGTTTTTCGCGGCGGGCGGACAAAAGTAACTTTGTTTTCCGATTTTGTAATTAGCACTCGGTCCGCCGGGCCCAGCTCAAATCCGATTTGCCCGTCGAGCGTCATGTACACGGGCTCTTCCGAGGCGGAGAAATCAATTTCGGTACGCGACGTGTCGGGAACAACGAGCGGGCGGTTGGTCAGCATGTGCGGGCAGATTGGCGTGATTACAAAGGCGTCGATGCCGGGCTGGATGATGGGGCCGCCGGCGGCCAGCGAGTAAGCTGTCGATCCGGTGGGAGTTGCGATGATTAATCCGTCGGCCCGATATCGGGCTACATGGTCACTATCAACGTACAAATCGAAATCGAGCATTCGGGATAGCGCGCCCTTGTTAACTACAGCATCGTTGAGAGCCGTTTGGTGCTCGGCGACTTTACCGCCCCGGAGAATCTGCGCCTCGAGCACCATTCGTTCGCTGGTGCGATGGTGTCCTTCGAGCACCTGCTCGAGCATGGGGTAGAGCTGATCGAGCGTAATCGTAGTGAGAAAGCCTAGGCTGCCAAGATTTACGGCGAGGATCGGGATGTTGTGAGTTTTTAACGCGCGCGCGGCCGCCAGCAGCGTGCCGTCGCCGCCCAGGACGATCAGGAGATCCACTTTTTCGCCCATCGCTTCACGCGCGATGCACGGAACATTGAGCTCGACGCAGCCCTGGGTCTCGACGTCTACGTGAACTTCAATTTTGCGCTCGCGGAGCCAGGCAATCAGCGGCGGCACTACCGTCGCGACCATTTCCTTGATTGGCTTGCAAACGATTCCGACGGCTCGGATCATGAGTGGAGGGCGAATTCTAACCTATCCGCTGCGGCGGGCGTGGAGAAAAAACTCCTGATTGCCCTCAGTTCCGGTGATGCGGCTGGCGCGCACTCCCACGATTTCCAGGTCCAGCGCACGGGCTCCAGCAGTCACGTTCGCAACCGCTTTTTCTTGTAAGGCGGTGTCGCGCACAATTCCGCCCTTGCCAACGTGCTGCTTTTCAAGCTCGAATTGCGGTTTGACGAGAACTAGGAAGTCGGCGCCGGGTTTTGTTATCGGCACGATTGCGGGAAGCACTTTCGTCACAGAAATGAACGATACGTCCATCGTCACCAGATCTACCACCTCGCCCACATCGCCAGGCTTCAGGTAGCGCGCATTCCGCTCGATCGTCACAACTCTGGGATTTTTCTGCAACTTCCAATCGAGTTGATTGATCGTCACATCGACGGCATAGACTCGCCTTGCTCCATGTTGCAGCAGGCAATCCGTAAATCCACCGTTGGAACTTCCCACGTCGAGGCACGTCTTTTCTTGCGCCGTGACGCCGAAATCTTCCAGCGCGCCTTCGAGTTTCAGTCCGCCGCGGCTCGAATACCGCTGGGCTTCACCCGCTAACTCAATCTGAGCGTCGGTCGCGAGGCGGATGCCCGGTTTGTCCATTCGCTTGCCGTTCACGCGCACGTTCCCTGCGAGGAGCATCGCCTGTGCTCGTTCGCGCGATGGTGCCAGGCCGCGTTCTACCAGCAAAACGTCGAGGCGCGTCTTTTCAGTTTTTGGGGACATTGTGGGGAAGAGGCCAAAACCCGCGTGAGCTAAGATCGCCGCGCTACAAGAAATTGAGCCAGCTCGTGCAGGCGCGACGCGCGTTCGCCATAGTAATCAAGTTCGCTGAGAGCCTTCGCCGCTAGATCCGCTGCAATATCCCGCGATTGCAAAATTCCATAAAGCGCGGGATAGGTCGCTTTCTGTTGGGCCTGATCTTTGCCGGCGGTCTTGCCCAACACTGCGGATGATTCCTCGACGTCGAGAATGTCGTCTACTACCTGAAAAGCCCAGCCGATATTTTCGCCGAAACATTTCAAGCGCTCCACGTCTTCGTTCGTCGCGCCGCCAGCGATTCCTCCCGCTACAATCGAGGCCCGGATCAGCGCGGCCGTTTTTGAGCGGTGAATGTATTCGAGGGTGCCGACGTCGGGCGTCTTCTTTTCGGCTTCGAGGTCGGCAACTTGTCCGCCGATCATTCCGCGGTCGGTCCCTGCAGCCTGAGCAATCGTCGCAAGGATATTTAAGCGGCGTTGCGGTTCAACAGGAACGAACGCCAAGGTCTGAAACGCCAGCGTCAACAATGCATCGCCTGCGAGAATAGCAATCGCCTCGCCGAAAACTTTGTGGCACGTCGGCTTGCCGCGGCGAAAATCGTCGTTGTCGAGCGCAGGAAGATCGTCGTGAATCAGCGAATAGGTGTGGATGAATTCGAGCGCGCAGCCTGTGGAAACAGCAGCGACCGGGTTCTCGCTGAACATCGCCGCGGCTTCCAGGCACAAAATCGGGCGAATACGCTTTCCACCGGCAAACACGCTATACCGCATCGCTTTATGGATCGACGCGGGATGAGCCTCTTCCTTCGGGAGCAGGCGGTCGAGCGCCTCCTCGATTCCTGCGCGGTCTGACTCAAAGAATTGTGGGACGCTCATGAGCGATGCGCGGCGGGCGCCAAATCGAAATTGCGCGCGCCTATAGTGCTAGCGCAACTAGGAGGATTCATCTTCGGGCTCAAACGGCTCCGCTACAAGTTTGCCATCCGCTTTCTTCAGCAGAATTTCGACGCGGCCTTCCGCTTCTTCCAATTGTTTCTGGCAGTCGCGTGATAGTTTCACACCCTCTTCGAAGAGCTTCATCGCCTCGTCAAGCGAAAGCTCCACACTTTCGAGCCGCTTCACCACTTCCTCGAGGCGCGTGAGAGACTTTTCAAACTCTCCCTTGCGCGGGGCCTCTGCCGCTTTATTACTCGCTGAATTCATCTTTTCCTGACGCTCCATCTCTCGTTGTAACCTGCCCCAAAGAACCGAGTAGCCGCTTTGGTCGATACGCCGCACCGGTCGACGGCATCGCGAGGGCATTCTACTTCGCGATCATATACTCGCAATATACTTTCAAATCCCTGAAACCACCATTGCGAGTCGCGAAAAATTGGGTGCGGGATTGCTGGAAGCATTCTATCCCACGATAGAGAACGTCAACAATGGCCTTGTGCACCGCAACAGTCTCTGCTTACTCCGCAGACACAGCGCTTCCGCCCGCCGGCACGAGCGTCAACCTATGTGCCCGCGACTTTTCCTCGGCTGCTTCGCTGAAGGGCGCCGGAATACCGCGCCCGCGAAACCATTCCTGAAATTGGTCACGATAATATGGACTTGCCGCCTGTCCCGATTCGCCGGTCGTAATTTCCATCAACGAATTATCAAAATTCGCCAAATCGGAAACCATCCGCATCGCCGGCCCGTGTCCCACCCCCATCGCTTTCACCGTATCGAGCGTTCCTCCATCCGCATAGGGACCGATACTCAAAAGAGCGTGAAGCGCTCCTGTTCGGCCCAGCGGATGGACCATATTCAGCGGATGTAAGCGCCCCCATTGCCAGCGCGCCACGTCGCTTGTTCCGGTTTCTCGGGCAAGCGCGGCTACCGCGTCGTTCGCACTGGAGATCAGCAGGACGTCGTAGTTGACGACGTCTCTCGGGAGCCACTCCGGTGGCCTCTGCGTCAAAATGTTTTCCAGAAACACCTTGTCGCGCCACCAAACGTCGTTATACACGCTTCGCGGCTCCCATAGCTCATATTTTGAAGTTTCGTCTCCGAGATACGGCGAAAGCAGATTGTGAAACAAGGCATGCCGCGTCAACTCGACAAAAGTCGTTTCGATCGAATCGGCCGTTGCCTTCGCGTCCCACCCAACCAATCCCGTAATCAGTTTTTGCGTACGCGGATCTTTCGGCGGCGTCGAGTGTGCGGCCGTCAGGAGCTGGGCTGCCAGGAACTGATTCGGCAGGCTCACAATGTCATTCTGAATCGCATTCATGTTTTCAGGCCTTAAATCCGTTCGACCTGAGAGCAGTTGGTAGATTCGCTCGGTACGAAATGGCCCGGCCTGCCGATCGCTCAAGAAATATTTGTATCCAGGCCCGACGGCGCGCGCATTGGCAGTCGCGATGATCCCGTCCGCCGGGTTCAGAATGCGCGGCAGCTCTTCGAACGGAATGTAACCTTTCCAGTCGAACTCATCGGTATCGCCCGCCACCGGTAGCGCGCCGTTTCCGCTAGCTCGAATTGGAATCCGCGCCGGCATCGTGAATCCGATATTTCCGTCCACATCAGCGTAGATCGTGTTCTGCCCCGGACCCGCGATATGCCGCGTTACCTCGATAAATTCGCTCCAATTGCTCGCGCGACCCAGCAGCGGAAATCCGAAATCAAGTCCGCCGGGCTCGAGAGCTGACCAGCGCAACGCATATGCATGGCCACCCTCGCTCTCCGCTTCTCGATAGACAATTGGCCCGTGTCGAGTAACGGTCACGTCGAGTTCCACATCCGCTTTTCCGCGAACTGGAATCTTGTCCTTTCGCACCTCCGCTGAAATCCACTTTCCATTCGCGCGATAGTTGAGCGGGTTCTTCGAATCAAACGTCTCGGTATACAAGTCCTGAACATCCACATTGCTGTTCGTGAAGCCCCAGGCGATTCGCTCGTTGTGTCCAATAATCACCAGCGGCGCGCCCGGCAACGCGAATCCTTCCACATTCCATCCTGGTGCCGTCAAGTGAACCAGATACCAGATGCACGGAACGCTCAGCGCAAGATGCGTATCATTCGCCAGCAGGGGCTTGCGCGATGCCGTGTGCGCTCCGCTCACAACGAAATTATTGCTGCCAATAATCTCCGAGGATTCCTCCTCAAATTGCGCCAGAAAATCGATTGCCTCGGCGCGCGCCAGTGAGGCGAACGGAGCAGTCCCCTCGGGCTTCAGCTCCATGGCTTTCGGAGGCAGGGCTTCCCGCGACGGCCGATTAGATTTGTCCGGCGCACTTGGCTCGGCTTGACCGACAATGTAGTGATCAAGCGGCGAGTCTGCCACGAACATCTGCGCCGCACGCTCCCGCCCCACCTTCGCGGTCACCCATTGCCGGTTCAGTTTCGATTTCCATGTGGAAGTAAGCGTCTTCCACATATACAGATCGATCAGATACGTATCCGTCGGCGTCCACGGCCTTGGCGCGTAGCCCAACAAAGAAAATTCAATTGGCAGCCGGCCGTGCTGCTGCGCGATGTATTGGTTTACACCGCGCGCATACGCTTCCAGCAGCCCGCGAATTTCCGCGCTCGAATCCTTCGCCGCGCGCTCCGCAGCCTGCCGCATCCCGAGGATCCGATTCTCCTCGTCAAGTTTCAACGCCGCAGGCCCCACAATCTCCGACAAATCACCCGCTGCCGCACGCCGAAGCAGATCCATTTGCCAAAGACGATCCTGCGCCATCACGTATCCCTGCGCCATCACCAGGTCTTCCGTCGATTTCGCGCGAATCCACGGCCGCCCCCACTGGTCGCGATCGACAATCACGCCCTCTTTCAGTCCCGCCATCGTGATCTGCCCGTCCAACCTCGGCAGAGGCCGATGCACGAACCACCAGCCAGAGAGCAACGCGATCCCTGCCAGTACCAGCAGCGTCGCGATTACGTTCCGTGCAATGCGCGAACCGCGTGTCATTCAACTGTCCCCAATTTCCGCAAGCATTCCCGCGAGCCCTCAAAAGAGTGCCGGAGTGTAGCCCAGCAGTTCCAACCTAGCAACGGCCCCAGCGCGAAATATTATCTCGTTCGTCCGCCCCGGCAGCAGATTTCCCCTCCTGCGCCGCACAACTTGCTAAAATTGCCTTCGATGGCCGCACTGTTGCTCCTCTCATCCGTCCGGCAGCAGCGTAAAATGAAGCCGCGCGTGCGACTGGGTAGCGCGCAATGATTGTCCTCCAACTCTTCGCCGTTTTCTTCCTCGTCGGAACGAACGCATTCTTCGCCGCTGCTGAATTTTCTCTCGTCGCCGTCCGCAGCTCGCGGGTCCGCCAACTTGTTGACGCCGGCGACCCCCGCGCGAAAATCGTGGAGTCTCTGCTCGGAGACGTGGGCCGGGTCGTTTCCGCCGTTCAGGTGGGGATCACGATCGCGAGCCTTCTGCTTGGTTATCTCGGCGAAGTGACGCTCTCCGCGATTCTCTCGCCGCTCGTCGCTGCAATCCCGCGTCCCTGGGCGGCGGTGATCGCGCACGGCGCCGCGCTCATTCTTGCCTTCGGGTTGCTCACCATGCTTCAAGTCGTGCTGGGGGAGCTCGTCCCCAAGAGCCTCAGCCTTGCGCGCGCTGAGCGCGTCGCTCTTCTGATCGCTCGTCCGTTTAATTGGTTCCTGCAAACATTCCGCTGGGCCATCGATCTTCTCGACGGCATCGCCGAAAAAATCGTAGCGGCGCTGGGCGTGGTTTCGCCGCACAGTCACACCCTCGTTCGCTCCACCGAAGAACTGCAGGTGATGGTGCAGCAAGCCCACGACCGCGGCCTGATTCCCGCCGCCGAAGTGAAATTCATTCAAAGCGCGATGGAACTGGGCCAGATCGAGGTCCGCGAAGTGATGGTACCGCGGCCCGATGTGCATGCGCTGCCCGTCGAAGCCACGATCGAAGACACGATGCGGATGTTCGCCACCACGCAGCGCTCGCGCATTCCAGTTTACGAAGTTTCGCTCGACCACATCCTCGGCTTCGTCCACATCAAGGATATGATCTGGATTCTCCTCGATCGCGTTCGCGCAGCAGAGGAGCACGCGCCACCTCCCGACTTCAATTTGCGCAGGATGCTGCGCGACGTGCTCATCGTTCCCGAAACCAAGCGCGCCAGCGAACTCCTCCTCGAATTCCGCTCGCGCCGCACCGGCCTCGCCATGGTCGTTGATGAATTCGGCAGCATTCTCGGCCTCGCCACGCTCGAAGATATCCTCGAGCAAATGGTCGGCGAGATTCACGATGAGTTCGACGTGGTCGAGCGTCCGCTCACGCTTCCCGATGGCTCGATGATCTTTGACGGTGCCACCAATGTCCGCGAACTCGAAAGCCAGTACAACATCAAGCTGCCCGAGGATAGTTCCTACGAGACGGTCGGCGGTTTTATTTTGAATCAGCTCGGCTTTATTCCCCGTGGCGGCGAGAGTTTTGAGGCGTACGGCTATCGTTTTACGGTTATGGACATGGATCATCGCCGCGTCTCGCGCGTAAAAATCAAATCCGTGAAGCCCGCTGAAACTTCCGGAAGCAAAAAGAAGCCTGAGGCGTCAACGCCGGCTCCAGCCGATTCCGATTCGGGTTCGGTGCAGGATTCCGAGCCGCCGCCACGAAAGGAAATCGCGAAAGCCCGGCGCGCCGCCAGCGCGTCGCACGTTCGCCGTGACAAATGAATCTCACTCACCGACAACGTTTTACCGTTTGTCATTCCGAGCGGAGCCGCGCGCGCCTTAGCTTTTCCCATCGCGCAGCGGTGGACGCGTGGCGCAGAGAGGAATCTGCTTGCCGCTTGCGCCTCCGAAAGGCTTCCACCGTAAATGCTTAGATTCATCTCGCTCCGCCTCCTTTTCGCGCTGCCCGCGCTCTGGCTGATTTTCACGATGGTTTTTCTGCTCGCGCACATCGTGCCCGGCGACCCGGTTCAGCAGATGCTGGGCGAAGGCGCTCGCGCCGAAGACTTGCAGCAGCTCCGCCACGCGCTCGGCCTCGACCTGCCAATTTCAGTTCAGTACGGCCGCTATCTTTCCGGCATCGCGCACGGAAACCTCGGCGAATCGTTCCGCTTCCAACAGCCCGTCACGCGGATAATCTTGTCGCGATACCCCGCGACGCTGGAGCTCGCCATCTTCGCTCTGTTCGTCTGTGCCGCCATCGGCATCCCCGCGGGAACGCTCGCGGCAGAGCGCCGCGGCCAAACAACCGATCACGCCGTTGGCGTGCTCACGCTGTTCGGACTTTCGGTGCCAAACTTCGCGCTGGGCCCCGTGCTCATTCTTATCTTTTCCGTGATTCTCGGATGGCTACCCGTGTCAGGACGCGGCGGCCCGTTGCATCTAATCCTGCCGGCCATCACGCTCGGCGCGGCGCTCGCGGCGATACTCACGCGCATGGTCCGCACATCGGTAATCGAAGAGCTTTCAAGCGACTATGTCCGCACCGCTCGCGCAAAAGGCCTCTCAAATAGCGCCGTCCTTTTTCGTCACGCATTTCGCAACGCGCTCATTCCCATCATCACAATCCTCGGCCTTCAATTCGGCACGCTCCTCGCCGGCACAATCGTCACCGAGTCAATCTTCTCGTGGCCCGGCGTCGGCCGCCTCGCCGTACAGGCAATCGAAGCGCGCGACTACCCTCTGCTGCAAGGTTGCATCCTCCTGATCGCGGTCTCCTACGTCCTCGTAAATCTTCTAACCGATCTCGTCTACGCAGCAGTCGACCCCAGGGTGCGCCTCGAATGAGCGCGCCTATCCCGAACCTGTCATCCCGAGCGAAGTCCCGCGCGTATTTTTTTTTCCTTCGCGGGGCGAAGGCGCGGGACGCAGTCGAGGGATCTCTCCTAAGGTGTTCGCCTTCAGTGGCACAGGCACTCTTGTTTACCCTGAGGAACGAAGGGCCTGTGCTCTTACGCCCTCGGCTTTCCTTGTATCGTCACCTGCAGTCGGCGCGAACCGTCTCATTCGGAGAGCCCCCCACCCAATGAACGCCATCCGCAACTTCCTCCGCCACAGCACCCCCGGTCGCATCGGTTTCGCACTCACCTCAATCCTCGTCGTCGCAGCCCTCGCCGCACCATGGCTCGCCCCCTACAATCCCATCGCGCAGAATCTCCCCGTCCGCCTCGCAGCCCCCAGCTCCTCCCACTGGATGGGCACCGACCAACTCGGCCGCGACATTCTCTCCCGCATCCTCTTCGGCGCGCGCGTCTCAATGCTCGTAAGCATCAGCGTCGTGCTCGGCGCAGGATTAATCGGTCTTTCGATAGGTTCCGTGGCAGGCTACTTCGGCGGCTGGTTCGACCGCCTAGTCAACGTCGTCCTCATCAACGCCTTCCTCTCGTTCCCGGGAATCCTGCTCGCAATTGCGTTCGCCGCATTCTTAGGCCCGGGACTCGGCAAAGTGATCCTGGCCCTCGTCAT
>Ga0209525_1000085_pt1 | contig 31159 bp, 32 predicted proteins | sample JacPin_JW_Ref_O1_FD_187958 | JGI IMG/M metagenome (GOLD analysis project Ga0209525, IMG submission 187958) | Forest soil microbial communities from Algoma, Ontario, Canada - Jack Pine, Ontario site 1_JW_Ref_O1 (SPAdes) (version 2) | ecosystem: Environmental > Terrestrial > Soil > Boreal... | reverse complement strand
AAAATGTCCGCCATGCCCGCCTGGGGAAAAACCCTCGATGATGTCGCGATCTGGGATGTGGTGGCGTTCGTACGCAAAATGCCGGGCATGACGCCCGAGGACTATCAAGGGCTCGCGCGCCGGCCTTAGGCTCGCGCAACATCGCTGAGCTATCGGGGCGCGAGCCAGCACACCGCGGAGTCAGTCGCGGAAATTATTGAACTGCAGCGGCACGCCGACTTCGGCCTTGCGCAGAAACGCGATCGCCTCCTGCAAATCGTCGCGCTTCTTGCCGGTAACCCTGACCTTGTCGCCCTGGACTTGCGCCTGAACTTTCAGCTTCGAGTCCTTGATCAGCCGTGAGACCTTCCTGCCGGCCTCGGCGTCGATGCCGTGCTTCAAAATCACCAGCTGCTTGGCTCTGGCGAGATTGACTTCCGGATCCTTGACCTCCAGACAACCGACATCGATTCCGCGCTTGGCGATGCGCAGCTTCAGAATCTCCAGCATCTGCTTGAGTTGGAAATCCGCCGGCGCTTTCATGGTCACGGTGGTTTCTTCCAGCTCGAAGCTCGCTCCCGTGTCTTTGAAATCAAAGCGCTGGGTCAATTCGCGCACCGCCTGATCGACCGCGTTCGTCAATTCATGCGTATCGATTTCCGACACCACATCGAAGGAGGGCATCCTTTAAGTCTCCGCCAGCAGCTGATCCAGGGTGGTTTTCACCTCGTTCACGAATTGAACGTAATGATCGCCGGTCGCGGGACCGGTATAGCCGGTGTGAATCTTGCGAACGTTGCCCTTGCGATCGATAAAGATCGTGGTGGGAAAGGCCACGAAGCTCTTCAGCATGGGGAGCTTCTTGGCCGCCTCATCCTTGTCCGAGACGCCGGCGATCAGCGTCGTATATTCGATACCGTAGTGCTGGCGAAAGCGCTGCGTCGCCTCCGCGGCGCGCTGGAAGTCGCCGAAGTGCTCGAATTGCAGCGAGACGATCTCCAAGCCCTTGTCGCGATAATCCTTGTAGAGCGGCGCGAGAAACGCCGCCTCGTCATGGCAGTTGGGACACCAGCTGCCGGCCAGCGCCACGATGAGCACCTTGCCGCGAAATTGCGGATCCTTGGACGACACGGTTTTTCCCGACAGGTCCGGAAAGGCAAAATCGAAGTTCTTGACGCCGGTGCGCATGGCCGTCACGCCGTAGGCGTCCGGAAGCTGGGCCGCGGCGTCGCGCTTGCCGACCCACTTCTCGTGGAACGCGAGGCCCGACCACCAGTCGCCCTCCAGGCTGCCGTCCGCGGCGATCTTTGCCTTGTAGAGAAATACGTGCGCGCCGTCGAAGGTGGATAGATACAGCTCATCACCCTTCACCTGCCCGGCAAGATAGCGATGATCGCCGGTGGAGGTCAGGATCGTACCGCTGACAACGTCATGGGATTGGCTGAACTCGCCGACCACCGCCTCGGGTGCACCGCTGTCATCGATGAGTTTCATCGCCCAACGCCCGGACACGTCGGCATTGTCGCTCGCGGGTTGGCCGAAAAAACGGTAGGTATCGCCCAAGGTCGCATGTAGCGGGACGTGCTGGTTCTTGTCATTCAGCTTGACCAGGAGAATCTCGCCGTTTAGTTCATTTCCCACGGCGTCGGCTTTGAGCACGTTCTCGTACCCCGGCATGGGGATTTCCAAATGGGAACCGGTGATCTTCACTTCACTAAGCAGCAGCCGCTCCGCGCCGTTGATGAGGTAGCCGACGGGATGAGATTGCTGCTGCTTGAGTTCCAGACCGAAGGGCAACTCGCCGCCCGGCGTCTGAAGCACCACACGGTACGTACCCATTTTCACGTCATTGCCCGCAGGTGCCACCGCGGTCGGCGCATCGCCTTGATGGCACGAGGCCAGCGCGAGCGCCGCAGTCAGACCTAAGACGAGACGCCGAGTTGTGACCATGATCCGACCTCAATTGATGACCTAACGATACCCGCGTGCCTGCAAAGTGAATAGCTTCGCATATTGACCGTCGGCTGCCATCAGCGCTTCATGACTGCCGCGCTCCACGATGCGGCCTTCCTCGAGCACGAGTATTTGGTCGGTCATGCGCACGGTCGAGAAGCGGTGCGAAATGACGATGGCAATACGGTTGCGCGTCAATTCGCGAAAGTGCTCAAAAACCTCGGCTTCCGCGCCGGCGTCGATGGCTGCCGTAGGTTCGTCCAACACCAGAATATCGGCATCGCTGCGCATGAAGGCGCGCGCCAGCGCAATTTTCTGCCACTGGCCACCCGACAATTCGCGTCCGTCCTTGAACCACTTGCCGAGCTGGGCGTGATAGCCGCCCGGGAGCTGTTCCACGAATTCCGCCGCCAGGCCCTTGGTCGCGGCACTGCGCCAGCGCGTCTCGTCGTCGAAGGCGCGCACATCGCCGGCCCCGATATTTTCGCCCACCAGCATCTGGTAACGCGCAAAGTCTTGAAAAATGACGCCGATTCGCTGGCGCAGCGCGGTCTCGTCCCATTCCCTGAGGTCGAGTCCGTCGAGCAGCACCCGTCCGCTGGTCGGTTCGTAGAGCCTCGTCAACAATTTGATCAAAGTGGTTTTTCCCGAGCCATTTTGCCCCACCAGCGCCAGGCTCTCGCCGGGGCGGACGTGCAGATTGATGCCCGACAATGCCGGTGTGGCCGCGCCCGGATAGACGAACTCCACATCCTCAAAACGGATGCCGTCGCCGGGATTCGGTCCGATGAACTTGTCTCCCTTGACGCCGCCGCGGCCGACCGGTTGTTCCAGGTACTCAAATAAGTTCGACAAGTACAGATTGTCCTCGTAGAGGCCGCTGACCGCCGACAACGCTGCGCTGACCGCTGATTGTCCTTGCCGGAACAGCATGAGGTACATGGTCATTTGGCCGACGGTCATCGCACCCAGCACGGTTTCCACAGCGATCCAGACGTAGCCACCGTACAGCGTGGCGGTTCCAAGCAGTCCCAATCCAAAGCCCCAGGCGTCGCGGCGCAAGGTCAGATCGCGGTCTTCGCGGTACAGGCGGGTAAAGATCTCGCGGTAGCGATCGAGAAATCGGGGTCCCAAATCGAAGAGTTTGACTTCCTTGGCGTAGTCTTCACGCGCCAGCACCGATTCCAAATAGATTTGCATCCGCGACTCGGGCGCGCGCCAGCGGAACAGCCTGAACGCTTCGCCCGAGAATTTCGCTTCGGCGAGAAACGCCGGCAGTCCGGCCAACACCAAGAGCAGTACCGCCCAGGGGGAAAAGCGGTACAGCAATCCGCCGAAGGAAATCAGTGAGACCGCGTTTTGTCCCAACGCGAAGGTCCGCATGACGAGGCTCAACGGACGGCTGGATGCCTCGCGCCGCGCGCGCGTCAGCTTGTCGTAGAATTCGGAATCCTCGAATTGCGTCAGATCCAACGTCAGTGCCTTTTCCAAGATCATGACATTGACGCGTTGACCCAATTGCGCGCGCAACAGCGACTGGGCGAGAGAAATTCCTCGTTGTGCCATCGCGGTGGCGGCAACCAGCAGGGCTTCCAGGGCGACATAACGCACTACATTGTTGAGGTAAGTCGTACCGTTGCGATGATGCAAGTCCGCGGCGTGAATTACCGCATCGACAATTTGCGCGCCCACATAAGCCACGCCCGCCGGCAGCACGCCGGCAATCAAGGTGAGCACGGCGAGCGTGACGCTCAAGGCCTTGTTGGTGCTCCAGACCAGCCCCAGGGCGCGGCTGCTGTACTCGAAGACACCCGCAAGATTGCGGCGCCAGCTACCCGCTCCACCGCCGGCGCCATCCGGCGAATTCGGCGCGCCGCCTACGTGCGGCGAAGTGCCTGAGCTCGGCAGATTGATTGGTCGTAGCTTGGATTGGGCGCTGATGGAAGGTCCCCGCGGTCTATAATATCCGGTCGCAATTGTCTGGTATGGCGGAGTAGTCGTGAAATTCAAGCCCTTGCTCGATCGGTGGAAGAAGACGCCTGCACCGGCAAGGACGGCGAAGGAGTATGCCGTTCGCTTGCCGCTCGATGATGCGGCAAGGCTTCATGCCCTGGTCGAGCTATTTCCCGGGCGCTCGATCGAGGAGATCGTGACGGATTTGCTGGGTGCCGGGTTGGACGAGATTGCCGCGGCCATGCCCTATGAAAAAGGCCCCAAAGTCATATCGCGCGACGATCACGGCGATCCTGTTTATGAGGACGTCGGCCTGACGCCCCGGTTCGTTGAATTGACCCGCAAATACAAGAAAAACCTGGAAACCAGCGCCAAAAAATAGCTTCCCGCCGCCGCCAGTTGACGCTGGCCGCAAAAGACGGCGATACTCACGCCATGTCGACCGCACACATTCTCCGCAACACCTGGTGGTGGCGTCTCCCGTGAGGAGTGGGCTGGCCGTTTAGCTTTCGATTTTCCGTTTACCCAGAACCCATCTCCGCGACCAGTGGCGATGGGTTTTTTATTGTCTTGACAATGCATGAATGAAACCACCTTTTGACATTGCTGCAGATCTTGATACGCCGGTTTCCGCGTATCTGAAGCTGGCACCCTTTCGTCCGCGATTCCTGCTGGAAAGCGTCGAGGGCGGCGAGCGGCTGGCGCGCTATTCCTTCATCGGTTTCGGAGATTGTCTCGAGGTTCGCATCGATGCCGAGGGCGTCAACATCGGCGGCGTGCATTCGCCACGGCCGAAAAACAGGCAGGAATTCTTGAGCGTATTGCGCGGCGCATTGGCGCGCGCACCGGGTCCACTCCCAAAGATTCCCGGCGTTCCTTTGTTGGGCGGCTTGGTTGGATACACGGCATACGATGCCGTGCGCTATTTCGAGCACCTTCCCGGCCGAACTCTCGATGCGACCCCGGCGCCGCACGCGCACTATGTCGCGCCGCGTTCGCTGCTGGTGTTCGATCACCTGACGCGCGGCGTGGCACTCCTGCACGATGGAACCGAAGCCGATCGGCAAGCGTTGCGGCGCGAGGTGATTCAGGCGCTGCGCGGCGCCGTGCCCCTGCTCGCGGCTGGAAAATTCTCCAAAGCGCTGCCTTCCTTAACCGAGGAAGCGCACGCGGCGCGCGTCAGACGCGCTCAGGAGTACATTGCATCGGGCGACGTGTACCAGCTGGTTCTCGCGTCGCGATTCGAAGGCAAGCAGAATATCGCGCCGTTCGAGGCCTATCGCGCGTTACGCTTGCTGAATCCCTCGCCCTATATGTTCTTTTGCGAGCTCGGGGATATCACCGTGGTGGGTTCCTCGCCCGAAGCGCTGGTGAAGTGCCATTCGGGACACGCGCAATTGCGGCCCATCGCGGGCTCGCGGCCACGCGGCGCCGATGAGCTGAGCGATAAGGCGCTGGAAGCCGAGTTGCTGGGCGATCCGAAGGAAAACGCCGAGCACGTGATGCTGGTCGATCTCGCGCGCAACGACTTGGGACGCGTGGCGGTCGCGGGCTCGGTGTCCGTCGATCCCTATCGGGTGATCGAACGCTACAGCCACATCATGCACATCGTAAGCGGCGTGAAGGGGCGTTTGAAATCGGGCCAAGATGCTTTCGACCTGTTCGCCGCCACCTTTCCCGCCGGCACGCTGGTCGGAGCGCCCAAGGTTCGCGCGATGGAACTGATCGACGAACTCGAGCCCGTCGGGCGCCAGCTCTACGGCGGGACGGTGGGCTATTTCGGTCAGCACGGCGACATGGATCAGGCCATTACCATCCGCACGCTGGTGTTTCGCGGCGATACTTACAGTTACCAGGCGGGTGGCGGTATCGTCGCCGACAGTTCACCACAGGCCGAGTACGCCGAGTTGCTCGCAAAGAGTGCGGTGCTGCGGCGGGCGCTCGAGCTTGCCGCGGAGGGGCTGTAAATGCCCTCGAACATCTTGCTGATCGACAACTACGATTCGTTCACTTACAACTTGGTGCAGGCGTTTTTGATTCTGGGAGCCGAAGTCGACGTACACCGCAACGATGCCATCGGCGTGGAGCAAGCGCTGGCACAGGAATACACTCACTTGGTGATTTCACCGGGACCCGGCACGCCGAGCGATGCGGGCGTGTCCATGCGAATGATCGAAGCGTTTGCCGGGCGCATTCCGATATTTGGCGTCTGTCTCGGACATCAATCCCTGGTTGAAGTATTCGGCGGCAAGGTGGTGCGTGCCGCGCGGCTCATGCACGGCAAGGTGTCGCCCGTGCTGCATGATGGCAAGGGTTTGTACGCCGGCATGCGCCAGAATTTCGAGGCCGGGCGGTATCACTCGCTGATCGCTGAGCCGGGCTCAATGCCGGCCGAACTCGAAGTGACCGCGCGCACAGCCGAGGGCGAAATCATGGGCGTACGCCACAGGTCATTACCGATCGAAGGCGTGCAATTTCATCCTGAAAGTGTGCTTACGCCGGATGGCCCTAAGCTCATGGGCAATTTCCTGAAGAGCTAAAGTGAACAATCCACGCGAGATTTTGGAGCGGCTGCTGGAGCGGCGGGATTTGAGTGAGGCGCACGCGGGCACGCTCTTGCGGCAGCTGACTGCGCCGGATCTGGCGCCCGCCATGGCCGGCGCGCTGCTCTCGGCGCTGCGCGCCAAAGGCGTCACGGCCGACGAGGTGCGCGGTTTCGCCGGCGCAATGCGCGCGCTGGCATTGAAGCCCGCGCTGCCGGAAGGCCTCGATGCCATCGATATCGTCGGCACCGGCGGCGATGGTTCCGGGAGCTTGAATTTGTCCACCGGCGCGGCACTGCTGGCGGCCGCCTGCGGCCTGCCCGTCGTAAAGCATGGCAATCGATCGATCTCGAGCCGCAGCGGCAGTGCCGACTTGATCGAAGCCATCGGATTCACGTTGCCGCTCAATGAGAATCGAGCGGCAGAGTGTTTCGTCGCCACCGGCTTCACCTTCCTGTTCGCGCCATACTTTCATCCCGCAATGAAGGCGCTCGCGCCGATTCGCACGGCGCTCGGCATTCGCACCGTTTTCAATTTGCTCGGACCGTTGACCAACCCCGCCGCGCCGCGCTACTTGCTGGTCGGGGCGTACGATGCGCGCACCGCTGAATTGATGGCCGGCACGTTGGCAGGCATGCGCATCGAGCGAGCCTGGGTGGTGCATGGCGCTTCCGGCTGGGACGAGCCGACTCCCATTGGATCTTTCGTGGCATTCGACGTCGCGGGAGATCAGGTCACGCGCCGCGAGGTCAATCCCGAGGAGTTTGGAATTGCGCGTTGCGCGCCGCTCGCGCTCAAGGGCGGGGATGCCAAGGCAAATCTCAAAGCCCTGCTCGATGTGTTCGAAGGCCGCGATCAGGGACCGCATCTCGACACGTTGGTATTGCAGTGCGGCTTGGCATTGGTGATTGCCGGGCGCGCCCAAACCCTCGCGGAGGGGATTGCCTTGGCGCGCGCCGTCATCGACAGCGGCAAGGCGCTGGCATGGCTGCAGAAGTTGCGCGCCTTCGCGCTCCACCCATTGGCCCTTCACCGCGATGCTTCGGAGAGGCCCGGATGAGCGGTTTCCTGGACGAGATGGCACACTCGAGCGCTGCGCGGGCGGCACAGGCGATGGCCGCTGAGCCGTTCGCTGCACTGGAGCGACGCGCCAAAGCGGCGCCGCACGGGCCGCGGCTGGTTTTGTCGGCTCAAGGGTTCGATGTCATCGCGGAATTGAAATTGATGTCGCCGGCGGCCGGCCGGCTCGGCGCACAAAGCGACGACTGGCTGAAACGCGTTACCGACTATGCGCAGGGCGGCGCGGCCGCCGTGTCGGTGCTGACGGAGCCCTCGCGTTTCGACGGGTCGCTGGAGCATTTGCGGCAGGCCAGTGCGGCCTTGGCGCCTTTCAAAGTACCGACGATGCGCAAGGATTTCCTGGTGGATCCGTACCAGGTGCTGGAGGCGCGCGCGGCCGGCGCGGGCGGCGTGCTGCTGATCGTAAGAATGCTGTCCCGACCGCGAATGATGCAGCTCCTGGATACGGCGGCCGAACATGGCCTGTTCGTGCTGCTCGAGGCATTCGACGCCGACGATTTGTACGCCGCGCGAGAAATGCTTACCGCGCGCGCGCAAGGCCCAGCCGGCGGCGCGGATGAGATCCTCGTCGGCATCAATAGCCGCGATTTGCAGACGCTCGAAGTCGTGCCCGAGCGATTCGAGGTATTGGCGCAGCGGCTGCCCGGCGATAGGCCGGCCGTGGCGGAGAGCGGCGTCGCTTCGGCCAGCGATGCCGTGCGCATGATGCGCCTCGGATTTAGGCTGGCGCTGATCGGCACGGCGCTCATGAGCTGCGATGACCCGCGGCAGTTGCTGCGTGAAATATTGGCAACGACACGGACAGTTAAAGCTTAAATGGCTACACTCCGCGCCATGTGGATCAAGATATGCGGCATCACGGGCGCCGATGCGGTCAGCGCGGCAGCAGAAGCCAACGTTGACGCCATTGGCTTCGTTTTTGCGCCGAGCCCGCGGCAGGTGACGCCCGGCCAGGCCGCGCAACTCGCCGCGCTCGCGCCGCCGGGTATTTTGCGTATCGCCGTGGCGCAGCATCCGCTGCAAATGAAAGTCGACGAGATTTGCCGAATCCTCAAGCCGGATTATTTTCAAACCGACGTGGAGGACTTGCGCGAGCTGAAAATACCGGCGCATATCAAGGTGCTGCCCGTCGTGCGGTTCGGACGCAAGACGCCGAATCCCTTGCCCGGTCGCATGTTGTTCGAGGGTCCGTCAAGCGGTATTGGCGAGCTGGCCGACTGGGGGCGCGCCGCAGAACTGGCACGCCAGACCGAAGTGATTCTGGCGGGCGGCTTGTCGGCGCAAAATGTCGCCGAAGCCATTCAGGCGGTGCGGCCTTTCGGCGTGGATGTCAGCAGCGGCGTCGAATCCGAACCGGGGGTCAAGGATCCGGCGAAGATCCACGAATTCGTGCGCGCCGCGCGCGCCGCGGCGGCGCACATGGAAAGCGAATCATGAGTTCACGGTTGCGCGCCGACCCGGCGGTGGCCGCGAGCATGCCGGACGGCAAGGGCCGGTTCGGCGCATTTGGCGGCCGCTACGTGCCGGAGACACTGGTGCCCGCGCTCGATCGGCTGCAGGCCGGCATCGACCGGTATTTGCATCAGCCCGAATTTCAAGCCGAGTATCACCAAGAGCTCAAGAGCTGGGTGGGCCGGCCCACCGCACTGTCGCCCGCGCCGACTTTGAGCAAGCGCTGGGGTGCGCAAGTTTGGCTGAAGCGCGAGGACCTCGCGCATACCGGCGCACATAAAATCAACAACGCCATCGGGCAAACGCTGCTGGCAAAGCGCTTGGGCGCCAAGCGCATCATCGCTGAAACCGGCGCCGGTCAACACGGAGTCGCGAGTGCGGCGGCGGCCGCGCGGCTCGGCATGCCCTGCGTGGTGTACATGGGCGCGGTCGATGTCGAACGGCAGGCGCCCAATGTGGACCGCATGAAATTGTTGGGCGCCACGGTGGTGCCGGTGACAGGCGGTGATAAGACACTGCGCGCCGCCATCGACGAGGCGCTGCGCGATTGGGTCTCCGATCCCGACGGCACCTACTATTCCTTAGGGTCCGCCGTGGGGCCTCATCCGTATCCCTATCTCGTGCGCGAATTGCAGTCGGTGATCGGGCGCGAGGCGCGCGCGCAAATGTTGGAGGCCGCCGGGCGCCTGCCCGATGTGGCGGTGGCCTGCGTCGGCGGCGGCTCGAATGCCATCGGATTGTTCCACCCATTCCTGGAAGATCGAGCGGTGCAACTCCTCGGCGTGGAGGCCGGCGGACGCGGATCGGGCCTGGGCGACAACGCCGCATCGCTCACTTTCGGCACGCCCGGAGTGTTGCAAGGCAGCTATACCCTCATTCTGCAGGACGCTTTCGGCCAGGTGCGCGAAACGCATTCGGTCTCAGCGGGCTTGGATTATTCCGGTGTGGGTCCCGAGCATGCCTACCTGATGAAAAGCGGCCGGGTGAGCTACGAATCGGCGACCGATTCGGAAGCATTGGACGCGCTCGCCGAATGCGCGAAATACGAGGGTATTTTGCCGGCCATCGAAACCGCGCACGCCTTTTTTGGCGCGCGGCGCTTCGCGATGAAAAATCCGGGAGCGCGAATTCTCATTGGCTGCTCGGGTCGAGGCGACAAGGACATGCCTATTTTGCAGAACACGCTGCTCAAAGAGCTGCGCTAGTGCTGGCGAGCGAGCACATCGGTGCGGCCATTCAGGCGGCCGTCGCCAAAGGCCGTCCCGCATTGGTGGGCTACTTGACCGCCGGCTTTCCGAGCCGCCGGCAATTCAAGGAAAATCTCGCCGCGGTTGCCGACGGCTGCGATGTGGTGGAGATCGGCGTTCCCTTCAGCGATCCGATGGCCGACGGCGCCACCATTCAGCGCGCGAGCTTCGCCGCCCTGGCCGATGGGGTCACACTGCCCTGGATCCTGGATGAATTGCAATCCATCGAGCCGCGCCACGCCGCGCCCATTCTGCTGATGAGCTATTTAAATCCGTTGCTGGCCTTTGGAATGGAGCAGCTGCCGCGCGCCGCCGCGCGAGCCGGCGTCAGCGGCTTTATCGTGCCGGATCTGCCCTTCGAGGAAAGCACGGACTTGCATCGGGCGCTCGAGGCCGAGGGGCTGGCGTTGGTGCAGATGGTGACGCCGGTGACGCCGCCCGAGCGATTGAAAATGCTCTGCCGTGAGGCCAAGGGATTTGTTTACGCCGTGACCATGACGGGTACGACCGGAAAATCCGCGGACGGTAAATTCGCCGATGTGCCGCTCGAGGTGCTCGAATACATGGATCGCGTTAAGCAGCTCAGCCTGGTTCCGGTGTGCGCCGGCTTCGGCATTCGCTCGGCGCGGCAAGTCGCACGCTTTGCGCCGCACGTCGACGGGGTCGTGGTGGGCTCGGCGCTGGTGGAGACGCTGGAAAAGGGCGACGATGTGGGCGCGTTCTTGAAATCTCTGCGCTAGTCTTTGGGAGATCCCTTGAAACGAGTATTCCGCGCAGCCTCGCTCCTGCAAGTCGCGCACGCCCGCAATATTCTGATCGCAGCCGGGATCGACAGCGAGCTGCGAAATCAGTATCTCGCCGGCGCGCTCGGTGATTTGCCGATGCTGGAAACCTGGCCGCAACTTTGGGTGGAGGACGCACTCGAATCGGCGGCCCTGCGTGCGCTCGAAAAAGCCGCCACGGCGCCGACGGGGGCTCCCTGGACCTGCGCGCAGTGCGGCGAGCAGCTCGAACCGCAATTCACAACGTGCTGGCGCTGCGGCGCGGTGTTTCAGAGTGCATAGCGTGTGCCAGTCGTGAGTTTCGCGTGGCGCAGCCCTCGACAGCGATTAGAAAAGACCCAACGCAGCCTTTAGATTCAACCGCTTAAATGCGCGTGTCAGACAAACACTGACAGGACTCAGCACGAATTCCGAGCCGAGGATCAGCCCTGCGCCCTGGCGAGGCGTAGCTGCACAGGTTACAAATTGTGGCGTGTGACGTGTAACGATTACACGTGCGAGTTCAGCAGGAGATTTGTATGAACAGTGTGAGTTTTGGCCTTTCCGAACGCCCCGCTCCGTTTCCCCTGTCCGCCACCGAGTCGTTGCTGGGCAACTCGGTTGCGATGCAAGAGGTGTTTCGCCTGATTGAGCGTGTGGGTCCCACCGAGGCGAGCGTCTTGCTCACCGGTGAGAGCGGATCGGGCAAGGAACTCGCCGCACAAATGATCCATGAATGCAGCGTACGCCGCGGCAAACCTTTCATCGCCATCAATTGCGGCGCGATCCCCGCGGGTCTCATCGAAGCCGAACTATTCGGTTACGAGAAAGGCAGCTTCACAGGTGCGGTGCGCGCACACGCCGGCGTGTTCGAACGTGCGAACGGCGGCACGCTGCTGCTCGACGAAGTGACGGAAATGCCGTTGGACATGCAGACGCGGCTGCTGCGTGTGCTCGAATCCCGCAAGTTCTACCGGGTCGGCGCGAATACCGAATATAGCTCCGATGTGCGAGTGATTGCCGCCACCAACCGCTGTCCTCTGTCGGCAGTCCAAGCGGGCCAGCTACGCGAGGATTTGCTGTATCGGTTGGCCGTGTTTCCGATTGACATGCCGCCGCTGCGCAATCGCGGCGACGATGTTGAGCTGCTGGCGAATCACTTTTTGGCTGAACTCAACACGGAGGCCATGACGCAAAAGCGCCTATCCGCACACGCGCGCATGACGCTCTCTCAGCATTCATGGCCGGGCAACGTGCGCGAGTTGAAGAATTGCATCGAGCGCGCTTTTATTCTGGGCGACACTGTTCTGGAATTGGCGCCGCTCATTCAGAATGGAGCCCGCGGCGAGCAAGCATCGGCCCAGGCCGGGGGCAATGGAAGCACGGTGGATCGCGATCGTCTCGAGATCCGGGTCGGATCACGCATCTACGATATGGAACGCTCGCTGATCGAAGCCACCCTGGATTATTTCAAAGGCAACAAACGCCGTGCCGCCGATGCGCTGGGCTGCAGCTTAAAGACCCTGTATAACAAGCTGAACGGCTATTCACAAAGACAGGAATGCGCGAATTCCTGATTGCGCGCAACTAGGGGAAAAACGTGTCAAGAGTACTGATCGCTGACGATCATGCGGTGGTCCGAGCTGGATTTAAGCAATTTCTCGAGGCCGATTCGAGCATCAATGCGGTGGGAGAAGCGGCCAGCGGCAATGCAACTCTCGATGCCTTGCGTGAATCGGAATGGGACCTGGTTCTGCTGGATATTCATATGCCCGACCGCAGCGGGCTGGATATTTTGCGGCACATTCAAACCGGACACCCCACCGTCAGGGTCCTCGTCATGAGCGGCCTGCCGGAACAACAGTATGCCGTGAATGTTCTGCGTGCCGGCGCGAGCGGATATCTTTCGAAGGATAGCGCTCCTGAAGAACTCATGAAGGCGGTGCGCACCGTACTGTCGGGCCGGCGCTACGTCAGCGCCGCGCTCGCGGAGATTTTGGTGGCGGATTTGGATGGCGATCCGGACAAGCCGTTGCACGCGCGGCTTTCCACGCGCGAGTTCCAAATCTTTTGCAAGTTGGCGGCCGGACGGGGCGTTTCGGACATCGCCAACGAACTCAGCCTGAGCGTGAAAACCGTGAGCACTTATCGAAGCCGCATCTTGGAAAAGATGAGCTTCACGGCGAATGCCGATATAACGTCTTACGCGCTGCGCAACGGCCTCATTCAATAAGCGAAACGTTGTGAGCACCTCTCGAAACGACGAGTGTTTGTCCAGGGCGACATGTTAATGGTGCGCTCGTTGCGGGTATTGCTGGTCGAGGACTCGAAAGTTCTGACCGAGAGATTGACCGAGGCGATCCGCCAGATATCCGATGTGGAATTGATCGGAACGGCGGACAGCGAGTCGGCGGCTCTGGCCGCGGTCAAGCGCGACGCTGTCGACGTGATCATCCTCGATCTGCATCTGAAGCAGGGGACGGGCTTTGGCGTGATGCGGGCGCTGGCAAGCACGCAACAGAAGCCGCGGATCATCGTGCTGACCAACTACGATCTGCCCGAATACAAGAATGCGGCGATCGCACTCGGCGCGACGCACTTCCTCGACAAGGCCCGCGACTACGGGCGTCTGCCGGAAGTACTGCACGAGATCTGCGAGGCGCATTTGTCGAAGCATTGAGCTCCGGCGCGGCGCCCTAAAAACGAAAACAACAAGCGCCAATCGCTAATTTCTCCGGGAATTTCAGCTATTTGAGCTGTCGTATCCGTCCGACATTCTCGTAATGTCTACCGTCGCGTCCGGAAAAATCTACACCCAAATGTGTTGATCGTTTGCGTGCTGCGCGAAATCGCAAAGAATGCGGCGCGGCGCGCGATTTTCTGCCTGGCATGCATGTTGCTCTTGTCAGGACATGAAGAGGAGAACTCACATGTTTACAGGCTTAACAAATATTAAGTGTGCGACTTTTTGCGCAGTGATCGCGTTGGCCGCCGGCGGTTGCGTCACCACGCCGATTCCCAATGAGAAGATTGCGGTCGCGAAATCCTCGGTACAGAGCGCGGAACAGTCGGGGGCGCCGGAATTGGCGCCGGTGGAGATGGCTGCGGCGCGCGACAAATTGGCACGAGCGGAGAAGGCGGCAGCTGATCATGATGCCCAACCCGCGACCCAGCTGGCGGAACAGGCGAATGCCGACGCACAGTTGGCCGAGGCAACCGCGCAAGAAAAGCACTCGCGCAAGGCGGCGATGGAATTGGACGCGAGCCTGCAGGCGCTCAAGCAAGAATCGTCGCGCAATACCCAACCCAATCAATGAGGATGCAGTCATGAACGCCAAATCAATAACCGCAATGGGGTTGGCCCTTGCCTTGAGTGCTTGCGCATCGATGCCGCAACCCAACGCGGCGCTCGAGAATGCGCGCGCAGCCGTGCAGACGGCCGAGGCCGATCCCAACGTCATCAAGTACGCACCCCTGGATTTGGATCGCGCCAAGAAAGACCTTAGCGCAGCCGAAGATGCGGCGCTCCATCACCGCGACGCGGAAATCGCTCAGTCGGCCTACCTGGCCACGCAAAATGCGCGCATAGCGCAGGCGCATGGAGCAGCGAAGGCGGATGACGCGCGCGTGGCGGCGGGCCAGAGTGAGCGCGACCGGATCATGCTGGCCGCGCGCACCCGCGAGGCGGAGAACGCGAAGGCCTCCGCTGCCAATTCTCAAGCCGCCGCGGCGGCCGCACTCAGTCAACGCGATCAGGCAAACGAAGAAGCCGCGCGGGCTCAGGCCGAACTGGAAGCTTTGAAGGCGACGCCGACGCCGCGCGGCTTGGTACTGACATTGGGGGACGTCATGTTCGATACGGGCAGGTCAGAGCTCAAATCCGGCGGAATCCGCAAGATCGAGCAACTCGCCCAATTCTTGAACGAGCATCCTGACCGGCGCGTGCAGATCGACGGTTTTACCGACAGTGTGGGCAGCGACGCCTACAACGAGGAGCTGTCGCAGCGGCGTGCCGATGCAGTGAAAGCCGCATTGGTGAGCCGCAACATTGATCCCGCACGAATCGGCACCGAAGGTTATGGCAAAGCTTATCCGGTCGCGAGCAACAACGACTCCGGCGGACGACAGTTGAATCGCCGCGTGGAGGTCGTGATCGGCGGCGACCACGGTTCGGCGATTGCGCCTCGTTCCGGAACTTAGGATTCCTGCGTAAGGGCTAAAGAGCCGCGGAGGCGAGCGGCTGCTCGCCTCCGTCCAGCGCGTTCTGCGGCAGCATTCTCGCCAAGGGAATGCGTGCCGTGACCACCGTACCGCCGGAATCCGGACTGCCGAGGTCCCAGGTTCCACCGAGGCCGGCAATACGGTGCCGCATCGAGACCAAACCATGCGTGGTGCTGGTTGCCAGCCGGCCGCTGGGGATGCCCTTGCCATCATCGGTGATGCGTAGCGTAAATGTGTCCCGATCAATGGAGATGAACAAGTCGGCCGACTTGGCCTCCGAATGCTTCAAGATATTGGTCAGGGCTTCTTGTGCGATGCGAAACACGCCGATCGCGGCGTCGGGGCTGAATTTCAGTTCGCTTTCAGGAATGGTTTCGGTGCAGCGCAAGCCGGTGCGCCGGCAGGTTTCCTTGAACTGCCATCGCAGGGCGGTGAACAGCCCCATATTGTCGAGCAGGGTGGGGCGCAGCTCCTCGACCACACGGCGCTTCAGATCGACGCCGGCGCTCAAGGAATCATGGATGCGCTTGAAACGCTGCTCGATGGAAGGATCGCTGGTCGGCAATCGCTGCTGCAGCCAGGATAAGTCCATGCGGGCCGCAACCAGAAGTCCGCCCAACTCATCGTGCAGCTCGCGCGACAGGGCCGACTTTTCCTGCTCGGACACGCCCTGTAAATGAGTCGAGAGCGCGGCCAATTCGCTGGTTCGCGCTTCGACTTCAAGCTCCAACTGCAATTTCTGGTCGCGCAGGGCGGCGGCTTGGCGCGCACGCCGCCGCATATCGCTGTAAACCAGCCAGATCGCAAGCAGCACCAAGCCGATGTTCAAAGTGGCGCCCGCCGCCGACGCCCAGCGCGACAGGTGAAAATCCTCTTGCCACTCTGCGTTGGCCGCAGCCGCTTGGCCGGCTTCCTCGCTGCGCATCGTGGCGATGATGGCCGAGATCGAGTCCATGGTGCGCTTGCCCACGTCCGTCCCGACTACGCTGGCTGTCGGGGAAATGCCGCGTTTTTTGAGTAATGCGACGCCGTCCTCGAGTTCCCCGAGCTCCTTCCCCGTCAACACTCGCAGCTCGTGAAATTCACTGCTGTTTTCATCGCCGCCATACGCCTCATGCAGTCGATCCAGGGCCTGCCCAATGCGGGTCACAAAATTGGCATAGGGAATGAGATAGGCGCTCTCCCCCGTGAGCAGGTATCCGCGCTGCGCCGATTCGGCATCCGTGATCAGGCCCGCGAAGTCATTCAGGGCCTGTTCGCGCAATTGCGAGCGGTGTGCGCGTTCATTGGTCATATTCAGGCGGGCTTGACCGGCAGAGGCGAGAAAGAACAGTCCAATTAAGAACCCGATCAGCAGGATCGGCGGCAGCGCCAGGTACCAGCGTCCGGTCTCGCCAAGCTCCTCGCCGAAAATCTTCATTTAAAGTGCCCGCATTGCAGAGCTTGAGTTTAACATGTGAGGGTAATCCTACAGTCGTGCCCGGGACGAACCGATGGCTGGCGCAGACAAGTACCAGCATAGTTGCTGGAATGCCGTTGAGTGCAACGGGGATGCTGGCCGATCCACTTAAGGAGGTTGAAATGGAAGCGAATTTTGACAATACGGCAGACCAGGCTCGCGCCACCGGTCGCCGTTTGAAGAATGACTTGACCGATGGCATGAGCGATATCAAGAACGCCGCATCCGGCGAGATCAAGAATCTGATCTCGGATGTCGAAGATCTGATGGCGCGTATCGCTGATCTGAAAGATGCGGATGTGGTTCGCGTGCGAGGAAAGGTGCAGCGCGCGGTGGACGCAACGAAGCAAAGTCTTTCGGATAGCGCGGATTCCATACGACGTCAGGCGCAAAACGTAGCGAGCACGGCGGACGACTATGTCCGGGAGAGTCCGTGGCAGGCGATTGGCATTGCGGCATTGGTCGGCGCAGTAGTGGGTATTCTGGCGACGCGTCGCTCCTAAGCCTAAGGCGCTACAGTGCGAGGGTTATGGTCACTGCCTAAAGCCGCTCCTGCGCTGATGCGCCATATCGGCGCCTATATTGATCTGGCGGGGTTGGATCTTGCGCGCACCCAGCGCGAAATCACGGCGCAAGTCGTGGCCATGGCGATCATCGCGATCTGCGTCTTATTCGCAGTTTTCCTCGTCTGCCTGGGGATAATCGCGTCCTTCTGGGACACACCGTATCGCCTCGCCGCCATTGCCTGGATGGCCGGCGGGTTCCTCGTCGTGGCGATCGGCGCCGCCATCTATCGATCGCGCGCGGCGCGTGCCCGCTCGCCGCTGCTATCCGATGTGCGCCGCGAGTGGCAGGAAGATCGCATCATCCTCGAAAAGATTTTGTCTTCGGACGAGAATTGAGATGGCGGATCGCGACGCGGCAGCCAGAGAACTGATTTATAAGCGACTGGCCCAGTCGCGTGAGGAATTGCGCGCGCTGCTCGAGCCGCCCAGAGAGAGCAAGGGCGGCCGCGAGGCAGGGATGAATGGGCTTGCCGGTTTCCCGCGCAGCCGCACCATGCAGATGCTCATGAGCAGCCGGGGCTTGGGTGCGTTGGGCGCGCTCGCCGGCGGCCTGCTCATTGCACGCCCCGCGCTTGCCTTGCGATTGTTACGCTTCGTACCCGCGAGTGCCGTGGCTAAAATGCTCATGGCCAAGGCGGTGGGCGCGTTGAAATCAAAGCCGGCGGCGCAGTGATATTGACCGGTTGGTTTAGCACTCGTCAGTGCCGAGGTCCGATTACCCCAGCGTAATTTCACCGTAGTGATAACGGCCGTCATCCATTAATTGAATCTCGCCTGGCGCGCCGCTCAAATCCTTGCCGTCGAGCGTGGCTTGCGCGATCCCACGACTCACGCCACGGGGATTCTTGACGGTGATGCGATAGCGAGACGTTCCGTGCTTGTAGGTGAATTCGAAGCCAGGCCAGGCGCGCGGGATGCAGGGGTCAACGACCAGCGTTGTGCCGCGCACTTTGATTCCCAAAATGCCCTCCACCGCGGTGCGGTACATCCACCCGGCTGAGCCGGTGTACCAAGTCCAGCCGCCGCGCCCGACATGCGCCGGCGCGGAGTACACATCGGCGCACACCACGTAGGGTTCTACTTTGTAGCGATGGATGCCGGCGCGCGTGCTGGCGTGATTGATGGGATTCAGCAACGAGAACAATTCGACGGCGCGGTCGCCATCGCCCAACAGCGCAAATGCCAGTGTGGTCCACATGGCGGCGTGCGTGTACTGGCCGCCGTTTTCGCGCAGGCCAGGCGGGTAGGCCTTGATATAACCCGGATCCTTCGCGCTGTGGTCAAACGGCGGCGTGAACAACTTCACGAGCCCATCGCTGCGGCTGACGAGTTGGGTGTTGACCGCGGACATTGCGCGAAGCGCGCGCTGCCGCGGAGCCGCACCGGAGATCACGGCCCAGGATTGCGCCACGGAATCGATGCGGCATTCGTCGCTGGATACGGAACCCAAGACCGTGCCGTCGTCATAATAGCCGCGCCGATACCAGTCGCCGTCCCAGGCTTCGCGTTCGATGGCCTGCTGCACGGCGAACGCATGCTTGCGCCAGGCGCCGGCGGCTTCCTTGGCGCCGCGCGCCTCGGCGATCGGCGCAAAGCGCATCAATGCCGCGTACAGGAACCAGGCAAGCCACACGCTCTCGCCGCTTCCCAAGATACCGACGCGATTCATGCCGTCGTTCCAATCGCCCGTGCCGAACAGCGGCAGGCCGTGCGAACCAATCTCCAGGCTCGAGTCGAGTGCGCGCGCGCAATGCTCGAATAACGGGGCTGGATTTCCCGAGGGGGGCGCCCAGAATTTCTCCTGAACGTCCGGCGGGAGCGGACCGCCTCCCAGGAAGGGCACGGGTTCTTCCAACACCGACAGGTCGCCCGTGACCTCAAGATAGTGAGCGACGACGAAGGGGAGCCATACCCGGTCGTCCGATACTCGCGTCTTGATTCCCTGGCCGGAGGTGGGAAGCCACCAGTGCTGCACGTCCCCTTCAGCGTATTGCTGTGCGGCCGCTCTTAAAATGTGCTCACGTGTGATGGCCGGCGAGGACACGCACAGGGCCATGACGTCCTGTAGTTGATCGCGATACCCGTAAGCGCCGCTCGACTGATAAAAAGCGGTCCGTCCCCAAACCCGGCTGCTCAAGGTTTGATACAGAAGCCATCCGTTGGCCAGGATGTCCAGGGATCGATCGGGCGTCTTGACCTGAACCGCACCTAAGGTGCGATCCCAGAAATCCGTCACGCTCTTCAATACCTCATCGAGGTCCGCGCCTCGATAGCGCTCCGCTATAGCCACGGCCGCGTCGGACGAGCTCTCCTCGCCAAGAAACAGTTTAAGTTCGAGCGCTTCTCCGGGATTCAGGCTGATCTTGGTTTGCATCGCGCCGCAAGGATCCAAACCACCCCCAACCCGGTTGGCCAGCGGCTGCGGCCCCAACAGCGCCGCCGGTTCGGCGAGCGAGCCATGGCGCCCGATGAATTCGGTTCGATCAGCGGTGCAGCTTTGCTGCGCGGCCGCCATATCCATGAAAGCGACTCGTGACTTGAAATCCGCCGTCCAAGGATTGCGCGCCAGGAGGACGCGCGAGGGCAAATCGACAGAGGTGACGATGAAAGGAGCCGCCTTATTATTCTGATTTCCAAGCACCCAATCCAAGTAGTGGGTGATCGACAATTGGCGCGGTTCATCGGAGACATTCGTGATCTTCAGCCGCGAGATCTTGATCGGATCCTGAAGCGGCACGAACTGTGTCAGGCTCAGCGCAATGCCGTGGGCGGTGTGTTCGGATCGCGTGTAGCCGAAACCATGCCGTATCACGTAAACGGAAGAGCGCTCGCGAATCGGCAGCGGGGTCGCGCTCCAAAGATCTCCGGAGTCTTCGTCACGAATATAGATCGCCTCGGCGGGCGTGTCGCTGACCGGGTCATTGCACCAAGGCGTAAGCTGGTTTTGCTGAGCGTTTAACGACCAGGTGCTGCCCGAACCATCGGCGGAGACCAGAAATCCGAACTGCGGATTGGCGATGACGTTGATCCAGGGTGCCGGAGTCCATTGGCCGTCATCGAGCACGACAACATATTCGCGCGCTCCTGAGTCAAATCCCCCCAAGCCGTTGAAGTACTCGAGCGTCGGCACCAAGTGCGGGGGATGCGTGCTCAGATCCTCGCCGCGGTTTTCACGGCGCAGACGCGCAGCACCCGGCGACTCCTGCGGCCTCGCGAGCTGTTCGCGCAGCGTCTTTTGGCCGCACGTGAGCACCACCCGCGCCGCCACCTGGAGGAAATCACGCTGCTCGGAAGGCAAGGCATCGGCGCGCAGCGCAATCACGACTCCGTTGCCCTTGCCCTTGCTCTTTATCAGGGCCTCGAGCGCGGCCGCAAGCGTAGCCGCACCGGCGGAGGCCGCCGTGTTCAAAATGACCAGATCCGCGGCCAAACCCTTGGCTTGCCAATAGGTTTGCGCGCGCATCAATTGCTTCACCGCCTCGATGTCGGCTTCGGCGCCGATCATTGCCAGCACAATGGGTGAATCGCCCGACACACCGTACGTCCACCAGGCGGCCTGGCCCAGCTGATTGCGATCGAGCAATTCGCGCGGGGCGCGCAGAGTAGCGTCGGAATACAGGATGCGTTCGGCGAGTTCCTGAAAAAGCTGCGCATCCTCGGCGCTGATATTGAGGTCGCGCAGCCGAACTTCGGTCTTCGCCCGGGAAAGCGTTTTGGTGCGCTGAAAAGCCGCTTCGCTGCCCAGCTTGTCGACCAGGCTCAAGGCCTGCGCGCGGCTGGCGCCGACGCCGGTCCAAAACGCCGCGTGGATGGTTTCGCCGGGATCGATGCGCACGCGGCGCCGCAGCGCCAACACCGGATCGAGCACGGTGCCAACGGAATTGGACAAGGGCTTCGCGTCCATGATGGATGCGGCGTTGCGCAGGTCGTGTCCGCGGCCAATAAAGCGCGCGCGATCGGTTTCGAACTGCAGGCCGCCGATGGCTTCGCCGTCCAGCGAATTGAAATGCGCGATCCATGGCTGAGCTTGCCCGGGATCGCGCGGCCGCCGGGTTGCCAGCAGTGCGCCGCGCTCGGCGACAAATTCGGTTTGCACGAACATCTTCGAAAATGCCGGATGCGCCGAATCGGCCGCCGGCGGACTCAAAACGACCTCGGCGTACGACGTCAGCTCGATCTCGCGCACTCCGCGGCCTTCGTTGGTGAGCGACAAGCGCCGCACTTCCGCATCGTCTTCCGGAGACACGATGATCTCCATGATGGTGCGGATGGGTCCGTCCTTGCGGCGGATTTCCGCGCGATCCTCGAAGAAGTCCACTTCGTAAGTTTCGGACTCCCGGCCGATCGGCTGATAGCCGGCCGACCACACGTGGCCGTTGAACACATCGCGCAGGAAAATGTAGAAGCCCCATGGGTCGCAGGTCGGATCTTCGCGCCAGCGCGTCAGCGCCAATCCCTGCCAGCGGCTAAACCCCGAGCCCGCCGCCGTCAGCATCACCGAGTAACTGCCGTTCGACAGAAGGTGGGTGCGCGGCGTCGCCTGGTAAGGGGAGCTAAAACGACGTGATGAGTCTATGGCCATTTAGGCTGCTGCGGTCGAGTACATCGTGCTTGAAATCTCACGGGGTAGGGTGCTAATTCCGACTGACGCAAAATGTGCGCTCAGTGGGCTTGGCAGAGTTTACTTTAGCCCCGGATTCTCGCGGTGATGTACTCGACGCAGCTTGGACAGATTGATCGAAATCATTCGTCCGCGCGATCGGGGCATCGACCCAATGGAACGTAATCCGATGCCTACACGCCGGGGTCATGGATTTAATTTCCAAACGGCGAGATTGATCGCCGCGACAAAAGTTATCCACAAAAAGTACGGCACCAAGATAAGCGCCGCGGCGGGCTTCACGCGCGCGAACTCGCGCATGGTCCAGCCCACGGCCAGCCAGATCGCCACGATGCAAAATAGCCCCGCGTCGATATTCTTCAAACCGAAAAACACCGGCGCCCACAGGGTGTTGAGCAGCAGCTGAATGCAATAGGCCGTGATCGCGATGGTGCGGCCGCGATGGTAGCGTTCACGCCATATCATCCAGGCCGCGATTGCAATCAATACATACAGCACTATCCATACCGGGGGAAACCAATTTTGCGGAGGCACCCATTCCGGCTTTACCACGGCCGCGTACCAGTGCGCGGCCGCTGCTGAAAAGCCCGGCGAGAACAGGGCTCCCATGACGCCCGCGCTCAAGGTCAGCACGAGAAATAAGGCCAGCGCGGGCAAATTCGGCCGTGAGTTGCGGCCGCGGTAGCTCGTCGAACTTTCTATGGGGATTCTCATTCGACCCGCCGCCTAAATCGTAGCCTCAAGAACAGAATAATGGCGGCGATCATCTGCGCCGCTCCAAACCAGGGATATTGCGTATGTAGGGCCAGCCAAATCAAGCCGGATAGCCACAGTACACCCGCCGCGAGCCACAAGTCGCGCCGCAAAGCCGCCGCCCGCATTTCTGCGCGCAGCTGGGCCAACTGGCGCTCGACGGCCGGTCCCGTGCCCTCTGCGGCCTCGCGAATGGAAGTCTGCACGATTTGCGGTATCTGCCGCAAAGTCAGCAGCGCATCGGGCCAATGCGCACGAATCTCCTTGAAAATAGTGCGCGGGCTGGTGCGCTCTTTCATCCATTCGCGCAGCACCGGCTGGGCCGTCTTCCATAGATCAAGTTCGGGATAAAGCTGTCTTCCCAAACCCTCGATGTTGAACAGGGTCTTTTGCAGCAGGATCAGCTGCGGCTGCACCTGCATGTCGAAACGCCGCGCCGTCTCGAACAGCCGCAACAGCACCTGCGCGAAGGAAATCTCCTTGAGCGGCTTGTTGTAGATGGGCTCGCAGACCGTACGCACCGCGGATTCGAGCTCATCCACCCGCGTGCCCTTTGGCACCCAACCGCTTTCGATATGCAGCTGCGCTATGCGGCGATAGTCGCGGTTGAAGAAGGCCATGAAATTCTCGGCCAGATAATGCTGATCGCGCGGCTGCAAGGTGCCGACGATGCCGAAGTCCACCGCCGCGTAGCGCGGATTTCGCGGATCCTCGATTTGCACGAAGATGTTGCCCGGGTGCATGTCGGCATGAAAGAAATTGTGGCGGAACACCTGGGTGAAAAAGATCTCGACGCCGTTCTCGGCCAGCTTCGCGATATCCGTGCCGCGGGCGCGCAACTCCTCCACACGGCTCACGATGATGCCGTGGATACGCTCCATCACCATGACGTTCTGACGGCAGTAGTCCCAGTGGATTTGCGGCACGTATAGCAGCGAGGAGCCCGCGAAATTGCGCTTCAGCTGCGCGGCATTGCCCGCCTCGCGCATCAGATCGAGTTCATCGGTGACGGTCTTGCGATATTCGCGCACCACTTCGACCGGCCGCACGGGCCGCGCTTCGATCCAGTACTCGTCGGCGAGTTTCGCCAGGGCGTCGAGCACTTCCAGGTCAAGGTCGATGACCTCCCGCATGCCCGGCCGCAGCACCTTGACCACCACCTCGTCGCCGTTCTTCAAGGTGGCCGCATGCACTTGCGCAATGGACGCCGCCGCCAGGGGCGAGGTCTCGAAGCTGCCGAAGATCTCGGCCAGCGGCCGGCCGAAGGTTTTCTCGATCATGGCGATGGCGATATCGCCGGGGAAGGGCGGTACGCGGTCCTGCAATTTCGCCAGCTCGTCGGCGATATCCACGGGGAGCAGGTCGCGACGCGTCGAGAGCGCCTGACCGAATTTCACGAAAATCGGGCCCAGCTCCTCGAGCGCCAGGCGCAGGCGCTCGCCGCGTGTGCCGCCGACACCGCGCTGAAACCAGGTCCACGGCGAGACATAGTAGAGATAACGCAGCGGCCGATACAGATGCGTGGCGCGCACGAATTCATCGAGCCGGTGCCTGACCAGCGCCCGCTGAATCTGAAGCAGCCGCACGAGCACCCGCGTACGCATCAGCTTCTGGCCGCCCGCTGCTCGATGCGAATCAGGCGCGCTTCGATCCGGTCGATGCTTTCGCGCACACTGTCGACGCCGCGCAGGAACTCTTCCATTTCGGTTTTCGTCACCAGATCGCGACCTTCCTCTTGCAGGTACTCGGCGATGTTCTCCCCGGCGGTGCGCCGGGCTCGCCGTGCCCAGGTCCGCACGCTCTTGGCGAGCAAGGACAGGTGCCGTGCCGGCATGTCGCCGACCCAGCGAGACAGCTCCTCCTCCAAGTCAGGCCGCGCCGCCGTGAACAGCTCGCGATACAAGTTGGCGATCTCGGCATCGCCGCGAATCTGCACCGAGGTTCGTGTCTGCGCGCCCGGGGCCCCGGCCCTGAACATTTGCATGAGCGCTGGCGCAGACCCTGAAATGACGGCGTCCGCCGGCGAATCATCGCCCGCGAGCAGCGCGGCGCGGCCGCCGAAGCAGGTCGTGCGAACCCGGGTGATGCCATCGACATCGACCTGCAGACTGGTGCCCTCGAGCCGCTTGGCGAGCGCCGCCGCGCGGGTCGATGCGGCGATGTTTCGATTCAAAACGGCTTCGGCCGATGCCAACCAGGCAGGAGTCGCGGGCATGCTGGGAGCCTTCTAGATCTTGTAGCCGCGATGCACAGCGACGATGCCGCCGCTTAAGTTGTGGTAGCGCGCCTGAATGAAACCCGCCCCGCGCAGCATCTCGAGCAAGGCTTCTTGATTCGGATGCATGCGGATCGATTCGGCGAGATAGCGATAGCTATCCGCGTCGTTCGCGACCAAGCGACCCAGCAGCGGCAAGACTTTGAAGGAGTAGGCGTCGTAAATCGGCTTCAACCCCGGCGCCACCGGCGTCGAGAATTCCAGCACCAGCAATTGACCGCCCGGTTTCAGAACACGATGCATGGACTTGAGCGCCGCCGCCTTGTCGGTGACATTGCGCAAACCAAAACCGATGGTGACGCAGTCAAAGGCGTTGTCCTCGAAAGGTAGACGCTCGGCGTCGGCGACGATGCACTCCACATTGCCCACGAACCCCAAATCGAGCAGGCGGTCGCGGCCGATATCCAGCATGGCCGGATTGACGTCTGAGAGCACGACTCGGCCCGACTTGCCGACTTGGCGCAGCAATCCAGCCGCCAGATCGCCGGTCCCGCCGGCGACATCCAGTGCGCGCTGCCCCGGCCGCAAGCCGGTCAGCGACAGCGTGAAGTGTTTCCACAAGCGATGCGCGCCGAACGACATCAGATCGTTCATGACGTCGTATTTGCCTGCGACCGACGCGAAAACAGCGCGCACGCGCTCCGCCTTGTCGCCCGCTGCGACCTTTTCGAAGCCAAAATCTACGGTGTGATCGGAGTCAGCCATGGCGCCCTGTGCAGGTTTAACGGCGCCCATTGTAGCCGACTGGGGCTAAGACCCCCTGACCAGAGCTCGAGTCGATCGATATCACATGCCGGTGCTACCGGCGGGTGCTGTCGGGTCCTGCCGCCAATTGAGCCTCCGCACAGCGCTCTTGATAGCGCGCCCAATTCGCCGCGCGGTCCTTGCCCAGCTGGTAGAGGACGCTCCAGGAATACAACCCCGTATTGTGGCCGTCGTCAAAGAACAGGCGCAGCGCATAGTTGCCCACGGGCTCCACTCCGCTGATCCCGACCTTCTGCTTTCCGAGCACCAGCGCGCCCTCGCCGCCGCCATGGCCTTTCACCTCGGCCGAGGGCGAAAACACGCGCAGGTATTCGAACGGCAGCTCGAAGTGCGATCCGTCGTCGAAACGCACATCGAGCAGGCGCGATTCGGTGCGCAGCTTGATATCGGTGGGCTGCGCGCCTTTAGGCGAGTTCACAGAATGTACCGCGACAGATCCTGATCTTTGACCAGCTCGCCGAGATTCCCTTCAACGTACTCGCGATTGATCACGACACGGGTGCCGTTGCGATCCGCCGCATCGAAAGACACGGTCTCGAGCAGACGCTCCATGACCGTGTGCAGGCGCCGCGCGCCGATGTTCTCGGTGCGCTCATTGACCTCGAAGGCCACTTCGGCAAGCCGTTGCACGCCGGACTCCGCGAATTCCAGCGTCAGCCCCTCCGTGGCCATCAATGCCGAGTACTGCCGGCACAACGAGGCGTCAGGCTCGGTCAGGATCCGCACGAAATCATTTACAACCAGGGGCTCGAGCTCGACGCGGATCGGCAAACGGCCCTGCAATTCCGGAATCAGGTCCGAGGGCTTGGACATGTGAAACGCGCCGGACGCGATGAACAGAACATGATCGGTTTTGACGGTGCCGTACTTGGTGTTCACCGTGCAGCCCTCGACCAGCGGCAGCAAGTCGCGCTGCACGCCTTCCCGCGATACGTCCGCACCCATGGTTTCCTGCCGGCGGGCGATCTTGTCGATTTCGTCGATGAACACGATGCCGTTTTGTTCGGCGTTCTCGACCGCGCGCAGCTTCAGTTCCTCTTCATTGATCATCTTCGCCGCTTCTTCATCGACCAGCAGCTTCAATGCCTCTTTGATTTTGACCTTGCGGCTGCGGGTGCGGCCTTGTCCCAAGTTCTGGAACATTCCCTGCAGCTGCTGGGTCATTTCTTCCATGCCGGGAGGCGCCATGATTTCCAATCCCACCGGCAGGGCGCGAACTTCGATGTCGACCTCGCGATCATCCAACTGCCCTTCGCGCAGCATTTTGCGAAAGCGTTGCCGCGTATCGTTGTCCTTCATGCCGGACTCGGCCGTGAACCCCGCCGCCTGGGCCCGCGGCAACAAGATATCGAGCACCCGGTCCTCGGCCGAGTCGGCGGCGCGATGCCGCACCTTCGCCATTTCCTCTTCTCGCGTCATTTTGACGGAGATCTCGACAAGATCGCGGACAATCGAATCAACTTCGCGGCCAACATAGCCCACTTCCGTGAATTTGGTGGCCTCAACCTTGATAAAGGGCGCCTTGGCCAGCCGGGCCAGGCGTCGCGCAATTTCGGTCTTACCCACCCCGGTGGGCCCGATCATGAGAATGTTCTTCGGCGTGATCTCCTGTCGCAGAGACTCGGCCACTTGCTGGCGCCGCCAGCGGTTGCGCAAGGCAATCGCCACCGCCCGCTTGGCGGCCTTCTGGCCGACAATATGCTTGTCGAGTTCCTCGACGATCTCCCGCGGCGTCATCTGCGAGGAGCCTGACTGGTCACTCGGGAGCACTACAGTTCCTCAATGGTCAGGTTGCGGTTGGTATAGATGCAGATGTCCGCCGCGATATTGAGGGAGCGCTCGACGATGTCGCGCGCCGACAGGTCGCCGCTTTGCATGAATGCCATCGCGGCCGCCTGCGCGAAGCCTGACCCCGAACCAATGCCGATCAGATCGTGCTCGGGCTCGATGACATCGCCCGTTCCTGAGATGACGTAAGTGCTCTCGGCATCGGCGACGCAGAGCAGGGCCTCCAAGCGCCTCAGGCTGCGATCGCTGCGCCAGTCCTTTGCCAGCTCGATGGCCGCGCGCGTGAGATTGCCGAATTTCTCCAGCTTGCCCTCGAAGCGCTCGAACAACGTGAAAGCATCTGCCGTTCCCCCGGCAAATCCAGCCAATACCTTGCCGTCATAGAGCCGCCGCACTTTGCGTGCGTTGGACTTCATCACGCTCTGTCCCAGGGTCACTTGGCCGTCGCCCCCCACCGCCACGCGGCCATTGCGCCGCACGGCCAGAATGGTCGTGCCGTAAATACGATCCGGATCATGTGTCATAGCAGTGTTGGTACCGTGGGGCCGACCTGAAGCCCTTTCAAGCCGTTCGGGGTCGGCGCCGGGCTCGCGGATGAGCGGCATCGTAGACGCTCGCCAGGTGTTGAAAGTCCAAATGCGTGTAAACCTGGGTGGTGCTGATGTCGGCATGACCCAGCAATTCCTGCACGCCGCGCAGGTCGCCGCTGGATTCCAACAGGTGAGTCGCAAAGGAATGGCGGAACATATGCGGGTGCACGTGCATGGAGAGGCCCTGGCGGCGCGCCCAGATACCCACCCGCAATTGCACCGCCCGCACCGACAGAGGCCGCCCCGATTTCCCCACGAACACCGCGCCTCCTTCAGCGGAAGCCGCCGGTTTGTCCCGGACGAGCACGCCACGCTCCGCGAGCCACCTCTTTAGCGCGTCGATGGCGTGGCGCCCCATGGGCACGATGCGTGTTTTGCTGCCCTTGCCCAGCACGCGCACGGTCCGGTCCTTCAGGTCGATGGCGGAAACGTGCAGCCCCACCAGTTCGCTCAAGCGCAGGCCCGACGAGTAGAACAATTCCATCATGGCCTTGTCGCGCGCCGAGAGCGAATCGCTCGCGCGAAAATCCAGCAGCCGCGCCATTTGATCGGCGTCTAGAGTCGCCGGCAGGCGCTTCTTGGTTTTAGGCGCCCGCACCTCGAGCGCGGGATTGTTTTTGGCATGACCTTCGCGCATCAGGTATTCGTAGAAGGTGCGTACGGCCGACAAGCGGCGCTGAATGCTGCGCGGCGCGATGCCGCCGGCGTGCTCGGCCGCGGCAAAGGCGCGCACCTGAAAATTGTTCAGCGCCGACCAACGCTGCACTTTGCGTCCCTCGCAAAATCCCGCCAATGCCAGCAAATCATGGCGATAGGCAGCCACGGTATGACTGCTCATGCGGCGCTCGAAATTAAGGTGCGATAAGAATCGCTCGATCTGTTCGCGCTCGCGAAGCTGCACAGGGTTAGGAGCCTGGAGGTCAGCGCGTCAGCGCGTAGGTCACGAGCTCGCCGATGCGCAGCAGGAATTCGGTGCTCATGCCGGGATGAAAGCGTTCCGCATCGCTCGCACCGATGGCTAAAATGCCGAGCGCGCCCTTTTGGCCCAAGGGCGTGAGCGCCACCGAACCGATGGCCACCGACTCTCCGCCGAACAGGTAGTCGCGCTGAGCATCGCGCACCTGGCCGCAGCGCGGCTTTCCGGAACTCAACAAGGAATCAAAAGTCCGCATGTCCTCGTCGGCCGGATTGGCGACGCGCAAAAATCGCCCCATCGCAGGCTCCAGCGCGCGAGCTTCCTCGAGAAACAGCACGAGCACGGAATTCATCGCATCGAAGTCCTCGCGCAGCGAGGTCTCGATGGCGCTGATCGATTCCGCCAGGGTCCGGGTTCGGATCAGCCGCTGGCAGAGGCGATGGATTCGATCCGCCAGCGTATCGTTGGCCCGCGCCACATCCACCAGTTCTTTCAGCTTGCGTTCCAGCGACTGATTGCGCTCGCGCAGCACCTCGACCTGGCGTTCCACCAAACTCACCGTGGCCGCCACGTCGCGCACATGCGGCAGACGCAACTTGGTCAGCAGTTGCGAGTTGCGCTCGAAGAAGTCCGGATAGGTCAGCAAATAGTCTCCGACACTCGTGTCGTTCAGGACATCCTGCTTGATCCCGCGCGCGTGACTCGTGGTCATTGTTTGGCTCCCGTGAATCGCGTTAAATCGATCGAACCTTTAAAAACCGTTGTGGCCGGCCCGGTCAGCCAGACGTGCTGGCCGGGGCCCTCCCAAGAAACCATCGCCGTGCCGCCCGCCAAATCCACCCTCACTTCGCCGTCGAGCAAACCCTGCCGCACGCCCACCGCGACGGCGGCGCACGCTCCGGTGCCGCAGGCCTGGGTTTCGCCGGCGCCGCGCTCGAATACCCGCAACAAAATATGGTTGCGCTCGAGGATCTGCATGAACCCCACGTTGGCACGATTGGGGAAGTGCGGATGGCGCTGGATGCTCGGCCCCCACAGCTCCACCTGCGCGGTCTGCACATCGGGTACACGCAGCACGGCGTGGGGGTTGCCCAAGCGCAGCGCGCTCATGCCGATATCCTTGTTCTCCACTTTCAAGGAAAACTCGAAAGGCTCCTCGAACTCCGGGATTCCCATGTCCACCGACACCAGACCATCGTCCCGGATGCGGGCGCGCACGCGGCCGCCGGGGCTGCCCATGATGAGATCGCGCCCCAATTCGGGCGCGCGTGCATAGAGCAGGGCCGCGATACAGCGCGCGCCATTGCCGCACTGTTCGACCTCCGTGCCGTCGGAATTAAATATTCGGTAGAACACCCGGCTTGCGGGATCGCGCGGCGATTCCAACATCAGCGCCTGATCGAAACCCACGCCCGTGTGCCGGTCGGCGAGGGCGCGCAGCGTCCTTTCATCCAAGGGAGTGTCAGCGGCGATGGCGGCGGCGTCGAACACCAGAAAATCGTTGCCCAAGCCTTGCATCTTCATAAACTCGATGCGCATACCAAGCAGCATAGCCGATGCGGGAAAATTCCGCTCGGGGGTTGCGCAATGTTCGCGTAAAGTTCTACCTTACAACTACAACAAAGCCGGGGGATTATGCGCCACGTAATGGTATTGAACGCGAAGGGCGGCTGCGGCAAGAGCACGCTTTCCACCAACATTGCCGTTTTCTTCGCCCGCGACGGGCACAATGTGTGCATCGCGGACTACGACCCGCAGCGCTCCAGTCTCGATTGGCTGGCGACGCGGCCGGCCGACCTGCCGGCGATCAGCGGTGCCGCTGCTTTCGAGGATGGTCTGCGCAATGTACCGCGCAACACCGAGATTCTCGTCATCGATGCGCCCGCCCGAGTTCACGGCACGGAATTGAATGAACTGGTGCGGCGCGCCGAAACCATCATCGTGCCGGTGCTGCCCTCGAGCATCGACATGAAAGCCTGCGGACATTTCATGGCGGAACTGCTGGAAATCGGCAAGGTATCGCGCAAGCAAGCGCGCCTTGCTGTGATTGCCAATCGCGTGCGCGAGTACACTCTGGTGTACGAAGAATTGGACCACTATCTCAGCAAGCTCAAGGTGCCGTATCTCGGGCACCTGCGCGAAGCGCAAAACTACGTGCGCGCTTATGCACGCGGCATGGGTGTCCTCGAGCTGCCCGAATATCTCGCCTCACCGGATTGGAAGCAATGCGAGCCGAT
>Ga0209525_1000084_pt1 | contig 31336 bp, 29 predicted proteins | sample JacPin_JW_Ref_O1_FD_187958 | JGI IMG/M metagenome (GOLD analysis project Ga0209525, IMG submission 187958) | Forest soil microbial communities from Algoma, Ontario, Canada - Jack Pine, Ontario site 1_JW_Ref_O1 (SPAdes) (version 2) | ecosystem: Environmental > Terrestrial > Soil > Boreal... | reverse complement strand
GCCGCCTTCGAGGAATAGTACGCCACCGCCTTCATCTGCATTCCCGCGCGCAGTGCCGCGGTTGAGGCGATGACGATGATGTTTCCGGAGCGTTGCGGAATGAAGCAGCGATTCGCGACCGCCTGGCTCAGCGCGAACACGCTCGAGGCATTCAAGGTCATGACCTTATTCCACGCTTCGAGCGGGTGATCCTCGGCTTTTGCGCCCCAACTGGCGCCGGCGTTGTTGACCAGAATATTGATGCCGCCGTAGTGCTTGACCACCGCATCGACCAGCGCCGGAATTTGCTCCTGCTTCGATAAATCGTTGGTCACGGTCAGCGCGTCGATGCCGTGTTTTTTGAGATCGGCTTTGGCCTCCTCGAGTTCGCCGGCCTTGCGCGCGCTGATGGCGATTTTGGCGCCCATCTCGCCCAAGCCCTTGGCGATCTGCAGGCCGAGACCGCGCGAACCGCCGGTGATCAGCGCCACCCGGCCCTTGAGTTCGAACAGATCCCGCAAACCCATCAGGCCACCTCGAACAGACCCGCCGCTCCCTGACCGCCGCCGATGCACATGGTGACGACCACCAACTTGGCGCCGCGGCGCTTGCCTTCAATCAGCGCATGACCGGTCAGGCGTGCACCGCTGACACCGTAAGGATGACCCACCGCGATCGCGCCGCCGTTGACGTTCAAGCGCTCGTCGGGAATCCCGAGCTTGTCGCGGCAATAAATCACCTGGCAGGCAAAGGCTTCGTTCAGCTCCCATAGATCGATGTCGCTGACTTTGAGTCCCGCGCGCTTGAGCAGGCGCGGCACCGCAAACACGGGGCCGATCCCCATTTCATCGGGCTCGCATCCAGCCACCGCGAAACCGCGAAAAATACCTAAGGGTTTGATACCGCGCTTTTCGGCGAGCTTCAAGTCCATGACAACGCAGGCGCTGCTGCCGTCGGAGAACTGACTGGCGTTGCCCGCGGTGATCACCCCACCCGGCATCGCCGAGCGAATCTTCGAAACGCCTTCCAGCGTCGTATCCGGCCGAATGCCCTCGTCGCTTGAAATCGTGACCTCGCGGGTACCGATCGCGCCGGTGTTCTTGTCAACCACACCCATGGTCGTGGTCATGGGAGCGATTTCATCTTTGAACTTGCCGGCGGCCTGTCCGGCGGCCGCACGCAGTTGGCTGCGCACGCCGTATTCGTCCTGCGCCTCCTTGGAAATGTTGTAGCGCTTGGCCACCGTTTCCGCCGTCTGCAGCATGCTCCAGAACAGCGTCGGCTTGTGCTCATCGATCCAAGGATCGCGGCGCATGTGCATATTCGTCTCATTCTGCACGCAAGATATGCTCTCGAGTCCACCGGCGACGATGACCTCCGCGCCCTCGGTCATGACGCGTTGGGCTGCCAGGGCAATCGACTGCAATCCGGAACTGCAGAATCGATTGATGCTCAAGCCCGCGGTGGTGATCGGCAGACCGGCGCGCAGCGCGATCTGGCGCGCGATGTTGCCGCCGGTCGTGCCCTCGCCGAAGGTTGATCCCATGATCACGTCCTCGACTTCCGCCGGGTCGATCCCGGCACGGGCGACTGCGTGCTGCACGGAATGCGCGCCCAGCGTGGCGCCGTAGGTCATATTGAATGCGCCCTTCCAGCTCTTGCCGAGCCCGGTGCGCGCGGTGGATACGATGGCAGCTTCTGTCACTTGTCTGATCCTTTATAGGCGCTGAATGTTTTACCTTCCTGGGCGAGGCGCGCGAGCAATGGTGCCGGTGTCCAGAATGCCTTGTCGGCGCTCGGCTGCACGGCGATGGCCTTAAGCGCGCGCTCCACCTCGCTCAATCCCACTTGATCGGCATAGAACATGGGTCCGCCGCGCCAAGGGGGAAAGCCATAGCCATTGAGATACACGATATCGATGTCGGAACTGCGCTGTGCGATCCCGTCCTCGACGATGCGCGCGCCTTCATTGATCAACGCGTAGATGCAGCGCTCGACGATCTCCTCGTTCGATACTTTGCGCGGCGTGATGCCCTTTTGCTGCCGGTACTTCTCGATGATCGCGGTAACGGTCGGATCGGGGATGGCGTTGCGCGAACCGGCTTCGTAGCGGTAGAACCCTGCCCCGGTTTTCTGCCCGAACCTGCCCGCCTCGCACAGCTCGTCGGCGACATTTGACAGGTCCCGGCCCGGATTTTCGGCCCGACGGCGCTTGCGCGCGGCCCAGCCGATATCGAGTCCGGCCAGATCGCTCATGCGGAACGGCCCCATCGCCATGCCAAAATCTTCCAGGGCTTTGTCGACCTGGTTCGGCAACGCGCCGGCCATGATCAGATCGTGAGCGGCCGCGCCGTAGCGGGCCACCATGCGATTGCCGATGAAGCCATCGCAGACGCCGGAAATGACCGCGACTTTGCCGATCTTCTTGGCCAATTGCATCGCGGTGGCCAGCACGTCTTTCGCCGTCTGGGCGCCGCGCACGATTTCCAGCAAGCGCATGACGTTCGCGGGACTGAAAAAATGCAGACCGATGACATCTTGCGGCCGCTTGGTGAATTTCGCGATCTCATCCAGGTTCAACGCCGAAGTATTGGAGGCAAGGATGGCGCCTTGGCGCACCACTTGATCGAGTTTTTCGAACACCTCCTTCTTGACGTCCATGCTTTCGAATACCGCTTCGATGACCAGGTCGACGTCCTTCAACAGCGCAAAGTCGAGGGTCGGCGTGACCAGCGCCATGCGTTGATCGAGCGCGGCCTCCGTCAAGGTGCCTTTCTTCAAGGCGCCGCCGTAGTTGCGCCGCATGGTGGCGAGGCCCTTGTCGAGAGCCTCTTGCTTCATTTCCAAAAGCACGACCGGAATGCCCGCATTGATGAGACTCATGCTGATGCCGCCGCCCATCGTGCCCGCACCGATGATGCCGACTTTGCGGATCGGGCGGGTCGGTGTGTCGTTCGGCACGTCGAGAATGTGCGAGGCCGCGCGCTCCGCTTGGAATACATGCCGCAGCGCCGCGGACTCCGGCGACAACATCAGCATGGTGAACAATTCACGTTCGCGCTTGATCCCCGCATCGAAGGGCCGGTCGAAAGCCGCGGCGACCGCTTCCACGCAAGCGACCGGTGCAGGATAGCGGCCGGCGACCGCCTTGGCGGTATTGCGCGCGAATTGAAAAAACGCCTCGTGATTCGGCATGTTGACCTTCAGGTCGCGCACGCGCCGCACGCCCAGCTTCTCGGTCACGACTTTGCGTGCGAAGCGCAAAGCCGCGTCCAATAAATCGCCCTCCGCGAAGGCGTCGAACAACGGCGTACCGCGCAGCTTTTCGGAAGGCACGGTGGCGCCCGAGACAATCATATTGAGGGCGGCCTCGGCACCGATCACCCGGGGCAGGCGTTGGGTTCCGCCCGCGCCCGGCAAGAGACCCAATTTCACTTCCGGCAGCGCAATTTTTGCGCCCGCCGCCGCCACGCGATAATGGCAGCCGAGGGCCAGTTCCAGGCCGCCGCCCATGCAAATGCCGCCGATTGCGGCGATCACCGGCTTGGCGCTGCCCTCCACCGTGCTGATGACCGTCATGAGGTGCGGTTGGGTGGAAGCCCGCGGCGTGCCGAATTCACGGATATCCGCGCCCCCGGAGAAGCCCGCGCCGGCGCCGATTAGGACGATGGCTTCGACCTTAGGGTCGGCATTGGCATGTTCAATGCTCGCGACGATCGCCTGACGCAATTCCAGACCCAGGCTATTGACCGGCGGATTGTCGAGTTTCAGGACCGCGATGCCGTCTTTGATCTCCAAGCCAGCCTTATTCGTACTCATTCGTTATTCCACTCTGCAGAACTGGGTTCCGTCGTTTTGGCCGACTAATGTAACAGCGCACACTACTGTTTGAGAAGTTAAAGGCGCGGCTTCGCGGGCGAGCACGACGCTGCCCGCCGAGCCCGCACTGCGCGAGGCGGCCAAAGAGATTATGACCGGCGGCCGGGGCGCCCCAGCGCGCCCGACCGCCTCATTCGAGCGTCGCTAGACGGCGGCGCGCTTGTACAGAACGATCAATTCGCCCCACGCCTTTTCAGCGCCGGCCTCATTGTAGAGCGGCTTGCCGTCAGGCCCATTTGGCATGTCCTTGACGCACCAGCCGTGATTGCAGCCATCGTAAACCTCCTGCTTCTCCGGAAGGTTGGCCGCCTTGTACGCTTCCGCCAGCTTGGTCTTCGCGTCGGGTTGGCGCTGATCATCGTTCGCGGCGATCGCGAAATAGAATTGCGCCTTCATCTGCGGCACTTTTAGATGCGGACTGTCGGGCTTATCAGTAACCAAGCCGCCGCCATGGAAGGAAGCCCCTGCGCCCACCCGCGTCGGATTCGCGGCCGCCGCTTGCATGGTCATCGGTCCGCCCATGCAATAGCCGAATACGCCCATTTTGGCTTTTTTGTTGACCATCGCCTGCGCGTCCAAGAACTTCACGTAGGCAGTCGTGTCGGACATCACCGCCGCGTCGGTCATGGGCTCGCGCACCTTGGCGATTTTTGCGCGATCATCCGCACTGGTGAAATCGAGCGTGCCCGGCAGGCCCGGCGCCTTGGTGGTTCGATAATAGGGATTCGGCACGAGCACGGTGTAGCCATTCGCCGCCAGGCGCTTGGCCATGTCGCGCATCGTCGGCCGCAATCCAAATATGTCGACGAATAGAATGACGCCCGGCCACGGCCCCTTGCCCTTCGGATGAATCAGCGCGGCGTCGCAGGTGCCGTCGGCGGTTTTCACTTCGACGTCGGTGTCGACCATGTCGGCGGCAGCGGCGGCAGATCCGGCCGCGGCGGTGACGCCCGCTGCCAATGAGAGCGCAGTGAATTCTCGGCGAGAAATCTTGTTGGAGTCGTCGGTCATGTCGATATCCTCGAGAGCAAAAAGTGATTATGGGAGGGGGCTGAAGTATAGGCCGAACCCATGGCGCTTGAAACGTGAGGTAAGCGCCGCGCAGCGGTCACGAGTTGTTTTTATTCGGCGCGGAGACCCGCACGATCAGTGCATCCACCGCCATCATGGTGGAACCCGAACAGATGATGGGGTTGATGTCGAGTTCCGCAATCAAGCTGCGCTGGTCTGCGGCAAACTCGGAAACCCGGACCAGGATGTCGGCGAGTCGCGCCAGGTCGACGGCCGGCGCACCTCGAAAACCGCCAAATAGCGCGGAGCCCTTTAAACGCAGCAGCATGCGCATGGCCTCGCCGGCGTTGATCGGCGCGAGCTCCACCGACGAATCGCGCAACAGTTCGACCAGCACCCCGCCGAATCCGGCCACGACGAGCGGACCGAACAAAGGATCAATGCGCGCGCCCGCGACCACTTCGACGCCGGCGGGCACCATGGGCTGAAGCAACACACCCGAGATCTTCGCCTCGGGGGAAAAGCGCCGGGCATTGGCGAGAACGCGCTCATAGGCCGCGCGCAGTTCATCCGGGGTGCGAAGATTCAAAGCGACGCCGCCCGCTTCGCTCTTATGAGAAATGTCGGGCGACTCGACTTTCAGCGCCAGCGGAAATCCAAGTTCCGTCGCCGCGCACAACAGCGTATCCAAGGAGTCGGCGGCGAGCTCCCGCACGCTGGGGATTCCGTACAACGCGAGGACCGACTTCGATTCTCGTTCCGTCAGCCGATCGTTCGGCGCGTCAGCGATTAATCGCGCGGCCTGCCGCGCCGCACCGAAGTCCGACACGCGCTTCACATCGCGCTCGCCTCGTTGCGTCAAGTCCGCGCGGTGATGCCACGCGGCGAGGGTGCGGAAACAGCGATCCATGGAACGAAATAACGCCACGTGCGTATTGCTTTCCGCCTCCAGGGTGCCCGGACCCTGCAGCCAGTTGGAGATCAATACGCTGCAGGTGATTTTGCCGTAGTGCTCAGATTGAGTCCCCAATGATTCCAAGCGCGACTTGTACATCTCGAACGCCAATGTCTGCGGCACGACGAGCGCGCCGTACGCGGCGTCCGACAGCAATGCATCGCTGCACGCCGGCATCGACAGCGGGTTGTTCACCACCTGTCCGGTCACATCGCAGGGATTGCGCGCCGAACCGAAATCCGGAATGTTCGCTTCTAGAATGCGCCGCACCTCAGACCCGGGTTGCGGCAATGAAATACCGTGCGCCTCGGCCTTATCGGCGGCCATGATGGCCGCGCCGCCGGAAGCGGCGAGTACGGCGATGCCCCGCGCCTTAGGAGGAGGGGCTTTGGCAAAAAACTGAGCTGCCTCCATCAAGCCCTCGAATTCTTCGACCACGACGGCGCCGCCGCGCTCGAAGGCGGCGCGATACGCACTGTCCGATCCGGCGAGGCTGCCGGTATGCGAAATCGCCGCTTCGGCGCCCAGAGCTCCCGTGGCCGTTTTGTGAATCAACAGGGCCTTCCCGCGACGCCACGCGATCTGCGCCGCTTCGAGCAAGCGCTGCGGATGCGCCATTCCTTCGAAGACACACGCGATGGCATGACAGGATGGTTCGTCCGCCAGATAAGCGACCAGATCCGCGACATCGACATCGGCCTGGTTGCCCGCGGAGAAGGCGTGACTGATCGATACGCCGCATTCGATCGCCTGGGCCAAGGATTGCGACAGGGCGCCGGATTGACTGGCAATGCCGATGGACTTGCCGGGCAGGTCGCGCGGCGCCGGATAATCGGAAAAGGAGATGCGCGCGCGGCGCACGTAATTGGCAATCCCCAGACAATTGGGTCCCAGAATCTTCAGTCCGGAGTCGAGCCCGATGCTTTCAAGGCGGCACTGAAGATCGATTCGCTCCGGCAACTGAGTCTCGGCGTAGCCGGAGGCGTACAAAATAACCCCTCCGACGCGCAGCTGCGCGGCTTGCCGCACGATATCTTCGACGGCATCGCGCGGCGCGACCACAGCCACGCAGTCCGGATTCTCTGGCAGCGACGCCATCGATGGGTAGCAGCGCCGATCGCCGATCAAGTCGTACTTGGAGTTCACCAAGTAAATGTTGCCGCCGAAACCGGCAAGATTCGTCAGTACCCTGTCGCCGAAGGAGCCGGTCTTGGGCGAGGCGCCGACGATGCAGACATGCCTCGGGTTGAGAACGCGGTCCAACTCGGCATGCCGATAAACCGGCCGCGTCGGTGTGGAGGATTTCACCTCGGTTGCCTGCGGCGGAACATATGGCGATACTGCACAACATGGACACACTGAAAGGCAAAACCGCGATCGTCACCGGCGCCGCTAGCGGCATTGGGCGCGCGAGCGCCATGCTGTTCGCCGCCGAAGGCGCGGCGGTCGTCGCGCTGGACCGCGCCGCCGAAGTTGAAGCGACGGTGGCGGCGATTCGAGCGGCCGGGGGACGTGCCGTTGCCCTCGTCAAGGATTCCTCGGCGGAGGCCGATGTCGCCGGCGCGGTGGCCACGGCGCTCAAGGAATTCGGCAGCCTTGACGCCTGCTATGCGAATGCCGGGATCAGCGGCGGCCTGGTGCCTTTTTTCGAAGAAACCGTGGATCACTGGATGGAAGTGCTCAAGATCAATCTGATCGGCACGTTTCTGCTGGCAAAGTATGCAGCGAGGGAAATGGTCAAGCAGAAACGCGGCTCGATTATTTGCACCGCATCCGTCGCCGGCCTGCGCTCCGGGGCGGGCGGTGTTCCCTACAGCGCCAGCAAAGCGGGCGTGATTAGTCTGGTGCAGACGGTTGCCTACCAGCTGACGGGCACCGGCGTGCGTATCAATGCCATCTGCCCGGGCCTGATTGAAACCGGCATGACGCGGCCGATGTTCGAACGCGCACGCGAGCGCGGCACCGAGCGCAAGATCGGCCAACTCAATCCCTTGCAGCGTTCCGGCGTGCCGCAAGAAATTGCGCAGACTGCATTGTTTCTCGCCTCCGATGCGGCCTCCTATGTCAATGGTCAAGCGATTGCAGTGGATGGCGGGTTATCCAGCTCGCACCCCATCGTCAGCACGCGCCATCAAAGTTAAAAAAAAGCCGCACCCTTGGGCGCGGCATTTTTCAAATTCTAACCTTCCGGTGATTACTGTTTTTTCGTGCCGCTCGGCGCCGGGGGCGCCGCCGCCGTCTTGTTGGCCGCCGCTGCTTTGGCTTTCTCCGCAGCAGCCGCCTCGTCAGCGCGGGCACCGGAGAGAATTCCCTCGAGCGCATAGTTGCCTTCGTGGCAGGCGTACTCGAAGATTCTTCCCTTCGAGGGCGTAAATTCGTATTCACCGCTCCACGGCCGATCCCACACGGTCGGATCCTCGGCCTTGAATTGATAGAGAATGCGATTCGGTCCGACGCGCGTGAAGCGTTCCGTGACCCTCAGTTCCCGCCACGCGCCGCGCAGTGCGGTTGCCTCCGGGAAATTCGTGGTTTCAACCACCAGGGTCGGACCTTCGTACCAACCGATGGAATCGCCCATCCACGGCCGTTCGCCGTCGGTGCGATGCTTGCCGCCGATATGAATCATGCGCACGTCATGAACCATTTCAACCACAATGGCCACCGTGTCTTTGCTCTGCGCGATTTCATAATTATTGTTGTAGAGCAGCGGCAGCATCACCGGACCCGCGCTGTAGCCAAACGAAGTCAGACAACGTTCTGCCAGCGTTTGATTCTCGGGATTCTCGCCATAGTGCGCACGCATATACATGTTGGGAACCGTGACACCCGCCTTGTAGGGCGGCAGCCGTCCATCGGCCGGGTCGGTGATGAACGAGGAACGCGGCTCGCCATTGACCCGCATCACCGTCGAGCCGGGGTCGATCCAAGCCGAGTTGTAACCGCAACCCGCGCCGCTGAATCCGCGGCCGCAATCGTGCGGCAGATCCGTGGTCTTTACCTTGGGATCGGTGGGCTTGTTGCCGTCAGCCACCATTTTTGCATCATCGCCCTCGACTTTTTTAACCTCTTCCGGAGTCATGACTTTGCGCGTGCCGTATTCCTTCGGCCGTTCGAGCGTGGTCAGGGTCGCATTGGTCCAGGTACCTTCGAGGTCCGGCTGGCCATACGCATTTAGCGGGACCTTATACGCGGCGTCCGCCGGCGCGGCGCTTGCCGCCGCCATCGCCAGTGCCGAAACTGCCGCGCCCAGAACCAAAGCAGTCAATTTCTTGCTCATTTCAGGGGCTCCTTACGCAAGTCGCCGTACATCAGTTCTTCAACGAACTCGACACATTTGAATTGCTGCAGCCGTGCATCCTCGCCAAGGCGCCGATACATGAGCATGCTGATTTTCCAGGGCCGGGTGAAAGTCGCGGGATCCGTGATCTCAGCTTCATAGTGAATGGTGTTCTCATTCATCAGCGTCCAGCGCTCGACCACCTTCATATCGCCGGAATGAAAGTTTCCCGCGCGGTCGAACCACGTGCTGTCGTTTTGTCCCGTGACCGTGACCACCAAGGTGTCGCCTTCCCATTTGCCGACCGACTGACCCATCCAGCTGTCGATCGGCGCCGGACCCGGATCGGTGAACAGAATGTCGCGCACCGCGCCGTCATACTCGTACGACATGAGCAGGGTCTTGGCGGACTGCACGATCTGGAACGGAAAAGGCATGTAATTGGCGCGCGGCACGCCGGGCAGGTCACATTTCACTTCCGGATCCCGCTCCAGATAGTGCTTTTGATTCTCCTGCCGCTGAGCGAGCGCCGCAGGTAGGTACGGAATACTTCCGCCCACGACCACACCCATGCCCGCGGGGACCGAACCGACGGCGCCCAAGGCCACGATGGCTTTCGCGGGGACGGGAACCACCGGCCCCGGGCGCAGCTCCAGCGCTGCGCTCGCGAGATGCGGCTCAATGTTCCAGTTCGCCGTGTTCATGACCGACCAGACCCCGCTGAAGTTGGGGTGTCCGCCGATGCGCTCGATCGCGCCGCCGGCGGGTGTTTTGTGTGCGGCCGCGGTCGGCGCCGCCTGGCTCTGGCTCAGTGCTGCCACCGAGCCGGTTAAAGTCACCAGAGCCCATAACTTGATCTTCTTATTCAGAACGCCCCCTCAGTTTGCAACGCCACTCAGGCTGCAACGCATTTCAGTCTGCAACGCCACTCAGTTGTTCGCTGATTCTCTATTTTTCGTTCGGATCCGCACCGTCTTTCGGCGCGCCCGTGCCGCTCGATCCCATGAAAACCTTACGGCCATCCGTAAATGTGACATCGCGCCCGTTGGCCTTGCAGGCGGGACGGCAGCGCGCGTCCTTGGCACGGTAACCGCGAACAATGATGAGCTCACCGGGTTTCAGTGAATCGCGCGTCAGCCCCTCGCGCAGCAGTGTGTTGGGTGTGCCCGCCTCGACCATCCATTCCTGATCGACCCCGTCTGTGGTCACGATCATGTGCACCCAGGTGTGCGGATTGATCCATTCGACCTTGGTCACTTTGCCTTGAAGCATGATGGGCTGATTGCCGTCGAACTCGGCCTGGAATGCGTGATGCGCCAATGCGGGCGCGCCGATGGCGGCCGCGGCGATCAAGGCGGCTGCAATTCGCGCGGCTTTATCGATGCGTACTTTCATTCGAGATCTCCAGGTTTCTAATCTTGCTTTCGCTGGCGCTCATTGCTGGACGGCGCGAAAAGGCCCCGTATAATCACCGCTTATAATCGCTTTAGATAGCTGTTATTGCAATACAATTTCATTTGCGCCCTTGATTAATCTGGCTTTTATAAAGGGTTAGCATGGCTGATATATAACAAGCGGGGAATCGATGCTCGGGGAACTCGTCACCAAACTGGCCGACACGCCTTGGAGCATCGCACTGCACGAATCGCTGTATATGTACGCGATTACCGAGTCCACGCATGTACTGTCCATCATGTTGTTTGTCGGCACCATTGCGATGGTGGACCTTCGGCTATTAGGCATTTCCTTTACTAAGGTACCCGTCTCGCAGATGCTTTCGAAGATTTTGCCCTGGACAATCGCCGGCTTCGTGCTGCTCGTGATCACGGGTTCGATGTTGTTTCTCGCCATTCCGATTCGCACTTATCACAGCATTTGGTTCAGACTGAAATGCACCATGATTCTCATCGCCGCAATCAACATCGCCGTTTTTACTTTCAAGGTGGAGCGGGATAAGGCCGCCTGGGATTTGGGGCCGGTGCCCCGAAAATCCAAGATTTGCGCGGTCATTTCCTTGAGCGCGTGGGCGTGCGTCATCGTCTTTGGCCGGCTGATCGCCTATAACTGGTTCGACTGCGACAGCATCACCTCGCCCACCATGGCCGAGCTCACCGGCTGCCCGCTGGACCCGGGTTAAGTCGTGAGCCTGTACCACACCGCGCAAAACATCGAAGCCTCGGCGCTCGGCCAGACCATCCGCGAATCAACCTGGCTGTTCCCGGCGATTGAGTCGACCCACTTGCTGGCGTTGGCCTTGCTCGGCGGCTCCATTCTCATCATGTCCTTGTCGATCTTGGGATGGGGATTGAGAACGCCGGTGGCGGAACTGTACAAGAGCGCGCACCGCTATTCGAACGCCGCGGTCATCGTGCTGCTCATCACCGGCGTGCTCCTGGGAGTTTCCGAGCCGGTGAAGCTTTACGGTCGGGAGGCGTTCTGGGTCAAAATGATTTCGTTGAGCATAGCGCTGCTGGTGACATATTTCGTGTTCAATCCTCTGGTCAGGCGCGGCGCCTCAGGCGCAAGCATGCGCGGCGTCACGGTGTTGACCATCGCGGCGTGGCTGACGGTTGCGATGGCGGGACGGTGGATTGGATTTTCTTAAATAGATTTGGATCTCGGGAGTTATAGTCGGTGAACAACAATCGGATCTGGATCGCTGCCGGCCTCACCACCTTCGCATTAGGGTTGGGCGCCGTGGGGCTGGCGCAAGAATCGTCGCAGCGGCCAAGCGGTGAGGCGGTGTTCAATGCGCGCTGCAAGAGCTGTCACGACCCGGCCGTGGAACGGGCTCCCACCCGGGCTGAACTGGCGTTTCGCGCCCCCGCCGACATCGTGACTGCGCTGACAACCGGTGTGATGGCGCCCATGGCAAAGGGATTGTCGCAGCCCGAGATCGAGGCGGTGGCACTCTTCCTCGCGCCCGGGCAACAGCTGGGATCTGCAGGGTCGGACCAAATGTGCGCCGCCAGCGGCCCAATCAAGGCGAGCGCCTCGGATTGGCCCGCGCTCGGACCGGATGAGAATTCCACGCGGTTTCAGCCGAAACCGGGGATCAATGCCGCCGACGTCGCGAAACTCAAGGTGAAGTGGGCCTTCTCCATGTCCGGCGGCGGCCAGCCCGTCGTCGTCGGTGACTGGCTCTTCATCACCAACCGCAACGGCAAATTCTACGCATTGGACGCCAAGACCGGATGCGTGCACTGGGCCGTCGAGGATGCCGCGTCCCGCACCACGCCGATGGTGATTCGCTCGTCGATCTCGCCCAGCGGCTGGGCGACCTTCATCGGAGTCGGCAAGCGGGTGGTGCGGGCGTTCGACGCTCAGAGCGGCAAGGAAATTTGGCATAGCGAATCGCTGGAAAATCACATCGCTTCGAACATCACCGGCACGCCGGTGGTCTCCGGCGATCAACTCTTCGTGCCGCTCTCCTCGGGCGAAGAAGTGTTCGCGATGCAACCAAAATATTCCTGCTGCACGTTTCGCGGCAGCCTGGCGGCACTGGATCTCAAGACCGGTCAGAAGCAGTGGCAGACTTATATGATCACCGAGCCGCTGCAGCCGACACGCACGAATGCCAACGGCATTCAAATGCAAGGGCCCGCGGGCGCGCCGATCTGGGCCTCGCCGACGGTCGATGCGAAGCGTGGCTTGGTCTATGTGGTCACGGGCGATAGCTACACCGATGCGACCACCAATGGCGATGATGCCATCGTCGCGGTGGAAATGAAGACCGGCAAGGTGCGCTGGAGAAATCAGGTCACCACCAACGACAACTTCATCGTGGGTTGCAGCGGCCCGGTGAAGGTCGCCAATTGTCCGACGCCGACGGGGCCGGACTTTGATTTCGGCGCGACGCCGATTTTGTTCAAGCACGGCAACAAGCAAATCATCGTCGCAGGACAAAAGTCGGGCAGCGTCTATGGCGTCGATCCGGACACCGGGCGCACGCTGTGGAAAACCGCCGTCGGCGCAGGTTCGCCGCTCGGCGGCATTGAATGGGGAATTGGCGCGGATACCAAATACGTGTTCGTCCCCAACTCGGACATCGGTGAGGTCTTCAACGAAATCGCCGCTGCCGCCGGCGCGCCCTCACCCATCCCTGAAAACGCGGTTGCGGGCAAGCCCGGATTGTTCGCGCTGGATCCGTTCACGGGCAAGATCGTCTGGAATGCGCCGGCGCCGATGGCGCCCTGCCATTACGCGGGAGACCGCTCAAAAGACTTCACGAAGGGCGCCTGCGTGCGCGCTCAGTCCGCGGCGCCTGCCGTCATGCCGGGCGTCGTCTTCTCCGGAACGTTGGACGGTTGGTTTCGCGCCTACGATGCGGCGACCGGAAAAATCCTCTGGGAATTCAGTACCACGGCGCAAACCTACAGTACCGTCAACGGCAACCCGGCTCAGCCCGGCGGCGGTATCGACGGCATGGGACCCACGATCGCCGGGGGCATGGTGTACACGATGTCCGGATTCAATGGCGCGGCACGCACCGGCGGCAATGGGATCAATGTTCTGCTGGCGTTTTCGGTCGACGGAAAATAGCGCCGCGCGGCGGGGCGCGCGCCCCTCGTTGCGCTACTCGAGGCAGACCACCAGCTTGGCGGAGTGCGTGCGCCAATTGATGGGAATCACAAAAGATCTCGCGTGGGGTGTCGTAACTTTCTCCAAATCGTGCGCGATGACAATCGGCACCGAGATGTTGAAATTCTTGCCGAAGTCGCGGCGCGCGTTGCCGGAAATCGTATTGGCGACTTCGCCGACCAGATCCTTGATGTTTTCGTCGCTGGTGTCGGTTTCCTGCATGCGCATCAGCAGTACCGTCAGCATGCCGCGGGGCGCCGTGAAATACACGATGCCCTTGCGCGCGCCGGTGATGCCGATGACGCCGGTGTATTCATAGGCGCCCGGCTTGCCGTCGGTCACAAGATAGGGCGAGCCCACGGTTGCCGATTGCTGCGCCGAGGTCTCAAAATAATTTGTCGTTCCCTCGATGAATGTGCGGATTTCTGCTTCTTTGAACATCTCAAGCCTCCGACAGCAGCTCTTCCAACGCATCGTTGAGCTGTCGATCGGTGAATGGCTTGCAGAGAAATCCGTTTGCCCCCTTTTCAATCGCTTCCACCGCAGTCGCCTTATCGGCGAGCGCGGACACCACCAAAATAAGCACGTTGGAATTGATCGCGACCAATTCCTCCACGCATTCGATGCCGTCCATCTCGGGCATGGTCAGATCCATGGTCACGACATCAGGCTGCGTGCGCCGGAACATCTCCACGGCGGCGCGGCCATTGCTCGCGGCGCCGACCACTTCCAGGCGCGCTATTTGCTGTGAACGTTCGATACGCCGCCGGATGATGTTGGAATCATCGACGATCATCAGCTTCAATGTAGCTTTGGGAGCAACCGCACTGTCCATTAGGCCGCTTCCGTCTTCCCCGCGCGTTTAACCGGGGGCAGGCTCAAGGTGAGTCGCGTAAATTTCCCGGGTACCGTGGCTACCGAGACCTTCCCGCCGATCTGCTGCATGAGTCCAGCCATCAGATTCATGCCGACGCCGCGGCCCGCATCCTTGGTGGCATGCTCGACCGTGGAAAATCCCGGCTGAAACAGCAGCGAGAACACTTGCTTGGCATCCAGCGTAGCCGCCTTTTCGGGGGTAATAAAGCCCTTCTTCAGCGCGGCCTGCTTGATCTTTTCGGTCGATAAGCCTTGGCCGTCATCTTCGGCGATGAGCTTGTAGCCCGCATCGCCAAGTTCTTGGAATATGAGTTTAAGCTGACCCTGCGTCGGCTTGCCGGTACCCAGGCGATCGGTGGTGGATTCGATGCCATGCACGATGGAATTTCGCACCGCCTGCACCGCGATGTCCTTGACGATGCGGCGGTATTCATCCGGCACCGTATCGAATCCCATGCATTGCAACGCCGCTTCCTTGTGGTTTTCGCCCGCCACCCGCAGCGTCAGCTGCTGCAGCATGCCCGTCACGTTGGCGTCGGATTTGGGCGCCGCTTCGGAGCTCGAGTTCTCGATGACGGCGGTCTCCGTGTGGGACGCCGGCTCGCTGCTGATTGCGGCGACGTGCAGACGCGCCAGCCGCGACACCAGGTCGCCGACCGACTGCAGATGCGTCAGCAAATCATCCAATTTGATGACCAGCGGAAGAAAGTCGTTTCCGGACAGGTCCGATTTCTCCCGCAAACCCTTCAAGTCATCCTCGAAGGAATGCGCGCGGCTCTCAATGGAGGACAGCCCCAGGGCCGCGGCTTCACCCTTGACCGAGTGCACCTGCCTGAAAAGGGTATCGAGTTTCTTGCGGAAGGCGCTTTCCTCGCGGGCCGGCTCGCGCAGCACCGCGTTGATCATCTTCATTGCGGCGTTGGAGTCATTGAGGAACGAGGCAAGCTGCGTCGGATCGACGTGCAAAATGCCCAACAAAGTATCGACCTGCGCCTGCGCCTGATTTTGCGAGGACTGCAGCTCCCGGGCGAGATCCACGCGCGCGCTGACATCCGAGACCGCCACCAGCACGTGCCGGATTTTACCGTCCACGCGCACCCGATGGAATTCGAACTGCAGATAGCGCGTGGACACCTTGCCGGGACCGCCGTCGAAGTTGACTTCAACCTCGCCGAGAGGGTTGATGGTTTTGACCAGATTTTCCTTGGTGCGCTCGGACCACAGGACCGCCACAAACTTCAATGCAGTGGACAAAGTTTTCTCGGAAACGATGTCTTTCAGCAAACTCTCGAACGGCAGTCCTGCGAAATCGTGGCGCTGGAACAGCGATTCGAGCGCGCTGGAATAAGACGCGCCGATCACCAGGTGTTCATCGAGCAAAAACAAGCCGTCTTTCACCGTGCGCAATATGTCCGCGGTCTGCTGGCGCGCCTCGCGCAGCGAGGCGTCCTGGCGCTGGCGTGCGAGCAGCAGGATTCCGACCAACACGCCGAGCACAATGGCAATCAACAAGCCGGTTAACATGACCAGCCGCAGTTCGGTGGCGGAGCGCGCGTTGCGCGTCTGCAGATCGGTGACGATTGCGCCCAACTCGGCATCGAGCAGCGGTATCGTGTGTCTGCCCACGCGCAGCGCCGTCGTGACGTCCCGCTCCAGTTGTCTGCCGCCTTCGGTGAGAACGGTGCCGGTAGTTTCGTTATCCTGGTAGGGAACGCCGGTGAACTTCAGCAGCGGTTGCAACGCTTCCAGCTGGGTACTCCATAAATCGCGCAGCGGGGCGGCGTGCTTGCCCGAAATCGGTTCGCCCTTGGCGCCGGTGTCGCCTGATAGCGCAAACCAACTCGCCGGACGCGGCGCATTCATTTCCTTGAGGCCCGCATCGAGTTTCGCACTCGCGTCACGCAGCTGATCCAGCGATTCTTGAATGTAACCCCGATTGGTCAGGCGGTCATGCATCGACTCCAGCGAAGCGCGGATGAGCGCGGGGTTGCGCTGTTGCTGTCCGGCGAATTTCAGCGCGATGCTCGTATCCGCCAATTCGCTGGCCAGCTCCAGACCCGGTATCAACACGACTGCGACGAAGCTGAAGGCGAGAATGATGACCAATACCATAAGACCGCTGGAGGAAAGGCGCGGCAGTAGGGTTTTGGCAATGCGAGAGTTCATGAATCAAGCGCTCCGCTGTGATCTGCTGGGTTTCCGGGCCATCAATTCCGCACGCAACGCATCGAGGGCATCGAGAAATTCAGCCGCCGACGCATAGCGATCCTTTGGGTCCTTGGCTAATAGGCGATCGATAATCGGCTGATAAGCCGAGAATTGTTCGGGCAGCCGCGGTACCGGCGTTGAACGGTGCGCCACGAGGATATCGGCCAGCGTCTTGCCGGTGAAGGGCAGACTACCGGTTAGCATTTCGAACAGGACGACTCCGAGGCTGTAGAGATCGCCGCGTGCGTCCGGATCCCGGTCCTCGATCTGTTCCGGACACACGTAGTAAGGTGTCCCGGTGCAGTCGCCCGATCGGGTGAGGTCGCTCGGCAGGAACTGTGTGCGGGCCGAGCCGAAATCAATGAGCACCAAGCGGTTCTCATTGGTGAGCATGAGATTGGAAGGCTTCAAGTCCCGGTGCACGACGCGCGCCGCATGGACAATTTGCAGCGCTTCGCCGATCTGATGAGCGTAGTTGACGGCGTCCGCTTCGCTAACGGGATGTTTCAAGCGCTCGCGCAAACTGCCGCAGGGAAAGTATTCCAGAGCAAGATACAAATAGTCATCCGTGGTGCCGAAATCGAGCACATTCGCAATGGAGCGGTGATTCAGCTTGGAGAGAATTTCACATTCCTTGGTGAAGCGCTCCCGATCCGCCTCGGTAACCACATGCTCGCCTGTGATCGCCTCGATCTTCAAGGCGACCGGCTGCGCGAATTCGTCGTTGCGCGCAAGGTAGACGCTGGCGGCGCTCGACTGGGCGATTTTCTTCATCATGGTATAGCCGGCCACTTCCGGCTGGCGCCATCGATCTGCTGCAGCGCCGGCCGCGGCGGCTGCCGCCGGGGGCGGTTCGATCAGCGGCTGCAAGGCGCTGCACAGCTCGCCCACGATGACGGAATGGATCGGCCAGTAGTCGCTCGCGCCCAGTTTCATTGCGCGTGCGGCGCTGCGCTCGTTGCCGCCGCGCGCGAACACGAAGATAGGCAGATGCGGCAGCTGCTCATGCAGGCGCTTGAGGGATGCCAACGATGCGGCGGCGGCCTCGGGAGGGCTGAATTCAATGATGAACATTACAGCCACATACGCCCGCAGGCGTTCGCTCGAAATGGCGTCGAAGCCTGCGCGCGTGACGGTGTCCGCATCGATTTTCGGCATCGCGCGGCGCACCAGGCCCGCTAGCCTCAATCTCAATTCCAATTCGTCGTGCACGATCAGACAAAGCACCGTGCCCCGAATGCGTTCACCGGCCGCTGGCGGAACCAGCGCTGTGGTTGTAATCGTTGTCGACGTCATGGTTGCGGTTTGGCTATTCATCGCATCACCTATTTTGGAACGCGATAAACAATTCGCACCTGCGTGCTGACGGAAATCGCTTTGCCGCCCTGGACCACAGGCTGGTAGCGCAAGTGGCCAACCGCCTTGCTCGCCGAGGATTCGAAGGTTCGGGGCGGCGTTGCGCTCAGTACCTTGATGTTGGAGACGCTCCCGTCGGGGCCGATGGTATACGCGAGTTCCACCCATCCTTCGACATTGGCCGCCAATGCCCGCGCCGGATATTCGACGTTGAGCTTACTGAGGCGCGTCAAGGATTGTTCGGGCATTTGCAGCGAGTCGCCGCCCGCCCTCTTCTGGCGAATTTTGTCATTCATCGCGTCAAGATCCGAGGAAGCGCCAAGAACGCTCGCCTTCTGCGCCAAGGCTTCAGCCTTATCGGTGTCGCCGGCATCCAGCGCTGCGCGGGCACGGTCTAGAATTTGCGACTGCAAGGCCGCGGTGATCTGGGCGAGTCCGCTGTTTTTCGGATCGGCAGCGCGAAGCTGATTGACATAGAACAGTGCATTGTCATTGTCAGGATCGGTCAGTTTTCCCTGTGCCAGGCGCGATTGGGCCAATTCCAAAAATTGCGGTTGGTCAGGCTTGGGTGGCGTTTGCTGATTGCGCGCCAGATTGAGATCGCGCTGCAGGCCGCCAATGCTGGCCGGCGGAGCGCCAATTCCCTTCATCTCGATCAGTACTCGATCGGCATCGCCGAAGTTGCGCTGCTGGATTGCGGAACGCGCCATCTGCGTCAGCCGCTTCAGCACCTCCTGCGTCTGGCCTTGCAGCGCCGGGCCGGCCGCTCCCGCTTCCTTGGCCTGATCCAGGTAATACACCGCGCTGTCGTTGTGCGGATCGATGACATGGTCCTGCTGCAGGCGCGTGTCGACCAGCTTGAGCAGACGCGAGACCTCGAAGTCATCGCGCCGCCGATGCACTTCATCGCGTAACTGCGCGAGTTTTGCGGCCGGCAATGCTTTGGTACGCGCGGCTTCGTCGATAAGTTGCGTCGCCCGATCAAAATTCTGCGCATTGAGCGCCGCCAGAATCTGCGCCGGGCCCAGCTCGGCTCGCAGGCTCGCGATCTTCTCGTCAAGCGCAACGAGACGCGTATCGCTCGCATCGATGCTTCGAGCGGTCTCCAGAAATTGCAAGGCCACGTCGAACTTGCGGTCGTCGAGCGCCGACTGCACGCGCGCAATCAATATCTCGGACAGGCGCTGCAGTCCTTGCCGGGCCTCGCCGTTGTCGGGCTTGATTACCAGCACTTCGCGATACAGCGATAGCGCGCTGCCGGCCAGTGGATCGATAAAGTGCCGATCCAGCATGGCCTGTTGCGCCTTCTCAATCAGCGCGTCCACCTTTTCATCGGCTTCCGCCGGTGATTTCACCGCCGCGGCCGGAACAGCAGCCGTGGAAGCTTGGCTGGGCGCGCTGGCGACGGGCGCGGGCGCAACCTTCGTCGAGCTGCTGCGAGAAACCAAATAGGCGCCCACCGCCGCGATGAGCACAGCGCCGATCACCGCCGGTACGAGCCACGGTTTTCTGGACGGGGAATCGGGCGGCGCGAGCGGCGGCGCGGAGCCGTCGCCGAGCAGGGCCAAGCGAGAATTCACTTCTTCTTGCGCGCTCTCGAGCACCTTGGTCAGCTCAGCGGCGACAACCGGCAGGCCGACGTGGGCAACGACTTGTCGATGTTGAGTAGGAAGCGTCCACGCGTCGGCGCTGCCGGCCTCATCGAGCGCCACGACCGCGAAGCGCGAGGAATGTAAGTTCAGACGCGACAGCACCGCGGCGGGCTCTGGATGATTGCGCGCATCCCACAGCACGATGGCGGCTTGTCCGGAAGGAGTCGAGCTGATCAGCTCATCGATCGAATCGACCTGCTTGAGAATCAAAGTGGCGGGAAGATCTGCGCCAACCTGCGGCCACAAAGCATCGTCCGCGGTGACCAAAAGAACCGACAGTTTCGCCTTCTTCACCGCTTGAAGCACGGGCCGCTCCGCCGTTTCCGGCGTGGCAAGCTCCTGTATTCTCAGACTTTTCGGCATCGTTATAGTCCCATATCGCGATCGCCAATGAACCAGTAATGCTGCGTTGCGATCACATTCGTGCACCCCGAATGTTTTGCGTTTTGCTTAACACAATAAGGTTCCGGCAAATCAGGGGTTTCCGACATGCCCTGGGTCACATTTGGATGTAGGGGCATCACCGGAATGACCGTCGGGATTGGGTCAAACATTAAAGATGAGAACTACTTCGCACACCAAAGCCTGAGGCCGGGTGCGAATTCACGTCCGAGGCAGGTTGCTGCGCCGGAGTGTCGCCAAATGGAGGCGGCGGCGCGCGCTCGAATTAGACTTAAGGGGAGCGAACTCCCCTTAAGTTCCGATTAGACATAAAGAATGGAAATTACTGCTTCTTGCCAGTGAAAGTGCCCTCGCCCATTTGCCCCAGCGACACTTTGCCGCTCATGGTTTTGCCATCGGTCTTGCCCGAATATTTCACCGCGAGGCTGCCGGCTTGACCGTCGACTTTGTACTCAATCGTCACGTCATCGCCCTTTACCGTGCCGGTCACTTGAGCTTCGCCCAGCTGCCCTTTATACGTGCCGGACAGAGCATCGCCCTTTTGGACCAGCACAAAGGTCGGCGAGCCACTGCCCGCGCTTGTCTCGACCGCCATGATCCACGTACCCGTGACATCTGCAGCGGCAGCCACCTGCGCCACCGCGAATGCGGTGATCGCCAACAAGGCAGCCAATCCCGTTTTCAAATTCCTCATGCCAATCCCCCTTGTAGTTGACCAGTCAACGTATCTGCGCGCCTCTTTCGGGCGCAAGCCATGATACGTGAGGTGCTGGGATTTCGGCGTGGTGATATAGACCGGGTCGGCGTGCGGTCGTCAGGCAGGGGTAGCGGACTCAAGGTCCGAAAGAAATAAGGACCTTGAGTCCGCTACCCCTGCCTGACGATTGCTCGGGCCGGTCTATATCACTACGTCGGAACTACCAGTGAGTGTGGGTGCGACAGCTGTCTTGACGACCTACCAGCGCGCATGACCCACCCGCACCGATGGCAGCCACACTAGATGCGTCCTCCGGCACCGTGAGATTGAGCGGGCTCACCTGAACGGCGTGGGGGCACGGGGAGCTTCAAGGCCCTGTGTTCTTCCGGGCCTTGAAGCTTGCCGTGCCCCCAGGCCATCCGGGTGCCCCGCTCAATCTCACAGTGCCAAGGTCCAGCTTCTACAGCGAATTCAAGAACACCACGAGCTGGCGCTTCTGTTCCTCGGTCAGATTCATCGAGAATCGCTGATTGTAAAAATTCACCGCCTGCAACAGGGTCGCGGCGGCGCCGTTGTGAAAGTAAGGGGCCCTTCCCGCCAAGCCGCGCAAAATCGGACCCTTGACGCGATTCATATCGCTGCAAAGCCCGGTGATCATGCCCTTGCCCAAATCGGTCGTGTAGAACGAGACGGGTTGGCCCGCACTGAATGGCGTACTGCAGCCGCTGACCAAGAAGACCGGTAAATCCGGCTCATTGAGTTCCGCGATTCCCAGTTGGATATTGGGATCGGTTTCGAGTCCGGGACGCGGCGTGTGACCGATGCCAATGTCCAATGGCAGTGGCAACGAATGATCGCCGACATTGGGCGTATCGTGGCATGTAGTGCAGGTGCCTTTGAATGACACCGGATTGCCCAATGCCGCGTTGTCATTGAGGCCGCGCACCGCGCTGATGGTGAGCGGCGCGGTATTGAAGAGCACTTCCCCCGCGGCGATGTCGCTGCGTGCGGCGCGACGATAATAAGCCTCGCGCTCAGAGTCCGCCGGATTGCCGCCGTTCTCCCACGCCGCGTACAGCGTCATGCTGCTGCTGTCAAAGGGGATGCCGGAGGGGTCCGCGCCCAACACATCGTTGATGCCCGGATAATAGTCCGGCTTCTCCTCGAGGAGATTGAGCGCTCCACCCAGCGCGCCGCCGGCGTGCAGATCGCCGGCTTCGCGGTCGAACACTTGGGCCGTGGTCAAACCCAGCTCGAAACTCAGGATATCCGCCAATTGCTGGGCGGTGGGCGCGACCGCTGCTTGGGCATGAATCAAAGTCGCATGAATGGCTTGCTGCGTCAGATCATTGTTGAGGTTAGCTTTGAATGTGGAGACCGTCCCGAGAGCGGTGGTCGCCCCGGCCGGCGATTCGCGGCCATCGAACATAATGGTGCTCAAGAAGCCCAGATTCGTGGTGGGCAACGGCCGGCGATACGTCGAGAGCGTCAGCACGCCGGTTGAGGGGTCCGTCACCAACGCGCAGCCGTACGGGTCGTGCACGACAGTTACGGTGAACTGGGCATTGGCCGGAACCGCCAGCGGGATGCGGATCAGGCCGTGCGACAACAGCAAACTATGCGCCGCAGCCTGCGAAGTGTTGCCGTTCGGGCAATTCGCCCCGTCGAAGGCAGCGAACAAGGGGTCGCGGCCACGGGTTTGCGCAAACCGCTCTTGAATTTGCGGAGGCGACATACTCATCGCTTGATCCGCGACGTGGCAGGTGGAACAGGACCGGCCGTTGGTGCCCAGACTTTGGAAGAACGCCCCATTGGTATTGGTGCGGCCGTTGGCATTGATTGTTTGCAGCGCGCCGCTCGGGTCGGTAGAGATCGATGATGCGTCGAGCGCCTGCGCGCCGGCGGCGGCCGCGAGAAAGGTCGTGCACAGCAGCGCTGCGGTGTTGCCGCAGAATAGATTGTTAGGCATTGATGCTCTCCCCTTGCGCCAGTGGCGTCGTTGCCAGCTAAATCGTAAAGGGCGCAAGGATGTGGACATGCAGCCGGCTCAACCCGCTAAATTCTTGCCGCATTCTGTTAACTTTACGCAGCAAAGTACTTGACGCTGCACGGGCACGTAGTTAGTGTCGCTGCGTGGGCAACACCGTACGACTCGACTCGCACGCCGCGGCAACGCTGCGCTACATTCGATCCTCGATGGAGGGGGCGGTGGTGTTGGCGGTTCCCGGCTCCGCCGGCCTCGTCTTGGGCACTATCGCGCTGCTGGCGGCGGCACTGTGCTTGGCGCCGGAGTTGCACAAATATTGGCTGGCGATCTGGTTGAGCGCCGCCCTGCTGGGCGCCGTGCTGGGCAGCATACTGATCGTGCGGGAGTCCTCGCTGCGCGATTTGCGGCTGCAGGGTACACCGCTGTTTAAATTTGCACTTTGCCTGTCGCCCTCGCTGGGCGCCGGGCTCGTCATGACTGCGGTGCACTGGTTCGGCGGCAATCAGCATGCGATTCCGGGCACGTGGCTGCTGCTTTATGGATGCGCCTTGGTGACGGCGAGCGCGGCAACGACAAGAATCATCGCCGCACTCGGCGGCCTGTTCGTGCTGTTTGGACTGGCGGCGCTGCTGCTCCCGGACGATTTGCAGATTTTGATGTTGGGCGCCGGTTTTGGCGGACTGCATATCGTCTTTGGTGTTCTGATTGGACGGACGGGACGTGGCCGCGAAGTCTAATGCCCGCGCGGCGCCGCAAACGGCGCAGAAACGCCCGAAGCTCGCGGCAGTGCCCGCGCCGTCCGCGTCCGCGGATCACGACGCGACCTTCGACCGGTTGGTGTACGAGCGTGTTCGTTTGGGGATCATGAGCGCGCTGGCCGTGCGCGAAGAGCTGACATTCAATGAGCTCAAATCCTTGTTCGATGTCAGCGATGGCAATCTAAGCGCTCACGCGCGCAAGCTGGAAGAGGCCAAGTACCTGACCTGCACCAAATCCTTCGAACAACGCCGCCCGAGGACTGTCTACCGGCTGACAGTGCTCGGCAAGAACGCCTTGAATCGATACCTCGATCATGTCGAAGCGGTGATCAAGGCGACCCGCCGCACATGATTTTCTCATCTCCTAACTTTGTGATACAAAGCTAATCGTGCACATAGCCATCATCATGGACGGCAACGGACGCTGGGCATCGCAACGCGGGCTGCCGCGCACCGCCGGCCACCGCGCCGGCGCCAAGGCCGTCGACAAAGTCGTCGAAGCGGCGGCGCGGCATGGCGTCGCCACACTCAGTCTGTATGCGTTTTCGGCCGACAATTGGCGCCGGCCGCAGACCGAGGTCGGCGCCCTGTTCGCGCTGCTGCGCCGCTACCTGCTGACACAGACGCCGCGCTGCCTGGAGCAATCGATTCGCATCAACGTGGTCGGCCGACGTGACCGGCTGGGGCCGGCGGTGCTGCGCACCATCGAACACAGTGAGCGGGCGACGGCTCATTGCACCGGCATGCGATTGCGCATTGCGGTGGATTATTCCTCTCAGCATTCGCTGCTCGAATGCTGCCGGCGTATGGCAGCCGAGCGCGGCGCGGATCGTGCGCGTTTTGTGGAGCATCTTGCGGACGTCGATCATTCCCTCGGAGCGCCGGACGTTGACCTTCTCATCCGCACCGGCGGCGAGAAACGCTTGAGCGACTTCTTATTGTGGGAATGCGCGTATGCCGAACTGCACTTCGTCGAGTGCTATTGGCCGGACTTCGACGCCGCCGCTTTCGCCCAAGCCATCGATGAATACGCGAAGCGCGAGCGGCGCTTCGGGCAAGTTAGCGCCGCGGCCCAGAACAGTGTGCGCACGGCGACCCGGGCGTAGCGGGCCGTGTCTTACCAGCCAATCACCGGACCGTAAACAAACCCATAGGGCCCCACGCCCGGTCCCCACGGACCCCAGGCACCCCAATTCCATGCCGGATCGGCATAGGTCTGCGCGGTCATTTGCTGCTCATCCGCCAGATGCTGCTGCTGCTGATGCAGCTTGTACTGGCCATATGCCTGCTGCGTGCCCACATAGAGGCAGCCGCACACCAACGGATCTGCATAGACGTAGTGAACCGTATCGCCGTTGACCCGCTGTACAAATTGGTGCGGGGGCAGTCGATGCAGCATGGCCTGGCGTTCCGGCGTGTTGGCCGGACGGACGATGAATCCGGCCGCCGCGAGATTATCCTCGCGCTGCGTGACGATTTGCTGTTGGGTCTGGCAGGCCGTCAGGAGGCCGAGTTGCAGAAACACCGCCGCCGCGGTGGCGAGCCTGAATCTCAAAGATGATTTCATGTTCTTCCCCCTGATGCCGATCCCTGATGCCGAGCGCCCAACCGGATCTATTATAGTCCAAATACGTTATTCTCACGCCACTTGCGAGAGGGACCCATGAAAGGACCACGGCATTCGCTGTTATGGCTGATTCTCGCCGCCGCCGCGACATTCTTTTCGCTTCAGGGTAAGGCGGACAATTTCGCCCGGGTTCGCTATGACAGATCGACCGACCGATTGATCGTCACGATGGCCTATGGAGGCACCAATCCGAACCACCATTTCTCCTTAAAGTGGGGGGAGTGCCAGGCGAATCAATCGGGGAACCTGCCGGGCGTAACCGCGGAGGTTCTGGACGATCAATATGATGACGTGGCGGAACAAGAATTTACTAAAACCGTGCGCTTCAAGTTGGCCGGCATGCCCTGTCCGCGCCCGGCCAGCGTCACCTTGAGATCCGCGCCGCGCTTCTTCTACACGCTGACGATTCCGTAATAGACCGCCGTATTACAGCCGTATGCGAGTGCTGCTCGTTGAGGACGACGCGATGATTGCGCAGGGCCTGCAAACGGCACTGCGACAAAGCGGATTCGCCGTTGATTGGATGCGCGACGGTAGGAGCGCCGCCGGCGCATTGCAGGGGTCCGTCTTCGACGTGGTGCTGCTCGATCTCGGGCTGCCGCATCGAGACGGAATCGACGTGCTTCGCGAGCTACGCCGGCGGGGCGATGCAACGCCCGTCATCATTCTCACGGCGCGCGATGAGATCCAGCATCGCGTCGCGGGATTGGACGCCGGCGCCGACGATTATATCGTCAAGCCTTTTGACCTCGACGAAGTGACCGCCCGCATTCGCTCGGTGCTGCGCCGCGCCGCCGGGCGCGGCGATCCCAGCATCCAGCACGGGGAGTTGCGGCTTGATCCGGTGGCGCGCACCGTCGAGCGCAGCGGTGTTCCGGTAAATGTATCCGCGCACGAATTCGCGGTGCTCGAAGCGCTGCTGCAGCGGCCCGGGGCGGTGCTGTCGCGCGCGCAACTGGAGGATCGCTTGTACGGTTGGGACGAGCAGATCGGCAGCAATGCCGTCGAAGTTTACATTCACGGCCTGCGGCGGAAACTTGGAAGCGACGCCATCCGCACGCTGCGCGGCGTGGGCTATTTTGTCCCCAAAGCATGAAGTCGATTCGCGCACGTCTGCTGGTCGCATTGATCATTCTGGTGGCCCTGATTTCGCTGCTTGCCGCCGGGGTGACTTATCGGCGCGTGCTGAGCGAGACATCGACGCTGTTCGATTATCAGCTGCGGCAGATGGCGCTGTCGTTACGCAGTCAAATCTCCCTGGCGCCGCGGATCGAGGTGCCCCCCGACCAGGGCGATGCGGACTTCGTGGTGCAAATTTGGGACGTGTTCGGTGCGCGAACCTATGTTTCGCGGCCGGGACTGCCGATGATCAATCAAACGGTTTTAGGCTACGCGGACCTCAACCTGCGCGGTCAACGCTGGCGAGCCTACGGCTTGCAAACGGCGGATGGCGTGATTCAAATCGCGCAGCCCGTGCAGGTTCGTGAGGCCTTGGCGCGCGCCGCCGCGGAACGGGTGGTGATTCCCCTCATTCTGCTGCTGCCCATCATGGTCGGCGCGGTTGCCTGGATCGTGCGGCGCGGGCTGCTGCCGCTGCGCTTCGTCGCCGCGGAGGTACAGCGTCGCGATGCGCGCACCTTGGCGCCGCTCGGCGCCGATAATTTGCCGCGCGAAATAGAACCCCTCGTCAGCGAACTGAATCGTTTACTCGAACGGCTGCAGCGGGCCTTTGCGGCGCAACGCGCATTCATATCGGACGCAGCGCACGAGCTGCGCTCGCCGCTCACGGCGCTGCGGTTGCAGCTGCAGTTACTCGACCGGGCGCCCGATGAAACTGAACGTTTGGAAGCTCGCGCGCGTCTCGGTGCGGCAGTCGAGCGCGCCATCCACCTGGTCGAGCAGCTGCTGGCGCTGGCGCGCAGTGAGCCGCAGGACGCCGCCATGGACTTCGAGAAAGTGGATTTGGCGGCGGCGGCGGCCGAGGGAATCAAAGACACGCACGATTTGGCGCTCGCTCGCAAAATAGACTTGGGTCTGGACGCGGCGCCCGGACTCTACATCCTGGGCAATCGCGAGGCACTTCGCACGCTGGTGCGCAATCTCGTCGACAATGCCGTGCGCTACACGCCTTTGGGCGGCACTGTTCAGGTGCGTTGCCGATCCGCCGCGCAGCGGGCCCTCCTCGAAGTCAGTGACACCGGCCCCGGCATTCCAGCGGGGGATAAGGAGCGCGTGTTCGATCGCTTTTATCGGCGCGCGGCCGCACAGGGAGACGGCACGGGATTGGGTCTGGCCATCGTCAAAGCCATCGCCGAGCGTCACGGCGCGAGAATAGAGCTTGGCGAGGCGCCCGGCGGCGGCCTGCATGTTGCCGTGAGCTTTCCTCTCGCCTCTTAAGACTGCCTTAAGCAAGGCATGTGATCCTGCCAAATGAGCGCTGGCTCACTGAACATTTACTCTGGAGAAAATCACATGCAACTTCGCAATTCCACGCTGGCGTGGTCCGCAGTCGGTCTGCTCGCCGTAGGCACGGCGACCGGCCTGTCCGCCCACGGCGTGCTCAAAGTAGCTTCACCGGCCACCCCGCCGGTGAGCAGCGACTTAAGTCAACCCACACCCTCGCAACCCATTCCCATGATGACCGCGCCGAATTATCGGGCGATCGTGTCGCGCAATCAGGCGGCCGTCGTCGGCATCACCACCGCAGGTCCTATGCCCACCGCCAGCCCGCAGGAATTTGGCGGCCAGAACGGCGATGACAATCCTTTCTCACAATTCTTTCGCGGCCAAATGCCGCGTCCGCACGGCGTGCAGCATGCACAAGGCTCTGGGTTCTTGATATCCGCCGACGGACTCGTGCTCACCAACGCGCACGTCGTTGATGGCGCCAAGGAAGTGACGGTGAAACTGTCCGACCACCGTGAATACAAGGCCAAAGTTTTGGGCGCCGACAAGAGCAGCGACATCGCCGTGCTCAAGATCGAGGCGCACAATCTTCCGGCCGTCACGCTGGGAGATTCGGACAAGTTGGGTGTAGGCGACTATGTGCTCGCCATCGGCGAACCGTTCGGCCTTGAAGAGACCGCGACGGCCGGCATCGTCAGCGCCAAGGGGCGCTCATTGCCGGGTGACGGGTATGTGCCCTTCATCCAAACCGATGCGGCGGTCAATCCGGGCAATTCCGGCGGTCCGCTGTTTGACGCCGGCGGCTCGGTCGTTGGCATCAATTCGCAGATTTACAGCAACTCCGGCGGATACCAGGGCGTCTCGTTCGCCATTCCGATCAACCTGGCGGTGCAGGTCAAGGACCAAATCGTGAAGACCGGCAAGGTCGCGCATTCGCGATTGGGCGTCGAGGTGCAAACCTTGGATCAATCGTTGGCGAACTCCTTCAAATTGACCTCGCCCAACGGTGCGCTCGTGGCCAAAGTCGTTCCCGATAGCGCGGCGGCCGAGGCGGGCATCAAGGTCGGCGATGTGATTCTGAAATTCAACGGCGCCTCGATCGTCGATGCAGGCTCGCTGTCGCAGCGCGTCGGCGTTGCCACTCCGGGCGAAAAAGCAACGATCGAGATCTGGCGCGACGGCAAGACGCTCGACTTGACGGCGACCATCGGCAACGCGGCGACCTTGGCCTCGGCTGATGACTCGAGCGGCGATCCGTCCCAAGCGAAGCTGGGCCTGGCGCTTCGTCCCTTGAGTCCTGAGGAGCGTCAACAGGCCGGCGTCCCCGGCGGTCTTGTGGTTGAAGATGCGCAGGGCCGCGCGGCCGAAGCGGGCATCCAGCAGGGCGACGTGGTGTTGTCGGTCGATGGCACTCCGGTCCAAAGCGTCGCGCAACTGCGCAAGATGGTAAAGGACCATGACAAGCAGATCGCGCTGCTCATCCAGCGAGGCGACGCTCGGCTATTCGTTCCGGTAACATTGGGGTAAGTCAGCAGCCTTAGGCCAACGAAACAGCCTTAGGCCAAGTAAACAACGGGCTCGCCGGTGCGCTCTTGGGCGCACCGGCGAATTGCCCGTGATTAGGGAGCAAATTCCGGTGAATGACGCGTCAGCCTGGGATGGGAATTGGGCTTGGAGCCTGCCGCTGATCATCGTCACCATCATCTTCCATGTCATCAGCCTGGCGTTCGTCAACGAACGGGTCATACGCGCTAAACGCTTCTTGGCAAGACGGCGCAACTTTCTGGTCGGACTATCGGTGGTGCTTGGGGCGGCCACCCTGGTGGCCATCATCCTGCACGCCATTGAGGCGGCGATATGGGCTTTGGTTTACCTGGCTCTGGGCGCACTGCCCGACGGCAAATCCGCGGTGCTGTACTCCTTGGGTGCCATGACCACTTACGGCCACGAACACTTTGACCTGGCAAGCCACTGGCAGCTCATGGGCGCATTGGAGGCGCTCGACGGCATGATTCTTTTCGGGCTGACCACGGCATTTCTCTACGGCATGATCCGCGAGCTGCTGGCGGCCCGCCAGGACAAGACGGCCGCCTAGGCGCCCTTGTATTTTTCGCCCGCGCCTCTAATGATGAGGACATGGCGACAGGCTGGGCAAAAGAGGGTGCGGTGCAAGAGCAGATTGACGCAACCGTCAAGGATGCGATCGAGCTTGCAAAAAGCCGCCTGCCGCAAGGCCCGAGCTTGACCCACTGCGCCGAGTGCGGGACCGAGATTCCGCAACCGCGCCGGGACGCGGTTCCCGGGGTGCGGTTGTGCCTGTCCTGTCAGGACGCTCGCGATCGGGAAGCCGTGAGCTCCGCCGGATACAATCGCCGCGGCAGCAAGGACAGCCAGCTACGCTGATTTTTTCAGCAGGTTAAGATCGAGCAGACTTTCTGCAGTGGAGATAATCGCCTCCTCGCTGGAGCGCGGCGTCCACCCCAGCACCCGCCGAGCCTTTTCACCCGTGCCGTTTTTGAGTTTGCCAAGTTCGGGCAAAACTTGCTTCACCTGCGGATCGAGGAGCGCAGCAACGCGCACCAGCCAATTGGGCAGTTGCCGGGTCGGCACGTTTTTACCGGCCTCGCCCATCCGATTCTTCAGAACCTTTGCAATGTCCTGTATCAACATGAAATTGCCGGCAACGGCCAGGAATCGTTCGCCCTTGGCGGCCGGGTGAGTCATCGCGCGAATGTGCAAGTCGGCGACGTCGCGTACATCGACCACCCCAAAGCTCAAGCGAGGACTGCCGGGCAGCGACCCGGACATCAGACGCTGAATCAAAAGAACCGAGGTCGAGTAGTCAGGTCCCAAAACCGGGCCAAAGACGGCCACCGGATTGACCACCGAGAGCTCCAGAGCGCCCCCTTCCCGGGCAATAAAATCCCAGGCAGCCCGTTCGGCCAGCGTTTTAGACTTCACATACGCGGTAACGCCGCTGCCTGTGGTGTCGGACCAGTGGGTTTCATTGAATGGCGCGCTTTGCGGCGGATGGCCGTAGCCGATCGCCGCGAACGAAGAGGTCAGCACCACGCGCTTCACACGCGCGTCGCGCGCAGCCCGCAGCACCCGCAGCGCGCCCTCGCGCGCCGGCACGATCAACTCGTCCTCGTGCTTGGGCACATACGCGGGAAAAGGCGACGCCACATGCAGCACGTGGTCGCAATTCTCGACGGCAGACGCCCAACCGGCATCGTTCTGCAAATCAGCCGCGATAAAGCTTAACCGGTCGCCCGCTTGAACACCGCCCTGCTTCAGCATGGCGCGCACTTCGGACTCGCGTTTTAGATCTCGGACCGTCGTGCGAACGCTATGTCCGGCATTCAAGAGCTGCAGGATGGTATGGCTGGCGATGAAACCTGAGCCGCCGGTTACCAAAACTACCATGGGTTTCCCCCGTTTCTTTTTAGGACTTCTTGGCGGGACTATAACCTTTCAAACCAGCTTCAGGTCAACCAACGAGGATTGCGCAAAGACGCGTGAGCTTTGCTCGGGCGACAGACCCCACAGCGTCCGAAACAGGCCCCCGAGTATGGATCGATAGTCGTTCAGCACCGGATAGTCGCGATTTTGAAACAAGGTATTTTGGCTCAGCGACCGCTGCTCACCGACGATGGCGCCGCCGCTGATCGATCCGCCGAGAACC
>Ga0209525_1000083_pt1 | contig 31468 bp, 28 predicted proteins | sample JacPin_JW_Ref_O1_FD_187958 | JGI IMG/M metagenome (GOLD analysis project Ga0209525, IMG submission 187958) | Forest soil microbial communities from Algoma, Ontario, Canada - Jack Pine, Ontario site 1_JW_Ref_O1 (SPAdes) (version 2) | ecosystem: Environmental > Terrestrial > Soil > Boreal... | reverse complement strand
TTTCAAGGGCGAAGCTTTTCGAGGTGTCCTCGTCGGAATAGGCGAAGACGCCCATCCAGTCGAATTCGGCGGCGCGGACGAAATCGCAGAGCTCGCGGAAATCCTTTTCGGTTTCGCCAGGGAAGCCGACGATGAACGAGGTGCGAATCGAAACGCCGGGGATTGCTTTGCGGACGCGGGCGAGCATTTTCAGGAATGCGTTGCCGCTCGAGCCGCGCTTCATGCGCGCGAGGACACTGCGGCTCGCGTGCTGCAAGGGCACGTCGAGATATTTCGCAAGGCGCGGATGCGCTGCGATCGTGTCGAGCAGGCGCGGCGTGATGCGATTCGGGTAGCAATAGAGGAAGCGAATCCAATTCAGGTCTTCGATTTGCGCGAGGCGTTCGAGGAGGATGGGGAGGCCGTCGCGCAGGCCGAGATCTTCGCCGTAGAAAGTGGTGTCCTGCCCGATCAGCGAAATTTCGCGGACGCCCGCGGCGGCGAGATTTTCCGCTTCGCGTGCGACTGATTCGAAGCGGCGGCTGCGGAATTTTCCGCGCAGTTGCGGAATCACGCAGAAGGTGCAGGGATGGTCGCAGCCTTCGTTGATTTTGATGTAGGCGGTGTGGTGGGGAGTGGCGAGAATGCGCGGCGTCAAGTCGTGGTAGAGATAGGACGGCAGGGAAGCGCCGTTGCCATCGGAGCCAGCCGGGTGAAGCTGGCCTTCGCAGGCTTCGAGGATTTTGTCCACTTCACCTGTGCCGATGACGGCATCGACTTCGGGAATCTGCTCGCGAATATCGTTGCGGTAGCGCTCGACCATGCAGCCTGCGACGATTAATTTTTGCGCGCGGCCGAATTTCTTGTATTCCGCCATCTCGAGGATCGACTGCACGGATTCCTGCTGCGCCGGTGCGATGAAGCTGCAGGTGTTGACGACGAGCACGTCCGCATCGCCAGCGCGCGGCGTGATTTCGTAACCTGCGCGCGTGAGAATGCCCATCATCACCTCGCTATCAACGAGGTTCTTCGGGCATCCGAGGCTGACGAATCCTACTTTGGGCATACCAGTGCGTTTCCTCGAGGTGGTCGCAAACACACAATTCTAACACAGTACGTCGCTCTCTACCGGGATCGAGATTAGGGTAGTGGGGCGCGGAGCTTCAGCATTCGCAGAATCCAATACGTTGAAACTGCGGCGGCCACGTGCTTCAGTGAATGGCCACTTACCAGTCCACCTGGAGAAAAGATCGGGCGATCAGCGGCTTCGAGCGCCTTGGCCAAACCGTAGAGAGCCAACGCTACATAAAAATCGGCTCCGCGTGTGAAGCGCGGACGGAAAAGAATCAGCACCAACAAGATCAAGACGAGTGTCCCGAATTGCGCAACGGCGTAAGGGCGCAGATCGCCGTTTCCGTGTCGTTCGGTTGCTTCCCAATAGAAAACAGTTGCGGCACCCGCGACGGGGAGCAGGAACAACAAGTGCCGAAGCATGTCGTGAAATATCACGCGCTCGCATAGGATGGCGGCTAGCAGCGCGAGAAATCCGATAGCCATGGGAAGGCGATCCCATACGAGGGTTTCGTTGTTGGGGTGCAGATGGTAGTACCCAGAGCCGAACGCCGTAGAACCCACGGCAACAAAAAAGATGAAGTAACTCCAGCGATTAACGGAATCAGAGAACGGTGAACTCGCACCGAGTGGCATTGCATACACGAATCGCATGCCGGCCAAGCCAACAAACAGAAAAAAGAGGTTGGATGCCACATCGAAAAAGTTTGGAACGCCGAGAAGACCCCGATGATCCGCGAAATTATGGTACGCGGGATCCTGCGGAATTCGCGGAAAGAGAAGTGCTCCGGCGACGATTGCGAGAACCGCCGCGAGCAAAATCCAATGCCGCCAACTCATCGAGCCGAGGGTTTCCGCGAGCGCAGGGTGTCGCGGATCGAGCGGAGGAGGGAGGACATTTGCTCGATGGGGGCGGCGTGCTCGCCGAAGCGGGCGGACTGGTATAGCTCGGTTAGCTCTGCGACTGGAGCTGAAATTTCGGATGATGGGATTGCGGCGGCAAATTCGAGAGGCGTTTGCGACTCGGCTTTTTTCCAGCCGCGCTTTTCGAGGAGGCGGAGCATTTCGCGGTATTCGAGGGCGGCGAGCGATGCCGTCAAATTCCCGGCGCGACGGGCGCGCAAGCTCCAGCGTGCCACCACGTAGGTGATAAGCGGACGGCCGCGCAAATACATCAAGAGGGCGACTAGCATCACGAGTAGCGTCGGTAGAAAGTACGGCGACGCTTCGATTCGCTTGTCGAGCGCGAGAATCATCTGCATCAGCTGGCGCTGCTTTTCTTTGTAGTATCTTTGGGCGCGATCGCCGAAATCGTGCGACGTGCGCTGCATGTTCTGAGCGAGATTCAGCTGGTGGTTGAAGTCGTAGTTGACGATCCACTCGCTCCAGGCGAACTGGAACCAGTCCCAATACATGGCGAGGCGTTCGAGCAATCCGCCGGGCCGGGCATTTGCGGGCGGCGTGGGGTCGAATGTGATCCAGCCGTAGTCGGGGAAATAAACTTCCACCCAGGCGTGCGCGTCGCTGGCGCGAACGATGTAGTCGCCACCAATGTCGTTGTATTCGCCTGGTAGAAAGCCGGTGACGTAGCGCGCTGGGATTCCCTGCGTGCGGGCGAGAATCGTCATCGCGGACGCGAAATATTCGCAATGGCCGGCGCGGCGGTCGAAAAGAAAATAGGAGAGCGGGTCCTTGCCGTGAGGATCGGTGAGGTCGAGTGAATAGCCATATTTCGTTTTGAGATAGGTTTCGATTCTCGAGGCTTTGTCATATGGATTTGTCGCGCCGTTGGTGATTTGCGCAGCGAGCTTGGCGATTCGCGGATCGAGGGTGGGCAGCTCCAGATACATTCGCCGGGTAAGTTCAGGATAGTCGGCGGGAGCCTCGCGAAGCTCGGCTGCGGGAATCACAGGGACAAGGGAATCGGCCTGGTAGCGAACTTTTGTTTCATTGTGGAATGGGTTGGAGAGCGAGCCGGTTTTATCGTAAACAAGAAATCCGGAGCGCTTGGTCGCATCGGGACGATCTGTTTCGTTTGAAAAGCGACCGCGCACATCTATCAGCTTCAGCGCCACGAATAGAGCGTCACTCGCGATCGGTTCCATGAGGACCGTGTAGTGCAGCGGGTAATATTCGCCGCGAGCGGGCATTGCAGTCATCAATTGGTAGACGCCATTGCCATTCGGGCTGACCACCGTGGGGTCGTGATTGGGCGTGAACCAGCGGCGGCCGTCGAAATCGGTGAAGGCGATGCCGCGCCAGTGGGCGTTGGAAGCGCGCGAGGGATCGCCATCGATCTTGATGCGCATCACCACGGCAGGATTTTTCTTGATTTTGCCGATTGCGCCGAGGGTGACGCTGTCGCTGAAGCCGGTCATCAAAGTGGGTTGAATGTTGATGGCGCTCATGTAGCCGGCCGTGAAGCGAGGAATTATGAAGAAAAACGCTGCGCCGACGACGAGCGTGCCAACTGCGACAAGAATCGAGGTGAGACCGAGCGCGCGATTCAATTTCTGGGCGAGCGGAGTACCTGGCTCAAGAGCGGGCGACACAGCTCCCTGCGAACTGCGGCGAATCTCAAGCGCCACAAAGGTGGAGACGGCCAGGACGAGGAAAATCGCGAGCGAAATCAGAAAGCCCGTTTCGACGGTAAGAATCGCCGAAGCAAGAATTGACGCGAACGCGAGGACCGCGAGAAAGGCGTAGTCGCGATTCGTTCGCGCCGAATACAACCGTACGATCACCGCGAAAAGTAGCAGGTGAATTGCTGAAAGGAGCGCGGAATAGAGTGCCGGATTGGGTGCGCCGGATGCGAGATTGCGCGAGATAACCCAGAGGTCGAAGGGAAAGAATAGAAAATAAGCGAGTACCAGCCACGTGGCCAGCCGAACTGAAAGTTCAGGTCCTTTCCCTCGCCAGAGGCGGAAGCCTTTGTAGGCCAGCGCGAGAACAGGCACGACGCTCGAAAACGGATCCAGTTTTCCTGTGGAGACAACGGCGATGACGCTCGTCAAGACGAGAAGGTAGAGCGATACCTCGAAATAGCGCTGCACCGCCGAGAGGGGCGGTGAGCTGATGCGTGCGGCGGATGCGGACATGGCCAGTTGAAATTTTAGCACCCGGCGGAAGGCGCCAGCTCTTCGAGCTGGGCCGACGGTGCCGGGCAGTTAACGCGAGGTTGGACGGCTACTGCGTGCAGAGCGTGGCGTGGAAATAGGTGAGTTTTAGGTAACACGCGCGCAGTGCAGGGAGATGAGCTAGATAAATGACGCGGCGATTTTGCGAGTTGCACTTGAAATTGGAAGGCGGGCGATGCTTTTGAGTGGCAGAAGGCGGCCTTTTGTTCCGGCATTTGCCGGCAAGTGGTCGACGCGGGCAAGGAAAGGCAGCAGCGTTACATTGCGAAACGTTACGCCGTGACGCGCTTCGGGGAGGGCTTCGAGCGTTACGCCGTTCGTGCCGAGGGTGGCGTGGAGGTGCTTCGCAAGTTCGACGCTGGGGTTGCGCTTCACTTCGACGGCAGGGAATTGCCACATGCGGGAAAAAAGAACGTGATCGTGCGCACCGGGATCTTTCACGAGCAGTGTGCGGCCTTGGGGATCGCGGAAAATCGCGGCCGCGATTTTGACGTTGACCGTAGCGCGCTTCTTGCGCGGTGCGGGAATTTCATTGGCTAGGCCTTGAGCGTGTGCTCTGCAAGAGCGGCCGATCGGGCAGGCCGCGCATTGCGGCGATTGCGGCGTGCAAATTGTTTCGCCCAGTTCCATGAGAGCTTGATTCCAATCGCTTGCTGCGGTGGGCGCGAGAAGTTGATCCGCTGTTTTTAGGAGGCTCGTCCATGTACGCGGGGTGCGCAAATCGCCGCGGACAGCGCCGAGGCGCGCCAGCACTCGTGCGACGTTACCATCGAGCACCGCAAGAGGTTCGTCGTACGCGATGCTCAGTACTGCAGCGGCTGTGTAATGCCCGATTCCGGGCAGGCTTAGCGCAGCTTTGAGGTCCCGGGGGAACTCACCGTTATGCTGTGCGACGATTGTGTTCGCGGCGGCGTGCAAATTGCGAGCGCGACTGTAGTAGCCGAGGCCTGACCAGAATTTCAGGACCTCTGACTGGCGGGCACGCGCGAGTGTACGCACATCGGGGAAGCGGCGGAGGAAGCGGTCGTAGTAGGGAATCACGGCGGCGATGCGCGTTTGCTGCAGCATGATTTCGGCTACCCAGACGCGATAGGAATCGCGGCTGGCGCGCCACGGTAATTCGCGGCGGTGAGCGCGAAACCACGCGAGTAAGTGCGATTGAAATGTCCGCAGTGAACGGGGCTTCAGGTGAATGGCCATTGATAGGAGGCGCGACGTATTCTCGCATGAATTCAGGAGCGACGAAATTGGACGAAATCTGGCAGCGCGAGTTACTAAGGGGTTTTTGCGTGTTCGTCGGTGTTAGCGTCTTCGGGCACGGTCCACCACGGTGGTTCTTCGGCATGCCGTGCCCCTACTGTGAAAAAATCGGCGACTTATAGGGTGTCGATGAAGACGAAGTAGGACGAGGACCAAAGCGAACTGGGGATTGCGGCTTGCGGGCGGCTGGTGATTATGATTTTGAAGATTTCTTGTTCGCTTGCGAGGGCGTTCAGGAATGTTCCACCTGTTGACGAGAGGTCCGGCTCTACGAGTGCGAGTTCGCGCAACGTGTCGTAGATGATTTCGTTCGCGGTGGCCATTGGCGTCGAAAAACGGTCGGTGCGGAATTGCATCACGGAATTAATTTCGTGGAAGTGCCAGGCGATGCAGGCGGCCATCGAGACGGCGCGCTCGAAGCGTTCTGCATGCTCGGCTTCCGCTGCCGCACCTAAATCTGCTCGCGCCGGGCCGATGAAAGGATCAAGCACCAGCATCACGCGGCGCTCGTCCTCGCGGGCGAATTCGCGGACCATCACGCGGCCTGTTTTCGCTGTAACTTTCCAATCGACGAAGCGGGCGCTGTCGTTGGGCTGATAGTTGCGCAATGAATGCAATTCGTGGCCGCGGCCGCGGAAATAGCTGGCCATTTCGCCGCTCAGCAGCGGGAGCACTTCATAGAACTGGTCGGCGGGCTGCACGCGCGGATAGATTGTGATTTCGATATTCGAGGCGACCGTGCGAGTTTTCTCGAAAAAGCCGAATGGGAATCGTGTGCGGATTCCGAATGCATCTTGCCGGTAAACGCCGCGCTTCGGGAACGTCAGCTCCACTTTTTGACGCGCCGCGCTTTGACGCGGAATGTAGGGAAAATATACCGGGCGGGTGAGCACCTGGGCAGTGCTTTTTTTCGTCTCGCCCACGACCAGCAGGGAAAATGATGGCCAGGTTTGCTTTTCGTTGCGCAGTTCGAGTTCGGCAAGCACTGGCTGCTCGGCGAAAATGTGCTCGGGCATATCGAACTTCAGGTCGACACCAGTGAGCACCACGCGCGACAGCACTCCGGAAATCAAAATTCCAGCAAGCGTGCAGGCGAGAATCATGAAGAGAAGGTTGTTGCCTGTGTTTACCGCCGCGAGCACGAGGATGAAGACAGCGCCAAGATAAATGATTCCTTCGCGCGTCAGCCGGTAGTCCACTTGATAGACGAACCAGCGCAGACTCGTGCGTCGCGCAAGCGCGGGGACGATGGTGATTGCAACCCAGCCGGCGAGGCCGAGCGCAATTGCCGTCGAGCCGGCGGCAACCCAGATGCGTCCTGTTTGCGCCGCGGCGGCGGAAAATAGCGAGACCAGGAGCGCAACGGAAAGCACCAGCATCGCGATGCCGAAGCTTTTCCAGCCGGGACGATCGCGTCCCCGCCACCATCGTGCTGCGAATGTTTCCTGCATTAGAGTGGGACGCGGGTGGTTTCGAGAATTTCGCGGAGAATGGCTTCGGCTTGTTCGGATTTTTTCTGTGTAGAAACGTAACGCGAGCTGACGACAACGCGGTGCGAGAATACGGGAACGATCAGGCGCTTAAAGTCGTCGGGCAAGCAATAATCGCGGCCTTCGAGAAACGCGCGCGCTTGGGCGGCACGATGGAGCATGACGGCGCCGCGCGGGCTCACGCCCAGGCTCAACTGTTCCGCCTGGCGGGTGCGCTCGACGATTTCGAGGGCGTAATCGAGCAGGCTTTCTTCGACTTTGATGTGCGAGACCGCTTCCTGCATCGAGAGAACATCGGTGGCGTCCATCATCGGCGCGACTGATTCGACCGGCGCCGGACCTGCATTGTTGCGCAGGATGTTTTTTTCGCTCTCGCGATCCGGGTAGCCCATGCGGATGCGCATTAAGAAACGATCGAGCTGCGATTCCGGCAGAGGGTAGGTGCCGTGATGCTCGATCGGATTCTGCGTGGCGAGTACCAGGAACGGCTTCGGCAGCGGGTGGGTGTGATTGTCGACAGTGATTTGTGATTCGTTCATCGCTTCGAGCAGGGCTGATTGCGTCTTGGGCGTGGTGCGGTTGATTTCATCCGCGACGATGATGTTGGCGAAGATGGGCCCGGGCTTGAATTCGAAGCCTTGCGTCGTTGGGTTGTAGACGCTGACGCCGATCACGTCGCTGGGCAGCAAGTCGGATGTGAACTGGATACGCTGAAACGAGCAGTGGAAGGATCGCGCGAGGGCTTGCGCCAGAGTTGTTTTGCCTACACCGGGAACGTCTTCGATCAGCAAGTGGCCGCGCGCGAGCAGAGTAGTTAGCGCGAGTTGAATTACGTCTTCTTTACCTTTTACGACGCGCGAAATCGTGCGCAAAAGTTCGGCGAGTCGTTTGCTGGCGGCGTTGGTTGGGGCGTTCGTGGTTGATTGCAATTCGCGTGGCCTTCTGCTACAAAAAGTAGGTTCGCGGGCGACTAGCTCAGTTGGTTAGAGCGCTCCCCTCACACGGGAGAGGTCAAAGGTTCAAGTCCTTTGTCGCCCACCACTTTTCCTGCCCTAGTCATTCTGCCATCAATCGTTCGACGCTTCGCAGTCCTGATTTGGATGCGTGTGCTCAGAAAGTGGCGTGACGCGGTGGAAATTGTGATCTTGACGAAAGGTATTTTGTTGCGCCTAAAGAGCCGTTTACGGCCGATTAGAAAAATGCATCCTTTTGATTCTTATATACATAGACTGAGACTTAATCGCCGAACCGTCGATTAAAACTCGCATGCTAATCGCAACAATTGGCCTGTCGTGGTAGTCTCGCTGCGATGACCAACATTTTGAAGTTCGTGCAGGTTTTTGCGCTGGGGACTTGGGTGGGGTCGATTTTCTATTTCAGCGCGGCGGTGGCGCCGGGGGCGTTTCGGGTTCTCCCGAGCCAAGACCTGGCTGGAGTGCTCGTCGAGTTTACCTTGCGGCGATTGCATACGCTGGGAGTTGCGGCGGGGATTGTGTTTCTGTTGGCGTCGGCGGCGCTCGCGGTTTCCGCTAGCGGTTCCAGGAGATCGGTGCTGTTGCCGACGATCGGTGTGGCGATTATGGTGGTGCTGACGGTGATTTCGCAGCACGTTGTGATTCGGCGGATGATGGAATTGCGGCGGGAGATGGGGTCGGTTGTGGCGACGCCGGTGGACAGTCCGCTGCGGGCTGAATTTGATCGTTTGCACGGAGTTTCGGTAAAGCTGGAGGGTGCGACGTTGTTGATTGGTTTTGCGTCGCTGTTTCTGACAGTGCGGAGTTCGTAGCCTTTAATATTCGTTGAAGCGGCGAGGAGAGCGAGGCTCTGCCCTGACAAATCCCCAGGGCTAAAGCCCATCACATGTGGAGCGCTTTTTTCGCTGGACTGAAGTCCAGCTCCCCCCGCTAAGCGGGGGGCTCCCACCGAAACCTTCCACCGAAACCTCCCAGAAACTGCTGATTAGCGATTGGCGTTAGCGAGATTTGCGGCGGGGCCTCTTCGCTTTGGCGGCCGGATTCCTTGCGGCTTTGTTCGACGGGGGGCGCTTCTTTTTTGGGCCTGGCTTGGTGATTTTGCGGGCGTCTTTGCCGGCCAGGTGGACGGCGCGCCACATGTACCAACTGGCGATGGTCCGATAAGGGCGCCAGCGCTCGCCGAATTTTAGAAGCTCCTTCGGCGTCGGCATTTTGCGCTTGCGGTACGTTATCGCCCACCCTTTTTGCACGCCCAGGTCGTGAATTGGCAGGACGTCGGGACGGCCGAGGCGAAAAATCAGGAACATCTCTACGGTCCAGGCGCCGATTCCGCGCACGGAAATCAGGCGCTCGACCAACTCTTCGTCCGACATCTTTTGCGCGGCTTCGAGCGTGGGAACGATGCCATCGATTGTTTTCTGGGCGAGATCTTTCATCGCCAGCGCCTTCGCTTTGGAGAGGCCTGCTTTGCGCAGAGCGGGAATGCGAGTTTTCAAAATCTCAGCTGGAGTAGGGCAGACGCCATTGGCCCCGAGAGCCTGGATACGCGAGAAGATTTTTGCGGCGGCTTTGCCGGAAATACTCTGGTAGACGATTGCTTCGAGAAGCGATTCGTAGACGCTGTCGCACTCGTCTAGCTTGAATTGAAATTCGCCAGTGCGTGTGATCACGTCTGCGAGGTGCGGGTCGTTTCGAGTGAGAAATTCGTGCGCGGCGATATAGTCGAAGGGAAGGGACGGCTTATCGGTGGTTGTTTTCATTATCACGGGAGCGCCCAGCATAGCGAAGTTCCTCCCGTCTTCAAAGTCTCTGGCGGGGATGAGCAAGAGCCTCTAGCGGGGAAGAATGTCACACTGGTGTGAACGGAGTGGAAGTTACAAGGCATTTATTTGAATGTAACCTGAATTTAACAGGGCACGCTTGGGACCGAATGCTATGCTCTGCGTCTTTCGAGCCCAAGAAAGGATGGCGCGGCCATGCCACAAGTTGATTCTTTCACCTATGAAGTTGAGAAGTCGCCGGATGATAAGCACGGGAATAAGGTGACGACGATCAAATGTCACGGCAAGCTGATCAGCGAGAACACGAATCAGATTAAAGAACTTGTGAAGCCGATGATTCCTCTCGGCGGCCGCATCGTGATCGACCTCGGTGATTTGAACTACCTCGATAGCTCCGGCCTAGGAGCGCTGGTTGGACTGAAGGTGACCGCAGTCAAGCAGGGCCTGGTTATATTGGAGTTCGTCAACATGACGCCCCGCGTGATGGAACTTCTTCGCATCTCAAATCTCGTGCAGACATTCGCGTCGTAAGCTGACGCTCAAAGTCGCGAGCGTTCTGGCTCGCGTTTCATACCTGACTCGCTTTCCTTAGTTCAACTGTCGGCAGAGTTGTCTCAGCGGGCTTTTGAGTCGATTTTTGCTCTTCGATGAGCGTGGATGTGGGAGTGAGCGCGGTCTCGATCGCGCTGAGTAGCGCCGTCATCCCGTCAGGCTTGGAAAGCACTGCGTCGATGCCAATAGCAGACGTCAAATAGCTTCCTACGTTTTCGCTGTACATCGTAAAGAGAATGATGCGAACTCCTGGAACCGTCATTTTCAGCACTGATGCGGTTTCTGCGCCATTCATCTCCGGCATCGCGAGATCGAGAAGGATCAAATCGGGCTTCAGTGTTTTTGCTTTCTCTACGGCCTCGAGCCCGTTGGAGGCTTCGCCGCAAACGGCTATATCAGTCCGTCCCGAGAGGACGTTCTTGATCGTCTCCCGAATGAGATAGCTGTCGTCGGCTATCAGCAATTGCTTTGGCATAAGCAAATAAGTTACCGCGGGTAGCTTCGCCTCCATATCCAGTGTTCAATGTAGGGAACCCTACATTCATCGAAAATCGACGAATCGCAATGACTTAAATGGCAGGAGTAGCGTGTTATTCGAAGATGACGGTTTTGTTGCCGTAGAGGAGGATGCGGTTTTCGATGTGCCAGCGGACGGCACGGGAGAGGACGACCTTTTCGATGTCGCGGCCCTTTTTCACCAGGTCCTCGATCGTGTCGCGGTGCGATACGCGTTCGACGCCTTGCTCGATGATGGGGCCATCGTCGAGGACTTCGGTGACGTAATGGGCGGTGGCGCCGATGATTTTTACGCCACGGTCGAAGGCTTGCTGGTGCGGTTTTGCGCCGATGAATGCGGGCAAGAAAGAATGATGAATATTGATGATTTGCTGCGGAAATTGCTCGATGAAGCTGGTGGAAAGCACCTGCATATAGCGGGCTAGGACGACCAGTTCGATATTATTTTTGCGAAGCAACTCGATCTGCTGCCGCTCTGCCTCCTGCTTGCTCTCCTTTGTTACTGGAATCACCCTGTAGGGGATGTGGTGAAAGTCTGCATGATTTTTCGCGTCGGGATGATTGCTAATCACCAGAGGAATTTCGCAAGCGAGTTCGCCGGTGCGCTGCCGGTAGAGCAGATCGACGAGGCAGTGATCGTATTTGGAAACAAGAATTGCAACGCGAGGACGATAGTTCGAGGTGGTGACGCGCCATTGAATGGAAAATTGCTCGGCGATGGGAGCAAACCATTTTGGAAAGTCCTTCAGGTCGAATTCGAAACCTGTGAGATCCCATTCGACGCGCGCGAGATAGGAACGTTCGACGCCGGGCTGGTGCTGCTCGAAATGAAGGATGTCGCCTCCGTGCCAGTAGATAAAATCCGCGATCGCGGCGTCGAGGCCTTTGCGATCCGGGCACCGCAGTAAGAGGATGGCGCTGTTCTTCAAAGTCGAGTCCTTGTTTGGCGGGTCATTTTACTTCACTTTTGGCGTGTTGTTTCGCAAGAGCTGCCGGCACGAAGATGGTTCGGCGCTTAGGCGCGATCGCGGAGAAACAGGGGATTAGTTATTGTACTGTTTGATGAGGGCGTAGCATTCGCAGGCGAACGATTCGAGTTTCTTCCGATTCAGAATTCTCACGGAGCCGCGAGTGTATTCGATTATGCCTTCTCTTTGGAGCACGCCCGCTGCGACAGTGACGCTTGGCCTGTCCGTACCGAGCATCGTTGCCAAGAAATCGTGCGTGATTGGGACAATTCCTGAATCGAGGCGGTCTTGAGCGATCAGCAACCAGCGAGAAAGGCGCTCTTCGATTTTATGAAGGCGATTGCACGCGGCCGTTTGTGCGACTTGCATGGCGAGTCCGGCGGCGTAGCGATTCAGAGTTGCTTGAAGAATCGGAGTCGAGGGTAGAAGTTCTCTCAGCGCGTTGACCCGCACCCTGAATGCGTCACCCTCAATTTGTACGATCTCTCGGAGCGGGCTTCTGCTCAAACCGAGAACCGCCGGCATTCCGGAAGCGCCTTCGTTGCCGAGGAGGCCCGCTTCCACGGTCCTTCCATCTTTCAACTCGACAACCAGCGAAATCAGACCAGCATTCGGAAAGTGGGCGAAGCGGACGGTTTGGTGAGGTTGGTGAAGGATGAAATGGTGAGGCAAATCTACGAATTGCAGACGTGAGCGAATCTTGCGGAATTCTTCGTCAGGTATGGCCAGCAATAGTTTGTTGCGTACAGGCTTTCCTGCAGGACTTGTTCTCTCACCGGGCTGTACGATTGCGAGTTTAGTTAGAGCCATTTTGCCTTCAGGGTTTTATACCGTATGCATGGTATTCACAAGCGTTTGTAGGGTAGACGACACTGGCGTTGTAGAGCGATGGCGACACGTATATTGATAGCCGACGATAATGAGGCGGTGAGAGGCCGCCTGGGCGAATTGCTCGCAACTCATGACGGATGGGAGGTGTGCGGTTCCGTCAGGAGTGGACGCGAGGCCGTCGAGAAAGCGGTGGAGCTGAGACCGAGCCTAATTATTCTCGATTTGGCCATGCCCGAGATGGATGGGCTAAGCGCGGCGAAGGAAATCGGGAAAAAACTACCGTCGGTTCCAATCGTGATATTCACGCTTCACAAATTTGCGACGATCGATCTCGAAGCCAAAAAGGCCGGAGTGCGTTACGTGGTGGCGAAGCCCGACACTGCAACGTTATTGAGCGTCGTTGATGAACTCGTGAAAAGCCAACCGGCGGAGTCAGTTCAGCCTGGCGCCGGACCTCCTTGCGCCTGTTTCAGGTCCGTTGGATGATCCAGCGAGCAGGATGGCGGCTCAGGCTCAGCCGAGCGAAGCACAGGGCGGCGCCAACGGAGATCTAGAAGGTTCGACCTCAACCGGAACCAATTAGAAGCCCCCTGAAAACTCTTCCGAAGCTCATCCAGATCCAATCAGCAAAGAAAGCATTTCTCAGCTAATAGAAACGATCTCGTGACTGCGTTCTTATGCTGATACTGCTGCGGGCGTTCGATGTTATTCTGACAAATTACACAGGAGGTTGAGCGCCGTTCTGGAAGTATGTCCGGCGGCACGTACTTTTAATTATGCAAACAGGAATCATTGGACTGCCACAGGTGGGGAAGACGAGTTTGTTTCGGATTTTGACGCGGGCGAAGGTGGATACGCGGAGCGCGCCCGCGCAGATGCATCTGGGGATTGCGCGAGTGCCGGATGCGCGAGTGGCGAAGCTGGGGGAGGCGTTCAAGCCGAAGAAAGTGACGTACGCGACGATCGAGTACGTGGACATCGGCGGCTTGCAGAAGGACCGGGAGAAAAATTCGGCCTCGCTGGTGCTGTTGCGTGAGGCGGATGCGCTGGCACACGTGGTGAGGCTGTTTGAGAATCCGGCTGTGCCGCATGAGGCTGGATCACTGGATGCGCTGCGTGATATCGAGAGCGTCGAGATCGAGCTCATGTTTTACGACCTAGAGCAGGCTACGAAGCGGATCGAGCGCGTTGAAAAGGATCTGAAGAAAAAGAAAGAGACGATTCTCGAGACTGAGCTGACGCTGCTGAACCGCTGCCGGCAGGCGCTCGAATCGGAGACGCCGTTGCGCGAGCTGGAATTCAAGCCTGAAGAAATCAAGATGCTTACCGGCTTCATGTTTCTCTCGCGCAAGCCGATGCTTTACGTTCTGAATCTGGGCGACGAAGAGGCGGCGGACATCGATCGCGTGGTGGAGAAATATCATCTCGAGAAGCTGGCGTCGAAGCCGCAGACGGCGGTGGTGCCGTTTTGCGGAAAAATCGAAGCGGAGCTTTCTGAACTTGATGACGCAGAAGTTGCCGAAATGATGAAGGCGTATGGCCTGGCTGAATCCGGCCGCGATCGGTTGATACAGGCGAGTTACCGGCTGCTGGGGCTGCTTTCATTTCTGACTTGCGGCGAGCCGGAAGTGCGCGCGTGGACGATCGAGCGCGGAATGACGGCACAGAAGGCGGCGGGCGCGATTCACAGCGATCTGGAGCGTGGGTTCATCAAGGCGGAAGTCGTCAATTGGGAGGATCTTTTGAAAGCTGGGAGCTTTGGCGCCGCGCGCGAAAAGGCTCAAGTGCGGCTCGAAGGCAAAGACTACATCGTGCAGGATGGCGACGTTATTTTGTTCCGGCATTCCGGGTGAGCTGATGCATTTCGCCGATGGCTCGCGAGTGCTGCTGGCGCTGCTGCTTGGATTGACGGCGGCGGGGGCGAACGTGATTGGCGGATCGCTGATCGCGCACCGGCAGTGGTCGCATAATTTTCTGAAGTATTTCATCGCGCTGGGCGCGGGATTCATGCTGGCGACGGCTCTGCTGGAGATGATTCCAGAGTCGCTGAAGTTTCGGGCGGAGTCGTCTTCTACTGGGGCGCTTGTCAACAATACCGACACGGTTTTCTTTTTCGTTCTTGCCGGGTATTTCCTGGTTCACTTTTTCGAGCATACGATTGCGCCGCATTTTCATTTTGGCGAGGAGACGCATCACGAAGAAATCTCGCATGCGCACGCGAGCTATGCGGCGCTGCTGGGGCTTGTGATACATACTTTCTTTGATGGTGTGGCTATTGCTTCGGGCCTTTTGGTCTCGGCGTGGCTGGGGAGTTTGATTTTCATTGCGATCTTTTTGCACAAGCTGCCGGAGGGATTTACGGTGGCGTCGTTGATGCTGGCTAGCGGACAGACGAAGCGGGTCGCGTTTATTTCTTCGGTGATTCTTGGTGGGGCGACGCTTGTGGGGATGGGTTTGATGTTTGCGCTGCGCGGGACTGTGGCATTCGCGCTGCCGTTTTCGGCTGGGGTGACGCTTTATGTGGCGGCGTCGGATTTAATCCCGGAAGTGAACCGGGAGCCGAAATTTGGGATGGCAGCGATGGTCTTTGCCGGCGTGGCGGTGATGCTGGGGCTAAAAGCGGTCTTTCATCTGTAGCAAATCAATTCTGAGACGCACTCGCGTTCCAAATTTTAGCTGTCTTTGCGGCCGCCCATTTGTCTTTTTTCTTTTCGAGCAGCACGACGTAACCGGTGCCGCAGAGCATCCCACATGAGTTTCCTACATAGACGAGCGCCTGACGGTGGGCGGCGTCAAATGCGATTGCTGAGACGATCGTAAAGCCGGCGGCGCTCGGATATTTTGCGGCAAAATCCTTCCACCCGCTAGCTTTCGAGAAGAATTCGTCACTTTCCGTTGGACTCATGAAAACCACGCCGGCGCTGAGGGGGGCATTTGTGGTGAGGTCGCAATTGAGCTTTGCTTTCGCGTCAAAGTCGTTTTTGGTCGCGGTAGAGGCTGCGTCGAGCAGCTCTTTTTTGTCGGGTGTTGAAGAGGCAGTGAAAGCAGCCATTCCTGGCGGGTAGGCGGATGAGGTTTGGGAAAGGAGTACGATTTGGCGTTTGTCGTCGCGGTCTTTGAGGATGACCTTGTTTAGGGCCATTGAATAAATGGCTCCATCGTCCGGCGAGCTAGCGCAGGTGGCAGCGGAAGCGGCTTGAGGAGGCTTGGACGGTTTCTGTGCGCCGTGCGCTCCGGGCAACGCGAGAATGGCGGCTATCAAGAAGACCCGCAGCATCATGGGTCCCATTCTAACCCTATCATGGGAAAGGTGTTATGCGTACCCGTGAGTTTCCTGCGGAGCCTCGGCCCGCGTCTGGCATCGGGTTGCCGGGTTGATACGTGCCGGGTTCGCATCAAAGTGGCCCTCCGCAACTTTATGGCTCTGTGTGTGTTAGATAAACTGTGGAGGCTATGGCCAGGACCGACGTCCAACTGATGATGGACGTGAAGGCGGGGGACACTGCGTCCTTCGAGCTTCTGTTGCAGAAGTATCGAACGCCACTGGTCAATTTCCTCTACAGAATGGTTCGGGATACGGCGACGGCAGAGGATCTGGCGCAGGAAGTTTTCCTGAGGATTTATCGCGCGCGCAAGGATTATTTCGCTGGCGCGAAGTTCACCACCTGGCTTTTCCGCATTGCCACGAACCTGGCGCTGAATTCGATTCGCGACAATCGCCACCAGCGGATGGAAGTTTCGATTGATGCTCCCGCCGATGAAGATGAGGCGCCGATTCAAGTGCCCACGCGAGAGATGCGCATCGACGAGCATATGATCGAAAGAGACCGCGCCGAATTCATCCGCCGAACGATCCAGGCGCTGCCGGAAAAGCAACGCGCGGCGGTGTTGCTGCATAAATATGAAGAGATGGATTACGGAGAGATTGCGAAAGTTCTGGAATGCTCGGAGAGCGCGTTGAAATCGCTTTTGTTTCGCGCTTACGAGACCCTGCGAATCGAACTGGCTCCGCTGATGGCGCAGCAGCCGGTAGGGAATCGCGCAGGGGAAGGAAGGCTGTGATGAAGTGCGAGGATGTTTCAAAAGAGCTGATTGCGTATCTGGACCGCCGGGCGAATTCGGCTGAGCGGATGGAAGTGGAGGAGCACCTGGTGAGTTGCGCCGCGTGCCGGACGCGCGCCGAAGAGTTTCGCAAGGTGTGGAACGTGCTCGACGAGATGCCGGTCGAGGAGCCGTCGCTGGGATTCGATGCGCGGATCCGGCAGCGGATTGCTGATGAGCCGCGTCCGGGATGGTTCCGATGGTTTGTTCCGCAGCCGAGGTTGGCGCTTTCGATGGCGTTGCTGGTTGCCCTGTGCGTGTGGGTATCGCGGTTGCCGCGAGATTATCCGACCACGGCAACTATTCCGGCTCCGGTTACGGAGCAGCAGCAGTATCAGGTGATCGAGAATCTGGGAGTGCTCGAGAATTACGACGTGCTGTCGAAATTCGACGCGCTGTCGGAGTTGCCCGTGCCGGCTGCGCCGGATAAGTCGAAGGACGATTTGAAGCGGGATGATACTGGAGGGATGTAGGTGCGTCGTTTCGCGCTACTGATTGCGCTGGCTTGCTGCCTGGTAGGCATGGCGGCGCAGCCTGCCTCGGCGCAGCAAGGCCAGTGGGCTGCGGCGCGGCGGCAGAGGCGCGCGATGATGCGAGCGCGGAGGCAGGCGGCAGCGCGCGCATACGGTGCGCAGGCGCATCCGCCGGCTCAGCACGCAAATGGACAGGCAGGCGCAGCGGCGCATCCACCTGCGACCGCGGCGGGCGCGGCTGAGAATTCGCGTGGTGAAGGTGCCAGCGCGGCGGCGAATACGCAAGCTAACAGCGGCGCGAATGGTGGCGGAGGCAATGGGCGCGGCATGGCCGGGTTGCCGCCGAAATGGGTGGAGAATCTTCGCGACAAGCCGCCTGCGGAGCAGGAACGCTTCATGCAGAACAACGAGCGATTCCAGAATCTTCCGCCAGGGCGCCAGCAGCAGATTCGCCAGAACCTGCAGAAATGGAACAATCTGACGCCCGATCAGAAGAATGCCTTGCGGGAACGAGCGAACAGATGGCAGCAACTTTCGCCTGAAGATCGCGACAAGGTAAGAAACGAACTGCTGCCGAAATGGCAGGGAATGACGCCCGAGCGGCGCCAGGCAGTAAACGGGAAGCTGCATACGCTGCAGGGAATGAGCCCAGCGGACCGGGAGAAAGCGCTGAACGATCCGAAGTTTATGCAGGGACTGAATCCGGATGAACAATCCATGGTAAAGAGCCTAAGCACGTTGCGCAGTGCCCCTGCGGCACAGTAAATCGATCCGCGAAGAAATTTTTTTATTAACTCTTACAATACATTTTCGGATTTTCCCATCAATCGAACAACTAGGCGTGCGATGAGCGGACTTTTCTCACCACAAGTAATTGTGGTTTTGACCAAGCGCTCGCACTAGAAAACCCTGCGCCGCATTTCATTTTTTCCACAAAGAAAATTCATTTTCTCGAAGAATTTAACTTGACACGTGGAAGAACCTATCTACAATCGGGGCACAAAGTGGGAAGAAGTGGCGCAGAGTGGTAGAAGGTGTTAAGCAGTGGGCGCAGTCGGGTGATCCAGAAGTGGCGCAAAGCAGGGGTGGCAAGGCGAGTGATTCCGAGGGCGTACACGCCGGGCGACGAAGGTTTTCATGCTGCGGGGCAACTATTCGGCGACTGTGGACGAAAAGGGACGGGTGAAGATCCCCGCCGATTTTCTAGCCGAATTGCGCAAGTCGGGCAAGAAATTCTACGTCACGAGTTCAAGCGGCGAGTACGCGAGGGTCTATCCCATGAAGGCGTGGGAAGAGATCGAGAAGAAACTCGCGAAGCAATCCTCTTACAACCGGGCGAAGCAAAAGTTTTTAGCACGGGCCAATTACTACGGTCAGCTGGTCGAGGTGGATGGGCAGGGGCGCATTCTAATTCCACCGGTACTGAGGGAATCGGCGCAGATGAAGGGCGAGGTGGATATTCAAGGCCAGCTCACTTATCTGGAAGTGTGGAACCACGCGCGATTCCTCGAACAACTGAATCGTAATCCCATCACGGCGGAAGACGAAAAGGTACTGGAAGATCTGGGCATCTAGCTTTTGAACGTTCTGCATATACCGGTCCTGCTGAAGGAAGTTGTGGACTGGCTGCAGATTCGGCCCGAGGGCACGTATCTGGATGCCACCGTTGGCACAGGCGGGCATGCCATTGCGATCGCCGAGCGGCTGACGACGGGGCGTTTGGTGGGGATGGATCGCGATCCGCAGGCACTGGAAATTGCGCGGGAGCGATTGAAGGCGCACGAGCGGCGGGTGAGTCTGGTGCACGCAGAGTTTTCGAAGATCGGCGAAGTGGCGGCGAATTTGAACCTGCCTCCGTTCGACGGAGTGATTGCCGATCTGGGAATTTCGAGTTTGGAACTGGACAGCCCTGAGCGCGGATTTTCATTCCGCTGGGCGGCGCCGTTGAACATGCGCATGAATCCCGACGATGCGCTGACGGCAGACGAAATTGTGAATTACTGGCCGGAGAAAGAGCTGGCCGATCTCCTCTATCAGAAAGCGGAGGAGAGAGATTCACGAAGAATCGCCAGAGCAATCGTTCGAGCGCGGCCAATCCGCGACACCGAACATCTGGCAACGATTGTGGCAGGGGTTCGAAAAGCAAGGGGAAGGCAGAGACTGCAACCCGCGACAAAAACGTTTCTGGCGCTGCGGATAGCGGTGAATCGAGAGTCGGAGGAACTCGGGCAGTTTCTTTCGCGGACCCCTGCCACTTTGAATTCTGAAGGACGGTGGATCGTCCTCAGTTATCACTCACTCGAAGATCGTCTCGTCAAACACGCCTTTCAGGACCTGGCCCGCGAAGGCAGTTTTCAGGTGCTCACCAAAAAAGTGATTCAGCCTGGCGACGAAGAGATTCGAACGAATCCGCGGGCGCGCAGCGCAAAAATGCGCGTGGCGGAGAAATTGTCGCCGGCGGAGATTCTGACGGCTGGGAGCGGGTCATGACGCATTCTCATACAACGCAATACCACACAGTGAAGCGCATTGATAATTCGAGGCTGGCGCGGCCGACGCCCAAGGCGAGGCTGAATGATTGCTGGCGGACGGTGGCGATTGGCGCGGCGATGGCGGCGTGTTTGCTGAGCTACGCCTGGCAGCATTTCGAGTGCATTCAAATTCATTATCAGCTCGAGCAGCTGCAGACGGCGCGGTCGCAGGCGCTCGAGTTGAATCAGCAGTTGCATGTGGAAGATGCGACGCTGCGCGCGCCGGGGCGCATTGATAATTATGCGCGGCAACGTCTGGGTTTGACGGTGGCGGCGCCGGGACAGCAGAGCTCGGCGGATGCGAGCGATGCGGTGGTAGCGCAGGCGCGGGCTGGCGGGCAAGTTGTGCGGCCTTAGCGGACAAGCGACTCGCTGCTGAGATTCCATTTCGAGATTTGTGAGAGGCAACACCGACGGGTTCGCGCGGAACTTCGGTGACGCAACTGCGAAGGCCGCGGCAAAGCTTCAGACAGGGTAGAACGGATTCCATGGAGCAACGCAGGCCGCGTCTCCGCTGGTTAGTCGTTTGGGTTTTCGCAGTGGTTTGGATGGCGGTGGTTGTCGGGCGCCTCAGTTATCTTCAGTTGTTCTGCTACGGCGAGTACTTCACCAAGGCCCAGCACCAGCAGCAGCGAGTTTTCGAAATCAGCCCGAAGCGCGGCGTGATTTACGACCGCAAAGGCCGGGAGCTGGCGATCAGCCTGCCGATGGATTCCGTCTTTGGCGACCCGGCGGAAATCACCGATGCGGAAATGGTGGCGCGGCTGCTGGCTCCTGCGCTGGCCATGCCGGCCGACGACCTGGAAACAAAAATTCGCGAAGCGCACACGCCGGTGCGGCTGGCGAAGAAGCTCTCGCCTGAAACCGTGCAGCGAATTCAAGACATGAATCTGCGCGGCGTTTTCTTTCAGAAAGAAAACCGGCGGGTGTATCCGCAGCACGAGCTTGCCGCACACGTTCTGGGCTATGTGGACGTGGATGAGAAGGGCAACGGCGGCATCGAGTATTCGCTCGATAAGCAGATTCGCGGGCGCCCCGGAAAGATGATGGTGATGGCGGACGGACGGAGGCGCTGGTACGACCGGACGGAGTCCGCTGCCGATCCCGGCGCGAGCGTGGTGCTTACAATCGATCAAACAATTCAGTACATCGCCGAGAAGGAACTGGAACGTGCGATTCAGGAGACACACGCGAACAACGGCACGGTGGTGGTGCAGGACCCCAATACCGGCCAGCTCCTTGCTGTCGCGGTGCGGCCGACGTTCGATCCCAACAATCCGGGCAGCTTTGCGGACGAGGTGCGAATGGATCGCGCAGTATCTGCTGCTTACGAACCTGGTTCGACATTCAAAGTGGTAACGATGACGGGCGCGATTGAAAATGGAGCGGCGCGGCCATCGGACCTAGTGGATTGCCAGATGGGCTCGATACTCGTGGCGGGCCGGTTGATTCACGACTGGCATCCGTTTGGCGTGCTTAGCGTGCAGGAAGTTCTGGCGCATTCGAGCGACGTGGGTTCAATCAAGGTTGCGCTCAGGCTGGGCGCGCCAAAATTTTACGAGACGATGCGAGCGTTTGGCGTCGGCCAACTGACCGGAATCGAACTGCCGGGGGAAAATCGCGGGCTGCTGCGTCCGCTGGAAAATTGGACGGCGAGTTCGATCGGTTCGCTGGCGATTGGGCAGGAAGTGAGCGTCACGCCGGTGCAGATTGTGTCGGCGATTTCGGCGATTGCAAACGGCGGCACGTTGTACCGGTCGCGCATCGTAAAAGAGGTGCGGGGCGGAACGTCCGCATACACGCGGGCGGCTGTTGAGCCGGAGGAAGTGACCGACGCGAGAACTGCGGCGACTGTGCGCGAAATGATGGAGACGGTGATTCTGGAGGGCACCGGCAAACCGGCGCAGCTGGACGGTTATACCGCGGCGGGGAAGTCCGGCACGGCGCAAAAGATTGATCCGGCGACGGGGCGATATTCGCCGAACCAATACAATTCGTCGTTTGTGGGATTTGCGCCGGTGAACGAACCGGCGGTGACGATTCTTGTGGTGCTCGATTCACCGGTTGGTGCGCATCATGGCGGCGAGGTGGGCGGGCCCGTTTTCAAGCGCGTCGCCGAGCAGGTGCTTACGTATCTTGATGTGCCGCGCGATGTGCCTTCTACGTCGGACGTGCAGACCGCAAAGAACAGCGAGCAGGCGCGGCCGCAGCCGGTGGAGATTGGCGCTGAGGCGAGTGATCGCGATGATGACAACGGGGCGGGCAACGAGGCGGTCGCCGAGAAGGTCGAGAAAGTCGACAAGAGCGGTGTGACGAAGCCGGGTGCTCCGACGATCGCGTTTGGAAATCAGGAAGCGGTGGTGGTTCCGAACCTTGCGGGGCAGACGGTGCGAAGCGTGACGGAGGCGTGTTCGCGGATCGGGCTTGTCCCTGCGCTGATTGGCAGCGGAGTTGCGTTGGAACAGTCTGTAGAAGCGGGAACGCAGGTGGTGCGAGGCACACGGTTGACGGTGCGATTCGGCAAGGCAGGGCGGCTGGTGCCGGCATCGGTGAAGGGAGCGGGGAATTGAGTTTCGTTATGGAACGGGACCGACCCAAAGCGGGCAAAAACGGGAGCGCGAAGAACAGCGGGAGTGGGCCCACGGAAATGCAAATGGAGCTTGCAGAAATACTGGATGGGATTGCGTGTGTTCGCGTGAGCGGGCCGACCGATCCCTCTGTGCATTCAATTGCATACGACAGCCGCAAGGTCGAGGCGGGTGCGATGTTCTTCGCGCTGCCTGGTGAGAAAGTGGATGGTAACCAATTTGTGGGCGCTGCGATTGGGCGCGGCGCGAAGGTGATCGCAAGTTCAAGTGCGCGACCAGCAGACGTGAGCGTTGAGACTACTTGGATTGAAATTCCGGCGGGCAAGGAACGGCGAGCGCTCGCACAGGCGGCTGCGAATTTTTACGGGCATCCGGCGGACGCGCTGAAGCTGGTGGGAATCACCGGGACGAATGGAAAGACAACGACAGCGTTCCTGATGGATTCGATTGTGCAGGCCGCGGGGTTCACGAGCGGGCTTGTTGGCACCACTGGATACCGTACGCCGCAAGGGAGCCGGAAAGCGACGAACACAACACCGGAGTCGCTTGATTTGCAGCAGATGTTCGCGGAAGTGCGCGACGCCGGGGGTTCTCACGCGGTGCTGGAGGTAAGTTCGCATTCGCTGGCATTCGAGCGCGTGTGGGGTTGTCATTTTGCAGCGGCGATTTTTACGAATTTGACGCGCGACCATCTGAATTTTCACAATACGTTTGAGGACTATTTTGCGGCGAAGCGGCGCCTGTTCGAGGGCACCGGAGCCGGTGCTCCGGATGTTGCGGTGATCAATGCTGACGATTCGTACGCGACGCGCCTTGAAGGGCTAGCGAAACGAACACTCACATACGGGCTGAAGGGCGAGACTGACCTGACGACGAAGAAATTCGCGCTGAGTTTTAAGGGCCTGGAGTTTACCGCGCAGACGCCCTCCGGAAAGATCGAGGTGCGCTCGTCGCTTGTGGGGCGAATTAATGTCTACAACATCCTGGCGGCGATTGGCGCCGCGATCGCCCTCGAAATTCCGACTGCGAAAATCGAAGAGGGAATTGCGAGTCTGGCGCTGGTGCCGGGGCGGTTTCAGCAGATTGACGAAGGGCAGCCATTTTACGTGGTGGTGGATTACGCGCATGCGGACGATGCGATGCGCAATCTGATTACGACGGCGCGGGAATTGAATCCGTCGGGACGAATCATCACGCTTTTTGGCGCGGGAGGAGAGCGGGATCGTTCGACACGTCCGCTGATGGGCGAGGCGGCGGGGGCGTTGAGCGACCTGGTGATTCTGACGAGCGACAACCCGCGCACGGAAGATCCGTTGCGCATCATCAACGACGTGGTGGTGGGATTGCAGAAGGTAAACGGGAACTACCGGATCGAGCAGGATCGCGAGACGGCGCTGGGAATGGCCTTTGACGAAGCGCGTGCGGGAGACATCGTGCTGCTGGCGGGTAAAGGCCACGAGAACACGCAGATTTTGCGCGATCGCACGTTTGAGTTTGACGATCGCGAGAAGGCGCGCGAGATTTTGCGCAGCAAAGGCTTTTCGAAACAGACGGCGAAGAAGTAGAAGCAATTTCGTATCCTGAGAGCTTGCGCTTGAAATTGAAGCAGAGCCCGTTGGAGACCGAATGCGGTGGCGAGTGGCGGAAGTGGCTGAAGCGCTGGGTGTCCCGATGCCCGCGGGTCTTGACCCCGTGGCCAGGGTGGCCGGCGTGTCGATTGATTCACGCACTGTTCGGTCCGGAGAACTGTTTATCGCCATACGCGGTCCGCGTCACGATGGACACGGTTTTGTTGCCGGGGCTTTGGCTGGTGGAGCGGCGGGCGGGGTGGTGGCGAGCGAACGCGCGTCAGAATACGCGACGGAAATTCGCAGAAAACTCTTTGTTGTCGACGACACGCTCGACGGACTGCACCGCCTGGCCGCGCGGGCTTGCAATCGGTGGCGGAAGGCGAAACCGGGACGAAAGATCGGGGGCGTGGCGGGGTCGATCGGCAAGACCACCACAAAAGAAATTCTGGCGGCGCTCGTGGGCGCGCGGTTCCGCGTTCTGAAGACGCAGGGAAATTTGAACAACGAATACGGGCTGCCGCTGACGCTGCTGGGGCTGAGCGATGAATACGATGCGGCGATTATCGAGATGGGGATGTCGCACCGAGGAGAGCTGGCGCGACTGGCGCAGATCGCATCGCCCGATGTGGGCGTGATTACACGGGTGGCGGTGGAGCATCTGGAATTTTTCGCTTCGATTGACGAGATTGCGCTGGCTGAGCGCGAGCTGATTGAAAATCTGGCATGGCCCGGCGCAACGGCCGTGCTGAACGCGGACGATGAGCGCGTGGCGCGATTTTCGGAAGTGGCCCGCGGACCGGTGGTTTGGTTCGGCGCTTCGCCGAGCGCGGAATTTCGCGCTGAGAACATCGAGGAGCGGGGCGTAGAAGGATCGGCGTTTGATTTCGTATCGCCGGCGGGACGAGCGCGGCTTGAATTGCCGTTAATAGGGCGGCACAACGTGATGAACGCGGTGGCGGCACTGGCGGCGGCGAGCGTTTGGGGAATTGGCGCAGAAGATGCGCGGCGCGTGTTTCCATTGCTTGTGCCGGCTGATAAGCGCGGCGAAGTGGTGCGATTCGAAGACGGATTTACGGTCATCAACGATTCTTACAATTCGAGTCCTACGGCGCTTGATGCGCTGGCTGAACTGCTGGCGGCGACGCCCGGTTATCGCCGTCGAATCCTGGCTGCGGGCGAGATGCTGGAGTTGGGTGCGTCCTCGCCGGAATTGCATCGCGACTGCGGAAGGCAGGCCGCAGCCCTGAAGGAGATTGATTGGATCTTTGGCGTGCAGGGAGATGCCGCGGAATTGGTGCGAGCAGCCATTGAAGCAGGGCATTCTAAAGAACGAGCGCGGTTTTTCGAAAATTCGGGTGAAGCGGCGAAGTTTGTCAGCGGTTTCATCGAGCGCGGCGATTTGCTTTTGTTGAAGGGCTCGCGCGGCGTGCGCATGGAGAAGATCCTCGAGGCGATCGAAGCGGGACATAAGCGCGGCGCTTCGAAATCGAACGGGGAGAGAGTGGAAGCGGGACAAAAGGTGAAGGGCTGAGATGCTCTACTACCTTTTCTTTTATGTGCTGCGGCCATATTTCAGCCCGCTGAACGTTTTTCGCTACATCACGGTTCGCACGGCGGTCGCGAGTCTTACGGCGCTTCTGATTTCGCTTCTGCTCGGGCCGTGGGTGATTGACCGGCTGCGCGATTTGCAGGTGAAACAGTTTATTCGTGAAGAGGGGCCACAAGCCCATCAGAAGAAGGCCGGCACGCCGACGATGGGAGGCGTGCTGATTGTTGCGGCGATCGTGATTCCCACGCTGCTGTGGGCTGATCTCCGGAATTTGTACGTTTTGCTTGCGGTCGGCGCGACCCTTTCGTTTGGAACGATTGGGTTCATCGACGATTACAACAAAGTGGTGAAGCGGCGGAATATGGGGTTGCGGCCGAGCGCGAAGTTTTTGTATCAGGTGCTGACGTGCGCGGGCGTCGGGGCGGTGCTCCTCACGTTGCAGGCGCACGGAGCGTATTCGACGCAATTGAGCGTGCCCTTCGACAAGCGGTTGCATCCTGATCTGGTGATCGACTCGCTGCTCACGCACCAGTACATCTGGCCGCTGGCTTTTGTGCCGTTCATTTTGTTTCTCGTGCTGGTGATTGTGGGCTGTTCGAATGCGGTGAATCTCACGGATGGGCTCGACGGTCTCGCGATCGGATGCGTCCTGGTTTCGTCCGCGGCGCTGACGGTGCTGACTTACATTTCGAGCCACGCGCGTTTTGCGGAGTATCTGGAAATTCAGAAGATTCCTGACGCGGGCGATCTGGTGATTTTTTGTGGGTCGGTGGTGGGCGCATCGCTCGGATTCCTCTGGTACAACGCGCATCCGGCCGAGATGTTTATGGGAGATGTGGGTTCGCTCGCGCTCGGCGGGGCGATTGGAACGGTGGCCGTCATCATCAAGCAGGAAATTCTGCTGCTGTCGATTGGTGGAGTTTTTGTTCTGGAAGCGCTTTCGGTGATCATTCAAGTGGGGTCATTCAAACTGACCGGGAAGCGCGTGTTCCGGATGGCTCCGCTGCATCATCATTTTGAATTGATCGGCTGGAGCGAATCGAAAATTATCGTACGGTTCTGGATTGCGGCGCTGGTTTTTGCGCTGTTTTCGCTGACGACTTTGAAATTGAGGTAGGCGACTGGTGAGACCGGGATTCGATCTCGACGGGAAACGCGTGCTGGTTGTGGGGCTTGCGCGGACAGGTGTGGCGGCGGCGCTTTTCTGCGCAGGATATGGCGCGATTGTGGCGGCAACGGATATCAAGCCCGAGGATGAGTTGCGCGAAGTGCCTGCAAAGCTTCGCGCGGCGGGTGTGACGCTGGCGCTTGGTCCAAACGCGGCGCCGGATCCTACCGGACTGGATCTGATTGTCGTCAGCCCGGGCGTGCCGTCAAAGATCGCGCTGCTTGAGACGGCGCGCTCGCAGGGAATTCCCGTTTGGAGCGAGATCGAGTTGGCGTGGCGGTTTCTGCGCGGGAAACTCATCGCAATCACAGGCTCGAACGGCAAGACAACTACGACGTCACTTGTCGCGCATATATTGAAGACCGCGAACATTCCCACACTTGTTGGGGGAAACATTGGGACGCCACTGCTGGCGCTGGTGGAATCGTCGATGGATTCTACGGTGACAGTTGCAGAGATCAGCAGCTTTCAGCTGGAAACGATTGAAGGGTTCCGTCCTGAAATTGGGGTGCTGTTGAATCTCACTCCCGATCATCTGGACCGGCACCAATCGTTCGAGCAATACGCGGCGGCGAAAATGCGGATGTTCGAAAACCAGCTCGAGCGCGACTTCGCGATTTTGAATGCAGACGATCCGGAGGTAACGAAGAGGATGCCGTCGCGTCCGCACATCTATTGGTTCAGTAGAAAGAAGAGAGTAGCGCAAGGCAGCTTTGTGATGGATGGTCAAATTGTTTTTCGCATTGAGGGTTCGGAGAATCCTCTTTTGAGGGTCGAGGAGATTCCGCTGAAAGGCGAGCACAACGTAGAGAATGTACTGGCAGCGTGTACCGCCGCGTCTCTAGCTGGAGCCGATGCGGCTTCCATAGCAAACGGCGTGAAGACATTTCAGGGAGTTGAACACCGGCTCGAATTTGTTGCCGAGGTGAATGGCGTAACTTTCTACAACGATTCGAAAGCGACGAATGTGGACGCCACGGTGAAAGCAATCGAGTCATTTCCTGGATCGTTGATCGTGATTCTTGGCGGCAAGGACAAAGGCACAGGTTATGCCGAGCTTCGCGAGCCACTCCGGCAACGCGCACGGCTGGTTTTACTGATTGGTGCGGCTACAGAGAAAATCGCCCCACAGCTCGAAGGCGCCGTTCCGATGGAGCATGCGGGCACGATTGGACGTGCCGTGGAGCTCGCAGCCGAACGCGCGAAGCCCGGAGATGTTGTGCTTCTCGCGCCGGCGTGCGCCAGTTTCGATCAGTTCGAAAATTACGAGCACCGCGGCCGTGTTTTCAAAGAGCTTGTGGCACAACTCAAACGCGAATCGGGCGGCGGCACAGTCCGGATGGCGGCTGCTGAAATCCCTCTCGAGAAAGGTGCCAACGATGCCTCGTAATTTGCAGCCTGACCGGCAACTGTTTGGCGTGACGCTGGCGCTGTGTTTTATCGGTGCAGTGATGGTGTTCAGTGCGTCAGCGGTGACGGCGGGCCAGCAGACAGGCAATGGCTACACGTTCCTGCTGCGGCAGGTCCTATGGATCGCCATCGGAATCGCGGGGATGTTCTGGGCAATGAATACGGACTATCGAAAGCTGCGCCAGCCGCGCGTGATTTTCACAGGGCTTTCGGTGACGCTGCTGCTTTTGATCGCCGTGTTTTTTCTCGACCGCTCGCATGCGACGCATCGCTGGATCCGGCTTGGCCCGGCGAGCTTTCAGCCGTCGGAGCTGGCCAAGCTGGTGGTGATTTTTTATCTGGCGTGGTTTCTCGAGATTCGCCGGAAGCCGCGGGGCTTTGGCATCAATGATCCATTGCGTTCGCTTCTGCCCGCGCTGGGAACCGTGCTGGTGATGGCGGCGCTGGTTCTCGCAGAGCCCGATATGGGTACGGCGTGCATGATCTTCATGATCGCGTTTGTGATGCTTTATGTTTCCGGGCTTTCGCTGCGCTACATCTTTGCCACCGGTCTGGCTGCGATCCCGGCGATTTATCTTTTGATCGTGCGGGTGCCCTATCGCTACGAACGCGCCAAGTCGTTCTTTTCGCCGGGCGCCGATCCGCAAGGGCATGGTTTTCAGCTGTTACAGTCGCTCATCGCGGTGGGCTCCGGCGGATTTTCGGGAGTAGGGCTCATGGAGAGCCGGCAGAAACTGTTTTTTCTTCCGGAGGCACACACCGACTTTATCTTCGCAATCATTTGTGAAGAGGTCGGGTACATCGGAGCGGTTATCGTGCTTTTGCTCTTCGCAATCTACGGCTGGAGGGGATTCGTGGCGGCGATGAAAGCGCCGGATGAATTTGGACGGCTTTTGGCGCTGGGCATCACGACGATGGTTGTTGGCCAAGCAATGGTGAATCTGAGCGTGGTGCTCGGGCTGATGCCGACGAAAGGAATTCCGCTGCCGTTTGTGAGCTACGGCGGATCGAGCCTGCTGGGCATGCTGCTGGCCACTGGAGTGCTGTTAAACATCAGCCAGCACGCGGACGAGGCGTGAGCGCTGCAGTAAAAGAGTTGCTGGTGGCGGGCGGCGGCACCGGGGGACACGTCTTTCCGGCCATGGCCATCGCGCGCGAGTGGCTGCGGCGCGGGCATTCGGAATCGGAAACAGATTCTCGAGGGGAACGGGGAGTGGTGATTGTGGGAACCGAACGCGGGCTTGAGTCAAAGCTGGTACCTCAGGCCGGGCTGCCGCTCGAAACCATTCGCGCGGCCGGACTCAAAGGCATGAGCGGCGCCAAATTGGTGCGCAACGCGGCGCTTTTGCCGCTGGGCATGTTGGATTCCGCCGCGATCTTGCGCCGGCACCGTTTTTCAGCCGCATTCGGAGTAGGAGGCTACGCGTCGGGCCCGATGATGCTGCTTGCGACCCTCAGCGCGATTCCCACCGTGGTGTTCGAGCCGAATGTCGAGCCGGGATTCACGAATCGAGTGCTCGCGAACATGGCCACGCGAGTGGCTGTCGCGCACCAAGAGACCGCCGAGAAACTAGGCCGCCGAGCGATTCTCACCGGCTGCCCGATACGCCCGGAATTCTTTTCCGTGCCGCGGAAGGACCATCAGGCTCCGTTTACGATCCTAGTCACAGGGGGAAGCCGCGGGGCGCTACCCATCAACCGCGCGGTGGTGGACTCGCTCGACCTCTTAGTACCACGAAAAAATCAGCTTTTCATCGTGCATCAGACGGGCGAAGCCGACTATAATGCCGTGCGCGTGGCGTATGCGAAACGCGAATTCAAGGCCGAGGTCCTACCCTTCATCGAAAATATGGCGGAGCGGTTTGCCCAGGCGGACTTAGTCGTCTGCCGTTCGGGTGCGATCACTGTCGCAGAAATATCTGCCGCAGGACGCGCCGCCATCTTTATCCCCTTCGGAGCCGCCACTGACGCGCATCAGATGCGCAATGCGGAGGCAATGCAGAACGCAGGGGCGGCCCGCCTGATCCCGCAGCCTGAATTGACGCCCGAGCGATTGACGGGCGAAATTTTCTCCCTCCTCGACCAGCCCCGGAGAATTTCGGAAATGGAAGACCGAGCGCGTGCGCTGGCGAAGCCGCGCGCCGTGGAAGATATTGTGGATCTGCTCGAAGAGGTGTCGCGGCCATGATGGTCACGTTCCGCAATTTTCAGCGCATCCATCTCGTCGGAATCGGCGGGAGTGGAATGAGCGGGATCGCGGAAGTGCTGCTCTCGAGCGGCTACGCGGTTTCGGGATCGGATTTGAAAGCGACGCCGGTGACTTCGCGGCTGGAGAAACTCGGCGCAAAAATTTACGAAGGGCATCAGGCCGCGAATGTGCATGGCGCGCACGTGGTGGTGATTTCTTCGGCCGTTCGGCCGGACAACGTGGAAGTGATCGAAGCGCACCGGCTGAAGATTCCGGTGATTCCGCGGGCTGAAATGCTGGCGGAACTGATGCGGCTGAAATACGGAATCGCCGTGGCTGGCGCGCACGGGAAGACGACGACGACCTCGATGGTCGCGTCTGTTCTTGCGGCGGCGGGGCTCGACCCGACGTTTGTCGTGGGCGGGCGCGTGAATCATGCGGGTTCGAACGCGCGCGTTGGGCAAGGCGATTACATGGTGGTGGAGGCGGACGAGAGCGACCGCTCGTTTCTGCTGCTGGCGCCTGTGGTCGCGGTGGTCACGACGATTGACCGCGAGCATCTCGATCAGTACCACTCGCTCGAGGAAATCCAGAGCGTATTTCTTGAATTCGTCAACCGGGTTCCTTTTTACGGCACGGCGATTCTCTGTCTCGATGAGCCGAACGTGCAGGCAATGCTTCCTTCCGTCAAGCGTCCGGTGATTACGTATGGGACCACGAGTCAGGCGGATCTGGTGATCAGCGACGTGAAACTCAAGGGGCTCGCGAGCGAATTCCGGCTTACGTATCGCAGCGAGGATCTGGGAATTTTTAATCTTCCGTCGCCGCCGGGAATTCACAATGTTCGCAATGCGGCTGCCGCGGCGGCTGTGGCGCTGTCGTTGAATGTGCCGGCGGATTTGATTCGAGCGGGGCTCGAGAAGTTCTCGGGTGTTGGACGCCGCTTCGAAGTGAAAGGCGTGTATGCCGGGGTCACGCTGATTGACGATTACGGCCATCACCCCGCCGAGATTCGTGCCACGCTCGAAGCGGCTCGCGGATGCGGATACAAGCGTCTGCTGGTTTTGTTTCAGCCGCACCGTTACACGCGGACGCAATTTCTCTGGGACGATTTTTGCCGCGGGTTCAATGACGCGGATGTTCTGGTGCTCACCGAGATCTATGCGGCAAGTGAGCATCCGATTGAGGGCATCACCGGCGAGCGGCTGGCTGAAGCAATCAGCGCGGCCGGGCATAAAAATGTGGTGTTTACGAGCACGATGCAGGCGGGTGTCGAGTTCATGCTGCGGGAAGCGCGGCCGGGCGATGCGATTTTGACGATTGGCGCGGG
>Ga0209525_1000082_pt1 | contig 31528 bp, 31 predicted proteins | sample JacPin_JW_Ref_O1_FD_187958 | JGI IMG/M metagenome (GOLD analysis project Ga0209525, IMG submission 187958) | Forest soil microbial communities from Algoma, Ontario, Canada - Jack Pine, Ontario site 1_JW_Ref_O1 (SPAdes) (version 2) | ecosystem: Environmental > Terrestrial > Soil > Boreal... | reverse complement strand
TCGAGCGGGTTGGTTTGGACGATGACTTTTTTGAACTGGGCGGCCACTCCTTGATGGCCACACGGCTCGTGAGTCGTATCCGGGCGAGACTCGGCGTTGCCCTGGCAATCCGCACGCTGTTTGAGTTCCCGAACGTCGGCCAGTTGGCTGAGACCGTTAAGCAAAAACTGCTCGACGAAATTGAGGACCTTTCTGAGGGGGAAGCCGCTCGGTTAGCGCATCGCAGCATCCCCTTTAGAGAGTGACTCCCGAGAACATATTATGGAACCTTCCTCCACAGCACGCGTAGCGAACCTTTCACCCACGAAGCAGTTGCTTCTGCAAAAGCGGCTCCGAGGCGAAATTCCCCTCAGCACCGACCTTAGGAATTTTACTGTCCTACCCCGTCCACAAAGAATTCCCCTTTCATACGGACAACAACGTTTGTGGTTCCTTGACCAATTGGAAGCAGGGGCAGGGTCGGAATACAACATGCCTGGTGCATGGCGTGTGCGCGGGAAGCTAGATCGGAAAGCTCTTGAGCGAGCGATTAATGCGATAGTAGACCGCCATGAGATCCTGCGCACACACTTTGCAGAAGTCGACGGCATCCCAGAGCAGGTGATTACGTCTCGCCTGCGAATAGACATTCCCCTGAAGGATCTGACCGGACTGGAAGGTACGGTACAGCAGGACCGAATCATGGAAGTGATGCGACGGGAATGGGAACAGCCCTTTGACTTAGCCAGCGGACCGGTTTTGCGGATGACATTGCTGAAATTGGGAGAGCGTGACCACATTCTGTTGCGGACGATCCACCATATTGCATGGGATGCCTGGTCAGAATCGATATTCAATGAGGAGTTCACTGCATTGTATGACGCGTTCCTAGTAGGAAGCGACGACCCGCTCAAGCCCGTAACAGCCCAGTACGCGGACTTCGCGCTATGGCAAAGGGAATGGCTAGAAGGAGGGGCGTTGCAAGAAGGGCTGAATTATTGGGAGCAGCAGTTGAGAGGCATTCCCCCAAGTCTGGGGTTGCCAACTGACAGACCGAGACCCGCGATTCAGACATTTGATGCGGACGTCTGTCAAATAATCTTCCCTTCCGAGCGAGTAGCAGGACTCGAGCGACTCGTTCAAGACAATCAGTCAACGCTGTATATGACTTCGCTGGCGACATTGGCGCTGGTTCTGTCGCACTACACCGGAAAAAACGACATCGTGGTTGGCTCACCAATTGCCGACCGACAAGACGCACAGCTGGAAAAGATGATCGGCTTTTTTGTAAACACGATTGTGATGCGCGTCCGCATAGAAGGAAGAATGAGTTTCAAAGATCTGCTCCGCGATGTTCGGCAGACGGCACTGGAAGCTTATCACTATCAATATGTGCCATTTGAGCAGGTGGTGAGGGGGTTGTCACCCGAGCGGTGTCTAGATCGCACTCCTGTGTTTGAGGTGTTGCTTGAACTGCAGAACGCATCTTGGGAGTCGCAGGGATTGAAAGGATTAGAGATAGAGCCGGTGGGCGGGAGGGATCTGCGAGTTCGCTTTGACCTGGAAGTGCACGCATGGCATGGGGAAGGTAAGGGAGGCCTGTATTGGCTGTACAACCGAGACTTATTCGATCGCTGGCGTATCGAGCAGATGGCGCGCCACTATGCACGAGTTCTGACATCGGCCATCGCGGACGACACACGAACGCTCGACCAGCTGTTATTGCCAACAGACACTGAAGAGGCTTGACTTTGTGCCTGAGCTCGAAGGAAAGCCGACTCGAATTTGTGAGAGTTAAATTTCCCCTCGAGCTTAGATATGAAGCAATTCCATCGCTTAACTCCTCCATCTAGTGGGCGGTGCGCTCGCCTCGTTTCCCTTCTTTTGTCGACAATCACAAAGCGCACACAGCTCCCATAAGGAGACGTATCAATGACGGATAAGAATTCGACGACAGCCTGGCGCTCTTCCAGTGTTATCGGTAACACACCGATGAAGACTATCTCTCTTTTGATTAGAGGCGCCTGGCGCACGATTAGATTAAAGCTAGAAGGGTGCAATCCTGCGGGATCCTCCAAGGATCGAACCGCGCAGGCACTTATTGCCGATCTGGACTCTCGTGGGTTGCTCAACAAATCTTCAGTCGTAATTGAATCAACGTCGGGCAATCTCGGCGTCTCGCTCGCGTATCTATGCCAGCACATGGGCTATCAATTTCTTGCAGTCATAGATCCCAAAACGACGCCGGACCTCTGCGATCGAATGAAGACACTTGGCGCACGAATGGAAATGGTTCATCAGCAGGATGAAACTGGCGGCTATCTCCTATCACGACTAATAAGAGTACGCGAATTATGCGACGAATCGCCGAGCTATGTCTGGACGGACCAGTATTCGAACCTGGCAAACCCAGCCGCGCACTATCGATCTACGGCGCCGGAGATCTTTTCGCAATGCAATGGCCGGGTCGACGCGGTCTTCGTAGCAGTATCGACCGGCGGGACTCTTGTCGGCATTGATCGTTATTTCAAGGAAGTTAGCCCCACCACTGAGGTAATCGCGATAGACGCCCTGGGATCCGTGGCCCTCGGGGGGCTTCCGGGGATGCGCAAACTGACCGGCATTGGGTCCTCCCGAGTTTCTACTTTTATTCAGCCTGATCGCAATTACGTCCACAGAATCGTGGCGGACCGCGACGCTTTCGCGGTCTGTCGTATGCTGGATCGCGAGATTGGCGTGTCCCTCGGAGGTTCGAGCGGAGCGGTAATTTTTGGGTGTGCACAGATCCTGGCCGACAATTCGGAGATGAAACACATCGTGTGCCTATGCCCCGACGGCGGAAATAATTACGCGTCAACGATTTACTCCAATGAATGGTTGGAAACGAATGGATTTGATTCTGGGTACCAGCTATCCGTTATCGACGCCGTAGCGGACTTCGCCGCCGTGTCTAATGTCAGATCTTGATTGCGATGGTCTCGAAAAGTCCTCGCCAAATTTCGCTGAATGTTTTTGGTTGCTTCAGCATTTGGTGAATGACGGCTCGCGAAATGCCAGCTTGGACGATTTCGCGTAACTAAAACTGCACGAATAAAGTCATCTAACTCTCTTCTTTCCGGCAGCCAATGCGGAAGTCGCTTGTTTATGTATTTAAGGTCAAAACGAAATTGAGTCACACGTCTACGTACTTTCCCAGGCCCCTGGCCTGGGCAATATCGAAAACGCGCGATCCGAAACCCACATCTTCAATCGCAAGCCCGAACGGGTTCACAAGAACGATCTCCTCTTCGCTGCGTCGCCCTTGGTGGCGACCCAGCACTAAGTCGGCAAGCTCTCCATCAACTCTTCTGGCATTCGGCGGTGGGGCTGTTTCGTTAGGACCTGCCACCTTTCCTTCGCGATAGAGCCGCCCGAGCATCCGATGAGAGTCCGCTCGAATGAGATTCCAATCATCAACGAAAAGCATGTCTGCCTTGAAAAACACTTCCGGTAAGAAGTCGTCGAGAGAGACGTTAATTGCTACGGTGCCTGGCTTCAGCCAAGCGTAAGGAATGTATCCAACAGTGACCGCCGTCGCCGCGATAACAACATCGGCTAACCTTACGGCGTCCTCAGGATTCTCAGCTAGCTCAATTTCAATCGAGCCTGTTACTCGCTGCAGGGCGCTTGCAGCTGCAATCGCTGCCTTCGGATTAACATCGAACAGAATCGCACGCTCTAGAGTCGGGACCGCCTTGGCCGCTAATTCCAAGTGGGCTGTACCGACAATTCCATTTCCAATGATGCAAAGAGAATGAATTTTGGCACATCCAAGGAAACGTAAGGCGAGCATCGACACTGACGCCGTTCGGAGAGCGGAGAGATAAGGCGCCTCCATTATGCAGCGGACCGCTGCTGTTTCCGTATCGAAGAGCAACGTTAAGCCGCTGGCCCGAGGAATGGCCTGCTTCAGGTTTGCCGGGTTGCTATTTATTATCTTGGTCCCTGCTGCGTGAAACTTCCCTCCCAGGTAAGCGGGCATGTTTAGACTACGGACCCCCTCGCTACGCCCGTTTTGCCATCCTAGATAGGCTTCGTCCGGCAGGATTGACTCGCCTGTGCCATGCGTTCGAAACACCTCTGCAATCAGCGCAATGGGGTCAATTTCGGCGCAAATGGCCTGAACGTCGGCTCGCGTCAAATACAGGATTTTAGGCGTGAGGTATGACATGGAAATTCATCTCCGCTCAACCGTTGCTTTACGTATCGTATATGCAAACTACCTGCTCGGCAATCGCGGACTACGAACATTCAGCGATTGAAGCTGAAACGAAACTATCGGAGGAGGCTACGCGTTGGGAGCCTGGGTTTGAATCACGACATTAGAGCGGCCCTCAAGATCAATTTTCATACACAGACCCTTAATTCGTTTTTTTAAGTGCTAAGCCAATGGTTTATCAGGTTGGAGTGATGCCGGATTTCAATCACTCTGCTGAGTGACGTGAGAGCAACTGCAGCCGTGTGCCGCTCTTTCGCTTTCGAAATCCGTTCTGGCACCCGCGTACGACGTCAAAAATCGTTCAGTCACATTGTTGGGGTAAGTGCGTTCGCTTTACACTAGGCTGGGACTGAAAATGGCCGCTAGCTTGATAAATAGGCCAAAGTCTTAGTCGACCCGATACGCTTGATAACTCGCGATTGTAGAGTTCCCAGCGAACCTGTCTGGTGGAAGCCGCATGCAACGCCGCTCCCATTAGACCTTTCTATCGTCAACCCAACCTGATGCGTATCGTCTTGGTTTTGCGTTCTCACATGTACCAGTCACTCTGGCGAAACCATAAAGAGAATTGACTCAAATTCTCTTCAGATGAGTCACACTTTCGGCTTCTAACTGCTATAGTTACTTGTTTATGTATTTCTCAGGGAACAGTAGGGCGGTTCATTTGATTTCTAACCCACTCACGGCGGAGCCCGACTTCCTCGAGAATCTGTTGTCATTCTTGTCCCCCGACGAGCGCGAGAGGGCAAACCGATATCGGTTCGAAAAACACCGAAACTCATTCATAGTTGGCCGGGGGCTGCTTCGATTAATCCTTGGTGGGTACATTGGAATTCTGCCCTCATCGGTTCGCTTTATATATGGTGACTGCGGAAAGCCCGCTTTGCTTGACCGTCCGGACGTGGTGTTCAATATCGCTCATTCGGAAGATTTCATGGTCTGTGCCGTGGGCGAAAACCTGCAATTAGGCGTTGACATCGAGTTCATCCGAGAAATCGAAAATATGGAGGACATTGCGAGGCACTTCTTTTGCTTCACGGAATATCGCGAAGTTTTCGCCCTTCCGGCGGAGTTACGCGCCAGGGCCTTCTTCAATTGCTGGACCAGGAAAGAGGCTTTCATAAAAGCCCTCGGACATGGGCTATCTTACCCTTTGGATCGGTTTCGAGTCACGTTGGAGCCTGGGCAGCGGGCTGAGCTCTTGAGTATAGAAGGTTGCGAGGCTTCGCAACTCCGATGGTCATTGCACGACGTAACACCTTCCAATAATTATGCCGCGACCCTTGCCGTCGACGACCGAAACTGCGGCGTGAACATATGGAAGTTTGACAGTCCGACTGAGTGTGCCATCTTTTGTACCCAAAATCGTTAGCCAGTAGAGCTTCTTCCAAGCTTACCTAGATTCTTAAACAACGCAATGGTAGTGACTGCGGATAATCAAGCCCACCATCATGGTTAGGCGCTTGACGCTAGGATGCTGAGGAACAAACATATCGCATTGAGTCACTTACGGCCCTCATCTCTGTTCATCTTATCCACTAAGCTTTTGGGGCGCATGTCAGTCCAGTTTTTCTCGATCCAATCTAAGCACTCCTTCCGCTTACCACGAGGGCCAACCGAACTCCAACCTCCAGGGATTTCACGAAAACTCGGCCACAGCGAGTACTGCTCCTCACTATTTACTAGCACCAAATAATCTCCGTTCTCGTCTTCGAATGGATTCTGCATTCGACGCCTCCTTTGTTATTTAGATGCTCCACAGATTCTCACCAGCGGTACCATGTAAGACGTCCTAGTTGACTGCATCCTCCGACGGGCAGGGCGCCGTTCAGCCTAAAAACCTAGTCAAGAACTCACTCACGCCCCGAGCACAGTTAGTGGAAGCGACTGTCGCTATCTCAATGGCGCAGGCCTGTTCCACTCGGCAAGCAATTGTCGTGTGTATGCCGATCCGCGGCATTGTGCCAACATTTGAACAAACTACAAGTCAGAGGGCCGATTGAACCAGTGTAAGGGATCGAACCCATTTCCCGACCACAGCGAGCTTTCCTAGGCAGCATTTCACGGCGATCGTTCAGGAGTAGGTTCAAGATGCCCGATCCCAGTGAGTGTTCTGAGGTCTATTTTCGCAACGCACTTGACCTTGACATAGTCAACTGTCAAGTACCCGACCAGTTTGACCACCCCTTCGGGCACACTAAAGTCGGCCTTGCTCAAATCACTGTCCCCATGATCTAGCTTGAACCCGAGCTCGGTTCCTCCCTGTGTTTCCGTAAACCTCACGATGACAAACTCACGGTCGATGCACGCCTTCAGATTATTAGCTGATCGCTCGGGCCGGAGTGACGCTTCGAGTTGGTGCTCACCCTCTGACAGACGCTTCACTAGCGAACTCATAATAAAGGCCCCTCTAGCGAGTCTACACCTTCACTTGAAATACCCAAACTTACAAGGGTGGCAGGCGCCGCGTCACAAACCGAATCAGCATACATCACGTGATCGATTCGTTTAGTATTTTCCTGTTTTGCAGAACCCTCTTACACGTTGGGTGGAATCTTGTTTACTGTTTTATCTTTCCGCCATATAAATACAACTCAAAACGCGCCGCCGCCGGACAAAAAACCCCGCTTGCCTAGCGCCCATACCGTTAATCCCGTTGCCGCGGATCGTAAAACAAATTTCGTCGTTGTTGCGCATCATGGTGCCAGCGCGGCAAGCTTCACAAGTTTCAACTTCCGTCTGACAACGAAATCCCCGCCCATCCCGGAATGACCTACCTTCCCCAAATCAGCGACTTTGCGCACATTCAGCGCCTGAATACGTGGTGTTGAACGATTTCTTGCCACTGGCTCGAAGGGTCCGAACGGACACCACTCGAAAATTTGAGGTTTTTTCCGTCAAATTCGCTTCCGAAGCAATCGCACGTTGGGGCATCGTGCTGGGCCAACACCCGCGCGTCACGGGTCATACCCGCGCGGTCGCTGCCGGCCAAGCCGACGACACTCGCCAAACGATGACCTTGCCTGCGGCAGCTCTTTTTCTGCCGCTAACACCGAATGGAATCATGGCAACATTCATGACAACCTCCAGAAGAGAAAGGCTGGTTGGCTTCCAGAACATTCGTATCCCGCTTCGGAGATGCTTTCCGTTGCCAGAATCTGAGTACTCCCTACATGGGACTCGCGTTAACATCCACGCGAACTGAGATGCTTAGCGTGTTCGGTATCGGCCGCTGAGGGCGGCACCACGAATCTTCATTTTGAGTTCTTTCCAAGCGCAGATGCACCCGTTTTCGGCGTAAGAACGATCCCATGCATCACGGTTTGGCCTGTCAAGTTTTGCCAGGCATCGATGGAATCAGTTTGTCGATTCACCCTGTACTACTGCCATCGGCATTCTCGCAGTTCCAACAGATTGTCTCTCTTGGTATTGTCAGCTGTCGTGGCGATAATGTCGTGCCCATTGCTGCAGTGCGGGCACTTTCGAACAATGACGCCGGCTTCCGAACCATCGGAGCCCACCACGTAGTACCGATCACCTGAAACGGACTTGATATTTCTGATGACCGTCGCGACATCCAACTTTTCGGATGCGTGGCCCGCGTCGGATCCAACTCCCACATGCGTGATGCGGTGGTATCGGTCCTGATGCGTGGGATGCTTCGTGATACAAACGATCCGCCGATTCGCCATTGTTCCCTCCTATTTCCGTCGCCGCAAATATTCGCTGAGCGAGGATGCGCCTGCTTGATCAAGAAGCGTTTTAAGCCGCATGTCGCTCCGCACTCCTTCTGCAAAATCCGGCCCGTACTCCCTGCGCAACGTGCCCACCAGCGTGTCGCCGCGCTTGCGACGGATGCTTCCATCTTCGTCGCGACACCGTCGGTCGAGACCTTCCTCGCATTGATTGCTCACGGCTTTCCTCCTTTGAACAGCGAAGCACGAACACTTACACCCACGGCAGACCCTTCGGCGTCTGCGAATCCGCGATCAGATGGCTAAAAAAACCGAGGGAAATCAAGTGAACCGCCGCCCGTCCTTCCGCGGGGATTTGCGTGTTTCGCGAAACGCCATTGTTCAGGCACGCCAGCAAGGCGCTCCCGCCGACGCTGTGACAGAATCGACGGTGATTAGGATGGAGAGCAGGCTCGAGCAAGTCCGGAAGCACTCCCCCGATGAGTCCAACGCCTGCCGCAACTAGCAACTCTCCCAACTCAAGCGGCCGGTCGAAGAGTTTGCAATACAAGAACCAAGTTACAGCCCCTACGCCGGCGCCAATCACTGCGTGTTCCTTTGCGCTCGCCATTTTCTGTTCTTCCTCCTCTTATCTGGTCCCCACGCAGCGTTCTCAGCCAAACTATCTTTCGCTTTTTTATTTCAGCATTGCACCGGCTCGACTCAAGATGGCGTCAGCGCCGCCTTCCGAAGCCGGAGGGATGTGAGCTTCTCAACACATGCGCCACTCCGCTACTAATGCTCCAGGGACCGAACGTCATCCCACCCGACTTGAACTTCACCCCGTTTGAATTTGTCAGCGCCATCTTTCCGTCATGATGGCGAATATATTCGTTATATCGAATAACAGGTCTCCGTGCAACTCTTTTGTTTACGAATCTTCTCGCTCCTGATATGCTCCACTCGCAACCAGCCTCTACCCTGGGGGTGGCATGGCCACTGTTGGCGAACGCATTAAGGAAGTCCGTGAGGCCAGGAACTGGACGCAGGAAAAATTGTCGGATGTTTCGGGTATCAGCAAGAGCTTTCTGAGCGAGGTCGAAAACAAGGGCAAAAACATCGGTTTGGATATGCTTCTCAGGATTGCTCAAGCTCTCGGCACCACCGTTCAGTATTTGGCGACAGGCGAAGGCGAAGAGCCCATCGTCCGGAAGCCGATCATGATTCCGGTTGAGCTCTCGCAGGCAGCGGAAGAACTTCACCTCAGCCACCAAGAAACGCTTGATCTGCTGGGAGCTTACAACTCGGTTGTCGCGCGCAGAAGCAAGCAGTCTAAGGGAGTCGCGTCCGTGGACGATTGGAAGGAATTGCACACTGCGCTGAAGAATGTTCTGAAAAAAACCTACGGATGAGCCGCCTCGACTCCAAACCGCAAATCGGCACGTTGGCTAGCGACCTTGGCCTGCCAGCATCAGGCAAACCCGTTGCCGAAATCGTCGATTACGTGCGGCGCAGAGTCCGCAAAGTCGTGAAGACCTACAAGTGCGGGAATCTCGCGGATCTGTTGAACGCCGCGGCCCACGACGCCAAAACCGTTTTCCGCGAAATCCATTGCGACGCGGATCTGAACCCGATCATCGCGGAATTCGTCCCGCAGGGCGAGACGATCTTCGCAAATCTTCGAAACGAATTGCGCGACCAAGACTACGCGATTACCCTCAAGCGGCAGCACGCTGCCAAGTTTGACTTGCCGTTCGTTTCCATCATCGATTGCCGCGGACCAAAGGTCTTCGCCTCGTACTTCACCAAATGGCATGAGCTCGCTCACCTCTTCACCCTAACTCCGCAAATGCGGCTCGTGTTTCGGCGGACCCACGCTGCAGCAACGCTTGATCCCGAAGAGTCCCTTATGGACGTCATCGCGGGAGAGATGGCGTTCTGGCCGGACTTCCTCAACGCCGATCGCGATCAGGAGATTTCCTTCGAGCTTATCGACCGCATACGCAAGGAATTCTGTCCGCAAGCCAGCTTACAAGCTTCCACGATCGGCATTGTCAAGGCTTTGCCGAAACCATGCATCCTGCTTACCGCGCAGCTCAGCGTAAAGAAGGGCCAAAAACTCGGCGCGGCCCAACTGAGGTTTGCCAACTGTCCCGCAGCGACGCCGCAATTGCGCGCCGTACACGTCTCGGTGAATCGTGCCGCTCGCGAAGAAAACGTTCTGATGCATGCCCAGTGGCGCGTTCCCGAACGATCCGTGATCTATCGATCGTTCGAGCAGGGCGCGAACCTTGAAGCCATGGAAAACCTCGACTGGTGGACGACCAGCGGCGGGAGCCAACTTCGTTCCTGCAACGTTCTGGTCAAAGCAAAGTACTCGTCCGAGTCAGTGACGGCCTTGCTCATCCCGCAGCTATAGAAATGGAACCCTCGCACCACTCTGGCCCGCAATACGGTTCGCGGCGTGCCGTGCCATCGACAAAACGACTTCAGTAGCACAGGTGCGATACTGGCAAAGGGCTCGGCGAACTTCAGCCCTATTCGGTTGCTGCAATGCGAAACTGGCGTCCTACGGTGAGCGCTATGTCCTTTCAACGGAACAATCACTATGTACCGTGCCTGTACCTGAAACGGTTTGAGTCGTCCTCCGGGCGCGTTCGGACATATCGCGTTCTCGTTGCGAACCTCCGAGTTCCGATGTGGCAGGAAAAATCGATCAAGGGCGTCGCTTATCACGCTCATTTATACACACGAATCGCGGCCGGAGTCGAAACCGACGAAATCGAGCGCTGGCTAAATACGGAGTTTGAATCACCCGCGGAAGAGGCGCTCCGCAAGGCTACGGCCGATGCGCGTCTCTCTGTCACGGACTGGAAGAATCTCGTTCGTTTTCTTGCAGCACAAGATGTCCGTACGCCGGCCCGCCTCGCGGACACATTGGATTTCTGGAACCAGAACCTCCAAGGCGTACTTGACCACACTCTCCAAGAGACGGTGGCTCAGCTCGAAACTGCGAAGGCATCCGGCCAACGGATCACTTTTACTAAGCCGACCGGCAGCGAACACATACCGTTGCGCGTAACAAAATTAATCGAACCCAACCAAGAGTCTGGAACACTTGCGGTTGAAACAATAGTTGGACGCGGGCTGTGGTTTTTCACAATGCAGCGTGCGCTCACTTCGACGGTCAGTGTTCTGCACACTCATAGATGGACTATCCTCATCCCTCCGGACGACTTGACTTGGTTCACGACAGACGATCCTGTAGTCCGGCTGAACTATTACGAACGCGGAAAATACGACTTCAAAGGCGGGTGGGGAAATCCAGGCACGGAAATATTTTTGCCTCTTGACCCCCGACATTTGTTGTACGCCAAAGTCGGACACCGCCCTCCGCCACGCGGCTCGGTTGTTCCCCGACCGATGGCACAGATGATACGCGGCTTCATTGCCGAGCATGCACATCGCTTTGTCTTCTCGGCATCCCCGGACCCTGAAGTGACGCGACTGCGCCCTCGAATCGTCGACGCCACTCTCCTCAGCCGTGAAGCTGCTCAATGGCGCAGATGGCATCAAGACCAGACGCAAGCCGAGCAAGAGTTGATCCGTCCGGGTCGCAAAGGTCCAGGATTATCACCAAACGAAAGCTCAATACCGTCGTTCGATCCGTTGGATCGCCGGAATCGTGAAAGCGCGCAATGAAACGACGAGCGATCTCTTCACCGAGACAGTCGACGCATGTTCGGACGGCGACTGACATGTTCAGTCTGGATTTCTGTATTCTCATATAGGTAGCTATATACATACTCTTGGTGTGTAGTAGATTGCACAGGTGAGAATTTGACATCTGTTCTATTCTCAAATACAATCACTAAAACACACTATTAGTATGCTTGTGACAGTTTATGTGAGAATCTAATGACGGTTAACATATCCCTTACTCAGTTTGCCCAATCGACGCCCCTGTTCACGCTCCGTGAAGTCCGCCAGAGATACGGGAAGAGCACTCACAGCCGTTCCATCCTTAATATGTTGTACCGACTCAAACATCAAGGCCGCGTTCGCCAACTCATCAAGGGAGTCTATGCGGGAGCTCTCGCAGCGGTTCCGCTCAGCCGCTACCGCGTCCCAACCGCGCTTCGTGACGACGCCATCCTGGCACTTCATTCCGCTCTTGAATGGCACGGCGCTGCGAACCAAACTTTTCAGACCGTTTACTATTTCTCTGTGCGCGCGCGCAACGATGTCGTCTTCGAGAATGTGACCTATCACCAAGTTGCACCGCCCGTAGCCCTCGCACGCGCGCACAAGGAACGATTCCAAACGCAGTCAAGCTCCGACGGCTTTCTCGTCACCAATCGGGAGCGTTCCTTCGTCGATTGCTTACTGTTTCTCGAATACAGCGGAGGGCTTGAGGAACTCGACAAATCACTCGCCATGTTCCCGTCCTTTGACTTCGACGCGGCACTGAAATATCTGAAGATACTCCACAAACCGTGGCTATACTCCCGATTGGGATTCCTCTTGGACCGCCACGCCGACAAACTATTCTTTCGTGGTCCTGCGCGAGACCAGTTTCTGCGCCACCTGCCACCCGGCGTCGCCTATCTCGCCGACAAGCGTCCTGGGAATCGTTGGGTACCGACTTGGAGAGTCATGGTGCCGGAAACGCTCGCACCTCCCGTCGAAGATCACGTGCAGACATGAAATTCGATCCCGCACTTTTGCGGACTATTGCCAATACGACCGGCTTTCCACCCGACAATCTGGAAAAGCTTCTTCGTCTTCGCGAATTGCTGACTGAGCTCCACAAACACCCCTTCCTTCGCAATCGCCTGGTTCTCAAGGGTGGTACCGCGATCAATCTCTTCTATCTCGACCTGGCCCGTTTGTCCGTCGATATCGACCTGAACTACATCGCCCAGGTTGATCGCGAAAAGATGCTCGCCGAACGTCCCGATGTCGTTCGTGCCGTGGAACAAATCGCGGCCGGTCTCGGATATCGACTCCAAAACGGTGTCGATGATCACGCTCTTCGCGAATGGCACCTCGGGTACGCTACTCACACCGGCGCGCAGGATCGTATTCAGGTCGAAATCAACTTCCTCATGCGCGTCTGTGCCTTGCCGCCCCGAGAGCTCCCTGCCGCCCACCTGGGCGATTCGCGGCCTTGCGAGTTTCTCGTCTTGGCCACCGAGGAATTGTTTGCGGGAAAACTCAAAGCCATGATCGACCGCCAGCATCCGCGCGATTTGTATGACCTTTTTCGCTTTACAAAATCCAGTCTTCCCCACGACTCCGAAACGCTCCGAAGGCTGGCCGTCCTGTTCAGAAGCACCATGGATCGTGACTTCCGTACCTACACATTTGATCGCGTACTAAAAGTGGACGCCAAACAGATCGACAATCTGCTCTACCCATTGCTCAAAGCGGATGATCGGCCAACCGCAGCCGAGATGCTTGCCGCGACCAAACCGCTGATTGAGAGTGTTCTCGATCATGCCCGCGATGCCGCATATCTTGCCGCAATGGGGGAGGGTAAATACCAGCCGGAATTGTTGTTCCCAAAACAACTAGAAATTGTGGAAAGGATTCGCCGACATCCGGCGCTCCTCTGGAAGGCAGAAAATGTCGCCCGCTATCTTATGAAATCGAAAGGGCCTTGATCGTACGACGATCGCGGTGGCCGCACCTCGGTCACCAATCAGATAGGACGACAAGCTACACCTATGACCACGCCGACGGGCTTTCTAACGAGCTTGACCTGTGCTCGTGCAGGATAAGGCTCTCCTGATGTGCCCTGCTGCTTTTTCGTCCAGTTTCAACCCCACCAACATGCTACCTCCCGCCCCGACTAGATACGGCAGCAAAACTGCAACCCACGGCCAGTGCGCAACCGGAGATTTTCCCCACAGTTTTAAGCCGACCAACAAAAGTGTCGAGTACTTCACTAGGTTCGTGGGAACCATACGCGAACCAAAACTGGGCAACTCGCGGAGATCCTCAAGACACGACGCTGCTTGTGCCTCGACTTGGTCGCGCTCCAAAAAGGATGCGATCCGTTCGCAGTCATCCTCCACACCGTAGTACCCCCAATGGGTAAGATCCAGCTGATCAGCCACTTCCTTAAGCCGATCCTCAATCGTCAGCGCGGTTCTCGTGTCGGCTGGATTCAATGGAGTTTCACTTCGTAGCAACCAACTTGAGTGTTGGCGTCGTTGGCGTAACAGTTCATCATCCCAGAGGTACCCAAAGTCCGTTTGCCGCTTGTGTGACGATTGCCCGTCTATCAACAGTGGACCGGGCCGCTCCGTCGAGAGGTCGACAAAGCATTCCTCAAAAAACAATGGCACACCTATCCGGGCAGATGCTTCGACCTGCCATCGCGACAGCATTTCCGCAGGCAAACCAAAGCCGAGCGCCATCGCCTGCCTTAGTAACAAGCGTGCGGTGGCCCGAATGTATATGGCATTTGTCAGCCGTAGTATGGGAATGGCGATGACAAAGAACGGAAATTTAAGAATCCATACCGCAACCCGCGCTGCATACCCCACAAGTTCCCCGAAGACGTTGCCCCCTCCATAGTTTGCATATGTTTCGTCCACGGTTTTCGGGAAAGGCGAAAAGTTAGGCCGCAGTGTCGAACGTAAGATGCTTTCGATAACCATGCCAACCGTCGGAGCCGCCGAAAGAGCCAATAGCGGCTCGTCAAATTTTAGCGAAGTCAGTACGAGGGCTTTGATACGCGGTATTGCTTGGTAGGTGTTAACAAAAACTTCAGGAGCAATGGCAGGGGCCAGGGCCGGCTTCCACAGTCCGAAGGTCGCTGTCGCAACGACACGGTTTGGACCACACGTTAGGCGATTAACGTCGAAGTAGATGTTTGAATCAATGGGCCGGGCGCCCTTCAGCCTGATAAACATGCTTAGGCAAGACGCGGCGACAAGACATGCCGCGATGGTCTGGACGAATGAGGGCCAATTCCAAAACTCGACACTTCTGTAGAAATCGGTAAGGTCCAGTCGCCCGTTTGTCCAGGAATACCACGCTACGAAAAATGCCCCAGCCGCCAAGAACCAGTACTGAAAAGAGACGACAAATTCCAGCACGGACCAAAGAAGTGTCCAGAGCAGCACGAAAGGCAAGATCACGAAGTCTTTGAGTCGATCACCCTCTGGCCAAAACTTGTGATAAAACGGAGTTCCAAGAAATACGACCCGGCCGAGTGTCCTTGGAATCTTCCCGTGTTCGGTGTGCAGAGCAATGAAAGCGCGGACGGCCTCCAGCACGACATTTCCGCCGTGGCTGTGCCCCACCAGGTGAATACGCGCACCCGGATTTTCGCGACCGATCTTCAACAGAATGGAACACAGTTTTTGTCCACCCTCCACTCTTGCCTGGTGGGTATTGTCACCCGACCAGAAGAACGCTTGCGTCGAACCTTTCAGGACTGCGTCACCCAGCGGCCCGCGTCTTAGTCGCTCATTTAGCTTAGACGCGAATCCATCGGTTAATTGCAATTCGTACCATTGGTGCACGCCTTGCTTCGGTGCAGCGAACGTACCGTGCACGAGGATCACGTAGTCTGTTCGAACCGGGTCAGCCTGATGGAGTTCAACGTCTGGACCGAATGGGTCTTCGCTCTTACTCGGAAGGAACGGGATGCGACCATCGATCAGCCTTTGCCGATAGCTGATGTATAAGGGGAAAAATATGGGCCAAATCAAGACGACAAGCCAGAATACTCGCCAGTCGCTCGAAAATAAACCAATCCAATTTCGCTCTCTTTGACCAACAGCCAGAAGCTTGGCATCCCGCTTTGCCCACAGCGCCGTGTAAAGCTCGAATACTCGTACTAGTAACGTCGAGTCCAAACCCAGGACCTTATCGGGTACCAACCAGACAAATAGGCCCATCCCGACTAACAGTGCCGTATTCAGCACCCACGGACGCGTCCAAATTGTGATTCTCTTCATCGAGACCAAATAACGTAACAACAACGAGGCCACGAACCGAGATGACTCGTTACGATGCGACCTTTATCGTTTCGGAAGGAACCACCATCTAACCGTCCTGTGCTTTCGGAAACAGAGCGTTTTCAATTTCCCACCCGAACTCCTGACTCAGAATTCTTGCCACCCCTACTCGGTGTGCCTCGCCGACGATCACTACAACACTTGCGGCGTCGCCGGCGGCTTGTACGGTTCTCTTGGCCATGGCCTCATCCCGCTGCGCGATTGTCATCTCTCCCGCACCGGCATCCCGAATATCGACGTGCCTTCGGCCTGCCCGTTCGGCCTCCATTCTCGCGATCGTCGGCTGGACGCCTTCGACGAGCGCTGTCTCCGCGAACAAGGGGCGAAATTCCGGCGAGATCCTGTCGTCTTCCATTTTCAGTGCGGCCCACACGTCTTCATCATTTCCTGCTTCCTCGGCTACCAAATCGATTTCGCGTTCGACAATCGTTTCCCGGACGTATTCGGCGAACCTCGCCCGGATCACCACTGATGCCGCGGATTTATCCTGCCACCTCTGATATTGGTGGAATGTGCCGATCACCAATGCTTTCACGTTCAGCCCTGTAAGCGGATGCTTCACCGCTTCGACCGCTCAACAACGCGTAATACAGTCGGCTACCATGTCTCGCACCTTCCAGTGGTCATAGATGTTGTCATGGACGACGTCGATACAGTCGGCGTACAGCCGCGCATGCAGGTATTTCGCCCCGGAACTGGAGACGACTTCGTTTTGCAGAATCGACTGGGCCAGATCAACTGACCGATCCTCCACGATCATGTCGTTCGGTAGGTGCAGCCGTCCAGCGAGGTGAGCAAGTCGCAAGACGGCACTCGCCGGCGCTTTTCCGTACCTGTTCCACCCAGACCCTGAAATCGACAACAAGGGAGTACTTACAGAAAAATATTGCAGGAGCCGGAACAGGCGAACAGTCGTGAGGTCGTTCATCGCGGTCGCGTGCGTCGAGTAGATCGTTTTCGCCAGCAACCCCAACCCGCTGATCTGCGCTTGCAGCATGGCGCCTGAATTCGGAGTAGCCAAAGTAATTACCAGGTTAGCGCGATGCGGCTTCTTCGCCGAAAGGCCAAAGTTTTTTAGTGTTTGCAAATCATTGGGGTCTAAGAGGCAGTAGTTGCTGAAAAGCAGTGGATTTTGAGCGATCGCGTTGGGCTGGCTCACCAGCAAGTTCGCAACCCGGCAAACCAAGCCTCCCATGCTATGGCCGATCAGAATCAGAGGACGATCGGCAATCTTTGGGTCAGACAGAATCGCATTCGCGAGCCAGGCTCCGCTCAAAACCACGCTGTCGTGCCAGTTGTATTTCTGATTGTCAATCGTTGCCATCGGGAAGCGGCCCGCAAGAAAACTGGCCAAGGACCGGAAAGGCAGGTCATTGCTGAAAATACCATGCCGGATCACTATCCAGGGGTTCCATGTCTTGGGATCTTGTCGGTTCGGTCCAAATACTTCTTCGAGGGTTTTCATGACGCTTCAGAGAACCTTTTCTATGATCTATCGCAAGATCATCGTTGTCGTTTTGCCTCTCGGTGCCCGCTAGATCCTGTCCTTTCTCGATACATCGCGCTCCCAGCCCGACCCCTCACCACATCGCCTCCAGGCCCCGAAGTGCTTGGGTGACGCGGCTTGAATACCTCAACGTCCCCCGCGCTCGAGGTCGGCAGAAGCCCAACAAGAAAGGTCGAGTAGCGTCCGCCCGTAATGAGTTTTAGGTACGCGGGGTCCAGACGGATCGCGATACTTCGTCCCTTTCTCGTGTACCCCGACATCGGTATTAGATGGTCGTCATCAAAACCGCTCACATTCTGCCGCGCCCCGACGGCGGGACGCCCAACAACGCCGTAATCCTGAGCCCGGAGCTCCTGATCCTTGCGCGTCCGCTCTCCGCCGGAACTCCTCCAGGCAATCACACCGATTCCTTCCTCGAAATCGGAATAGGGGCAGCAGCTCGACTCCTTGGGGTTTTGAAGCGTTAACCGGGTCCAGGGAATCCGGCTTCGAAATTGATTTGAGGTTGCCTCCTCTTCGGCGGCCGAAGTGGTTACTTCAAACCGGTAGCTCGCTCCCGCCTGCGGCCTGTACAGCGCCATCCCCAGCCGTGCCGATCTTTCAGGATTGCCGCTCAGCATCATTCCGAGCGGTTCCGAACCACTCAACCACTCGCCTGAAATGCTGTCCTTCATCTGTCCCAGGAATTTCAATGTCTGAGGCCAGTCCGCTGCATTCAGAATCAACTGCGCGAGTTCGATTTCAAGGCGAGAAACACGGCCCCGCCACAGTGACTGCCGCCGTCCGGGCGTCCACGACCGAAGTCGTTCTCCGAGATGCCCCAACTCGTCGCCGAATTCCCGCGCTGACGTTCTTGGCTTTCCCACAACCTGGAGCTGAACGCGCGCGGCTTTAACAGCTTGCAGCAGATCCCCAATCGCATTTCCAGTGTCTGCGCGCAGATTCAAACCCCGTCGCAGCCTCGAAGGATCGCCCAGAATGTCGGCAACGCTACCTTCAAAGGCACCGAGACGTAGCCTCTCGTCCCCTCGGCCATCGAACCACAGCACCAGCTGATCCGCTGCGACTACGCCACGTCGAATAGCAGTTTTTTCCGCTTCCCGCGCCAAACCAAAATCCCAAATGTGAAAATCCGCGAACGGAACGGTTTGATACAAGATCCTTGCGAGCGAATTCTGGTCCGACTCGTTTAGAGCGACGACGTCGATGTCGCCAAACGCGTCAACAAAGTCGTACAGGCTGTCATACTTGCCGAAATCTTGGCCCTCCGACAGAACCAAGTTCCGAATGACACTGCCTCTCAGCCCAAAACGGACTCCCGACCGGTGACCGCACTCCAGCAGGGCCTGAATCTCCGGCAGTGAACTGAGAACTTCGATCCACTGGTTTGCGTTCACAAATCACTCCCCATTTCGACGAGCGAACAACAGGTCGCGTAAACCGAGTAGGGCGATGATTACGCCGGGAAGAGCCCGTCGCGCACGGCGATCCGACGTGCAACCCGGTAACCCGAACTGAGCGCCCCCTCCATGTAGCCCATGAACGCGTAACAGGTGTGCTCCCCTGCGAAGTGCAACCATCCGCCATGACCAGCCTTCCAGAATGGTCCCCACTTGGTTACCTCGTTGACTCGCGGGAAATAATAGGAACCCTTGCTCCACCGCTCATTCGGCCAATCCATAAATTTGTCCCTTCCAATCTGTCGGCCAATTCCTGGATGCGCCGCCTGCATCTTCGAAGCGTAGCGCCTCTTCCGCTCCCCCGCCTTCCACTTGCTGCATTGTTCCGCATCGTCCGCTCCGGAAAACGCAACCAGCGCAAAATCCCCTGTCTTGTCGTCTTCCGTCGTCTCCCACGTCAAGTCAACGGGTCCGTCCTCGGACAACGTCGGGCTGCTGGAAAAGTCTTCCCAGAAACGATCTCTCAATCGCATCAGGTATTTCACGTTCTTGCCGGTCTTTGGAGGATTCCGCAAACTGGCGGCCACGTCCTCATCCTCAAAAACGATGTTGCTCCAGACCGATGACGGTATCGCCAGAATCACATCGTCGAAGGGGTCTGGCGTAGGGCTTCCTGCACTACCCTTACTGTGCGCGAGGTCCAGCCATAATTTTTCATCGCGCCGCGAGACCGACTTCACGGCCGCCCCGGTGATCACCGTGCCCGGCTTGCGGTTAAGGGCCGCCGCGAACCGCTCCGCCAGCTGCTGGTTTCCGTTTCGGCAGCGGAATACTTCCGTGTCCGTCCAAAAACGATCCAGTCCGCCTCCTTTTACCATGGCAAGGACGCCCAGCAGGCTTTGCTCGTCGACGGGGACTCCATTGTCCGCTGCGAGCATATTCTCAAGAGCCGCTCGGCAGCGCTCGCTACATCTTGCCTTGCGAACCCAGTCCCCGTAGGACACCGCATCCAGCCGTGTGGCGTTCGGATTCGTCCACGGCTCAAACGGATCCACGATGGACTCTGCAAGCTGGGTCAGGGCTTTCAACTGTTTCTCGAGTTCATCGGTCAGTTTCTGGCTTTCCTCAAATGTCAGAGTGTGTTTCCCAAACCGAACGGGGGAATTTCCATAATCCTTGACGTCGCTGAACTCCAGCCGAAAATGCCGCTTGTAGCTGTTCCACAAGGGATGATTGCTTCCGATGAGTTCACCCCCGCCTTCGACCGTCTTGCCTGGAATAAAATCTTTAATGCTCCGTACTCGCCCTCCGACCTCCTCGCGAGCCTCGTACACGATCACGCTGTACTTCAGGCCTCGCAACTCGTAAGCGGCACACAAACCAGCCAGGCCGGCCCCGACGATCGCCACTTTTCGGTCCGGGGTCGGCTTTTTTTCTTTGGGCACTCTCCCGTGCGCGAATTCCTGCAGCAGGAATTGTTCCGAGGCCAAAATTGGCTTGTTCCCTTCGAAACGGTATTTTTGAGCGGGCCACGGTACGTGGGGCGCTGGCACAGCGATCGTGTGCCTGTGTTGAGCCCTGAGCGCGGTGTAGAGAGTCGGCATGGCTGTTCCTCTTCAGGAGCTATTGAGCTGTTAGCGACGTACTGACCTTATAACAGACCAATTCCGGTTGGAACAGGGCTTTGCAAAGAGACCTAGCCGAGGGGACGCCGCGCGGGGACTCCTAATCGATCTTGAATGCTCGCATTCTCTCGTAGAGCAACCGCCGGTGAATTCCCAGCACTTCGGCTGCCTTGCTCTTGTTTCCCTCCGCGTGAATGAGCGCGCGCTCGACGAGAGACTTTTCGAGTTCGGCAAGGTTCACTTGCCATCCCGCTTCGAGCGGGGCCTGTGCCGCCCATCCCGCGCCCTGTTTGCTCTGCGCCGGCCGTAGCTCAATTTCGTCTTTGGTCACGATGCCTTCGCGGGCGAGCACGAGGGCGCGCTCGATTGTGTTCTCCAGCTCGCGGACGTTGCCAGGCCAATGGTATTCGCTGAGTTTTGTGAGGGCTTCCGCTGTAACCGAAGCCACTCGTCCTCCACGATGTAGAAAATATTCGACCAGCGCCGGAATGTCCTGCCGGCGGTCGCGCAGCGGCGGCAGCGGAATGGTCACCACGTTGAGGCGATAATAGAGGTCTTCCCGGAACTCTCCTTCCTGCACCGCCTCTTCCAGATTCCGCGACGTCGCTGTCACCAATCGAATATCTACCGAGACCGGTGCGTTGCTCCCGAGCCGTTCGATTGTTCGTTCCTGGATGGCTCGCAGCAGTTTCGATTGGACCGCTGGCGTCAGTTCGCCGATCTCGTCCAAGAACAACGTTCCGTGGTTCGCTTCCTCGAAGCGTCCGATGCGCCGCGACACGGCATTCGTAAATGCACCTTTCTCATGGCCGAATAACTCCGACTCCAGGAGCGTATCCGGAATCGAAGCGCAGTTCACCTTTACCAGTGGACCCTTGGCACGCGCACTGTTGAAATGAATCGCGTTCACGACGAGTTCCTTGCCGGTTCCCGACTCGCCGCGCACCAATACGGTTGCGTCCGAGACGGCTACTTGCCCGATGAGCTTATAGATATGTTGCATGACGGCACTTTGGCCCACGATAGCGACGTCGGCCGTCGATTCGACGTTTCTACGTCGCGTATGCTTCAGTTCTTCCGTGAGTCGGCGATGCTCGAGCGCTCTTTCGACCTGCGGCAGCAATAATTGAAAATCGATCGGCTTGAGCACGTAGTCGAAAGCCCCACATTTCATTGCCTCGATGGCCGTATTACTGTCCCCCTGTGCCGTCATCACGATCAGTGCTGTGTCGGAATTGCGCGCGCGTTCGTGCCGCAAGACAGTCAGGCCGTCCGACCCCGGCATGCGGATGTCTAAAAGCGCTAGGTCCGTCTCGTTTTTTGAGAGAATCGACTCGGCCTCCGTTCCCGTGTCCGCGAGCTGGACTTCAAATCCCTGGCCTGCAAGCAACTCGGCCAGGGACACCCGTGCCGTCCGATCATCTTCCGCAATCAGAATTCGCTCTTTACGCACGCTCGACCGCCCGAAGCGAGATCACAAACGCTTTTCTTCCCGGTTCTTGTTGATATCGTAGGTCGCCTTCCATTTCCAGGACGAGTTGCCGGGAAACCGCCAGACCCAGACCCGTTCCGCCGGGTTTGGTCGTGTAAAACGCTTCGAAAATATGTTGCTGCTGTTCGCCAGTCAGTCCCGGCCCGGAATCCTGGACTTCGATTTCCACTCTCTCACCATCTCGCCGAGCTTTCACAACTACCTCGCCATTCTCCCCAGCCGCTTCCACGCCGTTCAGTAGGAGATTGAGCGTCGCCTGGGTAAGCCGGTGTGCATCGGCTCGTGCCAGCAGCGAGAATCCTTCCGCCGGCCGCTCGACACGAATGGTTGCTCCCCCGTTGGGCGATCGCACGAGTTCCACGCATCGTTCAACGACCTGGAACACATCCTGCGGGAAGACGTCCACTTTCTTTTTCTCCCGAAACGCGAGGAGGTCCGTAAGCAGCGCATCCATTCGGTCCACTTCCCCGATCACCAGTTTCAAATCCTGGGCCTCGACGGTCCCCCTTTTCAGTCGCTGTTCGAGCACCTGCATCGACAAACGAATCCCATTCAAGGGATTTCGGATCTCATGTGCAAATCCCGCCACCGTGCGCCCCACCGCGCGAAGCCGGTCTTCACGCCTCAATTCTTCCTCTAACTTCCGCCGCACGGCTGCCATGCGATTGATCGACTGTGAGATCTCGCCCAGTTCTCCGCTGCTTTCGGGCAGGGACTGGTTGAAGTCCTTTTCGAGTCCCGCGAGTCCGCCCTGAATGTCGGCGACGCCGCACCTCAGCTTCACCGCCATACGGAGAGTTCCCCCAACACTCAACAGTGCAGCGAGGACCAGGGCGATCAGGAGTGCGCTGCGACCCGCGGTCCCGCTTTGCCGAGGCCTCCTCTGCATCGCCCACGCGATTGCCTCCTGGTCGCGCACCTTCATCGCCTGCACAAGGACCAGATCGTTCCCGCCTCGCAAGAACTCCTGCGCGCTTCCGGCTGCTTTCGCGCGTTGTGCGACATCCTCGATCACCGAGCGCTCGGCGGCGGGAACGTCCGTCTTCGCGCTTGGATTGTCATGCGTCGGAAACGAGTACCCAAGAAATCCTCCATCCGAGACAAATCCTCCCTCCACTCCCGGGTACGATCGCAGAACCGCTTGTGAAATCCCGCGCAGCGAAATGTCCTGGGATGTTAGCGGGAGCGACTGCCAGTTCGCGTCTGAATCGGCACGGTATGCATATTGCCGTCCGAGTTCCGTGACCGCGGAGTTCAACTGGTTTCCCATGTCACCGATCACGACGCGCTCGGCCTTGTGCACGCTATCCCAGATCAGCAAAACACTGAGCGTTGCCACAGCCACTCCGGCAAACGAAATCAGCAGCAGCTGCAGTTGCAACCGGCGGTGGAAGAAAGTGGTCATATGCTACAGCGGTCTCGGGGGTCGCGGCGGTTCCGGCACCGCGGCCTGCGCGAGATTCTCGAGACCCCGGATCGTGTCGTCAGCGGATTTTGCATACTCATCAGCCGTAAACCAGTCTTCAGTATCGTACGCTTTGCGCGCCCGCTCGTAGAATTTCCGGGCCACGGTAGGCAGCGGCCTTGCATCGGGCTCGCCGCTTGTACTTGCGAAGTAATCCGCCTGCTGCAATCGAAAATACACGCGCTCCAAATGGTCGGCGATCTCTCTCTCCCGAGGAACGGGACCCTTGGGTCCCTCCGCAAGATGGGACGGATGCTCGGCGGCGTGCAGTAAATCGTCGGCACCCGCAATGCGCCGGTCAGCACCAAAGAAATCCTTCGCTTGCACGTTCTGATCGGCAGTGTTCAGTGCGCGCCGGGCCATTTCCACCAACTTTTCGCCATCGGAGTCTCGGGGTCTCGCTTCCTCCAAATGACGGCGGACCACCTGCAGATGTGCCGTAACCGCGGTGACATCGAGTCGCGGCGGCCCGGGACGCCCGTGCGAAGGTGCCGGTGGCGGGGGAGGCTGCTGAGAACCAAGCGGTCCGCCAAGCGAAAAATTCAGGATGCACCCCAGCAGGCCAAGACCCACACGAAGCATGACTCCTGCCGGCACTGGCCTCCTCGATGGACCGGTTGGCCTGTAAACGCGTTGCATATCCCTTCCTGCTTGGCACGAACTGGCCGTGTTCAAGCATGATACGTCGCGCGCGTCAGAATTTCGCAATCAGCGTCACCCCGCCCACGAGCAGCGCCCCTCCGACGATCCTCCACAGGTTCAAGGGATGATGTTCCATTCGGAACCAGCCAAAATGATCGACCACGAGAGACGTCAGGAGGGCCGCCGTCACCGTCAACCCTACAAAGGGACCCGCCCCGACTCTGTTGACGAGGGTCAGTCCCGCGTACACCTGCACGGCTCCTACCAACCCCCCGATGACAGCCCACCAAGGCATGCCGGCCAGGTTCTGCGACGTCGGCAATGGATGTGGCATCATAAAAAAAAGTGCCGTGAAGAAAAACGTAATCACCGCGAACGACACTGCCGAAGCGAGCCACGGATTCACAATCGACTTGTTGAGCTGGCCGTTCATCGCGGCACCGCAAGTCTGCAAAGCGCCGCCCAGTATGATGAACGGAATGATCCAATTGGCGTTCATGTGTATCTCCTTGCCTGTCGAACACGATGGCTCCCCCGATCGAGACCAGCAACGCTATAGGCATCGCAATCGCGCCAACTTTCAGAAAGTCCCAAAAACTCACGTCGAGCTTTTCCTTGCGCAAAGCAATCAGCCACAGAATCGTCGCGAGCGATCCCGTGATGGAAAGATTGGGTCCGAGATCGACTCCGATCAGCACCGCGCTCGCCATCAATCCCTTGGCGTGCGCCGCCTGCAGCGTCGCTCCTGCGACCAGACCCAATGGAAGATTGTTCACGAGGTTGTTAGCGATGCCGACGGCGAACCCGGTGATCAAAGCGCCCGCCGAAGGCGCAAGTTTCTCGGCCCACGCCAGCCACGCCTGCATGAGGCGCATCGCGCCCACCGTCTCAACCGCATCCACCATCACAAAAAGTCCCGCAACCAGGGCCAGAGCGCTCCAGCTGATCTCGTGCAACAACCCGAACGGACTGTTCCGCGCCTTGAGTGAAACAATTCCCGTAACAGCCAAAGCGGTAATCAATGTCGGTAGACCCAAGTCCCAGTTCAGGTACGAAGCGGCGAGCAGAACAATGGCCGTCGCTCCTAATCCACAGAGGACCAACTTTCCGTGATGCTTCAGCGAGTGATCCTCAACTTGACGTTCGATTCTGCCGCGGAGCTGCTTGCGGAAAATCCAGCGCAGGACAGCAAAGGTGGTTCCGACGGAAAGCAAGGATGGAACGCCGAACCAGAGAAGCCAACGGCCTAGCGCAGGCATCTGGTTGTGAAAAACGACCAGGTTAGCCGGGTTGGAAATGGGCAGGACAAACGATGCTGCGTTGGCGATGAAAGCGCACGCAAAGAGATACGGCAGGGGCTCAACCTCCGCCTTGCGTACCGCGGCGAGAATCGCCGGCGTCAGTACCACAGCGGTCGCGTCGTTGGACATGAAGATGGTCACAAGGGTTCCCACCGCGTAGACGAGAAGAAACAATCGCGAGTACGAACCCTTCGCCCTTCGCACGGCAACCGACGAGACCCAATCGAAGACTCCGTGTTCGCGCGCAAGTTCCGACAGAAGCATCATGCCGGTCAAAAAAAAATAGACGTCCGTTCCTTTCGCGGCGGCCCGCCCGGCAAGTGACCACGGCACCAGCCGAAGCACGAGAAGAAGAAAAACTCCCCCGCCCATCCAATACACCTCGGGAATGTTCCGCGGACGAATCAGCATCAACAGAATGCCGACAACGACAATCAGTCCCAGCAGAAAATGAGCAACCGGAGGAGAGAACACTTACCACTTTCTCCCGTTCTTATTCGGCCCGAGTTGCGTTCCCAGGATTCCATGCTCCGGCCAAGCTCCGATCGCATTGTCCGCGTCGCGTCCGGCCCGCAGGTTGAGCTTCCCTGCGTCGGAAGAGTGCACGGCCACTCGCGCGATGTCCCGCCCCTTTCGACCAATTTCATCCGTGAGTTCGACGCCGAGCGGGTAAACACCCTCTCGCAAATCCCCTATGCCTAAATCTGCTTCCCAAACCCCGGAACGTGGTACCGCATCGAGCGGGATCGTCCGCTCCGCTATCGTGACAAAGCCTCCGATCAGTTTCTGATCGCTCCACGCTTTCACGCGCACTCTCATTCTTTTGGCGTGCGCGGGATAGTACGGCCCGTGATGCGTCCGTAGCCGTTCGTCTGCGGGTGCCGTAATCATCACGAGCGGCCATTCCCCCAGGAGCTTGAACCGCCAGCTCACGATCCCATGGTCGATATTCGTTACCGAAAACCCGACCGGGCCTTCCTCGATTTGCCCAGTTGACCGCGTTGCCGTATATAACGTTTGGCCGTCGTGCGCGATCTCGTTGTAGTGGGTGTGTCCCATGTCCACAAGAAGAACGCGATAGTTCCGCATCAGTTGGCCGACAGCCAACGAAGACTCGCCCAGTTCGCTCGGGTAGCAATGCAGAAAGAAAACGCAATTCCTTCCGGCGATGCGGGCCAGCACCAGTTCGCCGCGCAGCCATTCGAGCTGTTCTCGCGAGAGATCGAACGTTCCCGGGTCGTCCGCGGCAAGGCAATCGAGAGCGAAGAAACGGCACGGGCCCACATCAAAGGAATAAAACGCCATCGGCATCATGTGCTGCAAAAAATTCGCGTGACTTCTCGGATGTACGTCGTGATCTCCGACGATTGCGAACCATGGTAGAAGGAGGCGGTCGAGTCCTTCGCGAACCAGTTCATATTCTTCCGTGCTTCCGTGATCCGCGTTGTCGCCCGGCAAATAGGCGAAGTTGACGGAACCGGCCATAGCGCAGTTCACCTCGTCGACGAGCAGGAGAAAATCACCGAAGTTACCTTCCTCGCGGGTCGTCATGTGCAGATCCCCGAAATGGACCCACGACAGGATTCCCGTGCTACAGCAAGCATTCGGAACGGGCAGTGCTGTTTTTCGCGATGTCATGAGGCAAGAGCTTCCTTTCTCGTAACGCTCTTGCAATGGCCCAGTGGATCCGCCGAAGCCTTGCTGCGAAGAGTTTCGGGAACAGCAAACCAAAGCAGCGTGAACGCGGCCACTGCGATCGCCGCCAAACCAAGAAACGACGCCGAGTAGTTCACTCGCTCGATCAGCACACCGCCAATCGTTGTGCTCAGCGCCGCCCCAATACCAACCATCGTCGCCAGCGCACCCGCGGCGAGGTTGAATCGCCCCGTTCCCTCCGTCCGGTCTTTGATCACGAGAATCGACACGATTCCAAAAATTGCATTTGCCACGCCGTCGAGTATCTGGATTGCAATCAGGGCCGTCGTCGCATGCGTCAGCGTGTACAAAACACCGCGAATTGGCAGTACACCGAATCCGAGAAGCAAGAGATGCTTCCTTCCTTTCGTTCCCGCGCGCCGCCCCACCCACGCAGCCGAAATTGCAATGACGAACTGCGTCACGATGATGCACGCCGACATGAACGGAGCCGCTGCTCTGGGATTCCCCCGGGAAAGCATTTCTCCCAGTTGCGGCAGCATCGCGGCGTTGGCTAGGTGAAACAGGAAGGCGGCGAACAGAAAATAGAGAAGGACGCGGTCCTTGAGAAGAACGGACAGCCCTTCGGCATGGAGCTCGGTCCGGCCTTCGCGCCCACCGCGCGCGCGTGCGTAATCGATCTGCTTTCCATCAATAGCAAGGACCGATAAGACAGCTGGGATGGCGAGCAGTGCAGCAACAACGAAAATTGCACGATAACCGAGCCTGTAGCTCACATAGGCGACCAGGAGGGCCGTGAAAACATTGCCTGCGGAATTGAATGCCTGGTTTTTTCCGAATTGCCGGTCAAACGCTTTCGCTCCCACGATGCCAAGCGTGATCGCGGCGACCGTTGGCAAGAGAAACGGCGCCGCTCCGCCGATCAGCAATTGCGCCGCGTAGACGGAGAGCACACTGGGATGAACCATCAGCAGAATGGCCCCGCCCACCAGCACGCCAAGACTCGCCACCACGAGCAGCCGTTTCCGCCTCGCAGCGTCCACCATCGCACCCGCTGGCGTTTGCATTGCCACAGTTACCAGCCCGCCGAACGTCAGCGCATAGCCGACGCTGCCTGGATTCCATCCGCTCGAAGCAAGGTAAGCGGCCAAGAAAGGTCCGAGGCCTGTTTGCACATCCGCAAGGAAAAAATTCAGCCATTCGAGGGAACGCAGGCTGCGCTGTTTTCGCTGATCAGAATTCGTCACGCTGCTCCTCGTTTCCTTTGGCAAGAAGTGATTCATCACAGTGGGTAAAGCACGAACTGCGCCAACCTATCCGTGTGTGTTTTCAGCGATACGTCTCTCCCTCCGTTCGCTATGCGAACGCCGCGTGTACGCTTTCCGCCCAATTCCAGGAATCGCTCCTTGTCTCAAGAAAGAATCCCGGCCGTTACATTCCGCGATTCATTTGACTTGCAGCGTTCGTGATCTTTTGGCGCGCATTGGCCAACGGCATGCACCTACCACACCTGCCAGCCAAAACGAGCGAAGGAGCGCATTTCTTATGAAAATGAAACTCTTGTTTTTTGCCCCGGGAATTGTTGTCTTCGGTCTGTCGATGGTCGCCTGCAGACCCGCCGCTGCGAATCCGCAGCAAGCATCGGCGCCGCCACCGCCGCCCGCGTATGCGCAGGCTCCTACCCCGCCACCGGACGGTCCACCACCCCCACCCCCACCTCGAGGACGTCGTCCAGCACCACTGCCAGCCCGCGGGCCGGGCGCGCCTCCGCCTCCGAGAGCCGCCGTCTACACCCAAGTCCCCGTCACCACCGTCCGCGGCTCCATTCGGCAATTCAATTACGGACCGGAAGGAGACGTCTCCGGTTTTCTGCTTGCGAACGGCACGCAGGTGAATTTCCCGCCAGACACGGGCGAGCAAATCGCAAACTTGGCGCGAGTAAAATCAGAAGTTGCTGTCGCCGGATACCAACGCCAGAGCACAACCGGGAAAACCATTCTTGACGCGATTACCGTCACGGCGGACGGACAGACCGTCGCGGTGCCGGCCGGGCCGCCGCAACCGCCGAACGCTCCGCCACCACCGCCGCCCCCGGCAAACGGACCAGATCCAGGACCACCCCAGAATTAACCGAAGGAGAAGTAAGACATGGCTGCTCGTAAACTCATCACTCTTGCTTGTGGCTTGCTGCTGGTCCTTTATCTGACGGGTGTTTTCGGGCCCGGCCCGCTTGTTCCCGGGCTGGGCCCACTCTTCGACCAGCTCGTGATTCTGGCCGTCTTGGTGCTCCTTGCACTGGTCGCGGCACCCTTGCTGATGCGGACCTTTCGCAAGACGGAATCCTCGGCGACGTTCGGATCGCGGACTCAAACACCCGAAGAGATCCTGCGCGAACGTTACGCGCGTGGTGAAGTGGACCGCCCCCAGTTCATCCTCATGTTGGAAGACCTGCGGGCTCAGAACCCCCGAAAGTCATGACTACGAAATTCACGCCCACAATTACCCGCCCGTTGGCCGCGTTCGTTTTCCTGCATCCGGTGGCAATCGACTCTCTACGTCTCTCGCCACGCGCTGGCGGCGGAATCTAGCCCCGGGCGTTTCCTCGCGATGCTCAATTCACTCACTGTTCGCAACTTCTACGATCCAGTTGCGATAATCTCCGCGATTCCCCTCACCGTGGTCGTCCTCATCGGCTTGATGTTGTCGTATCGTTCGCACGCTCTCCTGCAGCAAAATACGAATCTCGTATTTCATACATACCAAGTGATGGACGCAACTCGAGACCTGCTTTTGGCCGCCGAAGACGCCGAGACCGGGCAGCGCGGCTTCGTGATCACGGGCGATGACTCCTTCCTCACCCCGTATATTCAAGCATCAGAGCGCACCATCCCGGATCGGCTGAAAACAATGGAAACGATGCTGAGGGACGATCCGTCGCAACTTGGACGCGTGGGAGTTCTCCGACGGCTACTCGGTGAAAAGTTCGAGGAACTGCGCCTGACGATCGAGCAACGTCGATTGCACGGATTCGAAGCGAGCCGTGTCATGGTTGAAAATCAATCGGGCAAGAAAATCACGGACGAGATCCGTGAATCGGTGTCGGAAATCGATCAAGCCGAACAAGCATTACTTTCACAACGAACCAGGCAACTGAAGAGGAGCCAACGCCGAATTCTCGTTGTCGGTATCGGTACGGCAATTCTTTCCATTGCTATGCGTCTTCTCGTGGCTGTGTGGCGGCAGCGAATTCCAAGAACAAGCTAATTCGATAGAATTTGCGCCTGATCGTCGGCTGTCGGCTCCTTGCCGCCAGAATCGGTCCATTCTCACCCGTCCTTTCTTTTTCTTGTCAGAACACTGGTTCGCCTGCCCTTCCTGGCCAAACCCTGCGCCTGATCCGCCCGCTTCTTCTGTCAAGGCTCTCCGCTTCGCTCCGATGAACGCCAACCCCGCGGCCTTGACAGCGCGGGCGGACAGTCGCTTTCCCCCGCCATGAAGGGCATTTGCTTTTTATGCGCGGCTCCCTGCCGCGCCTCTGGGAAGCAAAGACCGAATCCGTACAGGGAGAAAAGAGTCATGCAAAGAGAGATGAGACAACCAAAGTTTGACCTCGGCCAGCTCGTTGCCACACCGGGCGCGCTGGCCGCCCTCGAAAAAACCGGACAGAACGCGATGGAGTTCCTGTCGCGCCATGTGCGAGGAGATTGGGGGGAACTTCCCGACGAGGACAAGACCGAAAACCGGCTCAGCCTGGAAAAAGGTTTCCGGCTGTTGAGCAGCTACCGCACGGCCGCGAACGACAAACTGTGGGTCATCACCGAGGCCGACCGATCCGTCACCACCATTTTGTTACCCGAAGAATATTGATGCACCCAAAGACGAAAGAACAAAGGAGAAGAACATCATGACGACAGCAGTCGCAACAGACGCGATGACAGCAAATGTCCACGCCGTGTCTCTCGTACAGAACATACCGCTCCTGCGGATTCAGGAATCGACGACAAATCCAAGACGCCAGTTTGACGAAAAACAGCTTGCCGAGTTGGCTGAAAACATCCGGCTGCACGGAGTGCTGCAACCCATTCTGGTGCGTCCTTTACCGGACGGCGAGCCGGATACCTACGAACTCGTAGCCGGGGCGCGGCGCTACCGCGCTTCGAAAATCGCCAACCGCGAATCCATCCCCGCTACAATCCGCGAACTCACCGAGGTGCAATGCCTCGAATTGCAACTCATCGAAAACCTCCAACGAGCCGACGTGCACGAACTGGACGAAGCGCGGGGTTACGCAGCTCTCATGCAGATGCAACCTGAGACCTACACCGTGGAAGTCCTTGCCGAGAAAATCGGACGGTCCGAGAAGTATGTCTACGCTCGCTTGCGGTTGACACATCTCATCGAAGACGTGCAGCAGGCTTTTTACAACGGAAAGCTCTCGGTCGCGCACGCGTTTGAAATGGCGCGGCTCGAACCCGAGGACCAGAAACGAGCGT
>Ga0209525_1000081_pt1 | contig 31721 bp, 28 predicted proteins | sample JacPin_JW_Ref_O1_FD_187958 | JGI IMG/M metagenome (GOLD analysis project Ga0209525, IMG submission 187958) | Forest soil microbial communities from Algoma, Ontario, Canada - Jack Pine, Ontario site 1_JW_Ref_O1 (SPAdes) (version 2) | ecosystem: Environmental > Terrestrial > Soil > Boreal... | reverse complement strand
AACCCCTTTTCTTTGGCGCGAGCGATTCCGCCAGCCACGAGAGATAAGCTCGGGATCCGGCGGCGATGGGCAACGCGATTATTTCGGGGACTTCGTAGCTATGCAGACGCTTGATGGCAGCCTGGAGCGCCGGGAATCTGCGACGCGACGTCTTTATTACCAGTAAAACTTCTTTTGCTGATTCGATTTTTTCCTTCCAGCGATAAATCGAGAGGACCGGACTGCGCAGAATATTGCCGCAGGCAGCGAGGCGCGTTTCAACGAGGCTGCGGGCGATGCGGTCCGCTTCCTTTGCCGAACGGCATGTAACGAGCACGACCAGTTTGTCCGTCATCGAGGGCCATCTCGCCTGCATTGCGCGCGGCGGTCGCAAATTTACTCTTGCGAATCGCGTATTGCGTTCACCTTGCTTGCAAGCCAAGATACAATACGTTTTTATGGCCAGTGAAGCGATCCATTTTGGAACTTCGGGTTGGCGCGGCGTGATGGCCGAGGATTTTACGTTTGGCGGCGTGCGCCGAGCGGCCGCGGCGATTGCGGGGCACGTGCTTTCACTGAAGAAATCGCCGACGCTGATAGTCGGCTACGATACGCGGTTTTTCTCCGAGGATTTTGCCCGGACGGCCGCGAGCGTGCTGGAAAAGCACGGTTGCAAGATTCTCTTCTGCAATGAATTTACGCCGACGCCCACGATTGCACACGCCATCCTTTGCGGAAAACTCGACGGCGGCATAAATATTACTGCCAGCCACAACCCCGCCGAGTACAACGGGCTGAAATTCTCGGGACCTGATGGCGGTCCGGCCCTACCCGACATTACCAAAGACATCGAGAAGCGCGCGGCGGCTCTTGGCGAGCAGCCCGGGTCGATGCTGGAGGTTGAGGACGACTTCCCGCGGATCAATCCGCGCGAGCCGTATTTTGCGCAACTGGAGAAACTGGTTCGTTTCGAGGTGATCAAGAAAGCCAAAGGCAGCTTTGTTTGCGATGCACTTCACGGATGCGGTGCGGGATGGCTTGACGGGATACTGGGCAGCCATGGAGTTGAACTCACCGCGATTAGAAAGTCGCGCGACGTGCTATTTGATGGCAGCGGCCCCGATCCATCGGAAGACCATCTAGCGCCGCTGAAAAAAGAGGTGATCGAAAAGAAAGCACTCGCTGGCCTGGCGACAGACGGCGATGCGGACCGGTTCGGAATTCTCGATCGAGATGGTTGGTTCGTTTCGCCCAATCACATTCTCGGGCTGGTATTTGATTACTTGCTTGAGACGCGCGGGTACAAATTGGGCGCGTCGCGAAGCGTGGCAACGACGCATCTGCTCGATGCGGTGGCGAAATTGCATGGCGTTCGGCTCTACGAAACACCTGTTGGCTTTAAGTATGTAGGTCCGCTTCTGCGCGACGACAAGATTGCGATCGGTGGAGAAGAAAGCGCGGGGATGACGATACGCGGGCACCTTCCGGAGAAAGATGGGATTCTGGCTTGCCTGCTGGTGGCGGAAATGATTGGAGCGCGGCAGAAGTCGCTCAGGGAGCAGCTTCAGGATCTTTTCCGCCGCGTGGGAGGGGAGTTCTGGCCGATTCGAGTGAACTTGCATCTGGCGCCGGATGTACAGGCACGGCTGGTCGACCGGTTGAAGGAAACGTTTACTGAGTTTGCTGGACGTCACGTGGCCAAAGAGAATCGTCTCGATGGGATGAAACTGATTTTCGACGACGGCTCGTGGATACTGATGCGGCCGTCGGGCACCGAGCCCGTGGTGCGAATTTATGCGGAAGCTTCTTCCATAGCCGCTGCTGAAAAACTTGCTGAGGAGGCTCGCGCATGGATCGGAAAGTAGTCCGGAGGAAGCGCGCGCGACGAGTCTTGCCGGAACCAGACGTGAAAGCGCCTGCGATACGTTTTGGCGCACAGATGCGCGAATTTTTGCGCCGAAACATGAATTGGTTTCTTGTGGCTGGTTTTGCCTTGCTGCTTCTTCAGGATATTTTTGGCACCCACGGAGTACTGGCGATGCGCCGCACGCAGTTACAAGCCAAGGAAGTGCAGCAAGAAATCGAGCGGCTCAACGAGGAAAATCGCAAGCTGCAGAGTCGCGTTCAGCATCTCAAGTCCGATCCGGCAACCCTGGAAGGTATCGCACGGGATGAGATGCATTTGAAGCGCCCCGGGGAATACGTGTTCCCGATACAGCCGAAAGCGACCCCCTCGACCAACTCGCAACCTGCAGATCCCCCGAAGAAGCCCTAATTTTCAGTCGCGGGTTTCGCCGCGCGAAAATTACGTATCCGAGCAAGAATTTCAGCGCCGCGGCCTTTGTATCGAGTGCGCGCAATCGAAAGCAGAACCATCGCGGTAAAAATGATCGCTAGGCCGAACGTGGCCATGGGAATGGTCTCGGCGCGCTTCGGAAGAATCGAGAATCGGCCGTACACAAATTCGATGTGCACCCAATAGACGAGTAAGGAAGTCTGGCCGATCTGGATCAGCGGACTGAAACCCCACTGCCCGGCTCCCCAGCGGCACCACGCGTATGCTAAAAAAACAATCATCATGAGAATTCCAACTCGCGCCAGGAAGAAATTGGGGCTGGTGTGCCAGTAGTCGTACACGGCGTAGAACTGGCCCGGCCGCGCATCGAGCCAAGTGGAAAGATAGAAGAGCCCAAGGCCGGCCAAACCTCCCAACGCGGTTAGCTTCGCCAAATTCTCCCTAGCCCAATTGCTGAACAGCAAAAACCCAAAAGCGAGACCAGCGAACGCAAATGCTGCCCAGGGAAAAATTGGAAAGAGCCAGGGCTGAGGCTTGTCGTAGATGTGAACGCCGTTGATGTATGACTCGAAATACCAGGGTAGCCATAGAATTCGCCAAGTCGTCCACAGGGGCGGGGTGGCGAGCGCGATTCCGAGCGCGATGAAAATTGCAAGAATTGCGTTTGCGGCGCGCGTCTTTGTGAGTCGCGAGACGATTGCCATAAAGATCATCGACAGGCCGATCGCGTTCAGGATGTCGACTCGCAAGAGATCGGTCCAGGGCGCCCAGGGCTGGCCCAGAATGAACTCCTGCACGCGGAAGAGCAAACCAAGTGCGTAGATTTCCGCCCCGCGGCGGATCGTGGTGAGCGCGATTTCGTTGGCGGAGATGCCCTTGCTGCGCATGCGGTCAGTGACGAGCGCGAACGAGACTCCAGCCAGGAACAGGAAGAGCGGAGCGGGCAGCGTTCCACCGAGTTGAGACCATTTGATGAAGGAGCCTTCGCGTGCGGCGCCGCCCAGCCACGAATCGTAACAATGCGTTTGAAACATCAGGAGGCAGGCGAGACCGCGCATCCAGTCGATATAGGCGAGGCGTTGTTGTTTTCCGGGGGCTGCCATCAGGCGAATCGCGCCACAGAATCGCCGAGGCTGAAGCGCAAAGCAAGTTTTTCCCGGAACTCGTGCCCGCTCCAGTAAAATCCTCGGCGTGACGGCAAAATCGAGCTCGTGGCAGATGAGCCTGCCGCTCGCCGTGGCGATCTGGGCTGCAATCGTCCTGCTTGCCGCGTTTGCTGGAATTCGCCTCGGTTATTCCGGGTCGCGATTTGCGATTGCTCTGGGAGTGGCGGCCGCTCTTTTTGCTTTTGAATTTTTCCTGACCGCGCCGAGGGTGTTTGGCTCTGTGCACGGCGTGTTGGGGCAAAGAGGCGCGGTGCTGGCAGCGCTGGTGCCCCTTTTTGCGGTGCTGATTTATTCCCTGGGGGTGGGTGGCACCTGGAAATACACGCTGATCGGCGCAGCTTACGCCGTATTGCCGGCGTTACTGCTCGCGTCGAGCGCTGGACGCTCTGGCGTTAACTGCGTGGACTATGCCGCTGCTGCGATCGTGTGGCTGCCCGTTGAGTTTCGCTGGATGTACCGGCTATTTCCCTTTCCACCGCAGCTGACGCACACCTTAACAATTCTCTTGGCGCTGAGCACAGGTGTAGCTGCGTTTGTTGTGTTGCGGAGGCTCGAAGGCGTTGGCTACGCAATCGAGTGGGTGCGCGGCTCGGGCTGGATTGTGCTTTCGCATTTTCTGCTGTTTGCGGCGATTGCAGTTCCACTCGGGATTGCCATCGGTTTTATTGCGTATGACCCGTCCGTTGCGCGACTGCGCTCATTGCCGGTGGCTGTGATTGGAATCACGTTCTTTACGGCTTGGCCGGAAGAATTTCTATTTCGGGGGATCTTGCAGAATCTTTTCTCGCGCACGCTGAAGAGCCAGTGGATCGGATTGGTGGCGGCATCTGTTGTTTTTGGCTTATCGCATATTCTTCATGCGCCATTTCCGAATTGGAAGTATGTGATTCTTGCGACGATCGCGGGGATATTTTACGGGCACGCGTGGATGAAAACCGGCTCGCTGCTACCGGGAGCGCTGGTGCATGCGCTGGTGGATATTTCCTGGCATGTGTTGTTTCGTTGATCCTTGCTAGCGTTCTGACGTAGCGCTTACGCAAAAGCCGCTACCGATCGTCCTTACCGAACGTCGTTACCGAACAACACCTGCGAGCGGGCTTGACGCGTTCGCGTATAGCTTTTTCTCGATGCGGCCGGCGAGAAACGCTTTGCGGCCGGCTTCAACTGCAGCGCCCATCGCTTCCGCCATCAGGATGGAGTCCTGCGCGCCGGCGATCGCGGTGTTCATTAGGACGCCATCTGCGCCCAATTCCATCGCGAGTGCGGCGTCGGAAGCTGTGCCGACACCTGCGTCAAGTATCAGAGGCACTTCGGTGATGCGCTCGCGGAGGATTCGAAGATTCGTCGTGTTCTGAATACCCATCCCTGAGCCAATGGGCGCGCCGAGCGGCATGACGGCCGAGGCGCCAGCGTCGATCAACTTCCGCGCGACGATGAGGTCATCGTTCGTGTAGGGGAGAACCACGAAACCTTCTTTCACGAGGGTTTTGGTGGCGCTGATGAGCGCTTCCGTATCGGGGAAGAGGGTTTGCTCGTCACCGATTACTTCGAGCTTTACCCATTCGGACAATCCGACTTCCCTGCCGAGGCGCGCGGTGCGAACGGCTTCGTCCGCGGTGTAACAGCCGGCGGTGTTGGGGAGGATGAAGAAATTCTTGCGATCGATATAGTCGAGCAGCGATTCTTTCGAGCGATCGGAGAGATTCACGCGCCGGACGGCAACGGTGACCATGTCGGCGCCAGAGGCCTGGTGGGCTCGCGCCATTTCCTGAAAACTGCGGTATTTCCCTGTGCCAACGATAAGGCGCGAATGAAACTGGCGCCCAGCGATTGTGAGTTGTTCGGTCATTTCTCTTCCCTTCCCCGGGCTTATTGTACTCCGACGATAGCGATTCACGCACGCGCCTGGCAGCGCAGGCGTCGATGGTGCCGGTGGGCGGCTTCGTTAGGCCAAGTGGTGAGGGCGCGGCTCTTCGACATCGGCGTAGAGACGGGCAATCACGTCGTGGTAGCGCTGTTCGATGACGCGGCGTTTCATTTTCATCGTGTAAGTGAGTTCGCCGCCGGCGTAGGTGAAATCCTGCTCGAGCAGAGCGAAGCGCTTTGGCTTTTCATACTGCGCGAGGGGCGCGGTGAGGCGTTCTATTTCGCTTGATAGAAGATCGCGCACCCACGGATCGCCGGTCATTTGAGTGGGCGTGGCAAAATCATGGCCGGATTTTTGCCCGGCGGCTTCGATATTTGCGAAATTCGGAACGATGAGGACTGACACGAACTTTCGCGTGTCGCCGACGACGATTGCGTTCGTGATGTAGGGCGAGGTTTTTAGCGTGTTTTCGATTGGAGCAGGTGCGACAAACTTTCCCGCGGCTGTTTTCAGCAGCTCTTTCTTGCGATCGGTGATGATCAGGTAGCCGTCTTCGTCGAGGCGGCCGATGTCGCCGGTGCGAAACCATCCATCGGAAGTGAAGACCTCGCGGGTGGCTTCGGGCTTGTGGTAATAGCCCTGCATGACGTTCGGGCCCTTCACAAGAATTTCTCCGTCTTCGGCTATTTTCACTTGGACGTTGGGAATCGGACGGCCGACGGTGCCGATTTTGTTTGCGGCCGGAGTATTCGCGGTGACGACAGGCGATGTCTCGGTGAGTCCATAACCCTGATGAATTGTCACGCCGACGGACCAGAAAAATTCTGCTAGCTCCGGCGCCAGCGGCGCGCCGCCAGCGGAGAATCTTTGGGTGCCGCCGCCAAGCCCTTCGCGAATCTTTGAGTAAACAAGAGCGTCTGCCACGCGCCAGCGTAGTTTCAGACCAGGCGATGGGGTTTTTCCATAGGCGCGCCACGGAACGGATGCCTCAGCGACGCGAAGCGACCAATCGAAAATATTCCGTTTGATACCCGATTCACGGCGGCCTTTCTCAAGAATATTGGCGTAAATCTTTTCGAAGAATCTCGGGACGGCTGCGGCAAGCGTTGGGTGCACTTCGAGCAGCGCCTGTGGCACATCCTCGATGCGCTCGAGGTAGGCGATCGCCACTCCGTTGCAGATGTAGCTGTAAGCAGCGGTGCGTTCGTATACATGGGCGAGCGGCAAGAATTCGAGCGCAACATCCGATGGCAGCAGTTGGTGGTTGGAGGCGCTGTCGATGCAATTCGAGCTGAGATTTGAATGCGAGAGCATTACGCCTTTGGGCTCGCCCGTTGTGCCCGACGTGTAGATGATGGTCGCGAGATTGTCACCCTTGATTTCGGCTGCCCGGCGCCGATATTCGGCAACATCGGCATCTGTGGTTGACTCGATCAAGCTTTCGTATCGGAGGATGTCGTCGTCCAGTTCGGTATCGGGCGCGGCAGAAATTACATGTTCAAGGGCCGGAATTCGGCTGCGGCACTCGGAGATCTTTTTCGTCTGCGCTGCGCCTGCAGTAAATACGAGGCGGGCGCCTGAATCGTTGAGGATGTAGACAAGACGATCGTGCGACTCATTGAAATAAATCGGCACATTAACCGCGCCGAGCCCTTGGACGGCGAAGTCCGCCGTGTGCCATTCCGGGCAGTTAGGCGCGAAAAGCCCTACACGATCACCTGATACGATGCCGAGTTCCGCTAGCGCTTTCGACAGGCCGGCGACTCTGCGAAGCATTTCCTGCGCCGATATGGATTGCCAGCCGACGGGGGTGCGGTACATCTGCGCACGTGGGTTGGCGAAACGGTCGATGGCATCGAGGAAAAATTTTGTGAGGGCCGGATACTCGCTCGCCATTTCTTAAACTCTAGCGTATGGGCTCGAGGAGCGCAACGCGGCGCTACTCACGCGTGCCGCGGTGAGATAAGATGCCCGCAGAGGGAAATTTTATGGCGAAGCTTTCAACCGAAGAATCGATCGGTTATCAACCGGTGCGCGCCGCGCGTGGCAGCCAGATTTCGTGCAAGGGATGGCAGCAGGAAGCGGCGTTGCGGATGCTGATGAATAATCTTGATCCGGAAGTGGCTGAGAAGCCGGAGGATTTGATCGTTTATGGCGGACGCGGAAAGGCGGCGCGAAATTGGAGTTGCTTCCACGCGATTGTTGAGTCGCTTAGGTCGCTTGAGGGGGACGAAACGTTGCTGGTGCAGTCTGGCAAGCCCGTCGGAATTTTTCGTACGCACTCCTATGCGCCCCGCGTGTTGATCGCCAATTCGAATTTAGTGGGACATTGGAGCGATTGGAAGAATTTCGACGAGCTCGATCGCGCGGGTCTGATGATGTACGGACAGATGACCGCGGGCAGCTGGATTTACATTGGGTCGCAAGGAATCCTTCAGGGGACGTACGAAACGTTTGCCGCGGCTGGCCGAAAGCACTTTCATACAGCGGACCTTGCCGGGAAACTTGTGGCGAGCGGTGGAATGGGAGGAATGGGGGGCGCGCAGCCCCTGGCAGCGACGCTGAATGGCGCCGCGTTTCTGGGCATTGACGTGGACCCGGAGCGCATCAAGCGGCGCGTGAAGAGCGGCTATTGCGATGTGATGGTAAATGATCTCGACGAAGCGTTGCGCATTCTGAAAAACGCGGTGCGAAAGGGCGAGGCGACGTCCGTCGGGCTGGTGGGAAATTGTGCTGACGTGATTCCTGAGCTTGCGCGGCGCGGAGTGGTTCCTGATTTGCTTACGGATCAGACGAGCGCGCACGATCCCATCGGCGGCTATATTCCGCAGGGGCTTGATGTGTCACAGGCGGCGGAGCTACGGCAGCGAGATCCGGAGACATATCGCAAGCGTTCGCTCGAATCGATGGCCAAGCATGTGGAGGGAATGCTCGCGCTGCAAAAACTTGGCGCTGTAACGTTCGATTACGGCAATAACATTCGGACGTTTGCTTATGAGCAAGGCGTTAAGAATGCTTACGACTTCCCCGGCTTCGTTCCGGCATATATTCGGCCGCTCTTCTGCGAAGGACGAGGGCCATTTCGCTGGGCGGCGCTTTCGGGAGAGCCTTCGGATATCCACCGCACGGATCAGCTCGTGCTGGAAATGTTTCCACACGATGAAATCCTCTCACGCTGGATCAAGCTGGCGCAGAAACGGGTGAAATTTCAAGGACTCCCGGCGCGAATCTGCTGGCTGGGTTATGGTGAGCGCGACAAGTTTGGGCTGGCGCTGAATGATCTGGTCGCGCGAGGCGAACTGAAGGCGCCGATCGTAATTGGACGCGACCATTTGGATTGCGGCTCGGTTGCGTCACCATTCCGCGAGACGGAAAAAATGCTCGACGGTTCGGACGCGGTGGCTGATTGGGCGTTCTTAAACGCGATGTTGAACACGGCAAGCGGAGCGAGTTGGGTTTCGATTCACAACGGCGGAGGTGTCGGCATCGGCTATTCGCAGCACGCCGGGCAAGTGACAGTGGCAGATGGAACGAAAGAGATGGCTTCGCGCATCGAGCGCGTGTTGACGAACGATCCGGGCATTGGCGTCGCCAGGCATGTGGACGCCGGGTATTCGGAAGCGATCGACTTCGCGAGGAAATCCGGCGTCAAAATTCCGATGGGTTAGGTCGAGGGACTATCCCAACGATTGCGGGAGATAGCGGATGATCGTTATTACAGGAGCGACGGGACACACTGGGCAACCGGCGGCAGATGCGCTGCTGGCGAGCGGCGCGAATGTGCGCGTCGTCAGCCGGGATGCAAAGAAGCTCGACCAGTTTGTGGCCCTGGGCGCAGAGGCTTTCGTTGGCAACGTCGAAGATCGGCACGCGATGGCAAAAGCGTTCGAGGGTGCTGATGCCGTCTATCTGGTGGTGCCCGAAGACACGTCGCAGTCGGATTTGCGAGCCCATCAAGAGCGCATCTCCGACTCTTACGCAGCAGCTGTCGCCTTTGCGCGCGTTCCCAACGTGGTCGCCTTGAGCAGTATCGGTGCGCAGCATGCGGAAGGCACGGGCCCCATCGTCGGCTTGCACAATATGGAACAGAAACTCAACAAAGTGCCTGATCTGAACGCACTCTACTTGCGCGCTGGCTATTTCATGGAGAATCTTTTGATGAGTATCGCGCCGATGCGCTCGATGGGAATGCTTCCAGGCGGCATGACAGGCGATCTGGCAACGCCGTGGATTGCTACGAAGGATATCGGCGAGTACGCGGCTACCCGCCTGATGGCGCGCGATTTTTCCAGCAAGTCCACGCAGGAGCTCCATGGGCAGCGCGACATCTCGATGAAGGAGGCGTCGTCTGTGATAGGCAAGTCGATCGGCAAACCCAATCTAGGATACATGCAAGTTCCGCTCCTGATGCTCGAACCTGCGCTTGTCCAGATGGGATTGCCGAAGAGCACGGCGGCGCTGTTGATCGAGATGTGGAAAGGAGCAAACGCCGGCCTCATCACGCCACTAGAGCAACGGACGGCCAAGAATACCACTCCAACAACGCTTGAATCGTTCGCGGCGGAAGTCTTCGCGCCGGCGTTCCTGAGCAAGACCGCCGGCGCCTAGCACCCATTCCGGCGCGTGCCCGACGAAATATCTAGGCCCGCGTCCCAGTAGGGCCTTCGCTTTTGACCCGATAGTTTTTTGGGCGGCGTCACGTTAGTATCAGGGCGCCCACCGTGCCTGACTGGCTGATCACCGGCTGCTCTCAGCTTTTAACCCTTCGCGGCGCAGTACCGCGGCGCGGTCGCGCGCTTGGCGAGTTGGGAATTATTCGAGACGGCGCTCTTCTTGTACATGACGATCGCGTCGTCGCGGTAGGTACGCGCCGCCGCATCGAAAGCTCGCGGAAATCGCGCCGTGCCGAGAAGCTCGATCTGGCGGGCCGCGTCGTCTTGCCGGGTTTTGTCGATTCGCATACCCACCTGATTTTCCCCACGAGCCGCGCGCCCGAATATGAACAACGAATATCAGGCGCCACCTACGAGGAGATTGCTGCGAAAGGCGGCGGAATCCATTCGAGCGTGCACAACCTCCGGCGTGCGTCGGCGAAGGAACTCAAATTGCGCGCAATGGCGGCATTACAGCAGTTCGCGGCTTATGGGACCACCACACTCGAAGCAAAAAGCGGATACGGCCTCGATTGGAAGAGCGAGTCGAAAATTCTGAATATTCTCTATGAGCTCCACCAGGAGCAGCCGATTGATATTGCTGCGACTTTCCTCGGCGCTCACACCGTGCCTGTCGAATACAAAGGGCGGGCAGACGCGTACGTAAGTCTCCTGACTAAAAAATGGATTCCGAATGTCGCCATGGCGGGTCTTGCTGAATTCTGCGACGTGTTCTGCGATCGAGGCTCGTTTACGGTACCTCAGGCACGCAAGATTCTGACGGCTGGACGCGCCTGCGGCCTGGTCCCGCGCGTGCACGCCGAGCAGCTTGCACATACGGGCGCAGCGCGACTGGCGATTGAGATGCAAGCAGCAAGCGCAGACCATCTTGAGAGGATTGACGAAGCGGACATTCGCGCCCTCGCACTTTCAAATGTAGTTTGCACATTGCTGCCCGGATGTTGCTTTCATCTAGGGCTGGCGCATTACGCGCCGGCACGCAAACTGATCGAAGCCGGGGCCATCGTCGGCCTCGCAACCGATTTCAATCCAGGCACCAGTCCAACTGTCAGCATGCCGATGATCCTCTCGCTGGCGTGCACGCAGATGCGCATGACGCCTGCTGAGGCGATATCCGCCGCAACCATTAATCCGGCCTATTCACTTCGCCAGCAAGATCGCATCGGCTCGCTCGAGGTTGGCAAGTATGCGGACTTCGCGGCGTTTGACGTGGCTGATTACCGCGAAATTCCGTATTATTTTGGTGTGAACCTTTGCAGCCTGACGATGAAGCGCGGAAACGTCATCTACTCAAACAACTGAATTCATGAAACGACTCGTCGAGTGTGTTCCGAATTTTTCCGAAGGCCGTGATACCGCGAAAATCGATGCAATCATCGCTGCGATGCGCGAAGTTCCGGGTGTGTTTCTCCTCGACCGTGAAAGTGATGCTGACCACAATCGTAGCGTCGTAACCCTGGCTGGAGAACCTGAAGCTGTGGCGGAAGCAGCCCTTCGCGGAGTCGGAAAAGCCGCCGAGCTGATCGATCTTACGAAACATTCGGGAGCGCACCCGCGAATGGGTGCCGCCGATGTGATCCCGTTTATTCCCATCGAAGGCGTGACGATCGAAGATTGCGTCGTGCTTGCGAAAAAAGTGGGACGCGAAATCTGGGAGCGATACCGCATCCCGGTCTATTTCTACGAAGCAGCGGCTCAACGGTCCGAACGCACGAACCTCGAAAATATTCGGAAGGGTCAGTTCGAAGGACTGCGCGACGAAGTGCTTCGCAATCCGGACCGCGCTCCCGACGTTGGTGAGCCGCGATTGCACGCGACGGCAGGCGCAACGGTGGTCGGGGCAAGAAAATTTCTGATCGCCTACAACATTAACCTGAACACTTCCGACATCGAAATCGCCAAGCGTATTGGCAAAAATATCCGCTTTTCGAATGGCGGGTTGCGCTATGTCAAAGCGATGGGTGTCGACCTTCGCGCTCGGAATTTGGCGCAAGTCTCCATCAACATGACCGATTTCGAGCAGACGCCGCTTCATCGCGTGTTCGAAATGGTAAAGCGCGAAGCAGAACGCTACGGCGTCTCGATCGTCGGAAGCGAGATAGTCGGTCTGATCCCCAAGCGCGCAATCGAATTGACGGCCGACTTCTATCTGCAGCTCGAGAACTTTTCTCCCGCGCAGGTGTTAGAGAATCGGCTGGAAGCCTCGCTTGGCGGAGCGGCCTCGGAAGGACCGGGACGCCTCGCGGCGATGGCGCAACCGTTTCTTGATGCCGTGGCGCAGCCAACGGCAGCGCCGGGCGGCGGCTCTGTATCAGCACTTGCGGGTGCGCTGGGTGCCAGTCTGGGCCAGATGGTCGCAGGGCTTTCGCGCAAGAAAAAGTCCCAGGCTGCGTTTGTCGAGCAACTCAGCGAGGCCGTATCAGAATTTCACGCGGCAGGCCAGGAGTTGGCGAAAGCGATCGATCGCGACGCGTCTTCTTTTGAGTCCGTGATGGCAGCCTACAAACTACCTCAAGGCACGCCCGAGGAGCAGCGCAAGCGTGACGATGCCATACAACGCGCTTTGCAGGGAGCCGCGGAGGTTCCGCTGGAAGTCGCGCGTAAGGCTGTTGGCGTGTTCGAACGGCTAGGGCAACTGGAATCGATGTCCAGCGCGTCTATGTTGTCAGACCTGCGCGTCGGGCGTTTGATGGCTGCCTCCGCAGTCCGAGGCGCTCTCGAAAACGTGGCCATCAACCTTGAGTCCATCACAGACGCAAATTTCGCGGAGCGTCTGCGGTCCGAATCGGCAACTCTTCTAGCGCGCATCACTGAAGGCACCGTTGTGATTGGTCGATAGCACTGAATGGGTAAGAAAACTGAGGATAAAAAAGTGAGACAGCCTAGCATTCGCTTGACCGCATTTGCACTGCTTGCATTAGCAGCAATATTGGCATCTCTCGCCGCCATTCCGCCTCCCAGCGCGGCAGGTTCGCTGAGCACCGGAGTCATCGGCCTTTTCCCCAAACAGGTTGGGGAGTTTGCCTACGCCGATCTTAAAACGGCCCGGAAATACCCCTGGTTTCCCAAGTTGCGCGAACAACTCCTGCCTAGTAAGTTCCGCCAGTTCGAACAGTTCCTCACTTCGTCTGGAGTCGATCCGAACTCACAGGTGGAAGAACTCGCGTGGGGCGGGCTGCCCGTTTCGAAAGCCGGCGGCGAGGACGTGGTCGGCGTCGCGCTGGGACCATTTGATCCGTCGTCCACAGAAGCGCAATTCAAAGCGAAGAAGCTGCCATCAGTTGAATACCACGGCTATCACCTTTGGGCGTACGGCAGCGGGACCGGCGAAGGCGACATACTATTCACATTTCTCGACAGCAACACTGCGGCTTTCGGGCACCGGTCGGCGCTCGAGCAGCTCATTGAGGTTCGCATGGGCGGAGCACCCAGTTTGTTGACAAACGATCAGCTGTTTCCGCTTATCAACGAAGTGAACGGGAGTGGGCTGGTCTGGGGCGTGCTCGATAAGAACTACACGCACCTGGCGATGCAGCAGCTTTTCCCGGAGACCGGTCAGTTTCCCCAGGCGGCGGCCATCGTTGAGCGACTGAAAGCCATGACGATCAGCGTGGATGCGAGCAGCGGCGTGAATGCAAAGTTCCAGGCGGTATGCAATTCTACCGACGATGCCAATCTTCTCGGCGCTGCATTCCAAGCGGGTTTGATGTACAAACGTTATCAAGAAGCGCAGGCCAACCCTGATTTTGCGAAAGTGCTCGACGGCGTGAGTGTGGTGCCGGCCGGTGACCGTCTGAAAGTCGAAGCACCGGTAAGCGAAGCACAGCTCGGCTCACTGATTAACACAAGGATTTTCGCCGTTCCGATGTAGATGTAAGAATTGCGTGGGGCGAATCCGGGTTTCGGCAGAAACTAGACGTTAGCGCTGCGTTGGTCTCGATATTTGATAAGCGTCATTCGAGAGCGGCCATCATGAGTATCGTATTGCACTCGGTCAACTCGCGTATCCTGCAGTGAAGCACTGATTTTCCCTCCGGCGTGATCCTTCGAGCCGCCGCCCACAAACGTGTCAAGCCCGGCTGTCGGCTTCGATTCCCCTGAATGCTCAATTGTTACCTGCACTCGATCTGGAAAATCTTCGATCACCATCCGGAGGTCGCGATCTCCCGTGTTGTCGTTTCCGAGTAGAGGAAATGTGTCGCGAACGGCGTCGACCGCGGCTTCGGCGAATCCCTGTTGAGCTTCCCGCGGAAGGCCCGCGCGGTGAGCGGAATGGGACACAATCGCCCGTACGGCGCTGAGGAGCCGCGGGTCATTGTGCACCTTAAGTTCTGTTCGTGCCGGGTCAGCGGTCACTGGTCTCCACGACGCGCACGTCGCATGCCTCGCGACAATCCGGACAATAATACAACCCATCGACGCAAAGTCGAATGTTGTGTTGCGATTGGCAAAAGCAGCAGAATTTTTCGCAGGTGCACTGCGTCTCTGGTTTGTCGCATTGTGAGCAGAGCACTGTCACAGAACTGCAATCTCCGCCAAGCTAGATGCTTTCGAATGTTCAATACTAGGCTAGTCGCGGATAGGCGACAAGCGGGTTCGCTTCTGAGATTGCCGAGAACGGGACGGGCCAAGCGCGTCTTCCACAATCTTGTACAATCTTGCGGCAATTGCAGGTTGGCGCGCGCTTTCTTGACACTTCGAAACACGCATGCTACGTTGATTTTCTTGTCTCTGCGATGAGAAATCCTCTGTGACAACACCGGCCACTGCTGAATTGCGCAAAACAGCTTTGAATGCTCTTCATCGCCGCCTGGGCGCCAAAATGGTTAACTTCGGCGGATGGGAAATGCCACTCGAGTATTCGGGCATTCTCGCTGAACACGAAGCGGTTCGCACTCGCGCCGGATTGTTCGACGTTAGTCACATGGGGGAAGTCGAAATCCGAGGCGCGCAAGCTCTCGACCTCGTCCAACAAGTGAGTTGCAATGACGCGGCAAAACTGATCATTGGGCAGGCGCACTACTCAGGCCTGATGACCGAGCGCGGCACTTTCGTGGATGACCTGCTCGTCCACAAGATCTCGGACACGCATTATTTGCTGTGCGTCAACGCCGGCAATCAGGATCATGACTTCGAGCACATCAGGGCGAATAACAAATTCGATGCGAAGGTCGAGAATGCCGGACCACGTTACTCGCAGCTCGCCATACAAGGTCCGCGCGCGAAGGAAATTCTTCAGCGCCTAACACCCGTTTCGCTCGATTCGATCCGTTACTATCACTTTGGTTTTGGTGAGGTTGGCGGAGTTCATTGTCTAATCGCCCGCACTGGGTATACCGGAGAGGATGGGTTCGAGATCTACTTCGATCCCGAGCACTCCGAAAAGCTTTGGGGTGAATTGATGGAAGCGGGCAAATCGGCGGGCCTCTTGCCTTGCGGACTGGGGGCGCGCAATACATTGCGCCTTGAGGCCGGCATGTGCCTTTACGGGCATGAGATCGATGAAACCACAACGCCGCTCGAAGCCGGGTTGGGATGGATCTGCAAGCTCGACAAAGGGCCGTTTCTAGGCAGCAATGCACTGAGTGAGCAGAAGCGGTGCGGTATCGACCGGCGACTAGTGGGTTTTGAAATGCTCGACAAGCGGATCGGCCGCGATGGATACCCGGTTCTGATCGATGGCCGCGATGCCGGACAAGTGACGAGTGGCGGCCCGGCGCCATTTCTTAAGAAGAACATTGGCATGGCGTACGTTCCTTCGACGACAGGCTCGGCTGGAACCACTCTTGAAATCAGCATTCGTGGACAGGCTGCGCCCGCGCGAATCGTCGCGCTACCGTTTTATAAGCGACCTCACTGACCGGATAGCATCGAATCTCGCAGCGACCAGGGGGCGGAATGTATCCGAAAGACTATCGCTACACGAAAGAACATGAGTGGATCAAGGCGGACGGCGCGACGGGCACCATCGGAATCACCGACTACGCACAACATGAACTCGGAGACGTCGTATTTGTCGAACTGCCGAAGGTAGGAACTCAGTTGAAAGCAGGGCAATCGCTCGGAACCATAGAATCCGTGAAAGCCGTGAGCGAGATTTTCACGCCTGTTAGCGGGGAAGTGACCGAAACGAACCCGGCGCTCGCCGATGCTCCCGAGAAAATCAATTCCGATCCGCACGGTTCGGCGTGGCTGATCAAGATTCGACTTGCCGATCCCAAAGAGCCTGCGTCGTTGATGGACGCCGCTGCTTACGAAGCATACGTTACCGAGAAAGCGAAGGAGCACTAGCGCCTGATGCGTTATCTTCCCAAGAGCCCGTCGGAGCGCCAGGAAATGCTTGGGGCAATCGGCGTTCAAACTGTCGACGAACTTTTCAAGTCCATACCGGAAAAGTTCCGGCTTCGCAGTCCCCTGTCCCTGCCCGGGCCGCTTTCCGAGGCGGAGATCGTCCAGTATTTTCAGGCGCGTGCTGGTGAGAACGGGAGAGGCTTCACTTCGTTCCTCGGGGCCGGTGTCTACCCTCACTTGCGCTCGGTGGTTACTGACGCGCTGGTGCAGCGTGGCGAGTTTCTAACCTCATACACCCCTTATCAGGCGGAATTTGCACAGGGCACTCTTACCGCGATTTTCGAATTTCAGACGCTGATGGCGCAGCTGACGGGCCAAGAAGTTGCGAACGCATCAATGTACGACGGCTCAACGGCGCTCACAGAGGCTGCGCTGATGGCGGAGAGGCTCACCGGCCGGAACCGCGTGCTTGTGGCGCGTAGTGTGCATCCGGAATATCGCCAAGTGCTGGCCACGTATGCCCGCAATCTGGGACTTGAAATCGAAGAGCTGCAATACACGCGGGCGGGTCAAGTCGATCGAAGTGCATTGACTCCCGAAAAGCTTTCCGACGCCGCCGCAGTGATCGTGCAGACGCCTAATTTCTTCGGCGTTCTTGAGGAAACTCCTGCGCTTGCGGCGGCAGCTCACGCCGCCGGCGCGCTGCTTGTAGCTTCTGTTACCGAGCCGGTTTCGCTTGGTATTGTTCGTCCGCCCGCGGAAGCAGATATTGTCGCGATGGAGGGGCAGGCCTTTGGCGTTTCGCCAAGTTACGGCGGCCCTTACGTCGGGGTAATTGCAACGCGCGAAAAATTCGTTCGGCAGATGCCGGGAAGGCTCGCCGGACAAACGACGGACGCGGCCGGGCGGCGCGGCTTCGTGCTGACCCTGGCAACGCGCGAACAGCATATCCGCCGAGAGAAGGCCACTTCCAACATTTGCACCAATGAAGCGTTGTACGCACTTGTCGCCACCATCCATCTGTGCCTAATGGGCAAAGAGGGGTTGCGCGAAGTTGCGTCGCAAAATCTGGCCAAAGCGCGCTTCGCACAGGCGGAGCTTGAGAAAATTCCTGGTGTGCGGCGCGTCTTCTCAGGCCCAACATTCAATGAGTTCGCGCTCGAATTTCCGCGTTCGGTCAAGATGATAAATTCTGCCCTTCTACGCGAGAAAATCATCGGCCCGTTTGCACTCGGCTCACATTACCCGGAATTGACAAAGCGCGCGCTCGTCTGCGTGACGGAAACGATGCCGCGTGGGGAAATCGAGCGCTTTGCCGCTGCGCTGAAGAAAATTCTCGATACCCCGGTATAGGAGCTTCTGAACTTGAGTTCTAAAGTTGTAGAGACGGACACGGCCGCCACCTCGATCAAAAAGGTGCGTCAGCACCCTAACCAAAACGAGGGGCTTATATTCGAGAAGTCCGCTCCGGGCAAGCTGGGCATGGAGATTCCGCCGCTCGATGTACCGGCAGTTGATCCTGCCGCCGCGCTTGGCCCTGAATTCACGCGCGACTCGATCGAAGGGTTTCCGGAAGTCAGTGAAATCGAAGTGATCCGTCATTTCACCCGCCTTTCCACATGGAATTACGCAATTGATCTCGGCATGTATCCGCTCGGCTCCTGCACCATGAAATACAATCCACGCGTGAACGAATTCGTGGCGCGGCTCGAAGGACTTGCGAGCGAACATCCTCAGCAGCCCGCGGAAGTATCGCAGGGCTGCTTACGCATCCTTTGGGATCTGCAGAATTGCTTGCTGGCGATCACAGGGATGGATGCTGCCACGCTGCAGCCGGCAGCCGGAGCGCAAGGGGAACTCGCCGGCCTGCTGATGATTCGCGCCTACCTCGCGAGCAAAGGCAATCCGCGCAAGAAAGTCCTCATACCTGACTCAGCTCACGGGACGAACCCCGCCTCCGTGGTGATTGCAGGTTATGAGGTACAAAATATTCGCTCCAACTCACGCGGCCAGATCGACACCGATCACCTTCGCGAGTTCGTCACCGAGGATGTCGCCGCGTTGATGCTGACCAACCCAAGTACTCTCGGCGTATTTGAGGAACGCATCGCGGAGATTGCGGAGATCCTGCACGAAAAGGGCGCGCTGCTTTACATGGACGGCGCCAACATGAACGCTCTTGCAGGCGTCACACGGCCGGGAGATTTCGGCGTGGACGTGATGCACCTGAACCTGCACAAGACTTTTTCGACGCCTCATGGTGGCGGTGGCCCGGGTTCAGGCCCTGTGATGGTCAAGAAGATTCTCGAACCATTCCTGCCGGTGCCCGTTGTCGTGAAAAGGGAAAATGGGCAGTTTGCGCTGGATCAGAATCGTCCGCAATCGATAGGACGCGTGCGCGCCTACTGCGGAAATTTCGGCGTTCTGCTTCGTGCCCTTGCTTATACGCTGGCTTATGGCCCCGGTATTCGGCAAGCCACCGAAGATGCCGTTGTGAATGCGAACTATATTCGCAAGAATCTCGAAGACTATTTCGATTTGCCTTACAATTTACCGTCGATGCATGAAGTGGTTTTCAGCGACGCGCGACAGAAAAAACACGGCGTCAATACCATGGATATCGCGAAGCGACTGATTGATTATGGTTTTCACCCCTACACCACGGCGTTTCCGTTGATCGTCCCAGGCGCAATGATGATTGAACCGACCGAATCCGAGTCCAAAGAAGAATGCGACTTGTTCATCGACGCGATGCGCTCGATTGCCGCTGAAGCCGAGGAAGATTCCAATCTCGTGAAAACAGCCCCGCACTCCACGCGTGTCGGCCGCCTCGACGAGGTCGCTGCGGCCCGGAGGCCGATTCTTCGCTGGAAGCCATGAAAGATACGTCCGCAACGCGTGAAGAGGTTCTATCCATGACGCCGGAGCAGGCAATACTTCTTCTGAACATACAACTTCCGATCATCCGGAAGGAATCGGATATTACTGCGCGAGTCATCAAGTCCGTTCCCAGCGGCCAAGAATCCTATCGTCCCGCTCCTCACAGCCGCAGCGCGCTCGAACTGGTGTGGCACATCGCAAGCTGCGACATCTGGTTTCTAGATGGTTTTCTTGCGGGCAAATTCGAGATGGAAGACGACAGTATGCCTGCTGATTTTTCTAATTCTGCCGATATTGCCGCTTGGTATGAAGATGAGTTTGGTCCCAAACTCGATCGAGTGGCTAAACTCCCCGCCGAGTTCTGGGCCACTTCTTTGCCATTCTTCGGGATCTACAATCATCCCGCCGTCCTGTATTGGCATTTCATGATGTTGCACACAGCCCACCATCGCGGCCAGCTTTGCGCCTATCTGCGTCCCATGGGTGGCAAGGTGCCGAACATCTACGGCGGCAGTTTCGACGAGCCGATGGAATCGCCAAAATCGGAATAACGCCATACGAATCGCCTGAATCAATCTTTTTGTCGCTCAAGCCGAGTCCCGTACAAATAAAAACGCGGCACGCCCGCTGTGGGCATGCCGCGAAGTTTGATCCGGACGTAGCTGCGGCTACGACTTATTCTTGTCGTTCTTAGCCTTCTCCACCGGAATCGTTCGGTTATTCGAAGATGCCAGCTTTTTGGCTGTCCCCACATCTGCCGTCGCCGTTGCTGCAGGAAACATCGGAACCGGGCGACCATCGGAGTGAGCGGCAGCGGCTTCAGCCATCGTCTCCGGAACCGGAGATGGAACTGGAACAAGCGCCCCTTCCGCTTCCTTTGAAAACCGCAAAGCTTGCTCAGCGCCATCCCAATCGATCGAAATCACATCGCCGAGAGTCACTTGCTCAGTGGCAAGCAGGCTCGCAAGTGGATAGACGATGTGGCGCTCGATGGCACGTTTCAAGTGGCGGGCTCCATATTTCAGGTCCGTACCCTCTTTCAGCAAAAACTCCCGCGCGGATTGGGTGACCCGGAACAAGAACCGCCCCTTAGCAGTCTCAAGCACGCGCTGCTGCACCATTCCCAGTTCGATGTCGAGAATCTGTTCCAGCTGCTCCGACCGCAGTGGATGGAACACGATCGTCTTATCGATCCGGTTCATGAACTCCGGCGCGAATTTCCGTTTCGCCGCTTCCGCCGCTGTCTTCTCCACCTTCTCGTCCAGCCGCGGCTTCGAATCCGCCGGTACCGTCGGCGCAAATCCCATTCCACCCGTCATCAGCTCCGTGATTTCGCCGCCGCCCAGGTTCGACGTCATGAAAATCATCGTCTGCGACAAATCCACCCGCCGGTTGTCTCCCAGCGTTAGCGTGGCTTTGTCCAAGATCCCCAGCAGCAGCTGCCATAGCGCGTCCGACGCCTTCTCGATTTCGTCGAACAGCAAAAACGAAATCTTCAGCTTCTCGGTGTGATACTGCGCGAGCGCTTCCTGCGTGATCAGCGGATGCGTCTCCCGGTGCCCCAAATAGCCCGGAGGCGACCCAATCAATTTCGCGATTTCGTGCGAGTGCTGAAACTCGGCGCAATCCACCTTAATCACCGCCCGCGGATCGCCGAACAGCACTTCCGCCGTGGCTTCTACCACGCGTGTCTTGCCGGCTCCGGTCGGTCCGAGGAACAGAAGGTTCCCCACCGGACGCCCAGGCGAATTCAGGCCGGCACGAAACACCTGATACAGGTCTACGACGGCCTGCACCGCTTCGTCCTGCCCCACGATCTTACGCCGCAGCCCTCCCTCGAAATCACGCGACTCCACGCTGCGTTGGGTCGGGTCGAGTTTTAATGCGTGCGCGCCCACGGTATTACTCCCCCTACCGGAACTTCCTTCCGCTCACTGCGATTTGTGGTCCAGATCTCTCGAATTGGTCGAGCTTGATATCGAGAATCGACCGCAACATTCGCAATTGCGTGACCAGTTCACGGCTTGAATTGGCTCGGTCTGTGAGCAGCAACATCGGCGGCGACAGATCGGCCAGGTCCAGGTTTAGGTTGCGTAGTGAGTGCATGAGGCCCTGCACGTACGGCGAGCGAACGTTGAACAACTCCACTCGGCTATTCACAGATTCCCGCAAACGCGGCCAGTCGAGTTCGAGGAACGGATGGTTCCGCGAAACCCGGCGCACCACGTCATCCGTGATTCGCGGCCGCTCGCCGAGCCGCGCCAGGTGAAGCTGCTGCACCTTGCCCTGCCGGCGCACGTTGTGCACCAGAAAGTAGGTGTTGCCTTTGCGTCGAACGAAAGCCACAACTGCCTCCTTTTCGACGGTTCGTGGCGTAGTGTATGAGGCGTCCACTACCCCGTCAATGGTACGATGCTGTAGAGTTGCTACGGTTGCTTCGAATTGGTTATTAGTCTTGCAGCATCCTGCGGAAGGGCGTCAGGGGCACAAACAAAGACCTTGCGGCTCTACCGCTGAAGCTTTTCGAACTGAGCAACCGGCCACTCATCACCTCACATACTCTTAGATGCTTGATTTGTTGTGAAAGTAGTCTTGAACGGAAGTCACTCGATCTAGCTTTAGACAGCAGCTCTTCACGAAAATCAGCAACGAAGAAAAGGGGCAGCGGACAATGTCGTCTTGGTATCCGGTTTACAACTTGGTGAAAAAAATTCCGCGCGGCCGCGTAACAACCTACGGAGCTCTCGCGAAAGCGATCCGCCTGAAAGGCGGCGCCCGCGCGGCCGGGCATGCGATGGCGGCATGTTACAGCGGAGAAGGAATTCCCTGGCATCGTGTCGTGGGCGCCGGCGGAAGGTTGCTCATATCGGAGCCGCGCGCGAGCCTTCAGCGACGCTTGCTTGAGACCGAAGGAGTCGTTTTGACCGAAAGGCGCGTGAACATGAAGCAATGCGGATGGATCCCCGCAACGGCGCGAACAAGACCAAAGCCGCGATCCAAGCGTCCCGCGAAACGTCGTGCGCGACATTGAACCGATCCGATCCGCTTCTATCGTCGGCCGCCTTCGCGCGGCCCAGCGGACTGTGATATAGAAGAACGCTTCCAAAATTGAGGACAAGCTGAGTGAGCATCCCCGTCATCCAAGTGGAAGGGTTGTACAAAAACTACGGTGCTGTCGAAGCGCTTCGGGGTGTGAGTTTTGAAGTTGAAGAGGGCGAAGTATTCGGGTTGCTCGGACCCAACGGAGCCGGAAAGACTTCTACGGTCGAGATTCTTGAGGGCATGCGGACACCCGATCGTGGCCTCGCGCGCGTATGCGGCCTCGATCCCGAGAAGAGCGGTTTCGAGTTCAAAGAGCAAATCGGAGCCGTGCTGCAATCCACTTCTCTGCCGGACAAGATTCGCGTGAAGGAAGCAATTGAGTTGTTCGCGAAATTCTATCGGCGGCATGCGAATACGGACGATCTGCTGAAGCGTTTTCAGCTTGAAGAAAAACGCACCGCGTTCTACAGCCAACTCTCAGGAGGACAAAAGCAGCGTCTCGCTCTGGCCATGGCGCTCGTGAACGATCCGAGCGTTGTGTTTCTTGATGAGCCCACCGCCGGCCTCGACCCGCAAGTGCGCCGCGAAATCTACGACATCATCGAGGAGCTGAAGCGCGACAAAAAAACTGTCCTACTTACGACGCATTATATCGAGGAGGCTGAGCGGCTGTGTGATCGGGTCGCGATCGTTGACCAGGGACGCGTGATCGCCCTCGGTACGCCGCGTGACCTGAAGCACGCCTCGGCAGGGACGACACGTATCGAGGTCCGGTTGACGAAGCCTGTCGCAGATGGCGAACTAGCCCGCCTTGAGGGGGTCACCGATTGTCGCCAATTCGACGGTGCTTACGTGATGCACTCTTCGCGCCCGCCTCAAACGATCGTCGCGCTCGTAAAGCAACTCGAAGCCGAGAGCAACGAACTGCAAAGCCTCGAAATGTTTTCCCCGTCCCTTGAAGATGCATTCATCGAACTTACCGGCCGCCGGCTGCGGGAATGACGACTGCGAGAATAATGGGCTCCAATCCGTTTATAAACACCTGGACTCTGACGAAAATACGCATGCGGCTTGCCATGCGTAATCGTACCTTCTTGTTTTTCAGCTTGATCATGCCGCTTGGTTTTCTTTTCTTTTTCGTGTTGGTTCTTGCCAAGGGTCAGGCAGGCTGGATCGCCTACATTCTCGGCGCGGTGCTCACGATGACGGTAATGGGGAGCTTTTGGGGACTGAGCGTGCAGCTCGTGACGTTTCGCGAGCAGGGGATTTTACGCCGCTTCCGCCTGGCGCCGATCGGAGCCGGCCCGATGTTGGCCTCCAGTATCGTCTCGAACTACCTGATGACCATGCCGACTGTTCTGATCGAAATTCTGGTTTGCCGTTTTGCCTTTCATATGATTTCGTGGGGCAACCTTTGGGCTGTTTTCCTGCTTGTGACGTTCGGGTCCGCTGCGTTCTCGTCCTTCGGCCTAATCGTGGCTAGCGTGACGAACACGATGCAGGAAACGCAGGTGATCAATCAGCTGATCTGGACGGCGTTCCTCTTTCTCTCCGGCGCTACGATCCCGCTCGCGATTTTTCCCGCTTGGATCCAGCGGTTGTCATTGTTTCTACCGGCTACCTACCTTGCCACGGGCCTCGAGGCCGCGACTACAAACCTGGCAACGGCGGGTGAAATTCTCACCGACGTGGTCGCCCTTACGGTCGGTGTACTTGTGGCGTTTGAGATCTCGCGACAGCTCTTTCGATGGGAACCTGAGGCCAAAGTATCGCCCCGCGCAAAACTCTGGGTCTTAGCCGCGATGGTTCCCTTTTTGATTTTTGGTATTTATGAAAATGCGGCCGGCACGCGCCTCGAACGAATTCGCAGGGACTATCGGACTTTGCAGAAGTTCGAATCTCATCAGAGTGCGCCAACAGACAATTGAGCGACGAGGTCTCGTGCACGCTCGAATCTTAAGTCCTAAACGCTACTATTCACATCCAATGTCGGCGGAGTAAGCAAAACGGAGGCCCTGAATGAAGGCAATTCGCGTGAAGGAATTTGGCGGCCCGGAAAAGTTGCAACTCGAGGAGGTCCCGAATCCGAAGCCCGGCCCCGGGCAAGTCGTCGTAAAGATTGAAGCGGCGGGAGTGAACCCGGTTGACGTCTACATGCGCGCCGGCACGTATCCGCGTAAACCGCCGCTGCCCTATACACCCGGCACCGATGGCGCAGGAACGATTCTTTCCGTCGGAGAGGGCGTTACCAGCGTAGCGCCCGGAGCGCGGGTGTATACAGCGGGCAGTCTCAGCGGCACGTACGCGGAGCAAACTCTGTGCGAAGCCTGGGCCGTGTTCCCGCTTCCCGCCAATGCGTGGTTCTCGCAAGGCGCCTCGATGCACGTTCCCTACGGCACCGCCTACCGCGCCCTATTCCAGAAGGCCAAGGCCCTTCCCGCAGAAACTGTGCTGATTCAAGGGGCGAGCGGCGGTGTTGGAATCGCAGCCGTGCAACTGGCGCGCGCTGCCGGATTGCACGTTGTAGGTACTGCCAGCTCCGAGCGGGGCCGAAAGCTTGTTGCAGATGAGGGCGCACATCAAGTGCTCGATCACAGCGCGCCGGACCATTTCGAAAAGGCACTCGCGCTGACAAACGGACGAGGGTATGACGTCATCGTCGAAATGCTGGCAAATGTGAATCTCGCCAAGGATCTTCAGATTCTCGCGATGGGTGGCCGGGTGGCGGTCGTCGGAAATCGAGGCAGCATCGAAATTAATCCTCGCGACGCGATGGGCCGCGATGGCTCAATCGTCTGCATGTCGCTCTGGAACACCTCGCAGAAGGATCTCCTAAGCATCCACGCAGCCCTTGTCGCTGGCCTCGAGAACGAAACGCTTCGCCCTGTGATTCGCCATGAGATTCCACTGTCCGAAGCCCCCCGCGCGCACGAAATCATCATGGAACCGGGCGCTTATGGCAAAATTATCTTGGTTCCCTGACGCGGGAAGGTTCCCTCAACACCGCGTTTGCTTATGAGTTTTAGCAGTTAAAGATCCAGCTTCTACTTCTAAAGGAGGCTCAATGGAACGCACCGCATCGGCCGTATGGAATGGTTCATTAAAGGAAGGCAAAGGGACGATCACCACCCAGAGTGGCATCCTTTCCGACGCACCCTACTCGTTCGTCACGCGCTTTGAAAACGGTAAAGGCACCAATCCCGAAGAACTTATCGCCGCCGCGCATGCGGGATGCTTCACGATGGCCTTATCCGCCCAACTCGGTACCATGAATTTCACGCCGCAGAGCCTGCGCACTTCCGCCAAGCTCACGCTCGAGAAACTCGATGCCGGCTGGACAGTTTCGAAGATTCATCTCGATGTGTCGGCTCGCGTGCCAGGCATCTCGGCAAGCGCATTCGAATCAGCAGCAGCCAGCGCGAAAGCAAATTGCCCGGTATCGCGGCTCTTGAAAGCCGAAATCACGATGGACGCGAATCTGGAGCAAGCCGCTTGATCCTTCCGGCTATCGTCGGGCTTCTCATCGTCACCGTCGTCCTTTGGGACGCGTTCGAAACCATCATTCTGCCCCGGCGCGTTGCCCGATGGTTCCGCTTGACGCGAATGTTTTATTTGTCCACGTGGATTCCCTGGAAGGGTCTCGCTCGAAAGATTCATTCCCCGAGAATTCGCGAGTCGTTTATCAGCTACTTTGGCCCGCTTTCACTTTTGTGCCTCTTCGTGGTCTGGGCGGCGGCGCTGATTTTTGGATTTGCTTTCATGTACTACAGCGCGGCTGCTCAAGGCGACGCAACCCAGCCCAGCTTCAGCACGCTTCTTTACATGAGCGGAACAACCTTCTTCACCCTTGGCTTGGGAGATGTGGTTCCCCACACTGCCGGCGAACGCAGGCTCGCTGTATTCGAGGGCGGGCTAGGATTCGGTTTCCTCGCGCTCGTTATTAGTTATCTGCCGGTGATCTATCAGGCGTTTTCCCGTCGTGAAGTTAACATCGTCCTGCTCGATGCTCGTGCTGGTTCGCCACCGACTGCTGCGGAACTTCTTCGACGACATACCGGACCGGGCGGCATCGATGCCCTCCAGCGCCTCCTTCGCGATTGGGAAAGGTGGTCCGCAGAACTCCTTGAAAGTCACATTTCGTACCCGGTGGTCAGCTACTTTCGGTCCCAACACAGCAACGAATCCTGGCTCGGCGCCCTTACAGCGATTCTGGATACGAGCGCATTTCTGATCGCTAGCGTAGACAACGCTTGCTCGCGTCAGGCGCGCTTGACCTTTGCGATGTGCCGCCACACGGTTGTCGACTTAGCCCAAGTCTTCTATGCCACTCCACGCGAAACGACCATCGATCGGCTTCCAACTTCGGAACTGAAGCGCCTGCGCTCCTCGCTCACGGAATCAGGCTATAGCCTTCTGGAGGGTGCGGAAGCCGACGACAAGCTGATCAAACTTCGCGGCATGTATGAGCCTTACATCAACGCCTTGGCTTCCTACTTGTATGTCGATCTGCCCCCTTGGATTCTGGCCAAAGAGGCTGCTGATAATTGGAAGACCAGCGCTTGGGGCCGCATAAGCGGTTTTGCGGCAACCCCCAAAGAGGAAGTCACCGTTGATGATCACCTCTAGCTAGGCACCTCTAACATTTGGCGACGCGCGCATACCCAAAAATTGACCACCAGAGGGAAAAGCCAATGTCAAAGCGTCTCGAGGCAATCGAACGGATGGCTCGCGGCGAAGTGCCACAAGCGCCTGTCGCGCGTCTAATCGGGTTTGAGCTCACTTCAATCCGCCACGGTGAGTCTGTTATCGAGCTCGAAGCGGGCGACATGCACGCGAACCCGATGGGCACGCTTCACGGCGGAATTTTGTGCGATATCGCCGATGCCGCAATGGGTATCGCCTTTGCGTCGACCCTCGAGGAGGGCGAATCGTTTACGACCCTCGAATTGAAGATCAACTTCCTCCGGCCGGTGTGGAAAGAACGGCTCCGCGCCGCGGGCAAGGTGGTAAAGCGTGGGAAGTCCGTCGGCATGGTCGAATGTGACGTGACGAACGCGCAGGGCGCTCTCGTGGCGCGCTCGTCTTCCACGTGCTTAGTCCTGCGAGGTGAGCAGGCCGCCGGCCGTTGACGCCAGCTGTTCGAATCTAGGAACGCCTTCCCGATGTCGAACACTCGCCGTCTAAGATCAATGTTTAGCGCGATCTATCGCTAACGATTGGATGTCGTCGCTCGTCTTAACGTGCACAGGTACGACTTTGTCTTTGAGGCCCAGGAGTACTTGGGAAGGAGATGCCATGAACTCATTCCTGCAGGACCTGCGCTATGCCGCCCGCATGCTGGCGAAGACCCCAGGCTTCACAATCGTTGCAATCCTCACGTTGGCCCTCGGAATCGGCGCCAACGTCGCTGCGTTCAGCATCGTACGAGCCGTGCTGCTTCGGCCACTTCCCTATCGGCAGCCTGGGCAACTTGTTCGTGTGTTTGACGACTTGCGCGCGGCAAACGTCCGCGACGTGGGAATGTCTGAGCCCGAAATAGAAGATCTCCAAAACCGTTCTGGTGTTTTCGAGGATATATCTGCCGTCTGGCCAATAAGCGCGAATTTAACCGGAGGCGATCGGCCAGAGCGCGTCGAGGTGGTCGCCACTAGCACTAACTATTTCACGCTGCTTGGCGCGAACGCCCAACTGGGACGTATCTACACCAAGCAGGAAACTGTTCCGGGTTTCATTGAAGCAGCCGTTATCAGCGACGGGTTCTGGCGCCGAGAATTTGGCGCTGATCCTCACGCCGTTGGAAAGAAAATTCGGCTCGACGGCGATCTCTACACGATCGTTGGAGTGATGCCTCCCGATTTCCGCCATCCCGGCCGCACGCTCCAGACCGACGTGGATCTCTGGATCGCTGCTGGATACGCTGCAGATCCGTTCCCGCATCCGCCCGTGCGAGCAGCTCGAATGTTCCCGGCCGCGATTGCTCGCCTGAAGCCCGGTCTTTCGACGACCGAAGCGCAAGCAAAGCTCGACGCCTTTGCTGCTAATTTGAGCCGGGAATATCCAACCGACTATCCCGCCGCTGCCTCATGGGGGACTCGCCTTGTCCCAGTTCAGGACGATCTTGTTGGCGGAGTTCGTACCGAGCTGTTCGTGCTTTTTGGCGCGGTAGGCTGCGTACTTCTAATTGCCTGCGTTAATATCGCGAACTTGTTGCTGGCTCGCGGAGCCGGTCGTCAGCGCGAAATCGCAATTCGCCTGGCCCTCGGCGCCAGCCGCGGCCGCCTCATCAGCCAGTTGCTGACGGAAAGCGTACTGCTGGCTGCGATCTCGGGCATCATTGCGCTTTTGACGGTCGTCATACTGAAAAATTCCCTGCTGCGGTTCGCACCCGCTGATCTTCCTCGGCTCAACGAAGTCTCGATCAATATCGGAGTATTGTTGTTCGCATTTTTTGTGTCTATCCTTACCGGAGTAATCTTCGGCTTGGTCCCAGCTTTACAAGCCGCCAGCGCCAATCAAATTGTCAGTTTGCGAGAAGGCAGCCGAGGCTCGGGCTCATCCAAAAAACACACGCGAATCTCTCGTGTTCTTGTCGCCTCCGAAATTGCGTTGTCCTTGATACTTCTGATCGGGGCCGGCCTCCTGTTGCGCAGCTTCTGGCAATTACTGCAAGTAAAACCCGGATTCAATCCGAGCTCGATCGTTACGGCGCAGATTTGGATGGCGGTACCGAACGATCCAAATGCTGATCCCTACCGTCCGCCGGAGAAGCGTAGCGCTTTCTATCGCGAGCTCTTGCGCCGCGTCTCAGGAATGCCCGGCGTGCAGCAAGCCGCGATCGGGAGTGGTGGCAGCCTTCCGATGGGCCGCGCCCGCAACAGCTTCCCGTTTACGATTCAGGGTCGGCCTGCCGATGCGGAAAGAGTCCCCGTCGCAGAATTCGCAGCCGTAACTCCTGAGTATTTCCGCACACTCGAAATCGCGCAGGTTTCCGGCCGTAATTTCTCAAATTCCGACGACGTCAACTCTCAAAAAGTCTGCCTCATCGACGACACCCTCGCCCATCGCTACTGGCCCGGCGAAGATCCAATCGGAAAGCAAGTCAAAGCTGGACCCATCAATTCGCCCTCGCCATGGACTACGATCGTGGGAATTGTCGGCTCCATCAAGTCCGACGGCTTCGACACACCGGCCATGCCTCACGTTTATTTCCCGCTGCTACAGAACCCCGGCGTGACAGCCGCCATCTACCTTCGGACTAGCACCGATCCGGGCACGTTGGGCGATGCGATTCGTGGCGAGGTTCAGTCCGTCGATCCCGGAATTCCTGTCTTCGCCGTTCGCACACTGAATGAAGTGGTAGCCAAGTCTCTTGCGGATCGCCGCTTCGCTTTGACAATTCTTGCTGTCTTCGCTGGCGTCGCGCTGCTGCTCGCGTCAATCGGCATCTATGGCGTAATGGCATACACATTCAGCCAGCGAACTCATGAAATTGGCGTACGCGTTGCGCTGGGAGCACAGCGCAGCGACATTCTCCGCATGGCGCTCGGGGAAGGTATGTTGCTCGTCGCTGTAGGCCTCGGAGTTGGCCTTATCGGCGCGGCAATCGTCACGCGATTTCTCCGCTCCATGCTGTTTTCGGTGACGGCGACCGATCCACTCACATTCGCTTCGATTGCGCTGCTGCTGGCAGCCGTTGCGCTGTTCGCTTGTTTCATTCCTGCGCAGCGGGCGACGCAAGTCGATCCCCTCGTCGCGCTCCGCGAAGACTGATTCTAAGCGAAGCATTTTCTTGCACAAAAAGTCGGCCCGGCCAATATGGATTCCGCGCCGAGCTAGTTCTACTACCTCCTTCCCATTGACGTCCCAACTACCCTCCTGTACTTTCGATTCGCGGGCGCACAACAGCGCGAAATCGCGCCGCGGAGACACTCAATGAGCTTTCCGAAAACGGGTCAGATTTGGCACAACGGCAAAATGATCGAGTGGGACGACGCAAAGGTCCACGTTCTGTCTCACGTCATCACGTACGGCTCTACCGTTTTCGAGGGCATTCGCTGCTATAACACGACACAAGGCCCTGCTATCTTCCGTCTTCGCGAACACACGCAGCGTCTTCTCAATTCCGCCCGCATCTATCGCATGGATATTCCATTCACAGCCGATGAACTCTCTCAGGCGAACCTGGATGTCGTCCGCGCCAATAAGATGAATGCCTGCTATATCCGGCCGATGGTGATGCGCGGCTACGGCACCGCCGGCGTGAATCCGGTGGGCTGTCCGATTGAGGTCTACATCGCGTGCTGGGAATGGGCGCAGTATCTGGGAGAAGAAGCGTTGCACGCAGGTGTGGACGTCTGCGTCAGCTCCTGGAATCGCCCCGCCCCCAATACGCTCCCTCAGATGGCGAAAGCCGCTGCAAACTACATGAATTCCCAGCTGATTCGCATTGAAGCGCACGCGAATGGCTATTCGGAAGGCATCGCGCTCGACGTGCACGGTCAAGTGAGCGAAGGCTCCGGCGAAAATATTTTTCTCCTTTTCGGCGGTACATTGATCACCCCCCCGCTCTCGAATGGCGCTCTTCCCGGAATCACTCGCAACACCGTCATGCAGATCTGCCGCGACCTCGACATTCCCGTCGCCGAACAAATCATTCCGCGCGAAATGCTCTACATCGCCGATGAACTCTTCTTCTGCGGGACGGCGGTCGAAGTCACGCCGATTCGCTCAGTCGACCGCGTCACGATAGGCAACGGCACCCGCGGACCTATCACCAAGAAAATCCAGGACGAATTTTTTGCGCTCACCAGCGGCAAGAAAGCGGATCGTCACGGCTGGCTTACCCCGGTCGGCGTCCCAGCTCCGGCGGCGGTCCGCTGAGCGAACCCTGCGCCGCGCACGTCACCGCTTCACTCTCAAATTCGAAAAGTATCGGTCCCTCTGGGCGCTCGTAGTAGAATTCGCGCGCGATCGCTCGCCCTTACACTCACTTGGCCACGATCGTGGAGCATCCGTGTACAGCCTGGGCCAAAAGCTCTTTGTTGAATTCGTCGGCACATTCACGCTGGTTCTTGTCGGTGCGGGCTGCGTTTGCGCCGACCAATACCTTCGCGCCAACGGCCAGGCAAACATGGGCCTGCTTGCGATCGCCTTAGCAAACGGACTTGCGATGGGCGCAATGGTAAGCGCCATTGGGCACATATCCGGCGGCCATTTCAACCCTGCCATCACCGCTGGATTCTGGGTTACGCGCCGGGTCGGCACGATGAGGGCGCTCTTCTATTGGCTCGCACAGCTTCTTGGCTCGCTCGCCGCTGCTTTTCTGCTCGTCACCGTTATTCCCGAGTCCATCTGGCGGCCGGTAGCTCTCGGCACTCCCGACCTTGTCCCCATCACGGATTTCACCCGGATGCACGCGATGATTCTAGAAGCTGTCCTCACTTTCATTCTTGTCTTCGTCTTCTTTGCCACGGTGGTGGACCCTAGAAGTCTCGCCCACAGACTCGCCGGCTTCGCCGTCGGCCTCG